>Ga0134126_10013537_pt1 | contig 10305 bp, 7 predicted proteins | sample KB31752_FD_96881 | JGI IMG/M metagenome (GOLD analysis project Ga0134126, IMG submission 96881) | Terrestrial soil microbial communities with excess Nitrogen fertilizer from Kellogg Biological Station, Michigan, USA - KB3-175-2 | ecosystem: Environmental > Terrestrial > Soil > Unclassified ...
GCCGGCGATCTCGTCATCGTCGATGGCGAGGAAGCCGTGGTGCTGCTGCGGCCGGGCGAGGACATCCAGCAGGCGGTCAGCGCGCGCATCGATGCCCGGCTCGGCCAGCGGCTCGGCTACGCCGCGCTGCGCGACCTGCCCGCGCAGACGCTGAGCGGCGAGCGCGTCGCGCTGCAGCTGAATGCCGGATTGCTGCTCGATCTGCCCTACCTCGACGAGACCGGGGCCGACGGCATCGGGCTCTTCCGCACCGAGCTGCTTTTCATGCTGCGCGACGATTTCCCCACCGTCGGGCAGCAGGCCTCGGTCTATCGCCGCGTCCTGGAGCAGGCCGGCGACCGGCCGGTGACCTTCCGAACCCTCGACATCGGCGGCGACAAGCTTTTGCCCTACATGTCGGAGATCAAGGACGAGAATCCCGCCATGGGCTGGCGGGCGATCCGCATCGCACTCGACCGGCCGGCGCTGCTGCGCCAGCAGCTGCGCGCGCTCATCCGCGCCGCGCGCGACCGCCGCTTGCGTGTCATGTTCCCGATGATCGCCGACATTGCCGAGTTCGACGCCGCCCGCGCGGTGCTCGATCTGGAGCTCGCGCGCGCCGCGGCGCGCGGGCACCGGGTGCCGGCCAAGATCGAGGTCGGCGTCATGTTCGAGGTGCCAGCGCTGCTCTGGGAGCTGCCGCAGCTGCTGCCGAAGATCGATTTCCTGTCGGTCGGCACCAACGACCTCGTGCAATTCCTGTTCGCCGCCGACCGCGGCAACCCGAAGCTCGCCGAGCGCTACGACACGCTGTCGCTCCCTGTGCTGCGGCTGCTCGGCGAAGTGGCGCGGGCCTGCGCCGAGCATCGCGTGCCGCTGACGCTGTGTGGCGAGATGGCCGGGCACCCGCTCGACGCCATGGCGCTGGTCGGTATCGGTTTCCGTGTGCTGTCGATGGCGCCGGGCTCGGTCGGGCCGGTCAAGGCGATGATCCGCAGCCTCGACTTGGCACCGCTCACCGAGCTGCTCGCCACCTTGGCGACGCTGCCGCCGCGCAGCCTGCGCAGCAAGCTGCGCGATTTCGCCCGCGACCATGGCGTCGTGGTCTGAATGATGACGAGAGTGCGACATCGGCGAGCGTTGCCGTGCCGCGCCGATATTTGATACGGTGCGCGCGCTGGTTGCGCCCGGACAAGCGCGCGGTCTTCACGGTTTTTTCATCATTCCGCGGTCGCATGGGGGCTCGGTTCGGAAGCGATGACGCTCCCTATCCCGACGCAGAGGCATCCGCCAAGAGGCACCGTTGCAAGATCAGATTCAAATGGACGCGCCGACGACGGACGCTTCGGCTGAGCCGCGGCAGGCGCGCCGCCACACCGTCGGCCAGCTGTTGCGGGAGACCCGCGAGGGCATCGGCAGCGACCTCAATCGCGTCGCCACGGCGCTCCGCATCCGCGCCGCCTATCTCGAAGCGATCGAGGAGGGCCGGTACGACCAGTTACCCGGCGCCGTCTACGCCCTCGGTTTCGTCCGCGCCTATGCGACGCATCTCGCCCTCGACGGCGAGGAGGCGGTGCGGCGCTTCAAGCTTGAAGCCGAAGGCTTCGAAGGGCAGCGCGGCCTGACATTCCCGGTGCCGTTGGCCGAGCGCAGCGTGCCGGGCGGCACCATGCTGCTGGTCGCGGTCATCCTCGCCATCTGCGGCTATGGCCTCTGGTACTATCTATCGTCGAGCGCCCATCCACGCCCGGAGCGGGTGGAGGCGGTGCCGGCCGAGCTTGCGCCGCACCCGGCCGCGACGGCGCAGCCGCAAGCCAGCGTGGACGCGCCTGCCACGGCAGCCTCAGCCACGCCGACCGCCGCACCGCCGGCCGAGACTCCGGTTGCGGCGGCGCCGGAAACGCCGCCCGCGGAAGCTGCCGCGCCCGCCGCGCCGGTTGCCGAGCCCCCGCCGCCACCAGTGGTGGCAGTGGCGCCACCGCCGGCGCCTGCACCGACCCCGGCGCCGGCTCCGGTTGTCGCGCCTAGCGCTGCTGAAGTGGCGCCGCCGCCGCCTCCGGCCGTCGAGAAGCCGCGCATCTATGGCGTGGCCAACGGATCCCCCCGCATTCTGCTCCATGCGCTCAATGACAGTTGGGTCCAGATACGCGACGCCAACAATGTGTCGGTCTTCGCCCGTGAACTCCACGCCGGCGACAGCTACCGCGTGCCCGATCGGCCTGGGCTCACGCTTCACACGGGCGTGCCAAACGCCATCACCGCGACGGTCGATGGTCACGCGGCACCCAATTTCCGCGGCGGGGTGAGGGTGAACATTCTGCTCGAGCCGGACCGGCTCATCGCGGGGACAGCCATGGTGTCGTCATCGCCCACGCCTGCGGCGAGCACGGCGCCGACTCCACCCGCGTCTTCGGCGCCGGTCGATGTCCCTCCGACCTCCGAAGAGCCTGAGTAAGCTCGATTTTCGGCCCGGAACTTTTGCTCAAGCCGGAAACGCGCTATAAGGCGCGAGTGTTTGCCCCTATAAGGGTGCAGCCGCAAGAGGTTGAGCGATGAGTGTGCGTCCCTATCGCGATATCGATCGACGCCGGAGCCGCCAGATTCACGTCGGCAAGGTGCCGGTGGGCGGCGGTGCGCCGATCACCGTCCAGTCGATGACGAACACCCTGACGCATGACGTCGCCGCGACCGTCGCTCAGATCAAGGCGTTGGAGCGCGCGGGCGCCGACATCGTGCGGGTCTCGTGCCCTGACCAGGAATCGGCGCTGGCGCTTAAGCAGATCGTGCCGCAGGTCACGGTGCCGATCGTTGCCGACATCCATTTCCACTACAAGCGCGCCATCGAGGCGGCACAGAGCGGTGCCGCCTGCCTGCGCATCAATCCCGGCAATATCGGCTCGGCCGAGCGCGTGCGCGAGGTGGTGAAGGCGGCCAAGGACCATGGCTGCTCGATGCGCATCGGCGTCAATGCCGGCTCGCTCGAGCGCGATCTCCTGGAGCGCTATGGCGAGCCCTGTCCCGAGGCCATGGTGGAGAGCGCGCTGACGCACGCCAAAATCCTCGAGGACAATGACTTCTTCGAGTTCAAGATCTCCTGCAAGGCGTCCGACGTGTTCCTCGCCGTCGCCGCCTATCAGCAGCTTGCCGAGGCTTGCGACTACCCGCTCCATCTCGGCATCACCGAGGCCGGCGGCATGCTGACCGGCACGACCAAGTCGGCGATCGGCATGGGCTCGCTGCTGTGGGCCGGGATCGGCGACACCATCCGCGTCTCGCTTTCGGCCGAGCCGGTCGAGGAGATCAAGGTCGGCTTCGAGATCCTGAAGGCGCTGGGCCTGCGTCGGCGTGGCGTCACGGTCATCTCATGCCCGTCCTGCGCGCGCCAGAATTTCGAGGTCATCAAGACGGTCGAGGTGCTGGAGCAGCGCCTGGCGCACATCACGACGCCGATGACGGTGTCGGTGATCGGCTGTGTCGTCAACGGTCCGGGCGAGGCGCGCGAGACCGATATCGGCCTCGCCGGCGGCGGCAACAACACGCATCAGGTCTATGTCGCCGGCGTGCCGCATCATCGCCTCAAGGACCAGGGCATCGTCGACCACCTCGTCGAGATGGTCGAGAAGAAGGCCGCCGAGATCGAGGAAGCCAAACGGGCCAACGCGACGGCCGAGGCGGCCGCCTCCTGATCATCTGGCGCACGGTTCATCGAGCAATCCAGAGCGAATATTTCCATGCATGGTGCCCCCTCACCCTGTCCCTCTCCCCGTTGGGGCGAGGGAACGCGCGGCGCCAATCTTTCCCTCGTCCCTTCGGGAGAGGGAGGGACCCATCACGAAAGCGATGGGAAGGTGAGGGGGCCTAGCCGCTAGCTTCTGCAATGGCCGCCTTGCAGCCGGTGCGCGGCACCCAGGATCTTCTGCCGGAGGAGCAGCGCCGGCATCGCGCCGTCATCGACACGGCGCGCCGGCTCGCCGAGCGCTACGGCTATCAGGAGATCGCGACGCCGATCTTCGAGTTCACCGAAGTGTTCGCGCGGCCGATCGGTGAGACGACCGACATCGTCAGCAAGGAGATGTATACGTTCCAGGACCGCGGCGGCGAGGAGATCACGCTCCGGCCGGAATACACCGCCGGCATCGTTCGCGCCGTGCTTTCCAATGGCCTGACGCAGAACACGCCACTCAAATTCTTCGCCAGCGGGCCGATGTTCCGTTACGAGCGGCCGCAGAAGGGGCGCTTCCGCCAATTCCATCAGATCGATGTCGAGCTGATCGGCGCCGCGCCACCCACCGCCGACGTCGAAGTCATCGCGCTCGGGGCTGATATCCTCGGCGCGCTCGGCATCTTGCAGCGCACGCAGCTCGAGCTCAACACACTCGGCGACACGGCAAGCCGGCAAGCTTACCGCGACGCGCTGATCGCCTATTACGCGCAGCACCGCGGCGCGCTGTCGGAGGACAGTCTGAAGCGCCTCGAGCGCAATCCGCTGCGCATCCTCGATTCGAAGGACGAGGCCGACAAGCGCATCAACGCCGACGCGCCGTCCTTCGCCGACTACCTGACCCCGGAGGCGCGCACGTTCTTCGACGCGGTGCGCTCCGGCCTCGACCTTCTCGGCATCGGCTATCGCGTGAGCCCGCGCCTGGTGCGCGGCCTCGATTACTACTGCCACACCGCCTTCGAGTTCGTGACCACCGATCTCGGCGCGCAGGGCACGGTGCTGGGCGGCGGGCGATATGACGGGTTGATGGGCGTGATGGGCGGGCCGGAGACGCCAAGCGTCGGCTGGGCCGCCGGCATCGAGCGCCTGGCGCTGCTCATCGACGAGCCGGCGCCGCCATCGCGGGCGATCGCGGTGATCCCGGTCGGCGAGAAGGGCGAGGCGGCGGCGCTCAAGCTCGCGCATGAGCTGCGGCAAGCCGGCTTCGTCGTCGATCTCGGCTATTCCGGCAATGTCGGCCGCCGCATGAAGCGCGCCAACAAGATCGGTGCGCGCGCGGCGGTGATTCTAGGCGAGGATGAGCTGGCGCGCGCGGCGGCGACCTTGCGTGACCTCGATAGCGGCGAGCAGATCGAGGTGCCGCTCAGCGTGCTCAAGGACCGCCTCGCCCCCTTCCGCTAGCGAGGGAGAGCGCATGCCCGGCGCCGATGCCGCCGGGACGGGCATCGCCCTGCTCGTCATCGGCACCAACCACCGTACCAGCCCGGTCGCGCTGCGCGACCGCTTTGCGCTGGTCGAGGCCGAGCTGTCGGCGGCGCTCGAGGGGCTGCGCGGCGCGGCGATTGGCGAGGCGGCGCTGATCGCCACCTGCGACCGCGTCGAGCTCCTCACCACCGGCGGTGACGGCGAGCAGGCCGCGGCGCGCTTCATCGCGTTGCTTGCCGAGCGCACGGGCTTCGCCGCGCCGGCCATCGCTGCGGGCCTCTATCGGCATGAAGGGACGGCGGCCCTGCGCCATGTCTTCGCCGTTGCCAGCGCGCTCGACGGCCTCGTCCTTGGCGAGCCGCAGGTGCTTGGTCAGGTGAAAGCGGCGCACCGGCTCGCCGCCGAGCTCGGCCTTGCCGGTGCCGAGCTCGAGGCGGTTTTCTCGGCGGCCTATGCTGCCGCGCGGCGCGTTCGCCGGGAAACCCGTATCGCCGAGCGGCCGGTCTCGATCGCGGCTGCCGCGCTGCAGCTCGCCCGCGACATCCACGGCGACCTCGACCGCTGCTCGGCGCTGCTATTGGGGCCCGGCGAGATGGGCGAGTTGATCGCCGACCAGTTCGGCCGAGCCGGCCTGGCCCGGCTCGTGGTGTGCGGCCCGCCAGCCCGCGCCGCGCGGGCGGCGCAGCGCTTCGGCTGCAATCTGCTGCCGCTCGACGAGCTCGATGAGGGGCTCGCCGCGGCCGACATCGTCATCGCCTCGCTCGGCAGCGGACGCGCCGTGCTGACCGTGCCGCGTGTCGCCGCCGCCTTGAGGCGCCGGCCGCGACGGCCCATCTTTGTCATTGACGCGGCGATCCCGGCCGATGCCGAGCCCGCGGTTAACGATCTCGACGGCGCCTTCCTCTATGATCTCGGCGATCTTGAGCGCACCGCGCTGGCGGGCCGGGCGGTGCGCGAGGCGGCGTCGACCGAAGCGTGGCGCATCGTCGATGCCGAGCTCGCCACTTTCGCCGCGCGTCGCGCCGCGCGGCGCGCCGTGCCGGCCGTGGTAGCGCTGCGCCGGCATGTCGAGGCGCTGCGCCGGCAGGCACTCGAGGAAGCGGGCGGCGATGCCGAGGCAGCGACGCGGCTCCTGGCCAATCGCCTGCTGCACGATCCATCGGAGGTGCTGCGCGAGTTGGCGGGCACGGCGCCGGGCGACATCGCCGCGATCGAGGATCTGCTGCGCCGACTGTTCCGCCTGGGCGGCGAGGGTGAGGAGAGTAAGGGGTGACTGCGCAAAGCTCTTTGGATGCCAAGCTCGACCGCGTCGTGCGCCGCCACGCCGAGCTGCGCGATGCGCTCGGCGCGCCCGGCTTGGCTGGCACCGAGGTGGCAAAGCTGTCGCGCGAGTACAGCGACCTGACGCCCATCGTCGAAAGCGTCGCCGCGTTGCGCAAGGCGCAGGGCGAGGTTGCCGATCTCTCGGCACTGGCCGAGGATGGCGGCGATCCCGAGATGCGGATGCTGGCGCAGAGCGAGCTGCAGGCGTTGAAAGAGCGGCTGCCGCTGCTCGAGCAAGAGGTGAAGCTGCTGCTGCTGCCCAAGGACGAGGCCGACTCGCGCAACGCCATCCTCGAGACGCGTGCCGGGACCGGCGGCGAGGAGGCGGCGCTGTTCGCTGCCGAGCTCTTCCGCATGTATCAGCGCTATGCCGCGCAGCGCGGCTGGCGCTTCGAGGTCATGGAGGTGTCGGAGACCGGCATCGGCGGCTTCAAGGAGGCGATCGCGACGATCAGCGGCCGTGACGTGTTCCAGCGCCTCAAATTCGAATCGGGCGTCCATCGCGTGCAACGAGTGCCGGAGACCGAGGGCAGCGGGCGCATTCACACCTCGGCGGCGACGGTCGCCGTGCTGCCCGAGGCGGAGGACGTCGACATCCATATCGAAGATAAGGACCTGCGCATCGACGTTTTCCGCTCAAGCGGCCCAGGCGGCCAATCGGTCAACACCACCGACAGCGCGGTGCGCATCACGCACCTGCCGACCGGCATCGTCGTGTCGCAGCAGGACGAGAAGTCACAGCATAAGAACAAGGCCAAGGCGATGAAGGTGCTGCGCGCGCGTCTCTATGAGCGCGAGCGCCAGATGCGCGAAGCCGAGCGCGCGGCCTCGCGCAAGAGCCAAGTCGGCACGGGGGACCGGTCGGAGCGCATCCGTACCTATAATTTCCCGCAAGGCCGCGTCACCGACCACCGTATCAACCTCACGCTCTACAAGATCGATAAGGTGATGAGCGGCGAGGCGCTCGACGAGTTCATCGATGCTCTGCTCTCGGAAGACCAGGCTGCGCGGCTGGCGGAAGTGGAATGACCGACTTCCAACCCACGAGCGCGTCTGTTGCGGGCGATCGTGTCACGGCCGGCGCCGCGGTCGCGGCGGTCGCCCGGCGACTAGCCGCGGCGGCGATCGCCGAGTCGCGCCGCGAGGCGCGGCTGCTCGTGGCGTTGGCGCTCGGCGTCGAGCCCGGCGTCGTGCTGGGCTATCCCGAGCGCCCGCTCGGCGCCGCGGCGCAAGCGCGACTGGCCGCGCTCACCGCGCGCCGCGCCGCGCGCGAGCCCTATTCTCGTGTCGCCGGCCGGCGACAGTTCTGGAGTCTCGATCTCGCCATCTCCCCGGACACGCTCGATCCCAGGCCGGACAGCGAGACATTGGTGGAAGCCGCGCTGGCATCGTTGCCGGACCGCGACGCGCGGCTGCGCATTCTGGATTTCGGCACCGGGAGCGGCTGCCTCCTCCTGGCGCTGCTGTCGGAGCTGCCCAATGCCGTCGGCATCGGTATCGACATCCTGCCCGGCGCGGCGGTCGTGGCGCGGCGTAACGCCGCGGCGCTTGGACTCGCCGACCGCGCCCTATTCGTCGTCGGAGCGTGGGGTGAAGCAATTTCCGGATGCGCGGATGTAATTGTCGCCAATCCTCCCTATATACCGACGAGCGAGATTGCGGCCTTGGCGCCGGAGGTCGTGTGGTTCGAGCCGCGCTTGGCGCTGGACGGTGGGGTGGATGGACTTGCTGCCTACCGTGAACTAGCACCGGTCGCCCGGCGTTTGTTGGCGACTGGTGGCGTCGCATTCTTCGAAGTCGGCGCCGGACAGCATGAAGCCGTTGCGCGTTTGATCGGCGATAGCGGCTTGGCGTTACAGAGCGTAAAATGCGATCTATCCGGCGTTGCACGCTGCGTCGCGGCTACGGCGGCCGCGCTTTAGCCGGCCAATAGAGCAAGTGAGGGATCAAAAAACTTGTTGGAATAAGCGGCTTTCCCGTCTAGGGTGGAAGCCGCGAAGATGGAGCCCAAGGGCTCCCGCGCCTCAGGCGCCGGTATCGCTCCCCTGCCGAAAATGGTGCTGACCGCGATGCGGGCTGACGCCGAGGGGCATTCGCACCAATCACAAATGTCGTGAATGATGTCGTATCGCGATTTCAAGGGAATCATGAGACCCGGCCAGAACAAGCGGAACAGAGGCCGCAATGGCGGCGGCGGCGGCGGCGGGGGGGGAGGCGGCGGCGGCAACCACCCGAACAACCGTCCGCGCATGCCGCACCGCATGCAGACTTTCGACAGCAACGGCCCGAACATCAAGATCCGCGGCAACGCGTACCAGGTGTTCGAGCGCTATGTGGCGCTGGCGCGCGAGGCGGGCTCTGCCGGCGACCGAATCGCCGCGGAGAATTTCTATCAGCACGCCGAGCACTATTTCCGCGTCATGAATGCCGACGGGCACGGCCAGGGTAATTCCGTGGCGCCGCCGCGACCGATGACGCCGGCCGATACCGAGATGAGCGGGCCCGAGCCGGAAGCCGAAGCGGCACCGCCCACGCCGACACCGGCGCCGCCGAGCGAGCCCGAAGTCCCGCCGACCTCCTCCTCCTCGTAGGCCGCCCGGAGCTCGGCGGCGCGTTTTTGGAGGAGGGCCCGGCGGGTTGCCGGGTATGGCGCTTCGTGTCGAGTGGCGGACCTTGTGACGCCTCGCCTGCGCACCAATATTGGTCTCTTGGAGGGCGGGTCGTGTTGCCTCGAAGAGGGACCGGCGCGCCGGTTCAGGCGAGGGCGTCATGAATTTCGAGAAGTATACCGAGCGTTCAAAGGGGTTCGTCCAGGCGGCGCAAACACTGGCCCAGCGCCGCGGCAATCAGCAAATCACGCCTGAGCACCTATTGAAGGTGTTGCTCGACGACAAGGAGGGCTTGGCGTCGAATCTCATTCGCGCGGCGCAAGGCGATCCCGCCGCGGTGCACGCCGCTGTCGATGCGGCCCTCGATAAGCTACCGCACATCGAGGGTGCCGGTGCCGGCCAGGTCTATGTCGCGCCGGAAACCGCGCGGCTTTTCACCGAGGCGGAGAAGGTCGCGGAAAAGGCCGGCGACAGCTTCGTCACAGTGGAGCGCCTCTTGCTCGCGCTGACGCTGCTCAAGGGCAGCGCCGCCGCCAAGGCGCTCGCCGCGGCGGGGGTCACGCCGCAGAACCTCAACCGCGCCATCGAGGACGTCCGCAAGGGGCGCCGCGCCGAGAGCGCCAGCGCCGAGGACAGCTATGACGCGCTCAAAAAGTACGCGCGTGATCTGACCGCGGTCGCACGCGACGGCAAGCTCGATCCGGTGATCGGGCGGGACGAGGAGATCCGCCGCACGATCCAGGTTCTGTCGCGCCGCACCAAGAACAATCCGGTCCTGATCGGCGAGCCCGGCGTCGGCAAGACGGCCATCGTCGAGGGATTGGCGCTGCGCATTGCCCATGGCGATGTGCCGGACAGCCTCAAGGACAAGCGCTTGATGGCGCTCGACCTCGGTGCGCTCATTGCCGGCGCCAAGTTCCGCGGCGAGTTCGAGGAGCGGCTCAAGGCCGTGTTAGCCGAGATTACCGCAGCGCAAGGCGAGATCATCGTCTTCATCGACGAGTTGCACACCTTGGTCGGCGCCGGCAAGGCGGAAGGCGCGATGGACGCCTCCAACATGCTGAAGCCGGCGCTGGCGCGCGGCGAGCTGCATTGCGTCGGGGCCACCACCCTCGACGAGTACCAGAAGCACATCGAAAAGGACGCCGCGCTGGCGCGTCGTTTCCAGCCGGTCTTCGTCAACGAGCCGACGGTCGAGGACACCATCTCGATCCTGCGCGGCATCAAGGAGAAATACGAGGTCCATCA
>Ga0134126_10013538_pt1 | contig 10305 bp, 6 predicted proteins | sample KB31752_FD_96881 | JGI IMG/M metagenome (GOLD analysis project Ga0134126, IMG submission 96881) | Terrestrial soil microbial communities with excess Nitrogen fertilizer from Kellogg Biological Station, Michigan, USA - KB3-175-2 | ecosystem: Environmental > Terrestrial > Soil > Unclassified ...
AACGAGCGTGCAGACCACCTTTCCGGAGGTATCGGACACCGTGAGGTAGGGCCGCTTTGCGTCGCCGGGATCAGCGACACACATAGGTCCGCCGAAGCCACCGCGTCCTCGACCTTGCCCCGCCGCAGGAGTTTCCGTATTCGCGTTGCCGGGCGCTTCCCTGAGGTAGTAAGCAACCACGATCCCGTTGGGCTCGTTCGGCGCAACAGGGTATCGATCGCCAAGCAGACGGTAGTTGCCGAGCGCGCCTTCGTTGCGTTCGGCAAACGAGCGGACAGGCAGCAGCGTAGCATCGCTTGTCAAAATCCTGCTATCCAGACCGCGCAGCGGAACGATGTTCGTTACCCAGACGCCGCGACCGTAGGTTCCGACTACCAGATCGCCTTCGCGCGGATGTACGAGCATGTCAGTGACGGGCGCCGGCGCCATATTCGATTGGAAGCGCATCCAATTCGCGCCGCGATCGAAGGAGGCGAACACGCCCGAACTGGTGCCCAGGAACACGAGGTTCGGTTGAACGATATCCTCGACGATGCTGGTGGCCTCGGCGACATCGGGCAGGCCCGCGGTGATGCGGGTCCACGTGGCGCCGAAATCCTGGGTGCGGAAGACGAAGGGACGGAAGTCGTCCTGGCGACGCCGCGACTTCGTTATATAGGCGACGCCGGGTTGAAAGCGGGAGGCATACACTCGCGATACCCAGGCGTCTTCGGGGCCGCCTACCGCGGTTACCTTCGCGGTGGTGTCGGTCCAATGCGCGCCATTGTCGCGCGTGACCTGGACCTTGCCATCATCGGTGCCCACCCAGATTACGCCCGCCTGCGCCGGAGATTCAGAAATCGTCACAATGGTGCAGTGCTGGATGGACGAGTTCTGCGTGTTGATCTTCTCGGGGTTATTGGTGGTGAGGTCCGGGCTTGCGACCTCCCAATGGTCGCCGCGATCCTTCGACCGCAGCAGAAATTGGGAGCCGTAGTAGATTGTGTTGGGATCGTGCGGAGAGAGGCGGACGGGCGCGATCCAGTTGAAGCGGTACAGAACGGAATCGGGCGCGGGGTTGCGGGCGCCGAGCGGCCGAATGTTCGTGAAGGGGTGCGGCGAATTCGGCTTGGTCGGGTCAATGATGGTGCGGGTTCGGGTTTCGAGATCGAAGCGGCCAAGGGTTCCGAACTCTTGCGTGTTGTAGACCCAGCGGCCGGTTGGGTCGGGCTCGTTATACATGCCGTCACCGACGCCCACGGTCATCCAGTCATCGATGTTGATGCGGCCGGACCAGCCGTTTGACGGGCCCATCCAGCTCTCGTGATCCTGCAAGCCGCCGAAGATGTGGTAGGGCTTCGCCATGTCGAGCCCGATGGCGTAGAATTCGCCGAGCTTGAGGTTCGCGAAATGGTCGGTGGTGCGGCCGCCGTCATAGGAGACGGAGACTCCGCCATCGGAGGTGGCGACCATGTGATCGGAATCGTCGGGATCGATCCAAAAACTGCGGAAGTCGCCGAAGGTGGAAGCGAAGGGAGCGCGTCCACCGCGTCCGAGGCCCGCCCATGTCTTTCCGCCGTCATTGGACTCGAGCATGTTCGAACCGGTGATGAAGACGCGGTCCGGATTGTTCGGATCGACGCGCAACTGATTGAAGGAGTATCCCGCCTTGCGGCTGACGTCCTCGCCTTCGGCACTGACGCGGCGCCACGAGACGCCGGCATCATCGGTGCGGTAGACTTCGCCGCCGATATAGGAGGAGGGAGCGGCGAAGGAGGTGTCGCGCTGCTGGGCGGCTCCGGGCCGGAGGCTGAAGTTGTCGATGACGGCGTAGACGGTGCTGGGATTTTTCCGGCACACATCGATGCCGATGCGGCCGGTGGTCCCTTGCGGCAAACCGGCGGCGACTTTCTGCCAGTGCGCTCCGCCGTCGGCAGTCTTATATATGCCGCCGCCCGGACGTGCCTCCATGATTTTCCAGGGGAGGCGAATCGCATCGTACATGGCCGCGTAGAGCACGTTCGGGTTGCGCCAGTCGATGGCGAGATCTACCGCTCCGGTGGTGTCGTTGACGAAGACTTCCTGTTGCCAGGTGCGGCCGCCGTCGGTGGTCTTGAAGACGCCGCGCTCGTGATTGGGCGTGCCCAGATGGCCGAGGGCGGCGACCCACACGATATCGGGATTGGTCGGGTGAATGACGATGCGGGCGATGTGCTGCGTGTCGCGCAGGCCCATGTTGGTCCAGGTGTTGCCGCCGTCGGTGGATTTGTAGACGCCATCGCCCCAATAGGCGCTGCGGGTCAGGGAGTTGTCGCCGGTTCCGACCCAGACGACGTTGGCATTGGATGGCGCGACGGCGACCGCGCCCACAGAGGTGATGCCTACGGAGTCGGTGACCGGCTCCCAAGTGGTTCCGGCGTTGGTGGTGCGCCAGACGCCGCCGGTGCGCGCTCCGGCAAACATGACGTCGCGATGCGCCTTGGCAGGCGATTCCGGCACGGCGAGGCAGGAGACCCACGCGCCGGTCCGCCACGGTCCCAGATTGCGGAAGGTGAAGCTATTGAGCAGACCGCTGAGGCCGGAATCGGCGGAGAAGGCGGTGGCGGCGAGGCCGATGGCGGCGAATATGAGAGCGAGTTTTTTTGTCAGAACGCACCTCCGGGTGAATGTGCGTTGTTATTATGACACCCGGCGGGCGATTCTGAAAGCGCATACATGAGCGTGCGGCTGTTGCTCTCGGGGCGATTCATTCGCCTTTCGATGCACCTTTTACCGCTTCCTTACGGTCGCGGCTCCGTTAGCAGAATCAAGTACGTACGGAGCCGTGACCGTAAGGGAGCGGTAAACGGTGCCGGCGGTGCGAGTGCGTTTGAATGCGGCAAAGAGCAATTCGATATTTCTTCATAACGCCGTAAGGGAGCGGTAAACGGTGCCGAGGGGATGCGAGCGCGTTTGAATGCGGTACAAAGCAATTCGAGCGGCATCGCGAGTTCACCACGGACACACAAAAAACTCTGGGCAGTGCATTACCTTGGGCGGCGCATCTGAAATCCGGTGGTGGCTTCGGTGTAATCGGCGGCGTAGCCGGCGCGTTGAATGGGATGGGCCGAAAGTAAATCGAAGAGGCCGTCCTTGAGCAGCGCGCGATCGATGTGCACGCCGACCACCTGGCCGATGGTGACGTATTGCTCGAGTTGGGCGCCTTGCAAGTCGCGCAGCCGCACGATCTGGACGAGCCGGCATTCCAGGGCGGCGGGAGACTCGGCGACGCGCGGCGGAGAAACGATGCGGCAGGGCGCTGTGGCGAGCTGCGCGAAATCGAATTCGCTTTCACCGTGGGGGAGGGGCGCGGAAGTCAGGTTCATCCGTTCGGCAAGGCCGCGAGTTACCAGGTTGCATACGAATTCGCGCGTGGCATCGATGTTGGCTACGGAATGCTTCCAGCCCGAGGAACTGAACATCACCATCGGCGGCTGGTCGCAGACGGCGTTGAAGAAACTGTATGGTGCGAGGTTCAGGCGGCCTTCGCGGTCGAGGGTGGAGATCCAACCGATGGGGCGCGGCGCGACGATGGCTTTGAACGGATCGTGCGGCAGTTGGTGACCCTTGGATGGCTCGTAGAAGTGGAACTCGGGCATGGCCTCATGATAGCGGTCTGTGTTCCGTTTCAGTCGCGCTCCGCGCGACCCGACAGGAAGGATTCCTGTCGGCACGTGAAACTCGTGATATTGTATGGGCGGCATACAGGCATGTCTTTCACCCGCCGTCAGTTTGTGGGAACAGCCGCTGCCGCGGGCGTCCTGCGGGCCGGCTCGACTCGCCCTCTGATTCTCGTCTCCGACGCCGACGCCGACCGCATGCGCGAAGCTCTCACGCCGCAGCGGACCGCGATTCTGGACCGCTACGCTTCCGGCGCGCTCACCGCTGGACCATGGAGCGTCACCCGCCAGCGCCCGAGCGGGCTGGGCGTGAATGCCGGTCCCAACGACTACGTCAGCGAAGGGCCGTACTGGTGGCCCGACCCTAAAAATCCCGACGGACCGTACATTCGCAAGGATGGCGTCCGCAACCCCGACCGCTTCGACGCCAACCGCAACGATCTGGGGAAGATGTGCACGGCGGTGCTCTCTCTGGGGATGGGCGCGTGGTTCCTGAAGCGAACCGAATGCAGCGCGCGGGCGGCGCTCGTGCTCAGCACATGGTTTCTGGACCCCAAGACGCGGATGAATCCGAATCTGGAGCACGGGCAGATGGTCCGCGGCCATAACACCGGTCGCGGGACCGGCATCATCGATACCGTTTCGCTGATCCACGCTGCTCAAGGGGTGATGCTGCTGGAACTCGCGGGCGGCTTCGACGCCGCCGTAATTTCGGGTGTCCGCCGCTGGTATGCTGCGTACCTGCGGTGGATGATGAGCAGCAAGTACGGGCTCGACGAGAAGTCCTCCGGCAACAATCACGCCACCTGGTGGACGGCGCAAGCCGCCGCGTATGCTACGTTCACGCGGGACACCAGCGCGCTAGGGATGTGCTGGGACCATTACCGCAAGTATCTGGCGCCGACCGAGATTCGGCCGGACGGGAGCTGTCCGCGCGAAGAGGCACGCACCAATTCGCTCGGCTACTCGTCGATGAATCTCGATGCCTTTGCTACGCTCTGCCGCATCGCGCAGGTGAACGGCGTGGACCTTTGGCACTTTCGCACGGCGAATGGCGTGTCGGTGGAGAAGAGTTTCAATTACCTGGTTCCGTTCCTGCAGCATCCCGACGAATGGACGAAGCAGCAAATCTCGAAGTACTCGCCCGAGGGATACATTTTTCCCGGACTCGCCGGTATCGGTTTGCCTTCGGCTTCGCTGCTGGAAGCATATAAGCAGCTTCCGCACAGCGACTCGCCGTGGGTTCAGTTTGTAGAAACGCTCGTGCGAAGCTGACGGCGCGGGCGGCTACCATAGCATCATGTCCGCAAATGAGCGCATACGCATCCTGGTGACCGGCGGGACCTTCGATAAGGAGTACAATGAGCTCACCGGCGAGCTGTTTTTCAAGGAGACGCACCTTCCCGACATGCTGCGGCTGGGGCGATGCCATCTGAATGTGGAAGTGGAGACGCTCATGATGATCGACTCCCTGCAAATGACCGACGAAGGCCGCGCGACGATTCTGGAACGGTGCCTCGCCGCCGCGGAGAAGCGCATCGTGATTACCCACGGGACGGACACCATGGAAAACACGGCCGCGGTGCTCGGCAAGAACGTGACAGGCAAAACCATTGTGCTCACCGGCGCGATGGTGCCGTATACCTTCGGCAGCTCGGACGGGATGTTCAATCTGGGTACGGCATTGGCTTTCGTGCAGACGCTCAAGGCGGGGGTGTATGCCGCGATGAACGGCAAATGCTTTGGCTGGCAGACGGTACGAAAAAACCGCCGATTGGGTGTATTTGAGGCCGTTCCAGAATCTTAGTGTCTCATTGTCAAGCAAAATAACCATCACGTTTACATAAGCTTGCAAAGATCTATTGTCACTCTCGCCCGGAGTGTGCTAATAATGGGAGTCGGAACTACCCAGAAATAGAAACCTGGGGGTTTCAAGACTCGAACCAATTCCAAAACCAAATTTCAACAACTGTGGAGGTTGTGATTTCCATGAAAATTCGTCCGCTCTATGACCGCATTGTGGTCAGGCGCATTGAGCAGCAGGAACAGATGCAAGGCGGTCTGTATATCCCCGACTCGGCCAAAGAAAAGCCGCAGGAAGGCGAAGTGGTCGCCGTGGGCAAAGGCAAGAGGCTGGAAGACGGCAAAGTGGTGGCCCTGGACGTTCAGGCGGGCGACCGCATCCTCTTCGGCAAGTACTCCGGCAACGACATCAAGCTGGATGGCGAAGAGCTATTGATTATGCGTGAGGACGAAGTCCTCGGGATTTTGGAGAGCCAGCCGAAGGCTGCCAAGAAAGCTAGCTAAGGAGCGATACAGACATGGCGAAACAGATTGTATATTCAGAAACTTCGCGTCAGGCGATTCTGCGCGGCGTCAACCAGCTCGCAGATGCGGTGAAAGTGACCCTCGGTCCGAAGGGCCGGAACGTGGTCCTCGAGAAGAAGTTCGGCGGCCCGAACATCACCAAAGACGGTGTGACGGTGGCGAAAGAAGTCGAGCTGAAGGATCCGCTGGAAAACATGGGCGCGCAGATGGTGCGCGAAGTTGCCAGCAAGACCAGCGACGTGGCCGGCGACGGCACCACCACCGCGACGATTCTGGCGCAGGCGATCTTCCGCGAAGGCGTGAAGGCGGTTGCCGCCGGCGCGAACCCGATGGCCCTGAAGCGCGGTATCGACCAGGCCGTTGCGGTTGCGACCGAAGAAGTGAAGAAGCTGTCCAAGCCGGTGAGCGGTGAGATGATCGCGCAGGTGGGCACCATCAGCGCGAACAGCGATTCCACGATCGGAACCATCATTGCCGACGCCATGAAGAAAGTCGGCAAGGACGGCGTCATCACGGTGGAAGAGAGCAAGACGATGAACACGGAGCTGGATACCGTGGAAGGTATGCAGTTCGACCGCGGCTATCTCTCGCCCTACTTCGTGAGCGATCCGGAGCGCATGGAAGTAGTGCTCGAGGATCCGTACATCCTGATCCACGAGAAGAAGATCAGCAACATGAAGGACCTGCTGCCGCTGCTCGAGCAGATCGCCCGCTCCGGCAAGCCGCTCCTGATCATCGCCGAGGAAGTGGAAGGCGAAGCGCTGGCCACCCTGGTTGTGAACAAGCTGCGCGGCACGCTGAATGCTTGCGCGGTGAAGGCTCCGGGCTTTGGCGATCGCCGCAAAGCGATGCTGGAAGACATCGGCATCCTGACGGGCGGCAAGCCGATCATGGAAGACATCGGCGTGAAATTGGAAGGCGTTCGTCTGGAGGACCTCGGCCGTGCGAAGCGCGTGACCGTGGACAAGGACAACACGACGATCGTGGACGGCGGCGGTCAGGGCAAGGCTATCGAAGGGCGCATCAAGCAGCTCCGCGGCCAGATCGAAGAGACCACCAGCGATTACGATCGCGAGAAGCTGCAGGAGCGCCTGGCGAAGCTGGCCGGCGGTGTTGCGGTGATCAAGGTGGGCGCGGCCACCGAGACCGAAATGAAGGAAAAGAAGGCTCGCGTGGAAGACGCTCTGCACGCCACTCGCGCCGCGGTTGAGGAAGGCATCGTTCCGGGCGGCGGCGTGGCTCTGCTGCGCGCGTCCAAGGCTCTGGCCGGTCTGAAGATCGCCGGCGACGAGCAGATCGGTGTGGACATTGTCCGCCGCGCGTGCGAAGAGCCGCTGCGTCAGATCGTGGTCAACAGCGGTACGGAAGGCGCGATCGTGGTCGGCAAGGTTCGCGAGAACGACAACGCCAACTTCGGCTTCAACGCTTCCACCGATACGTATGAGGATCTGGTGGCGGCGGGCGTGATCGATCCGACGAAGGTGACGCGCACTGCCCTGCAGAACGCGGCCTCGATCGCCGGACTCATGCTGACGACCGAAGCGATGATCGCGGAAATTCCGGAGAAGAAGTCGGCGCCGGCAGGTCCGGGCGGCCACGGTCCGGAGATGGACTACTAAGCAGCAGTTCGGGTTAGTTGGTTGGAAATGGCGCCGCCTCCGGGGTTCGGGAGCGGCGCTTTTCTTTGCAGCGGGTGTTCATTAACGCGCAATCATGGTCAGGCGAGTCCGCGAGCGTTAACTTTGGAACAGAGCGAGACTCTTTTGTTAGTCAGCTACTCTGGCTGAAGCTGCTGATTTCATTGGTCTGTATAGATTTGTAAGGGCAGCAACGGCTCCTTCTGTCTTCGCATCTTATTAAGTGGAGTTAATAAGATGCGGAAATCATTGATTCGGGGCGTAAGCGGCGTTGGAGCGCTGCTCGGGACGGCGTTGTTGCTGTCCGCTCAAACGCAGGGAAGCGTGGCGCGCCCGAGCATGGTGAACTATGCCGAGGGGCAGGTCACGTTAGACGGGCAAACGATTGGCGCGAAGCAGATCGGCCACGCGGAAGTAGCGCCGGGCCATGTGCTTCAGACGCAGGACGGAAAGGCGGAGATGCTGTTGACCCCGGGCGTGTTTTTACGCCTGAGCGATCACAGCGCGGTACGCATGATATCGCCGTCGATTACGGACACACGCGTGGAACTGGTGCGCGGCGAGGCGATGGTAGAAGCGGCGCAGGTGGAGAAGGAAAACCGTCTTGACGTGGTGGACGGGGGCGCGCAAACGCTAATTCAGAAGCACGGGGTGTATGAGTTCAAGGCGGACCATCCGATGGTCGCGGTGTTCGACGGCAAGGCCGAGGTACAGGTGGACGATCACTCTGTCGAGGTCGGCAAGCATCGTGAACTCGCGCTCGACCAAGGCCAAACTAAGTTGAAGCCGGAGAAGTTCGACGTGGATCAGGCGAAAGCTACCGATCCTCTGTATAACTGGAGTAAGTTGCGCAGCGAGTATATCTCGGAAGCGAACGCTTCGACGGCGCAGACGATCGTGCTCGGAAATCCGGGGTGGTGGGCCGGCACGGGTTGGTACTGGAATCCTTACTTCGATACCTGGGCGTTCATGCCAGGCACGGGCTATCTGTACAGTCCGTTCGGTTTCGGTTTCTACTCGCCTGCTTACTGGTCATATGCGGTGCCGGTGTATCGCGGTTTTTACGGGCGGTACGGTCGCGGGTATTACGGTCGTGGATACCGCGCTCCGGTGGTGACGGCTCGCCCGGGCATCACGGGTCGCTCCTTCAATAGCGGCCGAGTGGGTGGATTCACAGGCGGTCGAGTGGGCGGATTCAGCGGCGGCCGGGTCGGCGGATTCAGCGGCGGTCATTTCGGCGGCGGACACGTCGGCGGCCGGCGGTAATTCAAATTTGGTGCCGGAAAGCTGGGACTTGGGCTGGCCTTGGGGCCGGCCCTTTTTTTATTTAACCGCAATCGTAGTGTCGCCGTTGAAACTGCTCGCGAAGTTCCCGACATAGATCACGATCGGAACTGTTGACCCCGAATTGATGTCTTGGGAGATCCTGACATTCACTTGCCCGGCACCAGCGATCAATCCTGGCGCGGCCCCCGCGTAAATCACCTCGCCGACGTTGCAGGAAGCGCCGAGCGCCAATAAGGGAAACGGCGGCGTCAGAGACGTAACGGAACCGTCGGTCTGCGCCGGAGTCATCCGTCCGCCGCCCGCGAGGAACACGGAAATGACGGAGCCGCGCTCCGCAGGGTTCGATGGCGAATTGACGGACCCATCCTGGTTGAGGACTGCCGCTTGCCCCTTGCCGCTGTGGTCTGCCGTGAACAGAGCCGGGACAGCATCAAAGACGTCCATGCGACCGTCTCCGAACGTAGCGTTGGCGGATTGCAGCATCATCGAAGTGACGGGCGGATTCACCTCGAAAGGCACAACGGCGTTCATCTGATCCGGTTGAACAAAGAGGACCGGCGCTGGAATGCCGTCAAACAGCAGACGCGTGGTGTTGTCGAAACCGGCGCCGAAAATGCTGATGATTTCGCCGGGCGCGACTTCGAATACCGGGTAATTTTGTGGCGTTCCGGAGCGAAGTCCGGCCGCGTTTACGATATTCGATACCCACGGCGATTGTGGGCCTGTGAAATCGATTCTCATTATGGTCGCATCCGAAACGCCGCCGCCGAACCTGCGCTGAACAGCCGCTTCAGTCGGAAAGAAAATGTAGCCGTGCGTCGTCGCCACCAGGTAAACGAAGTTTTGCGCATCGACCGCTACGCCTCCGCTGAGCGGTACCGAGTGGAGGATGGATGTAGCGTAGGGACTCAGGACGGTAAGCGCGGTTCCGGGCAGATAGGCGTCGCCTTGCGCATCCACGGCAATCGCCGCCGTACCAAGGCGAGGTCCGAACGTGGAATACACAAGTACGCCTGATGCGCTGAACTTGGTCAGAAAACCGTTTCCCAGTCCGCCGGGAATCGCATTCGCCGGACCAGAATACACGGGCTGAACGACACCGCTGGTGGTCGGGAAATCCGCAGATTGCGTATACCCGGCGACGTACGCCGACCCGCTGCGGTCTACTGCAATGGCAAGCCCCTGGTCGGCCGCGGAACCGCCAAGATAAGTCGAGTAAAGCAGTTTCCCGCCCAACGGATCAAGTTTCGCCACGAAGATGTCGCCGTACTGCAGGGGGCCCAAGTCGATCTCGCCGGGAAACGCGGATTGCAGAGCGCCCGGAGTAACAGGGAAGTTTGGCGACTCGGTATCGCCAGTGACCCATGCGTTGCCCTGCGCATCGACCGCCACACTGCGGCCGGCGTCTGAATTTG
>Ga0134126_10013539_pt1 | contig 10304 bp, 5 predicted proteins | sample KB31752_FD_96881 | JGI IMG/M metagenome (GOLD analysis project Ga0134126, IMG submission 96881) | Terrestrial soil microbial communities with excess Nitrogen fertilizer from Kellogg Biological Station, Michigan, USA - KB3-175-2 | ecosystem: Environmental > Terrestrial > Soil > Unclassified ...
CCTGAGCCGGGGCCAGGAGGGTTGGATGGCAAGCGCTCGGTTTCGTAGTCGAAGTACCAGCCCGTCGCTACGCGCCGTCCCTCCGCAAGACGCCACACAAAGCCTTCGACGGGGCGAAGTGAATCGACGTGTTCCTTTGCCTTGGCTAACACATTTTCAGGGACAACCGTCTTCTGTGGTGGTAGCTTCCTCATGCCGCCCCTCCTCTCGCGCCACCTTCTCGCTGTCAAACGCCGACCACTCGAACCAGGACCGGGTGCTATGGCTCCGGTACGAGCACCTTTACCGCTTCCCCAAGATACTGCTCTTTGACTCTCGCGCTAACGGAGACACTAGTGGTCTGTCACACAAGTAACTTGGGATAGAGAGACTTCAGTTTTGTCCGGGCGTCGTCGATAATTGCCGCCATGATCTCCGAAATCGACAGAACCGACTATCCCAAATCAGTTGTGTGACAGACCACTAGGGGGTGCAGTTCACGGCGGCAGCGTGGACGGGTCGGTTGGAGTCGGCTGGGGTGACGGTGAGCATGGACGGCAAAGGTCGCTGCCTGGACAAGATCTTCGTGGAGCGGCTGTGGCGGACGGTGAAATACGAGGAGGTGTATCTGCCCCGTTACGAGTTGGTGCCGCAGTTGGCGAGCGGACTGGAGCGGTACTTTGCTTCTTACAACGAGGGGCGTCCCCATCAGTCGCTGGACTACCGAACGCCAGCGACGGTCTACCGGCAGGGCCAGCGGTCGGCGGATGAGAAGACATTCTTTTTCGCTCCGCACGACCTCAGCCGGAGTGAAGGCCATGCGGGGCGAAAAAGAATGCCCAGGGAACGGAGCCGAGAAAGAGCGGCACGAAATGGGATAACGGATTTATCCCATCGACAAAGTGATGGATGGCAACTTTTTGGTCTAGACAATGGGGGCCACTATAGATGGCACCATGTCGGTGGAGACGCCGCCCGAGGATTCGAGTCCGAACAGCCTCTCCGCCGCCACTGCCACGCCGGTTGCCAACGCTGTACCCGCGCCTTCGGCGATTGTCCTGCTTCTTTCCGCGTTGCCGGCCGGGTTGTTTTTTCTGCGGCGTTCAAGGTAGCGACCTTTGTGCCCGCTGGGGACTGGCCGCAGCCATTGCCGCCGACCCCGAGGGCGAGGCCAACGACGGCCGCTTGCTGCCGCAATTGCTGGAGCGGGCCCGCGTTGCCATCGCCGGGCCGCCTCTAACGGAGCGTTGACGCAAACAGGTGGCCAATAGAGAAAGAGTTGTCTGGACCGATGAGCTGGACTATCTTCCTTGTAGTAGGGACCATGTTACCTCGGCGGTTCGCGGTCCTCCTCACGATGAAAAGGGCCGGCGTTCATGAGTACGCGCGCAGTTCACTGGCACGAAGGAATGTTCCTCCGGCCGCATCACTTTCAGGCCGCCTACCAGCATGCGCTCGCTCTGGACCAACAGAGTGAAAAGTGGGATCTGCACTTTAACTGGGGATTGCGAGCCATTGAACTCGATCGCGAGGCACTGGCCAACTACCGCTTTGTCGTTCGATCGCTGAAGGTGCGTTTGCGAGACGGCACCCTGGTGGCCCTGCCCGAAGACGGCGATCCACCAGTGTTGGATCTCAAGGCCGCCCTTGAACAAGGCGACAACCTGCTGGTCTATCTCGGTGTGCCGGCGCTCAATCTCCAGCGGGCCAACGTCGCGGGAGCCGAGGAGCGAGCCGACGGCATCCGCTATCGATTGGACACGCAGGTAATCGAAGACGAAAACACCGGCGTCAATCCGCAATCGATCGAGGTTCGCCTCCTCAACGTCAAACTGCTGCTTTCCGGTCAGGATCATTCGGGCTATCAGGTTCTACCGCTGGCGCGCGTCGAGAAAGCGCCGACCGCCGACGCCACGCCGCGTCTGGATGGGAACTACATTCCGCCGATTCTGGCATGCGATGCTTGGCAACCGCTCCAGGCCGGCATTCTTCAGGCTCTTTACGACCGCATCGGCAAAAAAATCGAGTTGCTCGCCAATCAAGTGATCTCTCGCGGCATCTCGCTCGATAGTCTGTCGCCGGGTGATCCGATGATCCTGGCGCAGCTGCGTGAACTCAATGAGGCCTCAGTCGTCCTCGGCCTGCTGGCGTTCACGCCGGGACTCCATCCGCTGCGGGTTTATCTCGAACTGTGCCGCATGGTCGGCCAATTGGCCATTTTCGGCGCCACCCGCCGGCCGCCCGCTTTGCCGCGCTACGATCACGACGACCTCGCCGGCTGCTTCTACCGTGTCAAGCAGTACCTCGATGCGCTGCTCAATGAGTTGGTCGAGCCGGAGTACAAGGAACGCCCTTTCATTGGCGCGGGTATGCGGATGCAGGTGGTTCTGGAACCGGCGTGGATGGAATCCGTCTGGGAGATGTTCATCGGCGTGCAGAGTCCGCTGGATACCGAAGCGTGCATTCGGCTGCTGACGCGGCCGGGACAGCTGGACATGAAGATCGGCAGTTCACAGCGTGTCGATGACATCTATCGATTGGGCCAAGCGGGATTGAAGTTCACGCATACGCCTCGGCCGCCGCGCGCACTGCCCACGCTGCCGGGATTGATTTATTTCCAGGTCAGTCGAGAATCTCCCGAAGGCGAATGGCAGAACGTGCAGCGTTCCTTGACGCTGGCTCTTCGATTGAACGAAAACCTGATCGCCGGTAACATCCAGGGGCAACGGGTGCTGACCATACGGAGCGGGGAGTTGACCACAACCTTGCAATTTACTTTGTACATCGTGCCCCGAGGGAGATGAGTGGAAGTTCCTCCCGTTTACGTTTCGCGAAACGTAAACGGGAGCGGACTGATGCTGGCCGTTCGCCTAGCGATCCTTCCGAAGTGGATGTCATGCGCAAAGCGCTCGCTAACTTGGTCCATCCTCTCCTCCACCACGGATTGAGTTTGAAGGACCGTCTGGATCGCGGTGAAAAACTGGATTTCGCCGTCGAGCGGGCGGTACTCAAGGGCATGCTTCTGACCGACGGCGAAGGTCGGCCTCGGGCGGATTTCAGCGGCGACGAGGAACACCGGCCCGGCAGCGCGGGCGAATCGACGGCGACCGATAGTGGTTCGCATCGCTCGGATCGCTTCCTGGGCGTTCGCTACGCCCTGGTTTGCTGGCTGGACGAATTGTTCGTGTTGGAGTCGCCGTGGGAGCAACCGTGGAACGAGCAGAAACTGGAAGCGGAGCTATACGGCAGCAACGATCGGGCCTGGCGTTTCTGGGAGCAGGCCCGGCGTGCCGAATCGCGGCCGGAAAAGGATGCGCTGGAGGTCTTTTATCTGTGCGTGATGCTCGGTTTTGGTGGTGAATTGCGCGAGCAACCGGAGCGACTTCAAACGTGGGCGGCGGCGGCGCGGGCGATGATCGCTCGCGTGGAGGGCGCTGAATCGTCTTCCGCAGTCGAGCCGGATCCGCCAACGCAGGTTCCGCCGTTGCGCGGGCGCGAGCAGTTGCGGCGCATGGTTTTGGCGGGGGGAGCCTTTCTGCTGCTGCTCATCCCGGTGGTGGCGTTTTTCGTGGTACGCAAGCTCGGGCAATGACATGATGCTTGCCTTGTTCCGTTTGTTGGGACGCGGTCTGAAGGGGTTGGCCGCCTCTCTGGGACTTGTTTTCGCGCGCGTGCGTGATTGGCGCAAGTATTCGCTGCGGCTGCGCTGGCCCCTTCATTTCCTGATGGTGGCGTTGATCCTCGCTTGCCTCGCCGTACTGAATTATTATCTGGACCTGGAACGAATTCTGCGCACGCCGTGGCCGATCCTCCGTAGGGTCTGGCTGCCGCTGCTGTTTTTACTGATTTACGCCAACGCTTGGTTGGGCCGCTGGCTGTGGCAATTGCTCGGCCCCGAAAAGGGACTCTCAGAGTTTCCCGATCTGGACGACGCCTGGAATAAGGCGATGCAAACGCTGGATCGAGCGGGGATCGAACTAAGTAGCGTGCCGTTATTCCTCGTGCTGGGGCGGCCGCGCGGACCGGAAAGCGCTCTCTTCCACGCTGCCCGGCTCGAATTCTCCGTACAGCAAGCTCCTTCGGTCGCTGCCCCCTTGCACGTCTGGGCCAACTCCACCGGCATCTGGGTGACATGCCCGGAAGCATCGCTCTTGGGCCGGCATGCCGTTCTTCTTTCGCCATTGGTAGGTCCGGCGAGCCGAGCCGGACAGGAACAAGTGCCGCTCGGCTCGCGGCATCTACCGGCCGTAGGTCCGGCGAGCCGAGCCGGACTCGGAGAAGTGCCGCTCGGCTCGCGGCACCTACCAGTCGTAGGTCCGGCGAGCCGAGCCGGACAGGAACAAGTGCCGCTCGGCTCGCGGCATCTACCGGCCGTCGAAGGCGCTGAGCCGGCGCTGGAGAGCGGGGAGCGGATCGCCGCAGGTGGCTCGTTTCTCCTCAAAAACACGGCGGAGAGCGAGGAACTGTCGGCGCGGCTGCGGCATCTGTGCCAGCTGATCGTCCGCGATCGCTTGCCCTATTGCCCCCTCAATGGCGTCCTGTTGCTGCTGCCGCTCGCGGCCACGGCCGATGAGACGATCGCCAACCAAACCGGAGGCATTTGCGAACGGGATTTGCAAACCGTCGAGGAAGTGCTGCAAGTGCAATGTCCCCTGATGGCGCTGGTTTGCGATGTGGAACAGGCTCCAGGATTTCGCGATTTCATCGCTCGCTTCCCCGAAGAGAATCGCGGCCGGCGTCTGGGGCGTGGCTTCTCGTATCTGATCGAGGTGGATCGCCCGTCCCTGCCGCGGATGATCGAGAACGGCGTGGAATGGATCGGCGAGGGGCTGATGCCGCCGCTGATGTATCGCTTGCTGCACCTGGGCAAAGGAAACGAGGACCGAGCCTCCGCCCTTCAAGGCAACCGCCGCCTTTACCAGTTCCTCGACGATCTGCGCCAACGGCAGCCGTCTCTCGCTCGTCTCCTGCTCCGCGCCGCAGTACGTCCCGATAGCGCGGTCTGGCTCAGCGGATGCTATCTCGCCGCAACGGGGGCCGCCCCCGACAACGAGCAGGCATTCGTGGCCGACGTTTTTCGGCAGATGATCGACAGCCAAAACTTTGTTTCGTGGACTTCGCAAGCTCTGACCGAGGAGCGCGCCTATCGGCGGTTGGTCCAATTCGGTTATGTTTGTCTCGGATTATTCACGCTCGCCGTGCTGGCCCTGGGGCTTACCCTCTGAGTTTTGACAGCGTTCAACGGTACAAATTAATCGTCGCAGCCGTTGCCTTGTCCGCCGTCACGGTCACGATGGCCTCGCCCTTGCGCTGCGTGGCGGCCTTGGTGGCCGAGAGTTTGTATTTCCCCGGCGGCACCTTGTCGAAGACGAACGAACCGTCCGCCTTGGTCGTGGCGTTGCCTCGCACGATCCCGCGCTCATCTTGCAGGGCCAGGGGAAGGGCGGCTTGCGGCAGCGCGCCTTCCATCACCTTGCCCTCGATTCTCCCCGGCAGGATGGCGAGTTGATCGACCACCTCGACGGGAACCGTGGCGAATCGGCTCAGCCCCGCGCCATTGATGAACTGCACGCTCAGGTCGATGAGGCCTTTCTTTTCCATCGGCAGACGCACCTGCCCCGACCAGACGGCGCCGGCGGGATCCACCTTTTCCCCTGGAATCGTGGCGGTTCCCGGCGACACCTTGTCGTCTACGGGCTTGCCCAGGAAAAAGAATACCTTGCTGATCCCTGAAGCGGTGTCGGCTCCCGTCGCCAGCACGGGGAGCGTCGTGCCGGAGCGAGCCTGCTTGGGGGGATGCACGAAATACACGAGATTCGGCGCGTTGTCTTGCACCGTCACGGGCAAGAAGGCGGTGCGCACTTCATTGCCGTCGCGGTCCAGCAAGCGGGCGCGGAGAAGACATTCGCCGCGTACCTCGCTGACATCCAGCTTGTCCGTCCAATCCTTGAGCGATGCCTCGAACAAGAGAGCGCCGCCGGGTCCGTGCGGGCTAAAACCGATATGCCGATGGCGAGCGGTTGGGTAACGGCGGACGATTTCGGCGTTGAAATCATGGCCCTGCATCTGGCCCAGGCTCAACTCAAGACGCGCATCGAGCGGCGGATTGTCCGTCTCCACGGTGACGGCCAGGGCGGTGGTGGGTTGCGCGTAGCGCGTGGCCCGCAAACGGAGGGCGGAGCGATCGTCTTCCTGCGGCGTCACCGGGTTGCCGTGGCGGGCGAACGTGGTGCGAAAAATCAAGGCGCGCGGATAGCTATCCACGGTGAGGTAAACGTAACCTTCCTCGTCGGCGCCTTCGGCGAGGCGGATGCTCTCGGCGAAGAGCGTCAATTCCTTGCCGTCGGGCGGCAGCACGCCGCGAAAGTTGCCCGCGCCGACGCCGAGCAAGCCCGGAATGCGATCGGGCGGCAAGATCAGCGTCACCACGCCGGGAGGACCGGGCAGCGTTCCTCGTGCCGCCAAGCGCACGCTCAGCCGATTCTTTCGCTTCGTCGCCGCGTCGCCCGGATCGAAATGAATGCCCACAACCCGCACGTATTCGCGCGGCAGCGCGAGGTCGGCCCGGATGATACGCTTCGCCAGCACGGCATTAGCGTTCGCCGTGTCCAATACCTCGACTTGCAGCGGCCCGGTCAACTCCTCAAGAGGGGCGACAACCTTTTTCGCGTTCGGAGTCTCCGAACTCGGAACGGAGGATTCCGAACTCCGAGGAGCGGCCGGCGGCGGAAACGCCACGCGCTGCGTGGTCCGCGCGGGAAGATCCATCTTCACCTCGCCGCCCGGCACAAGCACATTGTTCGCCTTCAGGTAAATCAGAGTTTTGCGATCCTTATCGGTGGAATTTCGCACATACAGAAAAATCGGCTGTTGCGTTTGCAAGGGACGCAGCCGTAAATCGCCGAGCAGGTCGGTCGGCTGTTGAGGGTTGGCGCTCAGGAGGACATCCACGCGGTTCGCCGCCTGGAGCAGGGAGAGAGAAACCGGGTAATGATAGCTTCGGCCTCCGGCCGTGACTTCGACCAGAACCCCTTTGGGGACCGGCGTATCCGAGCCAACCGCGTCGGGTTTCATGCGTAGAAACAGCGGCACAGTCCAGGAACGAGCCGGCACGGTGAGGTTCGGCTGTTCGCCCAGCTGCGTCCTCTCGGCTGTCACTTCCAGCCAATCGTCGTCCGCCGTGATGATCGCCAGGTTCAACGGGAGCTTGAGGGCCGGCGATGCGGATAGATCGAGCGGCAGCTTGTAGGTGGCGGCGGGGTCTGTCATCGAGAGCGGCAGCGCCGGAGGACCGCTGCGAAGGCGCACGTAGCGATCCGGCGTCGGTTGGCCGACCTGCCGGTAATCGGAGGCTGCCTCTTCGTAGAACGCCTGAACGTAGTGCGTCGTATCCAGCGCGACGGCTTCGCGGAACTCGTAAAGATAGCGGTCGGCCAACCACGTCCACAGGTTCGCGGCCGAGCGGGCCTGCAACTGAACGCGCGGATTCGTGGCCGGATCATCCAGCACCGCGACGGGAATCAGAGGAGGAACCACCCACGCCAGGCGGGTCCGTGTTCGCGGATCGCCCGTTTGTTCGAGCTGAGTCGGCACTTGTTCCGACCACGCCCGGCGCAGCGCATCACCGAGTTTCTGGCTGGCTGTGTCGATGTGCTGCTCCGACACGATGGCGCGTTTCAATTCGTCCAGGGCTTTTTCCAACGCCTGAAGCGGGATGGGTTCCAGTCCGCCCAGACGCAACAGAGCGATCGAACGGCGGCCGCGATCCAGGGCGTTCCGATGTTCTTGGGCCATGCCGTGTTGTCGAGCGCCGGCCTCGTGTTCCGCTTCGGGCGTTACCCGATGATCGCGGTTTTCTTCTCGATCCAAACGCAGCGTTTCTTCGTCGCGCCGGCGAGCCGCCTCACGCCCCGCGCGCCACAAGGCCGCTCGCGCGTCCGCGTTCAGATAGGGTGTATTCAAGATGGCATCGATTTGAAGCGTCAGCGCGGGCGAAGGGACGGTTCGAGCGGCTTGCTGGGCGAGGTGCGTCAAATTCTCCGGCTGAAAGGGCCAATGGAGGTCGTCGAGATTTGCCTGCAAGGTGCCGGATTTCTGCCACAAAGTTTCGACCGTTTGCAGGATTTTCGCCGTGGAAATCGGCACGTCTTCGGTTGGCGGCGCGAGCGCGGCTTGCAAGTCCGAGGCGGCTTCGACAGCGATAAACCAGCTCTTGATAAACTCCGGAGCGCGATCCAGGTCCGGTGCCACGGCCGGCAGAAAGACCATCGCTTCATCCAGCCGCCGCATCGCCTGCTGGACCTTATCGGCCACGAGCAAAATCGTCTCATAGCGGCTGAGAGCTTGTTTGAGCAAACGGTCGGCGTTATCCAGCGAAGCATAGCCGCGACCCCAGAGACGTACCTCGGCATCATGGCGATCCTGGGCGGCCTTGTCGAGCATGGGGCGAATCCACGGAAGGATAGCCGCCTGGCTGGCTGCCTTTTCTCCGTTCGCGACCACGGTAAGGGCGCGGTGGATGATCTCCTCCGGCCACCCTGTCGTCTCCATCTGCTCCGCCAAATCCGCGAGCCGGCGCAAGAACAGCGTCTCCACGTACACGGGTTGGGGCTGGCGCGTCGCCACCAATTGCCACAGGAGACGGATTCGCTGCGGTCGCGGATTCGGGTCGGCCACTCCCACCGCGAAGATGGCTTGGGCCAGTTCCAGCGCGGTTCGGCCCTTGGCCTTATCCAGAAATGCATTGGTGAGTTTAGACTTAATCCCCTCTGCTTTATCCTCTTTGAGTCCCTGCGTCTGAACCTCCATTTGCAACAGCAGATTTTTGAGATCGGCGATGAACGCGTTATCGGCTGGTCGCTTCTGGGAGACGAGAGCGAGCGATCGGACGGTATCCGGGCGCGAGATAGCGCGGCGTGCCTGATCCATTTCTTTCTGAAGACGGGTTCGTTGATCTTGCAGTTCGGTCTGAACGCGCTCCGGATCGTAGTTGCCTCGCCAGCGCTGCTCGGCACGCAAGATCGTCGCTTCCAGTCGCTGAAACGTTCGCGGAGCAAGCCGCCAGCTATCATCGTTCCGCCATTGATCGCGGAGTTTCCAGGCGGCATGGAGCCAGTCGGGATAGGAAGCCGATTCCACGAGGGGAAGCGCAGGCTTGGCCCGTCCGTGTTGCAGCGCGATCAATTCCCAATCGCCGGCTTCGCCGAGGAGGACCGGCGTTTGCCGTCGGTCCCGGTTGTTTGTCGCCCAGCGATCCACGCGCGCCCGGACGAAGGCGGCCAATTCGCGGACGGAGACGCGGCCGTCGCGCTCTCGCCGCGAGTTCCAGCCATCGGCCCAACCATCGAGACCTTGCTTCAGATAGTAACCGAATACCGAATGTCCTAAATTTTCCGAAGCCAGCGCGGTCTGGCCCGGCGAGCAAGCGCACAGCGCGAGACGCCGCGCATCGGGCACATCGTCGAGAGCGCCCTGAACGCGAGCGGCGACATCATCGGCGACCACTCCCAGCGGCGCGGCCGCCAGAGGGTTCATGATGTCGAGGATGAGTAGTTTGTGCTGTGCCGGGCAGTCCGACAGAGTCCGCAACACGTCGCGCAGCGGAAGCCAGGTCTGCGAGTCGTCGGGGTCCGCATCAGCGGGAAAGATGGCGATTTCCTTATCGCCGGCGGTGCGAGCGAGCGCACTGAGGTAGACGACGACTCGATCCTTGCTTGTGAGATCGCCGAGCTTGCTCAGTTCCACCAGCAAGAGCGAGCGTTCCTGACTCGTGACGGCATCGGTGTTGACGCGCGGGAAGTAATTGCCGGCCCGCATCGCCTCGGCATCGGGATGGGCCTGGGAACGAACGGGCAACCGAGGAGACTCATACTCACTGATCCACAGTGGAACGAAATAGGGCTGCGGCAACGGTTGCACCCAAGAAAGCAGTCCGACCAGCGCGCCGGTCAGGGCCAGCATGGTGGTCAGCACACCGAAGATGCGACGCTGACGCCGGCCGGCGCTGTTGTCGATCCGTCCCGCCATCCGGCGCGGCAACGCTTCGTCATGCCAACGATGCGGGATGAGTGAGGACGTTGCCCCGCGTAGCTCTCCATGTGGATTCATGCCGCGAGCGCCTCCCTTGATGTAGGTCCGGCGAGCCGAGCCGGACTTTTTACGAAGTGCCGCTCGGCTCGCGGCACCTACGGTAGGTCCGGCGAGCCGAGCCGGACTTTTTACGAAGTGCCGCTCGGCTCGCGGCACCTACTGGCGGTAGGTCCGGCGAGCCGAGCCGGACTTCGAGTGCCGCTCGGCTCGCGGCACCTACCTAATGCGTGCCGCTC
>Ga0134126_10013541_pt1 | contig 10303 bp, 6 predicted proteins | sample KB31752_FD_96881 | JGI IMG/M metagenome (GOLD analysis project Ga0134126, IMG submission 96881) | Terrestrial soil microbial communities with excess Nitrogen fertilizer from Kellogg Biological Station, Michigan, USA - KB3-175-2 | ecosystem: Environmental > Terrestrial > Soil > Unclassified ...
CGACGCTCGGCTTCCGGAACGTCGGTCGCCAACAGGCCTAACTCCACGTTCTGAAAGACCGTGAGCCACGGGAACAACGCGAACTGCTGGAAGACGATCGCGACCTGTCGGTTAGGCCCGTGCAGCGGCGCGCCGTGGGCGAGTACGCGCCCCTCCGATGGCTGCAACAGACCGGCGAGTATGCGCAGCAGCGTCGACTTCCCCGACCCTGACGGACCGAGCAGCGCGACGAATTCGTTCTCCCGCAACTCGAGATCGATGCGCTCGAGCACCGGCGCCGTGTCGTTGCTGAAGAATTTGCGCACGCCTTCGGCGGCGAGCAAAACCGTGCCGGGCGGTTTCGGTGCGGGCGCGCGCGTGGTCGTTGCCATCGAAGGTCCCCGTTCCCGAATCAGCCGAGCCGGAATCGCGTTTCCGCGTATCCGTACAGTCGGCGCCACAACAGCCGGTTGATGATGATCACGATGCCCGCCATCACGAGCGTCCCGGCGAGCAGCAGCGGAAAGTTACTGTGCTCCGCCGCCGCCGCGATCAGCGCGCCCAACCCCGTGGTGCTCGTGGTGTGTCCGGCGAACGTCACGTACTCGGCCACGATGCTCGCGTTCCATGCACCGCCCGTGGCGGTGATCATACCGGTCACGAGATACGGAAAGATGGCAGGAAGGATGAGCGTCTTCCAGCGGCGCCACCCCACCACGTGATACATCGTCGCCGCTTCTTTGAGATCCGACGGGATCGCCATCGCGCCGGCGATGACGTTGAACAACACGTACCATTGCGTGCCGAGCAGCATGAGCGCCACCGCCGCCACGTTGAGACCGCCCGGAATCGCGAGCAACGCCAGCAACAGAACCGGGAACACGGCCGTGGCCGGAATGGACGCCGTGATCTGCACCAACGGCTGGAGACGCCTCGCCCAACGGGGATTCGTCCCGATCGCCACACCAGCCGGCACCGTCCACGCCGCCGCCACCACGAGCGCGATGGTCGTGCGGCCGAGCGTCGCCGCCGCGCTCACGCCGACGCGCCCCCAATCCGAGCGCGTTAGGCCAGCCAGCGTGTGCGCCGCGAGCGCCAGGCCCCACAATACGATCGCCCCGACCACGGCAAACCCGGCGACCCATCCCGCCCGTCGCGCGTTCCGACGGCCCGGCGTTAGAACGCCCGCCTCGGCCGCCGGCTCGATTCTGTTGGGCGAGCCGCTGAACGCACGATCGATGCGCCGGGCCGCCGGTCGGAGCACGCGCGATCGCAGTGCATCCACCAGCCGCGAACCGCGAAGTGCATCCAGCACGCGCGACGATGGCGCGTCGCTCCCCGCATTCTCGAACTTGAATCGATCCGACCAGGCCAACAGCGGACGCCACAGAATCTGGTCGAGCAGCACGATCACGACGACCAGCGTCAGCAACCCGAACACCAGCGCGCGCGTGTTGCCCGCGTCCGCCGCCGCCGCGAGATACGAACCAAGTCCCGCGAGACGCAGACTGCCGTCGCCCACGGCGAACTGCTCGCTCGCCATGAGAAAGAACCAGCCGCCCGCCCAGCTCATCATGCTGTTGGCGATGAGCGAGATGACGCCGAACGGCAGCTCGAGCCGTGTGAACTTGCGCCAGAAGCCGAGGCGGTAGATGCGCGACGCTTCCGTGAGCTCGCTCGGAATCGTGATGAGCGACTGATGAAAGCTGAACGCGAGGTTCCACGCCTGGCTGGTGAAAATGAGGATGACCGCCGCGAGCTCGAGTCCCAGCGTTCGCCCGGGGAACAGTGCCACCAAGCCGAGCACCACGCCCGGCATGAACGACAGAATCGGGATGCTCTGCAAAATGTCGAGCAACGGCAGCATCACGCGCTCGGCCGCCTTGCTGGACGCCGCGAATCGCGCGTACGCCAGCGAGAACGTGAGCGACACGATGTACGCGAGCACCATGCGCAACGTCGAGAGTGCCGCGTAGTACGGCAGCCGCGCCGGCGAGAGCGAGATGCGGAACCCGGGCGACAAGGGCGCGCGCCACTCGGCCGCGGCGCGCGCGACGCCGAACATGACCGCCACCACGGTGCACAGCAGCGCGAATTCCACCCACCGAGGCGCGGGCGTCATGACCACCGGCGCCGCCGGCGCGCGGCCCTCTGCAACGACGGGAGCGATCGGCTGCGCCATGCGGTACGGTCTTACTTTCCTTCGAGCTCGTCCGCCAACCGCGCCGACTCGTACACGTTGCGGAGCGCTTCGATGATCGCCCGGGACGACACGCTCACCGACCGCGCCGCGTCGTCGGTGAAGATGAACCGGTTAGGCAGCGACTCGATGTTGCCGTCGAAGATGAGGCCCACCAGCTCGCCATCGCGGTTGATCACCGGGCTCCCCGAGTTGCCGCCGATGATGTCGTTGGTCGACACGAAATCGAGCGGCGTCGTGAGATCCATCTTGGCGCGCTGCTGCATCCACCGGTCCGGCAAATGGAACGGCGGCTTGTCGTCGAAGGACGACGCGTGCGCGAACATGCCGTAGAAGGTCGTCTTGTACGGCGCGAGCGTGCCGTTGTACGGATAGCCCTTCACGACGCCGTCGGTGATGCGCAGCGTGAACGTCGCATCCGGGGGCAGCTTCGTGTTGTACACCGCGAACAACGCCTGGCCCACCTTGTCCGCGCTCGCCGAGATGATGTCGTCGAGCCGCGCCTGCGCCATCTGCGCCCGATCGGCTAACGGAAGAATCTTGCGCGCCAGCACGATCATCGGATCGGTCGACGTATCGACCGCCGCCGTGCCGCCGTCCACCAGCGCCTGGCGCGCGGAAAGCGACGCCAGCGTGGTGCCCGCCATGAGCGACGCCGCCACGTCTTCCGGCGCGCGCACGCCCAACACGATCACGCGGTACGGATCGTTAGGCGGGAGGGCCTGCTGCACCGCCTTGAGGAACGACGTCAGCTCGAGCCGCTCGGTCGTCGTGTCCACCGGCTGGTCGACCAGCAGCGACTGGCGAATCCGCTCCAGCCCGTCGCCACGGTACTGCGGCAGCCGCCTGGCATCGCCTAACGCACTCTCGGCCGGAATGCGCACCAGGCCGCCGGCCCAGTTGAGCAGCTGCGACCCGAACGGCGGATTGAAGCTGAATCCGTAATAGTTGCTCGCCGCCATCGCCGTCAGTTGCTTCTCGGCGTTCGCGATCTCGGTCCACGCGCTGCTGTACTTGGGCCGCAGCGCCGGATCGGCGTCCACACGCGCCCGAAGATCGCGCTCGAACGACGCCTTCCGCGCCATGATCGTCGAATCGAGCAACCCCGCGCGATACCCGCCAATCGCCTTCTTCGAGTTCTGGATGTTGAAGATGAGATTCTCGTACGTGCGCTTGTTGCGCGCGCTTTGCGCGCTCAGCGTGTTGAGCATCGCGATCACTCGATCGAACGCGCCGAGCGTGAACGGATACTGCACGTCGCGCAGGTACTGCATTTGGGCGAGCGTGAGCAACCGGCCCGTCGAGCCGGGATTCCCCGTCACGAATACCAGATCGCCGTCGCGCGCGCCCGACTTGCTCCACTTGAGATAGTCGGTGACCACCATCGGCGAGTCGTTCTGATAGACGCGCAGCAGCGCCATGTCGAGATCGTATCGCGGATACGTGAAGTTGTCCGGATCGCCGCCGAAGAACGCGGCTTCTTCCTCGGGCACCATCACGAGCCGAACGTCGGTGTACCGCTGATAGCGGTAGAGCGAATACATCCCGCCCTGATAGAGCGTCACCACCTCGCACCGCAGGTGCGTGGCGGCCTGACACTCGGTTTGCACGCTGTTGATCGCCGAGTCGCGCTGCGCGACCTGTGCGTCGGCGGTTTTCGCGGTGACCGCGCCCCGAATCCGCTGCGTCACATCTTCGATCGACTGCAGTTGGTCGACGTACAGCGTCGAACACTTGCGCTCGTCGGCGAACGACGACGCGACAAATCCCGTCGTGTTGTAGTTCGTGTCCGCCGGCGACGCCGACGCGACGCACGCCCGCGCGCAGTGATGGTTCGTCAACACCAATCCGCGCGCCGACACGAACGACGCGGAACATCCCGGCAACCGGACCGATGCAAGCCGCACGTGCTTGAGCCACGTCGAGTCCGGCGTGAATCCGTACGTCTGCTTCCAGTACTCGAGCGGCGGCGCGTCGAACGTCCACATCGTGCCGGCTTCCTTCACGTACTTCGCCGGACCGAGCGGAACCGCCACCCGCGGCGGTTCCTTCCGAATGCGCGTCGGCGGTTTGGTCGTCGTGGCCTGCGCCGGCAACGACGATGAAAGCCCAACGGTGAGCCATGCGATTGCGACAGTGGCGCGACGGAGCAGACAAATCGTGCGGTCAATGTTCACGTAGGCCTCGTCGAGTCGAAATGTGCGGAAATCGTCCAGTGCCAAATTCGGTCATCGGCCGACGGAGCGAAAGGTCTCCCGTAACACGTCTCTGCCCGTGCGATGCGCACCTGGCACGCCCCTCGCATACCGTTGACGCACATCCCGGTGCGGGTTACGATGCGCCCCAAGCACCGTTGCTCGACGTGACGCGCGCTCGTCTCTTCGAGCACACACGAATCCTGACCACCTCTCAACTCATCGAGATGCCGCCTCGCTCACACCGCTACATCACTGCTGTCGCGATTGTCGCCGCCGCGCTCGCAGCCGGTCCGGCAACGCTCGCGGCGCAGGACGGTGTGCGCACCACCCCGCCGCCGGAACCGTCCAAGCCGTTCCTCGCGTTCGGACACTCCGCGCTCACACTCGGCGATTCGATCGTCACGCTCGCCCGCGAACAGTTGGGCAAACGTTACGTGTTCGGCGGCACATCCCCGCGCCGCGGATTCGATTGCAGCGGATTGGTGAAATACATCGCGACCGCGCTCCACATCGACATCCCGCGCACCGCGCGCATGCAGGCCCAAGCGGGCGAAGCCGTCGCGAAAGACACATCGCAACTCCTGCCCGGCGACCTCGTCACGTTCGGACGCGGCTCGCGCATCTCGCACATCGGGATCTACGTCGGCAACGGACGGTTCATCCACGCGAGCACCAAAGCGGGCCGCGTGATCGAGACTTGGCTCATCCGGAAGCCGGCGCGCGGCATCAAGCCGTGGCAAGGGGTGCGACGTCTCGCGATGATCGACAGCTCGGCCGTGTCGCAGGACGACGCGATCCCGTTTCGCTGACCACTCGCTGCGTCAGGGCCGTCGCACGGTGGCTTCGATCACCAGATGGGCGCCCGTTTTCGGAAAATCCAATCGCGACAAAGAATCGGCCAGCCTCGCCGCGCGCGCGCTCGGATCGGCGCGGACCCAACCCGGTGCGCGTTGCCACGTCGACACCAGCCGCGGATCGCTCACCGCGCCCGCGCGGTCCAACGTCGCGCACAGGAGCGCGCCGCGATCGAGTGGACCGTCGAGCGCGAACGGACCGTAGGTCACGAGGTTGCCTAACGAATAGGCGATGAGCGCGCCGTGTCGCCATTCGATGGCGCGGACCACGTGCGGTCCGTGCCCAACGACGAGCGACGCGCCCGCATCCACGGCGGCGTGCGCGAACGCCACCGGATTGCCGCGTTGCTCGTCGAGATAGGTTTCCATCGTGTCGCGCGTGCGCTGTGCGTGCCGCCCTTCCGCGCCCAGGTGCATCGTCACCACGAGACGCGGATAGCGCGCCGCCGCGCGCGACACGTGGCGACGCACCGCGCGCAAGTTGCGCGTGTCCGGCTCACCCGAGCTGCCGAAGCCCAGAAACGCCACCGTATCGCCGCGCGATGTGACCACCGTCGTCGCCAACGTATCCGCGCCCGTCACGTGCACGCCCGCCGCGTGCAGCGCGTCGAGCGTCCGCGCGAGACCAATTGCCCCGGCGTCGCGCGAGTGATTGTTGGCGACGTTGGCGATGACCTGGCCGCTGTCGCGCAGATGGCGGAGCGCCGGCGCCGCCGACGCGGGCATCCGGAGCGCGTAGCATCCCTTGGTGGGACTCGAACACTTGGCAGCCGGCGCGACTGTACTGTCCGCGGGATCGTCGTCGCCGATCGCGCCCTCGAGATTCACCATCACCAAGTCGGCGCCATCGAGCATCGGCACCAGCGGCGCCAATAATCGACGTGGCTCAGGCAGCGCGCGCGGCCGACGTCGCATCCACGCTGCCGTTCGGTCGACCCACGTCGTATCGAGATTGGTCCCGAGCGACACGTCGCCGCCCATGCACACGCGCACGCCGGCACTCGAGTCCGCGCGCGCAGTCTCCTGCGATGCGAGCGGCACCGCGAACGCGAGCCCGCATGCAATCATTGCGATGACACGGGACGTCAGGTGCTGAGCTCGTCGCCGTGTCCGATTATGGGACACCCATTCCCAATGGCGGGCACCTGACTCTCGCAAACGAAAGTCGAGGGCTCGACAAACCATTGCCCGACAAGCGATTGTCCAATCTGTCACTCGGGCACGCTCCTTCCCGTATAGGATCGAGCGAGAGCCGCTATTCTAGCGGAGCCTGTGAACCATCCGAGTCATTGATCCGTGGACATTCCGCGCGAACCACCTAGCAAGAAAAAGCGCAACATCCTCATCGGGGCCGGCGTTGTCGCCGTCGTCGCGATCACTGCTGCGCTCAGCCGCTTGGGCCCCGCCGCGCCCCCGGTCGATCGGGCGACGCTCATGATCGACACCGTGCGCCGCGGCGAAATGGTGCGCCAAGTTCGAGGACCCGGCACGTTAGTGCCCGATCAGATCTTGTGGATCTCCGCTCTCACCGGCGGACGCATCGACCAGATCTACGTGCGCCCTCCCGCCAGAGTCCAAGCGAACACGCTCATCCTGTCGATGTCGAACCCTGACGTCACGCTCGAAGACTTGAACGCTGAACAGCAGTTGAGCGCCGCCGAGGCCGCCATGGCCAGCCTCAAGACGACGCTCGAAACGCAGCGTCTCAACGAGGAAGGCGTCGTCGCCACCGCGCAGAACCAATACCAGACGGACAAGCGGCAGGCCGACGTGTCGGGCGCCTTGCTCGCCAAGGGTCTCATCTCGCCGCAAGACGCAGCCAACGCCAAAGACAAGGCAGCTGCATCAGAAACTTCGTTCAAGGTGGAAACCCAACGGCTCGATGTGATGTCCAAGACAATCGACGAGCAGTTGAAGCTGCAGCAGCAGCAGATCGACCGGCTCAGGGCGATCACGGATTTCCAGAAGAAGCGGGTGGAATCGATGCAGGTTCGGGCCGGCTCCGATGGTGTCATTCAAGACATGGACTTGCAGCCGGGACAGTGGGTCCAGCCCGGAACGCTGCTGCTCAAGGTTGCTCAGCCCGGCAAGCTCAAAGCCGAACTGCGCATTCCGGAGAATCAGGCCGCTGACGTCCAGAACAACCAGCCGTGCTCGGTGGACCTGCGCAACGGAATCGTCCAAGGGCACGTCACGCGTATCGAGTCATCGGCGCAGTCGGGCACGGTGGGTGTCGACGTCGCCCTCGATGGACCGCTTCCGCCGGGTGCACGCCCCGACCTGAGCGTCGACGGCACGATCGAAGTGGAGCGCCTCAAGAACGTGTTGTACGTTGGACGTCCTGCATACGGGCAGCCGGAGAGCACGGTTGGTCTGTTCAAGTTGACGCCCGACGGAAAAGAAGCGACGCGCGTGAACGTCAAGTTAGGCCGTGCGTCGGTCACGACCATCGAAGTGGTGCAAGGTCTCAATGTCGGCGACAAGGTGATCATTTCCGACATGTCGCAGTGGGATTCGCACGACCGCGTCCGTTTGCACTAGTCGCCCGTCCTTCGCAGATTCAGCCGCGCACGGCTCACGTCCTCACCTTAGACCCCCGCCCCCATGGACACCGCTTCGCCCACTCCCGGCTCCGCCTCCTCGGCGGCTGGCTCCCTCTCATCGGCCACATCGGACGGGAAGGCGCTGCTCCGTCTCGACGCGATCGCGAAGATCTTCTATACCGACGAAGTCGAGACGCACGCGCTGGCGGGCGTGCACCTCGAGGTTCCGCCGGGCGAGTACCTGGCCATCGCCGGCCCGTCCGGGTGCGGCAAAACCACGCTGCTCTCGATCCTCGGGCTGCTCGACACGCCGACGCAGGGCGAATACCTGCTCGACGGTCAGCCGGTGGCCGGCCTCACGGCCAGCCAGCGCGCTCGCGTTAGGAACCGGCAGATCGGGTTCATTTTCCAAGCGTTCAACCTGATCGGCGACCTCACGGTGTACGAGAACGTGGAGCTGCCGCTCACGTATCGCGGCATGGATTCCACCGAGCGCCGGAAGCGCGTGCTCGAGGCGCTCGAGAAGGTCGGGATGTCGCACCGCGTGAAGCACTATCCGTCGCAGCTCTCCGGCGGTCAGCAGCAACGCGTCGCCGTCGCGCGCGCGGTGGCCGGCGATCCGTTGATTCTCCTCGCCGACGAACCCACGGGAAACCTGGACTCGACCAACGGCGAGGCGGTAATGGAATTGCTGCGCGATCTGCACCGCCAGGGTGCCACGATCATCATGGTGACGCACGATCCACGCTATGCCGCGCACGCCGACCGTTCGATCCATTTGTTCGACGGCCGCGTGGTGGAAGACGAGACGGGCGCCAAAGAACAGGCTGACGAGTCGCAGCTTCGCGAAAGCGGGTTTTAACGGCGGGGAAGCGGCGGCTGGCGCCGCCTGAGGGGAATGGGGAGGCGGGGCGGCCGGTAGGCCGCCCCGGGGACACGGGCGGGCGGCCCGAGCCCCGCCCTATTCCCGACGGCGGCCGTTAGGCCGCCGTTGTCCCCTAGGGAACCGCTTCCCCAAGGCGGCGCGAGCCGCCGCTTCCCGAGGATTCCCGTGTCCGACTTCACGTACGCCCTCCGCTCCCTCCGCCGGACCCCGGGATTCACGGCGGCCGCCGTGCTCTGCCTTGCGTTAGGCATCGGCGCCACCACCACCGTGTTCGGCATCGTCGATGCGCTCTTCTTCCGGCCCCCGCCCGGCGTCGGCGACCCCGGCGCCATCGTCCGGCCGTACGTGAACGAGCAGTCCAAGTACGTCATGATGAGCAACTCGCCGACCGTCTCCTACCCCGCGTATCTCCAGTGGCGGGACGGTGCGCGATCCCTGTCCGGCGTGGCGATATTCTCATCGTTAGGCCTGAGCGCCGGACTCGGCAGCGCGGCCCGGCACGTCGAGGGATTCCTCGTGTCCGGCAACTACTTCGCCGTGCTCCAGGTCACGCCGGCGCTCGGACGCTTCTTCGCCGCCGAAGATGATGCAGGTCCGGGCAGCCCGCCTACCGCCGTGTTGAGCCACGCGTACTGGCAGCGCGCCTATGGCGGCGACCCGGCCGTGCTCGGCAAGCCAATCGTGCTCGATGGACACGAGTACACCATCATCGGCGTCGCGCCCACGGACTTCCACGGCGTCGACACCGAGGCCGGCGACGTGTGGATCACCATCTCGCACGCGGCGCTGATCGGCTATCCGGCGATGTATCTCACTTCCATCAACGCGTTCTGGCTCGACGTCGTCGCCCGTCTCGCGCCGGGCGCGACTCGCGAGCAGGCGCGCGGGGAAATGGAGGCGATCTACCGGCACCTCGTCCAGACGTCCGACGCCAAGGCAACGCGCCATCCGCAGCTCACGCTCGGGCCCGTCCTCTCGGCCCGAGGGCCGCGGTCGTCGGACAGCGCGCGCATCGCGCGCTGGCTCGCGCTCGCGGCCGCGCTCGTCCTCGCCATCGCCTGCGCCAACACCGCGAATCTGCTGCTCGCCAGGGCTACCGTTAGGCGCAAGGAAATCGCCGTGCGCCTGTCGCTCGGCGCCAGCCGGCGGCGGTTGATGCGCCAGTTGCTGGCCGAGAGCGTGGTGCTCGCGCTGTTAGGCGCAGGCGCCGGACTCGTGATCGCCTTCTGGGGCTCCGACCTCGTCCCCTCCGTTGGGCTGCCGGCGCTCAGCTTCTTCGCGCACGGACGCGTGCTCGTCTTCACCACCGCGGCCGCGATCGCCTGCGGTCTCGTGTTCGGTCTCGTGCCCGCGTTCGCCGCGACGCGCTCAGACCTGTCGGGCGCGCTCAAGCAGGGCGCACGCGAAGGCGTCGACCACCGGTCGCGACTCCGCACCACCCTCATGATCGTGCAGATCGCGCTCGCCGTCGTGCTGCTCACGGGCGCCGGCATGTTCGTGCACAGCCTTCGCAACACCGAGTCGGTCAACCTCGGGATGGATACGCAGCATCTGCTCACAGCGTCCGTCGACCTCTCGCTCGTCGGCTACACGGACAGTGCGAGCGCGCGCTTCGATGCCCTGGCGCGCGAGCGCCTCGAGTC
>Ga0134126_10013542_pt1 | contig 10303 bp, 10 predicted proteins | sample KB31752_FD_96881 | JGI IMG/M metagenome (GOLD analysis project Ga0134126, IMG submission 96881) | Terrestrial soil microbial communities with excess Nitrogen fertilizer from Kellogg Biological Station, Michigan, USA - KB3-175-2 | ecosystem: Environmental > Terrestrial > Soil > Unclassified ...
GGCCAAGGAGCGGGCCCAGGCCGGCCGCGGCGTCGGCGCCGTTGATCGGGTAGAAATACTTCGAGTCCGGGTCGGCCCACTGGGCGCGCAGCTGCACGGCGGTGGCGAGCAGGCGCGGGTCGGTCACCGCTTCCGCGCCGTAGATGGCGGCCTGGACGACGTCGATGTTCGGGTCGTACGGGGCGCGGTAGTCCGACGGGGCGGGGAGCACCGACTGGTACACCTCGCCGTTCCAGTGGCTCTCGAGGGCGGAGATGAGCCAGGTCAGCGCCTGCGGAAGCCAGGAGGGCACCGCGACGCCGATGGTGTTCGCCGCGATCGCCTGGAAGCAGCGCAGCTGGGCCGAGCGGGCGAAGAACGAGTAGCCGTACTCCTCTTCCCAGAGGTTGTAGGTCTGGCCCTGGTAGGCGGTCTCCAGGAAGCTCAGGTTGGCGTTGATGAGCTGGATCGCGACCGCTTGGGTGGGCTGGTCCAGCTGCCGGTACATGGCGAGCAGCGCGAGGGTCTGCAGCGCCGGGCCGTCGGTCTGGTTGGTCCAGGGGCGCTGGGCCCCGTTGATGTAGAAACAAGCGCGGTCGAAGTCGCCTGCCGACTGCTGGCACGTGGCGGAGAACGTCACGTAGTCGACCAGCGGCTGGTTGTCGGGGAGCGTGCCGTTGGCGTAAGCCCAGGCGAGCTCCAGGGCGACGATCGCCGCGTCGCGGGTCCAGTGGTAGACGTAGTCCTGGGTGACGTGGGTCGCGGAGTTCTCCCACGACGGGGAGGCCAGCACGGCGCCGGGCGACGAGAGCACGCCCGCGTTGACGGGGTCGGCGAAGACCAGGCCGTCGGAGGCGACGTTCCGGTACATGAGCCAGAACATGTACGGCGCGAGCGTGGCCAGGTTGACCTGCTGCACCGCCGGCCGCGCCAACCGGTAGCTGAGTCCGCCCATCGCTGCTCTCCCATCCGCGTCCGAGTGCGGCACTAGGCTAACGGGCCGGAGTCGGGCGCGGACAGTGGGTTCTCCCCGTGTTCAAGCGGAGATCACGGGCTGGCCGACTTGGTCGCGGTCGCGGTGCCTGACACCGTCACGGTGGTACCAGTCTGCTTGCCGGACGCGTCGTAGGTGGTCCATCCAGTCGGCTGCACGTTCTTGTCGGTCCAGAAGGCGAACAGCGGCTCGTTCCCGACCGTGACGGTCTGAGCGATGACGGTCGTCCCGTCCGAGAGCGTGACACGGACCCGTGCAGTGCCGGACACCGCGAACCCCCACCTCGGCCCTGGCTCGGCTACCCCTATGCCGCCGGCGATGATGCTCGTGTTGGTGATCCGCCGCCCGGGCGGGAAGCACACGGTGCCGCCGGGGCTGCCGGCGACGCAGATCCCCCACGGGCCTGCGTAGGCAGTGACTTTCCATGCGTGGCCGGCCGTCCGGCCGACGATGACCTTGGTCACCTGCGGGACGGTAGGCAGGCCAGGCGCCCCCTGCCAGCGGCCGAAGACAGGCATCTCGCCCTGCGGGTTGAACGGGACCGCGGTGGCGACCAATCCGCTTGTCGCGTACGGGCCGCCAAGATGCGCGTCGACGCTCTCGATCGCCATCGAGACAGGTGCCGCCCAGGCGAAGTAGCGGTGGCCGTGGACGGAAACGGGGAGCAGCTTGAGCTGCTGCCCGTCTCTGAACGTGACGATGAAGTAAGTGACGTCCGCTGCGGCCTCGCCCATCGTCGCGACCGGGGTGGCGCCGCCGCCCATTTCGTCGAACACCCCCGGGGCGCTGCCGCTCAGTTTGGGTGGGGTGGTGCACTCTGGGACGGCACCGCCGGCCGAGGCTGACGTAAAGGTAAAGCAGTACTCCGCGTTGGCCGTGCCAGCCTTCTGAATGGTCGCCTGCCACTTCAGCTTGCCAATCGCGCCCGCGCCCACCTCGCCGTCCGTGCTGGTCAGGCCGTCGGGCGCCTGAGTGGCGTGCGGCGCAGGGTAGGCCGTGACCGCCGGGTCGTGCGTCGCGCTCGGCTTCGGTGTGCTCCCGGTTGCCGGAACCGGCGGCGCGGAGGTGGTCCTGGTCAGCGCCGGATAGCCGGCGGCGATGGCTGCCACCGCGAGGGCGCCGGCGACGACGCTGAGGCGGCGGCGGGTGCGGATACGGCGGCCGTCGCGCTTGGCCCGCTCGACGGGTGGCTCGCTGACCGGCACCGTGCGCAGCGCACGGTCCAGGTCTTCACGCAGGTCGCTCATCGCCGGCCTCCTTCCACGATGTCCTGTTCCTGCAGGCTGGCGGTCTTGCGCAGCGTCGCCAGCGCGCGGGACGCCTGGCTCTTGACGGTGCCGACCGAGCACCCCAGCGCCGTGGCGGTCTCCGCCTCCGACAGGTCGAGCCAGTAGCGGAGGACGACCACGGCGCGCTGGCGCGGGCCGAGCCGGCCGAGCGCGTCGAGCAGTTCGCTGCGCCCCTCGGGGCCTTGCTGGCTTGACCCGCCGACGGTGTCCGTGAGGTCGCCGCGCAGTTCTTCGGTCACCCGGTGCTTGCGGAACCGGCTGCGGTGGGCGTTGATCACGATCCGCCGCACGTACGCGTCCGGGTCCCCTGCCCGCCGCACCCGGCCCCACGACGCGTAGGCGCGGGCGAACGCGGTCTGCGCCAGGTCCTCGGCGTGCCCGACATCGCCGGTCAGCGCGTAGGCGAGCCGGACTATCGCCGGCCAGCGGCCGCGCATGAAGCCGTCGAACTCCTCGTCAGGTCCCGTGCTCACGGCCACCCCCTTCGCCAGTGCAGACCCCGGTATGGCGCGGGGAGGTTGCACGGCCAAGCGAGATTATTGCCGTTAATCGTCAATGTCGACCGTGTGCGCCGGGGCTGGGCGGAAACCCGTGAGATTATCCGTTTTATGGATCTTGAGCTGACCGGGAAGCGGGCCGTCGTCACTGGCGGGAACCGGGGAATCGGGCTTGCGGTAGCGCGGGCCCTGGTGGCCGAGGGCTGCGACGTCGCGCTCGTGGCGCGGGACAAGGCGGCGCTTGAGGCGGCGCGGGAATCGCTGCTCGCGGCAGCGCCCGGGCGGACAGTGCTCGCCGTGCCCTGCGACACCGGAGACGACGCGTCGGTGGCCGCGATGGCCATTGCGGTCACCGAAGGGCTCGGCGGCGCGGACATCCTGGTGAACGCGGCGGCCAAGGCGAACTCCGGGGCGGTCGTGGGCGTCGACGGGTTCGACGCCGCGGAGTTCGGCGAGCAGGTCAACGTGAAGGTGCTCGGTTACCTGCGGTGCGTCAGGGCCTTCGTGCCGGGCATGCGGGCCGCGGGCTGGGGCCGGATCATCAACGTCAGCGGCCTCGCCGCCCGGTCGTCCGGCGCGATCACCGGGACGGTGCGGAACGTGGCGGTCGCCGCGATGACCAAGAACCTGGCCGACGAACTCGGCAAGGACGGGATCAACGTGACGGTCGTCCACCCGGGCGTCACGGTGACCGAGAAGACACAAGCGAACCTGGCCGACCGCGCGGAGCGGGCCGGCGTAGACGTACCGGAGATCGAGCGCCGCCTCGGCGCCTCGGTGTCGATCGGCCGCCTCGTCACGGCCGAGGAGGTAGCGAACGTGGTGGCGTTCCTCGCCTCCCCGAAGAGCGTCGCGGTGAACGGCGACGCGATCGCGGTAGGCGGCGGTGCGGTAGGCCCTGTCCACTACTAGGCGTCAACTACCAGGCCGGGCCACGCACGTTAATTCATCGACCGGCCTCTATCATCTCGCTGACGATTCCCTACGATGATGGTATGAGCCCGCTCTCCGGGGTGCTGAGCGAGGCGTGGGCGCTTTACCGGCGGCATGCCATGCACTTCATCCTCATCTCGTTTGCGATCTACCTAGTCATCGCCATCATCAACGCGCTGCTCAGCTGGGCGCTTGGCGGCTTCGGCGTGATCGTCGGCTGGGTCATCAGCCTGGTCGGCATGTTCCTGCTGCAGGCGGCGCTGGTAACGGCCGTGCAGGACGTCCGCGACGGGCGCGTCGACCTCGACTTGCGTGGGACCATCTCGGCCGCCATGCCGTTCGTCGGCGCGGTCGCGGTGGCGTCGATCCTCGCGAGCATCGGCATCGCCGTCGGCCTGTTCCTTCTCATCGTGCCCGGGCTGGTCCTGATCACCTTCTGGTCGCTGCTCGTGCCGGAGATCGTGATCGGCCGGGCCGGCGCGATTGAGGCGTTCAGCCGGAGCTGGCGGACGGTCCGCGGCCACGCCTGGAATGTGTTCGGCACGCTCATCGTGGCCCTCCTGATCTGGGTGGCCTGCGAGATCGTGCTCTCGTTCATCCTGATCGCACTGCCGATCGCCTGGCGCAGCCTCATCTCCGACCTGATCGCCGGCGCCGTGGTGACGCCGCTCCTCGCGACGCTGATCACGCTGATCTACTACCGGCTCACCGCCGCCCACGGCGAGCGCGCCGAACCAGGGCAGGGGAGCTACGGCCAGTTCAGCGGCGAGGGGCTGGCGTAAGTCAAGCAGCGGCTGCACCTGCTCGGCGGCGAACCTGACGAACGACACCGGGTCCGGGTTGGCGAGGTCCGGGTAGAGGACCACCTTGTCCGCGCCCGCCTTGGCCCAGAGGCGCACCGCCTCCGCGACCTTCTCGGCGTCGCCCGCGACGGCGGCGCCGAGCGGGCCGATCGCGGCTAGCCGCTGTGCCGCGTCCGGCCCGGTCACCGTCAGCAGGTACACGACAACCTGGTGCGGGTCGGTCCGCCCGGCCGCCGCGCGGCCGTCCTCGATGGCCCGGCGGGCGTTGCGGAGGTCGTCCGCGGTGGCCGCGGAGTCGACGATGGTCCCGTCGGCGAACTGGCCGCTCACCCGGAGGGTGCGGGGTCCGCGCGCCGCGGTCAAGATCGCGGGCGCCGTGTGCGGCGGCCAGCCCAGGGCAACGTCCTCCAGGTGCACGTAGCGGCCGTCCACGGTCAGCCGCTCGCCGGCGAGCAGGCCCCGCAGCGCCTGGAGGTACTCGGTGAGCAGGGTCACCGGAGAGTCAGCGCGGGCGCCGACCTGGTCCATCCAGCCCTGCACGCCGTGGCCGACCCCGATCGTGACCCGCCCGGGGAACAGGCGGTGCAGCGCGGCGGCCTCCATCGCGGTGATGGCCACGTTCCGCAGCGGCACCGGGAGCACGCCGATCGCCACCGGCAGCCGGTCCGTCCAGGCGAGGATCGCCGACGCCAGGCTCATCGCGCCGCCCCAGAAGCAGTCCTCCCAGAGCCACAGTTCTGCCAGGCCCGAGTCCTCGGCCGCCCGCGCGACCTCGCGCACCCGCTCTGGCGGAACCTGGGGCCAGCACGTGGCCGCGAGAATCGTCATGTCCCCATCCTGCCGGTACGACCTTCAGTAGACGACCCTGGACGAATAATTAGCAGGGTCCGTACGGTGATAGGTGCGCCCAAGGCTTATGGTGGCGCGGTGGCCGAGACGTTCAGTGCCCAGCTGTGGGACGACATCAGCGATATCTACTCCGCGATCCTCGCGCATCCCTTCCTTAGCGGGCTGACCGACGGGACGCTCCCTGAGGAGTCATTCGCTTTCTACGTGATCCAGGACGCGCTATACCTGCGGGACTACGCGCGGGCCCTGGCGGCCGTGGGCAGTCGCGCGCCCACCGCGGGCGCGACGCGGATGTTCGCAGGCCACGCGGCGGATGCAATTGCAGCCGAGTTGGAACTGCATGGCGCACTTCTCGATGAGCTCGGTATTTCTCATGGAATGCTGCAGCGCGCCGAGCTGGCCCCGACCAACCTCGCCTATACCAGTTACCTGCTCGCCACTGTGCGCGGCGGCAGCTATGCGGAAGGCGTCGGCGCGGTCTTGCCGTGCTACTGGATCTACGCGGCGGTCGGCAAGCGACTCCTCGCTACTGGCTCTCCTGATCCGCGATATCAGCGGTGGATCGCCACCTATGGCGATGACGAGTACGCCGCAGTCGTCGCGGACGTGATCGCCGAACTAGACAGGGTTTCTTACGGCCTTTCCGATGATGAGCGCGCCCGAGTGCGTAGTCACTTCCGGACCACAAGCAGGTACGAGTGGATGTTCTGGCAGATGGGATGGGTCAGGGAATCATGGCCGGTGTGATCGGTCTAAACCAGTGAGCATCCGATTGCAGTAACCGAACTGACCCTGATTTATATCATTGAGTGGAGCGCTTACCCTGCGACGTGAGTTATGCTTAACTCAGCTGAGCGCCTACAAAGCCAGGTTGCCGGACTCGGGGAACCGGTATTCACCAGGCTTAAGTGGGACGGGGTGGGTCCTGGGCGCCTTACGCTCCACAGGCGTCGCCATGACGCCTGTCGATACCAGGAAAGGCGGATTCCAAGTGGCCCAAAAGATCACAACACTCTTCATAGACGACATTGACGGCGGGGCTGCAGAGGGTACGGTGCGGTTCGCCCTTGACGGGACTGAATACGAGATCGACCTGAACGCGCAGCACTCGGAGGAGCTCAGGTCGGCTCTCGGCAAGTACGTCACCCACGCACGCAAGGTGGGCGGCGCTGCCCGTCGCGGTGGTCGCGTCGCAGGTCGCGCAGGTCGTGGGGTGGGCTCGACGCTGAACACGACAGAAATCAGGAACTGGGCGCGCGAGAACGGCTACGACATTAAGGACCGCGGCCGCGTTCCGGCCGACCTCGTTGCCAAGTACCAGGCGGCCACCGGCAAGTAGGGAGTACGTAGGAATACCTATTTCCTACGCAGTCCCTACCGACGTTTGGTCGTCATAAGAGATACGCCCCCGGCGATGGCGCGCCGGGGGCGTTTTTCTACGACCAGATCGGGTAGCTGGAGCGGTTTCACGCGTATGCGGATTGCCCGCCCTCACCGGTGCCCGCGTCGCTATCGGCAACCTCGCTGCCGCTATCTGTGTCTTCGCTTGCGTCGCTATCCGCATCTTCGCTCACGGCCGCATCGGAAGCGCTCCGCGTTCCGGGGTCCGCACCGGCGGGCTGCCACGGCGATACCGGGATTCCCGGCATTACCTGATGCCCCGGCTCGGTGAAGAGCCACGCGCACGATACAAGCAGAGAAATAACGAACACAAAGTAGACCCAGAAGATTCCCGTCAGCCCCGAAGAGATCGTCAGGTCTAGCGCAGAAGCCTGCTGCGCGGTGATGCCGAACAATCCGGGAGACGCCGGCTGGCTAACCTGGATGATGGCGGAGATAATCTCGGCGGCCAAGGGCACGATGGCCCCGGCGATGAGCAGCGACCCGTGCCGGGCCGGGCGCCACAGGGCCGCGAGGGCGGCCACGGCGACGACCGCCGCCATGACGCAGACGTTGCCCGCGATCATCAGGGCCGGGTTGTCGAACGCGTTACCTGCGGTGATGGTCTGCGCGGCACCCGTGGCCTTGGCCGTGAGCGTGTAGTTGTCCCACGACGGGGCGAAGGTCGCCGCCGTGCCGATCGCGGCGAGGACCAGCAGCGCGACCGGGCCCGCGTGGTCCCGGGCCGGGCGCACCGGGCGGGACGGGAGTTCCCTTGGTCCCGACAGGCCCGCGTTGGCGGCGAGCACCAGCGCTGCGCCCGCTGTGCACGCGAGCCAGCTGGCCGTGCTCACTATCAGGCCAGAGCCGAGCGTCACGCCCTGGATGGCTAGCTGGCCCCAGTCGGCGAGGAACAGGCCGAACGTCACCGCGCTCAGCCCTAGCCCGAACAGCGCGCCGAGCCGGGCGGCATTGCTCGGCCGCGCGACGCTGAGGGCGACCAGCGCTGCCGTCACCGCCCAGCCGATCACGTAGAGCAGGTGAGGTACGACCTGGTCCCACTGGGACAGCAGACTCTGCCCTCCTTCGTAAGAGGGGAAGAGGCCGGCCAGGCCGAGCACCACACCGAGCACGAGCAACCCCTCCCCAAGGAGTAGTCCGCTGCCACGGCGGGTGCGTCCGGCCGCTTCCCTATCACTGGAAGCGTCGTCCGCCGGATTTGTGTCACTCCCCTTGCGCCGGCCGAGGCCTAGCCGCGGGCCCTTCCGCTCGCGGGTGACGGCCTTGATCGTGCCTGGCACCTCCAGGGCAGTGAACCGTGTCCACGCCTGCTGCCAGCCATCACGGTTCTCTGGCCAGCGGTCGACCGGCGCCTCATAGGGCGCACCGATCACCCAGATGCCATAAAACCTCTTGCCCCGCCCGATCTCGTACTTCTCGCCGCGGTGTGAGATGACCGCCTTCTCCGGCACGGTTCCAGCCTCCAAGGTCAAGCCTGTTAACGCCTATCGACGCTGACAGTAGGCAACGGAACTGGAAGCTTCCTGAAGACGGCCTCAATACAAGGTTGTGCCTTCGGCACATACCGGGACATATCGGTTCTAGCCTGGGGGCGCACAAGGCCAGCACGTTATCGTCCTGGGGCACACAAGGGCGCTTCTAGCGGCCTTGTGTGCCCCAGGCACAGAACTTTTATGGTCCGTGTGTGCCACAAGGCTAGAAAGCGGCGCCCCCGATAGAGGTCAGGTTACGGGTTGGCTACGACGTTCGCGGGGCGCTGCTATGCGCTGGGGAGGGGTGAGCCCAGGCCGTGGAGGGCGTGTACGGGGCCGTCGCCGCCGCCTAGTCCGACAAGGCCGTTTGCCACCGCGTCGCCCGCTATCGCGGCCGCCTGCCGTGCCGCGTCCGGGAGGGAGAGGCCCGCCGCGAGGCCGGCCGCCAGGGCGGCCGAGTGGGTGCAGCCCGCGCCGTGGGTCGCCGCGATGTCGTGGCGCGCGACGGGGATCGTCAGGTGCGTCTGGCCGTCGAAGAGGTGGTCGGCCGGGTCGGCACCGTGCCCGCCGGTGACCAGAGCCGCGCTGGCGCCCAGCGCGACGAGCTTTTCCGCGAGGGCGGCCCGGTCCTCGGTGTCGAGGCCGGCGAGCGCCTGGGCTTCCATCAGGTTCGGCGTGACGACCGTCGCCAGGGGGAACAGCCGGCCGGTCAGCGTCGCCACGGCGTCCGGCTGCAGGAGCCGGCTGCCGGAGCTCGCCACCATCACCGGGTCCACGACCAGCGGCAGGCCGCGGCCTGCCAGCTCGTCGGCGACGGCTTCGATGATGGCGGCCGAGAAGAGCATGCCCGTCTTGGCGGCATCCGCGCCGATGTCGTCGAGCACCGCCCGCATCTGGTCGCGGACGAAGCCGACGGACTGCTCGGCGATCGAGGTCACGCCCAGGGTGTTCTGCGCGGTGAGCGCCACGATCGCGGACATGCCGTGCGCGCCGCAGCGGGCGAAGGCCTTGAGGTCAGCCTGGATCCCCGCCCCGCCGCCGGAGTCGGACGAGGCGATCGTCAGCACGCGCGGAATCACGCCGGCACCCCAGTCGGCACCGGGCCCGTCGGCAGCCCGGCCATCGGGCTTGAGGCGACGGCGTGCCAGCGGCGCGGGATGCGGCCGGCCTCGTAGGCGGCGCGGCCCGCCTCGACGGCGAGGGCCATCGCGACCGCCATGCGCTCCGGGTCGACGGCCCGGGTGATCGCCGACGCGACCAGGACCGCGTCGCAGCCGAGTTCCATCGCCAGAGCCGCGTCGCTCGCGGTGCCGATGCCGGCGTCGAGGACCACCGGGACCCCGGCCCGCTCGACGATCATCGCGATGTTGTGCGGGTTCCTGATGCCGAGGCCTGACCCGATCGGCGCGCCGAGCGGCATGACGGCGGCGCAGCCGGCCTCTTCCAGGCGCAGGGCGAGCACGGGGTCGTCGTTGGTGTAGGGCAGCACGGTGAAGCCGTCGGCGACGAGCAGCTGGGCCGCGTCAAGCAGCTCGACCGGGTCGGGCAGCAGCGTGATGTCGTCGGCGACGACTTCCAGCTTCACCAGGTCGGTCTCCAGGGCCTCGCGGGCCAGCCGGGCCGTCAGCAGGGCTTCGGCGGCGGTGTGGCAGCCGGCGGTGTTCGGCATGAGGGCGACGCCGGCCTGCCGGACGGTACTGATCAGGGACCCCTCCCCCGTGGCGCTGACCCGGCGCATGGCGACGGTGGTCAGCTGGGTGCCCGAGACGGCGAAGACCTTGCTGAGGACGTCGAGGGACGGGGCGCCCCCGGTGCCGACGATGAGGCGGGAGGTCAGCTCCCGGCCGCCGACGTGCCAGGGCTGGCCTTGGGCGCGGAGCACGCTGCCGTTCTGGTCGCTCATTTCTTTTTATCCTCCCTGGACCGCGGTCACGATCTCGACTACGGAACCGTCGGCGAGCGGGGTGTCGTCCCAGGCGCGGCGGGGGACGACCGTGCCGTCGACGGCGGCCGCGACGCCCTGGACGGTCGGGACAAGCTGGGTCACGAGGTCGGCCAGGGTGGCGCCGGTGGGCGTCACCGCTAC
>Ga0134126_10013545_pt1 | contig 10301 bp, 14 predicted proteins | sample KB31752_FD_96881 | JGI IMG/M metagenome (GOLD analysis project Ga0134126, IMG submission 96881) | Terrestrial soil microbial communities with excess Nitrogen fertilizer from Kellogg Biological Station, Michigan, USA - KB3-175-2 | ecosystem: Environmental > Terrestrial > Soil > Unclassified ...
AGATTTTCGCCACCGCCGCGCCCCGGAATCATGTTTGCGCGGCCGGGTTCCGGCCGAAAAAAGCGGCGCCTCATTGACTGAGGCGCCGCGACGTAAACCTTCTGTTGTCTATCTATGCAACGCAGACATATTGCGACGCCCGCATGCCAAGCCGCTGAGCGGCGCCCCGCGCAAGGTCAAGCCGGGCGCCCATGCGGAAGGCGATGCCCCATGGTCCGGTGTCGTTGATTCGGACCGTAACCGATCGGCCGTTTTGTGGATTGGTCACCGTCAGCGTCGTGCCAATGGGCCAGGTCCGTGCGGCGGCGGTGTTTCCGTTCGCGTCAAAGCGTTCGCCGTTCGCGGTACGCGTTCCGGACGAATACGAACTTGCGAGAACTTCCTGGCCTGCGCAATTGCCGGAACGCTTTACATATTTGTGAATCGAACTCCAACCGGCAGCATGCGCCGAAGTGGCGATGAGCACGCTGACAAACAGTCCGATGCAAATATGCTTCATTGATTATCCCCTTCAGTGATTTGCAATTGGCACCGTAGGTACGGCGCAACATGGCAGAATCAAGGCGAAATGGCGGTGATGGTAAAATGGTGAGTCGATTTGCGGTAATGACGACCGGAATCGTGCGAATTTCCGCCAACTAGAGGGTGTCAGCGGCATTAAAGTTACCGACGCACGCGCACGGTGATTCGAAATTTCGGAGGCTCGGAGCTTACTTTCGGTCGTCGAAAGGAGACTTGATCGACAGCCCAATCGAAGGCGTCGTCGTGTCCCTTGTGAGCGGCGCATAGCCGTTCATCTGTTCGCCGGCGTCGGGCGCGCGGCCTGGCCGGAGATCAAGCGATGAACCGGGCGGAATAACCGGGACGGGGACAACGGGGACAGTGAACGCGTCGAGCGGTACCTTCCGGACGTAAGCATCTTCCGCATGAAGTTTTCCGGCTACGGCGAACGCCGCCGCGGACAGGATGATCAGGGCAACACGTTTCTGAAGTTTCATTGTCGCCTCCCGCTGCCAGCGATCATGCCGGCGAGCGAACTCTAGCATTTTGTACGCGGTCGGTTAAGGCGCCGCCGCCGGTAAATATGGCAACAATATGCGGTGCGTTATCGCGACATGACTTCGGATTGCCGGGGATGCGTGCCGGCGCGCTGTGGAAGCAGCACGATGCATCCGACAATGAAAATTGCGATGACCGCTGATGCGAGCGGGCGGCTCAGATTCATTCCGCCCTCGTGCACCGGCTTGTCGAGCAAGTCGCCGACGGTCGCACCGAGCGGTCGCGTGATGATGAAGGCTGTCCAGAACAGAAACACGCGCGGGACACCGGTCCAATAATAGGCTGCGGCCAGCACCGCCAGCCCTGTGCCGAAGATCAGCACGCCGCCTCCATATCCGGCACCACCGGTGTCGGCGATCCAATCACCGAGCGCGGTCCCAAGCGTCTGCGACAAAGTGATGGCAGCCCAGTAGAAAGTCTCCGCCTTTGGCGTGCTGACGGTATCGACCGATATTGAGCCGAGTGACCAATACCAAAAGGCGAGAACGGCCATCAGTGAGATAAAAAGAATCGTGGCGCCACCGGTGTACCCGATGCCAAGTGACCGGTCCGCGAAGTCGGCCATGGTCGTGCCGGCGGTCGTCGAGGCCACGATCGTTGCCCAGTAGAGAAACGGCTGAAACTTCCCGGCAGTAATTTGCGCTGCGACCAACAGTATCAGCAGCAAGAGGAAAATCGCCGTTCCGATCGCATAGCCCCAGTTGAGGGTCATGCTCACGGTGTCGCCGCCCGTTTCGCCGAGCGTCGTTGCCGCGATCTTGATAATCCAGAAAATCAGGGTGACTTCAGGGACTTTCGCCAAGGCGTCATCATTCATGCACGCTTGTATCCCGCGTTTGATGCGAATGCGCCCCCTGCAGCAATAATGTTCCGGATCAGGCGATTTTGTGGCGCCGAGTCGCCGACTGCGATCGGATTGGGAATGCGAGGACCGCCGCAAAAGTTCCTTTTTTCGTATTTTCGGGCAACTCATAGCGTGAAGAATCTTGTGAGAATTCCACGAATCAGAATCAATGCGCTTAATTAGGAATCGGCTGCGGTTCCGATTCCCCAACCAGAATTTGAGGGCACCCATGTCGACCGACACAACAACGCGCGTGCGCCCCGTCCAGGTGATTGTCGTTGGAAATGAAAAAGGTGGTTCGGGCAAATCCACCGTGGCCATGCACCTCGCCGTGGCGCTGCTCAAGGCGGGTCACCGTATTGCCTCGATCGATCTCGATGCGCGCCAGAGGTCATTCACAACTTATATCCAGAACAGACAGGCGTGGGCGAGCCAGGCCGGACGGGACCTCGAAATCCCTGACCATTACTGTTTCGATGAGACGGAGAATTTCCCGAATGCGGAAAGCCGTGCCGCCGGTTCAAGGGCGCTCAGCGACCTCGTCGATAAACTGGCCGCGGCAAATGATTTTATAATCATCGACACGCCCGGACATGACAGCCATTACAGCCGCTTTGCACATTCCATCGCCGACGTCCTGATCACGCCAATCAACGATAGTTTTGTCGATTTTGACGTGTTGGGCACGGTCGACGGGGAGACTTTCGCGGTGACAGGCACCGGCCACTACGCGCGTATGGTGGACGAAGCGCGCTGCCAGCGCCAGCTCCTTGGCCAGGGCCCGATCGACTGGATCGTGTTGCGTAACCGGCTTTCAACGCTCGGCTCGCGCAACAAGCGGCTCGTCGGCGAGGGGCTCGAGGAACTTTCGCGGCGGCTTGAGCTCCGTTGTGTAGAAGGCTTGGCAGAGCGGGTCATTTTCCGTGAATTTTTTCCACGCGGTCTCACCGCGTTCGATGACCTCGATGAAGGCACGCTTGGCACGCGGCCGACGATGTCTCACGTGACCGCTCGCATGGAGGTTGAAAGCTTGCTCGCCGCGATGGGGCTGGGTGCACCGGCGGAAACCGGCGAGACCTCCGATGAGGCTCGCGACGCGGCATAACGGCCGAAATTGGTCCGCGCCGCCCAGGCGGGAAGTTGTTGTCGGGGCCGCGATTGGCGCGGTCAATCGTCCGTGGCGTCGCCCTCTCGCCGTCGCCTTTCGGCCAATTCCAAAAAGGCCTGGGCCATTTGCACGAGCCTGGATTTGTCGGATGGATCATTCATGCGGTCGGCGAGCGCCATGCACTCGCTAGCAAGGCGCCGATAGTCTTTCGCGCATGTCATGCGTCGGCAGCCTCCCGAGACCCGACGTTAAAATGCATTCGTCAATACATTCGTTCCACACGAAGAGTTTCACAATATTGTTCCAGAACATTGTTCCATGACCTGGCGTTGCCTCAGTACGGGAACTGAGGAGGCGTCATTGCTCGACTCGGAGAAATTCAGGCAGTACGCGCGCGATTGCGTTCGCATGGCCGAAAAGATGAAGGCCGAGGACCGGCAGACTCTGTTGAAAATCGCCGAGGCGTGGGAAATGCGCGCGCGGGAAGTCGAAAAGACGGAAAAACGGAGCAACTGATTAGCCAGCCCGGCAGACGGATTCGTTTGAGAGCGGTAACTTCCAACCAGTCGTAGCTGAACTTTGGCCGTAATGATGACCGACTGTCCCGATGGAGCAGTGCCGGAGGGAACAGTCTAGCGATGGCGCGCGTTGCCTCGCGAAGTACAGTCCAAAAATGGGGGGAACAGCCGGTTGGCAGAAATCAGACATTTGGGAAGAGTCGCCATGCCGCGCTTCGGAATCCCGCGTCGAGAATTCGATGAAAAAGGAACGAAGGATGCGCCGCCGGTGAACTGGCGGCGTGGACTTCTGCGGGTCTGGCTGCTGGTGTCCGCGGCGTGGGTAATGGGCTGGCTCGTCTACTTGATCCTCTATGGAATACAGAGTGGATTTCAGAGTTCAGCTGAGTACCTCGCATTGCCGGTCTTGTTGTTCGGGCCGCCGGTTGCGCTCCTGCTGTTCGGATTGCTCGCCGGGTGGGCGTTTCGCGGGTTCAAGGCGGATGAAGTTCGCGCCGGCGATTAACCTCAGCTCAGGATGCCGACGGCGCGCGACGCCACTAGCGCGATGGTCGCGAGCGAAACCGCGGATTCAGCCATCATCAGGAGTTTGGCGCGGACGGTCAGCGGAAACGTATCGGCGGGCGAAAATGCCGTTGCATTGGTGAACGCCAGAAACAGGTAGTCGATGAAGCCCGGCGACCAGTCGGGAAACCGCGCCGGTTCCCCGGTCTGCTGCTGCGTGAACAGGAAGTCATTGCCACGCTTTGTGCTGAATGCGCCCGCCGGCCCGCCACGGTCGAGCGCCCAAAACCACAGCGCGAAGATGATGACGTTCGTTACCCAGATATTGACGGCGTCCAGCAGCAGCGTCCGCCCCGTGCCGGCGGTGCCCGCCAGGATCGCCGCGATGAGGCGGACCAGCGCGCCGCAATTCATCAGCGTTATGACGGCCGTCAGGGCGATCGCGAACCGGCGGACAAACGCCCGCTGGCGGGCGACGAGTTTCCACTGCTCGTCTGTCTCGGCTTTGCGGGCACGCCGCTGTGTCCAGGCGGTGGCGATCGACAGCGGAATGAGAAGGGCAAGTTCGATCGCCGGTGCAAGCCAGCGCGGCCCGACCATCAGGTCGTTCACGATGCCGATCTGCAGGCCAACGATGACCAATACGGCCCCGCGGGCCAGCCAGAAATCGAACGCGCGGTGGGCGTGGTGCGGGCGAGGCTGCGACATGCGCCGTCATTATGACGTGATGCCGGCATTTTTTATAGCCGCACGGCCATCCGGTCCGGCGCGAGCGCCGGAGCCGCTCGGGCCTCGGCAAATGGACCGGCCAGCGGAGCGGCCTATTTCGCCGTTGCCGCCTTCAGGATCGGCGTCAGTCGTGTGACTTCGCTGTGTACCAATTGGGCAAGCGCCTTCGGCCCGCGCCGGCCCGGCTCGGCGATCTCCGCGCCAAGATCCGCAAATCTTTTCTGCACGGCAGGCTCGTTGAGGCCTTTGTCGAGGGCTTCGGCGAGCCGGTCGATGACGGCCTGCGGCGTCCCTTTCGGCGCGAACAGCGCATAAAACGGCGCGCAATCGAATTCGGGCAGGCCCTGCTCATAGGAGGTCGGCACATCCGGCAGCAGCGGGCTGCGCTTCTTCGTGGCGATTGCAAGCGCTTTCACGGTACCGGCGCGGACATGCGACAGCGGGCCGAGTATCGGATCGCAGTCGTAATCGATCTGGCCCGCGAGGATCGCATTCATCACGGGTGCTGTGCCGGTGAATGGCACCATGGTCGGCTTGATGCCGATAGCCGAGTTGAGGAGCAGGCAGCCGACATAGGATACCGAGCCGACGCCGGCATGTCCCATGTTCAGCTTGCTCTCGTTGGCCTTAGCATAGGCGACGAACTCTTTGAGATTGTTGACCGGCAGATCCTTGCGCACGGCGAGCAACTCCGGTTGTTCGGCGATCAAGCCGATCGGCTCGAAATCCTTCTGCGGGTCGTAGCCGAGATTGGGATAGAAAAATGGCGCAGCGGCGTGTGTGCCCATGTGGCCGGAAATGAGAGTATAGCCGTCGGCGGCCGCGCGTGCCGCACGCAGCGACCCAAGAGTGCCGCCGGCCCCGCCGACGTTTTCGACGACGAATTGCTGGTGGAGATGTCGTGCGAGTACGTCCGCCACGATGCGGCCCGTAATGTCCGCCGGTCCACCTGCGGCGAATGGCACTATCACGGTTACGGTTCGCGCCGGATAGTCCTGTGCGGCTGCGTTGCCCAGGCCGAGCAGCAATAGCGTCGCCGCAATCGATGCGGTTTTCATGGCGTGATCCCCCGGATGCCGTCCTCGCTGGCCCAAGCATTCCCGTTTTCGCGGGCCGTGACCAGCGCGGCGAAAGTGGAACCAAAGGTTCCGCTGCCGATTGTAGGATTGCGTTCTGCGTTAGGTGTCTCGGTTGTGCGGTGCAACGACAGGGGTGGAGCAATGCACATTTCAGATCAGGGAATTCTCGTCATTTTGCTTGTTGGTCTCGTTGCGGGCTGGCTCGCGGGCAAGATCGTCGAAGGCGGCGGCTTCGGCCTCATCGGCGATATCGCCGTCGGCATTGTGGGCGCGCTGATCGGCAGTTGGCTAATGCCGCGGCTTGGCATCCATCTCGCCAGCGGCATTCTCTCGTCGATCATCGTCGCGACCATCGGCGCCGTCCTGCTGCTGATCATCGTGAGATTTGCGACGGGGGCTATTCCGCGCCGCCGTTCCTGGCGCTGGTAGCGGCAGGCGGCAGCGCTTCCCATATGACGTGATTGGCTCCGGTCGGGAGGCAATCAATGTCGTTCTTGTCGCTGTTGCTCAATGTGCTGTGGATCATCTGCGGCGGCCTCTATATGGCCCTCGCGTGGTTCGTTGCGGCCATTCTGATGGCCATCACGATCGTCGGTCTGCCGTGGACGCGGGCCGCTTTCAACATCGGCATCTACACTCTGCTTCCCTTTGGCCAGAAGGCGGTGTCGCGGGCCGACTATTCCGGGAGTGAAGACCTCGGCACCGGCCCGCTGGGCATGCTCGGCAATATCATCTGGCTCGTGCTCGCGGGCTGGTGGCTGGCGCTCGGGCACCTTGTGACGGCCGTTCTTCTCGCCATTACCCTGATTGGCATTCCTTTCGCCTGGGCGCATTTGAAGCTTGCCGGAATAGCGCTGTGGCCGATCGGTAAAATTATCGTCCCAGCCGATTCTATTTCGACTTTTCGATCTTCGTCACCACGAACTGTCCGTTGACGTTTTCGGCGTCGAATTTCACCTTGTCGCCGGCCTTGACCGCCTGCAGCATCGCCGGATCCTGGGCGCGGTAGACCATCGTCATGCCGTCTTCCATGTCGAATTTTTTCATCGGGCCGTGTTTGATGGTGATCTTGCCCGCCGATGCATCGACCTTCGTGACCAGCCCGTCGGTCAAGGCGGATTGCGCCCAGGCTTGACCGGCCGTCAGCGCATTCAGCATGAGCGCTGCGCCCAGCATTAGTACCGCAAGAATATTTCTCATCTGTGTCTCCGGCTTTCTCAAATGGCTTATTTCACTTCACAACGACGGTGCCGTGCATCCCGGCTTCGCGATGTCCCGGGATCAGGCAGGCGAATTCGAATGTGCCGGTCTTGCTGAACCGCCAGAGAATCTCCGCGGTTTTGCCCGGATCGACGCTTTTCGCATTTGGATCGTCATGCTCCATCCCGGGGTATTTCTTCATCAGCTCGGCGTGCTTGTCGTTGTCCTGAACGCTTGCCAGCGTGAACTCATGCTTGAGCGCACCTTTGTTCTCGATGACGAAGCGGACCTGCTCGCCTTTATTGACGTCGAGTCGGTCGGGTATGAATTTCATCGTTCCATCGCTGTCGCTCATGACGACAGTTACGGTGCGCGCCGGCCTTTTCGGATTGCCGGGTACGCCCGCCGAATAGTGCTCGCCCTCATGGGCGGCCGCGGCGAACAGTCCTGCTCCCAGAAGCAACGCGGTGCTGGCAGCGATAAAAGCCGATCTCGTCATGTTTTCGCTCCTTGTCAGTGGCCTCCGTGGCCGCTTGCGCGCGGCTTCACGACCGTGACCTCGATTTCGCCATCCATCGGCCGCGCCGAGCCCTGGCGCTGCGGCGCTTCCGGCGCAGGTCCTTTGACCTCGCGCGCAACGGTCCCGGCGGGGTGCTTGTACCAGCCGGGATCCTTGTAATCGTCGCGCGCCAGCCCCTCGCGCACCTTGACCACCGAGAACATCCCGCCCATTTCGATCGGCCCGAATTGGCCGAAGCCGGTCATCATCGGCAGCGTGTTGTCGGGCATCGGCATTTCCATCGAGCCCATCTCCGCCATGCCGGCCGACCCCATCGGCGTGTAGTCCGGCAAAAGCTTGCGGATCGTCTTGGTCAGGTCACGCTGCGGCACACCGATGAATGTTTTGACGTTGTGGCCCATCGCGTTCATCGTGTGGTGCGACTTGTGGCAATGGATGGCCCAGTCACCCGGCTCGTCCGCAACGAATTCGAACGCGCGCATCGCCCCGACCGGGACATCGGTCGTTACCTCCGGCCGCCGCGCGCTTTCGCGGATCCAGCCGCCATCGGTGCAAGTCACTTCGAAATGCGGCCCGTGCATGTGAATCGGATGGTTGGTCATGGTGAGATTGCCGATGCGCACCCGCACGCGGTCCCCAAGCCGGGCGACCAGCGGGTCGATGCCGGGGAACACGCGGGTGTTCCATGTCCATAGGTTGAATTCGGTCATGGTCATGACCCGGGGCATATAGCTGCCGGGGTCGATGTCGTAGGTGCTCATGAGGAAAACGAAGTCGCGGTCGACACGATACTGGTTGGGATCGCGCGGGTGGACGACAAAAAATCCCATCATTCCCATCGCCATCTGCACCATCTCGTCGGCGTGCGGGTGGTACATGAATGTTCCGCTCTTCCTGATGACGAATTCGTAGACGAAAGTCTGGCCCGGCTTGATCTGCGGCTGCGTCAGCCCGCCGACGCCGTCCATGCCGTTCGGCACCAGCATGCCGTGCCAATGGATGGTGGTGTGCTCGGGCAACTTGTTGGTGACGAAGATTCGCACCTTGTCGCCTTCGACACATTCCAGTGTCGGCCCCGGCGACTGCCCGTTGTAGCCCCACAGATGCGCCTTCATGCCGGGCGCGATCTCGCGCAGCACTGGCTCGGCAACGAGGTGGAATTCCTTCCAGTCGCCGTTCAATCGCCACGGCAGTGTCCAGCCGTTGAGCGTCACCACCGGCTGGTAGGCGGGCCCGCTCGACGGAACGAGGGGCGGTTGCATGGCCGGCGAGGAGGTGGTGGCGGCCTCGGGAATAGCAGCAGCCTGCACGCGGCCGCTGATCGCCGTAGCACCGGCGAGGATAGCCGAACCGCCGATAAGATTGCGCCGTGAGATCATGATCGTTCTCCTCGCTGTATTCAGTGACCCGCCGCGCTGTCGGGCGCTGGCAGGGCTAAATTCGTAGCTTGCTCGTCGTCGCGTCCGCCGCCGCCGGCGATCGCCGTCGACAGATCGGTGCTTGCAAGCCAGAAGTCGCGCAGCGCTTCGGCCGCTGCCACGTTGGCGGCAATCTTTTGCCGCGCCTCGGTCAGCAGCGCGAACACGTCGACCTGCATGGCGCCATAGCGCAGCATCATTTCGTCGGAAATGATCTTGCGCAGCGGCAGCACGTCTCGCTGATAGTGGCGCGCGATGGTGTAGGTGGACTGGTAATTGCGATAGGCGTCGCGCGCTTCCGACCGCACATTGATCGCCTTTTGCGCAAGCCGGTTGACGGCCTGCATATAGGTATGTTCGGCTTCGCGCACCCGCGCTTCACCGAAATCGAACACGGGAACTTCGAGCGACACCGTGAAGCCGCGGTCGCGGATGCGTTCGCCGGTTTCCTTGGTCTCGGTGATCTTGTCGGCGTAGCCAGCGTCGAGCACATTGATGAAGCGCGTGGCATTGGTCAGGCCGTAGGCCTTGGCCAGCGTGTCGAGTTCGATCCGCGCAATTTGCAGGTCGAGGCGCCGGCTGACGGCATCCTGTTCCACCGCCGGCAATGTCAGCGCGCGCTTGGGCAACGGAGGCATTGCCTTCGCCAGTGCGAACCGGAGATCGTTGCCCCACAGGCCGAGCAGGCGAACCAGCCGCTCGCGCTCGTTCGACGCACGCTGTTGGGCACCTGCAAGCTGGCCGGTGAGTTCGGCGTGGAATGCCAGCTCGCGCGCCTGGTCGAGCTTGTTCATGGCGCCCGTCTCGCCGAGGCGCCTGGCAAGCTGCGCCATGGTCGCGGCTGCGGAATTGGCCTGCGTCAGCAGGCCCACGATTTCCTGCGCCGCGACCGCGCGATAGAACGCCCGGCGAGTTTCCGCGGCAACGCGCAGCGTCTGAAGGGCGGCGAGGAATTGCGCCTGGCGGAAGCGCTCGGCCGCAATTTCGCTGCGCGCGGGCAGCGTCGCCAGCGCGAGAATGCTGGCGACGATCTGTCGATCGATTTCCGTTTCGACAGAACCGGTAATCCGGGTGACTGAAATCGTCGGGTTTGGCGGCAGCGATTGCTGCACCCGGACCGCTTCGGCAATGCCGAGGTCGTTGTAGGCCGCCTGCAGGCCGCGGTTGTTCAGCAACGCGATCTGCACGGCCGTCTCCGCCGTCAGCGGCCGCTTGAGCAGCGGCTCGATCTTCGCGCGCGCGGCGACGGCCTCGTCTTCGGTTCGGATTGCAGCGACTTCTTTATTGAGCTGGGTTCCGGCGATCTCCGCCGGCAGTGACAT
>Ga0134126_10013546_pt1 | contig 10300 bp, 12 predicted proteins | sample KB31752_FD_96881 | JGI IMG/M metagenome (GOLD analysis project Ga0134126, IMG submission 96881) | Terrestrial soil microbial communities with excess Nitrogen fertilizer from Kellogg Biological Station, Michigan, USA - KB3-175-2 | ecosystem: Environmental > Terrestrial > Soil > Unclassified ...
ATCCGAGCTATTGGAGATAAATTAGAAGAGCTTGGTTATGATCGACATGGAACGGAACATTGCTATGATGGAAAAACCGGCGAGCCGATCGATCGACAAATCTTTATTACTCCCACATTTTATCAAAGATTACAAAAATTTGTGATTGAAGAAGTTTACAGTATTTCTACTGGGCCAACTTGCGCTTTGATTCGTCAACCTTTGGAAGGTAAAACTAATAAAGGAGGTTTGCGAATTGGTGAAATGGAAAAAGATACTATTATTTCACACGGAGCTGGACACTTCATTATGGAAAAGTTTCGCGATGATTCCGACGGCTTTGATATTTATGTTTGCCGAACTTGTGGTAAGAGACCGGTTGTTAATGAAGAAGAAAACATTGCTATTTGTAATACTTGTCAATCTGCTAAAATGGATGCTGATATTGTTAAAATCAAATACACTTGGGCTTCTAGAACTTTCCTAGACGAATTGGAAAGCTCCAACATTGGAGTTAGTTTAGGTGTCACACCATATACATATGAACAATATCTTTAAGCAAAAAAAATAAAATACTGAAAGTGAAATGTTTTGAGAATATTTTGAAAATGTTATCGAAAATAAATTTAATTTTTTAGCTTAATGTTTGCTTTTTCGCAATTCCAAAATTTCTTGTCGTAACTTAAAAATCTCATTTTGCAAATTCGAAACTACTGAAGTTAAATCATTAATTTTTTCTGAGATTGTGTCTTTATCTTTGTCTTTTTCCTTATCTTTCCCTTTTGATTTTACCTTCAGCGCTAATCCGGGATCGGAATCGAACTTTAGTTTGGAATAAAATCTTCTTCCAGTTTCTTTACTTTTTACAAAATTTTCAAGCTCACTTTTTTCTAAACCATATTCTAATGCAATATTATCGGGAGATTTTCCTTCGTAAGTCATTTTATCTGAAGCTAATTTAAGAATTCGAAAATAAATAGCTAACTCACTTCTTTGATGATTCTCAGCGATAGTTTTATTGGAATAATGATTATCGATTTCCAATTGTAAAGATTTATCTTCTTCTGGAGTCCATTTGGCTTTTACTCTATTTTTTTTCTCAGTTTCGTCTTCCATCGTATTATGTATTTTACAGAATTTTATAAATGTAAATTATGTATAAATTTTAATAAATCTTTTGGTCATTTTTTCATCATATACCACATTATCTTGAAACATTTTAATCGGAATAGACCAAATCATTTGTGATTCAATTTCTTGATAAATAATAATTTCTTCATTATTTTCATAATTTTTTCCCAAACCTAAAACTTTACAGGGTTTTTTGTGTCGATGATGTTGATAAATATCACCAGGTTTTGGAGTAAGATCATTACTAATTAATCCTAAAAACTGTTTAATAGTTATCTCACCTTCACGAACTATTTGAAAAGTGGACTCGATAAAATATTCTTTAGATAATTTTGTCCAATCATATTTTGAAATCTCATTTAAATCCAAAACCAGAGAATTTAAAACTCCCTCACAGCCAATTTGCGGGCATCTAATTAATCCATCAAATTGAGGTTGGGGATTACCAATATAAATCACCGGAATACGAAAAGCTAATGCCGGCAAAAGAGTGTGTAAACGAGAAGTGATCACTAAATCGGCCAAGGCGATTTTGGCTAATAGTTCATGAGCTAAATAAATTTTCTTATCATTAGGTAATTTAGATTCTATTTCCTGTGTAAGATATTCGATTTCGCCGAATTTTAACTGGTTGAGAGCGTATTTTTGAAAAAGATCTGGATAATCTTTGTGAGTATCAACTACTAAAATCTTTTTGGTTGAAGTCTTATTTTCAAGCTTGAGGTAATTTTCCTTTTTTAAGGATAAAGTTAAGCAAGCTGAAAAATAAATATTAAGATTAGCCCCGGAATTTCTCAGTAAATTATAAGTATATAGGTCTTTGCAACCTACTTTTTTATCTTTAAAAAGATTGAGATCAACATTTTCCAAACTGGATAAATGTAAAGAAATAAACAAAGGGTCAAGATATTTTGGTATTGATTTTAAAGAAGTGAAACATCCATTGAAGATTATTTTAATTTTGGTTTTTCTTTCATCGATTTGTACTTTTCGAAAAGTTAGATCATAAACTTCAAAAGTATTTTTGTTGACTAAATAATCGGTTTTGGGTAAGTATTGCGAAGCTGCGAGAGTTTGAATATTATCTCCTAAACTTATTGAATCATAAAAAAAGGCTCCAAATTTGATTTCCATAATTTTGCAAAATTATAATAATATATGAATAATTATCCTCAGGAATAAATAATATATATATTATAAATACAAATCGTGATTGTATTTGTAAGATCCGTCAATTTTGATTCGGAAAATATTTGATGGTCTAGTGAGAACTATTTCAATTGGTAATTTAGCAACTTCCACATAGGTATAAAAATTAGCAACACGATCAAGATCACCGTTAGTAATTCTAACTCCGGGTTGTTTTAATAGAGGATTTTTAGTTATTCTGGGAAGATTGAGAATATAAATTTCATGATCCCAATGAATCTCTTCTTTTTCACGATAACTTTTTAAATCTTTTCGTTGAGAATTTAAACGCATCCATCTATCATCAGTACTAGTGACGTCTAAAACATTTAAAGTCCCATATAAATAATTATTCAAATCATCAATCTCATCTTCATTTTTTTTAGAATCTGAAGGATTGTAATATTTAGAATAAGGATTAGAAGTAATTCTTTTGTAATAATGTCGAGAGGGGATAAATAATCGACCGTCTTTAATTTCATGAATATAAGCGAAAGGATGATATTCAGTAGATTTTCCTGTTCCAGCATCCAAAACACAAACTATAAATCCATAACCTTTGGGATAATATCTTCCCAAAATTTCTTTAACATCGGATTTTAAATTAAAAACTTTATTATCTAACTTATCAAATTTATCTAAGGAAGACACAACACTAACTTTATAATTTCCGACATGTTGAATTTCTAAATTTTCCTCACTATCTAAAAGCCATTCATTAGCGGCCGCTCGAAAACCTTCTCCTTTATCAGTTGGAAAAATCATATCAATATGATCAAAGAAACTATGATATTTACTCATATCTAAAATCCTAAATCTATTTTTTCCAGATATCAAAGGAAATGGTAGAACCATTGCTGATCTAGGAACTTTTATTCCCGGTAAAGCTTGATCATAATTAAATTGTTCCAACTGAACTTTATTGGAATAAATAATCATTTGCAAAGCATTACCTACTGGCACTTTATAAGTTTTTTCGCGACCATTACTATCTTTTCGTTTTTCTAACTTTGCCGGATGAACTACTGTCGCAAATATTTTAGTACCCGAAACATTTTCTAAATTTCCATCAAAAATACCCATCTCTAAATCTCGCGAATTTACAATTCAACCTATATTTATAAAAATTGAATTTATCTAATTTGTAAATCCACAAAATCAAAAAGCAAATTTTACAAAATTTAGAGATGGAAGATTTATTTTCAAAAAATTTGGAATTATATTATCGCAATCTTAAATTTTATAATACAAATGGATGTAAAGCCAATCTCCAGAAATTAAAAAGTTTAGCCACTATAGATGATATTGAAAATTTAAATAAATTACATCTAGAAACTTTAAATATAACTGTGAAATATAAAGATAATAGTTGTGATAAAACAACATATCACGAAATTCAGCGATTGGCTGACGAGATACAAAATATTTATTTAGCACTCGTCGAGTCAAAAAATAAAAAATTCGGTGAAGGACTAAGAATCGGAGAAATGGAATATAATGAATATGATTGATTTATAGATAATTATATGAAAGTCACTCAATCAAATCTTCCATATCACTTTCTATTTTTTCATGATCATTTTCACCCTCGTTTTCACTCTCGTTTTCAGCATCGGATCTCTCAATAGAAAACAAATCTTCTAATTGATCGTATCTAATTTTTTTGGGTTTAGCTTTAACAGATTCAGCTGAACGAGATCTTTTCTCTTCTAATTTTATTTCATCTAATTTATCTAAATAATGATCGATATTTTCATCGCCGGACTCATCTGGATAAATATCTTCTTGTCCGCTCTCATCTTCAGTTTCATTTTCATCTTCTTTATTTTCGTTTTCATCTTCTTTATTTTTAGAGATCTTTTTGTTTCTACTTTTTTGAGAAAGTTTTTGTTTCTTTTTATATTCTTGCATTTCTTGAGTTAAAATGTTTGCAAAGTATTTTTTCATTTGATTTTCACGAAGTAAAAGTTGGTGAATATAAGAGGGATGTGGTGAAATACAGGGTCGCATTTCTTTCAGGAAGCGAACTAATTTTGGTAGAAAAGAAATTTCATAATCTATTAGTTCTTTAGTTTTATTTTTATGAATTTTAAAGTTGGTCAAATAGTAGCGATTTAAAAGATAATATAAAATCACGGAAACTGACAGGGACAAACCACTGAGACAATGAACTAAAATTTTTCTTTCATTGGAAACATAATTATGAATAATTTGATAAGATTGATCTAAAAAGGGAATTAAATTCTTGGGAACTTTATCATTTGTTTCTTCAATATCGGGAAAGGAGATATGATGATGTTCAATTTTCTTTTTACGATAGGAATTTAGCAATTCCGGGGATTTCTTAATTAAACCAATATAAAGAATAGCTTCGATTCCGTATTCTTTGAGCTGTGAAGGTTGAGAAGCATTTTCGATATTAGAAACCAGAATATGGGTCGTCAGCTCGGAAATCTTATTTAAACCTGGACCGGCAAAAGCTCTAACATAACGCACAATTAAATCAGAATTGCGTTGAATAGAATTTTGTTCCTTAATAGATGGCATTGCGTTTGTAAATGCTTACAGTTACATAATTATGAAATAATAAAAAAGAATGTTTAAATATGTTTTTTGCAAATAAATGCAAAAGTTAATAATGTCCTGTTTGATTTAAATCAATATAAGCCCACTCTTCCATGTTATTACTATTAATTTCTGATTGCATTTGAGCAGCAGCCGCACTAGGATTACGCAAAGGTCGATTTTTAATAGGCATATCCATGTAATTAGTATGATCAACAAATTGCAAATTGCCTTCAAAATATTGCGGACCGACCCCTGTTGATGCATTCATTTGGTTTTCCAAATAATAATCTTGCGAATCTTGTCCGCTAACATCTCTAACTCTAGAAAAATAATTAAACCAAACCGGATCCCAAGATTCATTAACCATTTGTGAAAGAAAATAAGGAGTTTTCATATGTTCATTTTGCCTTAAGTAAAAGAAATAAAACAACAATAACAATATGACCACAATCACTATCGCATAAATTATTTTTCCCTGCATCTATAAATTTTTAGATTTACAAACTTATCAGATTGTAAAATTTATAAATTTTACACACTATATTTAATATATGTAAAAAATATAAATTAATAAATCTCAAAAATCATTTATGATTTTCTAAAAATTATTAAAATTACGAATCATAAATCAATATATTTGCAGATTTATATTAGTACCATTATTTAAAATTAATTGTGTTGGACTAACATAAGTCAATTTCCAAGTTTGATTTTGCGGCCAACGATTTGTAGCTGAAGAAATCAAGGAAATCGGAGTGATTTGAATATTATTTGAATCTATAATAGCAAAACTAGCATCGAAACTAACCGTACCTTGTAAATATCCGCCTAAACTATCATAATATGAAATTATCATAAAATTATTTTCCGTAATTTTGAAAACATAGGGTATATTAGAAAATGACCAATTTTGCTGACTTTTGATCAAATCTAAAACATTATTGTTATACACCGGAAGATGAGGTCGATTCAAAATTATCACTCCAAAGATTATTAAAATTATTAAAAAAACAACAATTCCCAAAATCCAAAACATTCTTTTGTTTGTTCCGGTTCTATACTAGAACAGTTAGAATTTTATAATCAAAAATTTCTAAATGTTCTTGATATATTTTTTTAGCTTCTGAAATCAAAGACATTGTCAATTTATTTGTGGAATTTTCTATTTTCACAGGGTTTTCTTTTTGTTTTTTCATTTCTAAAATAGAATTTAACATTCCAGAGTGTTTGCTTTTTTCGGAGATTTCTTCGGATAATTTTTCGGATATTTTTTCCTTGTATTTTTTGGCGTTATTGGGGTAAACGAAAACATAAGTAAAATTATGAAAGTCGTCGCTAAAAATTTCGGAAATAATTTTAGAGTCAGTATTGGAAAAGTTAGCTTCAATAATTAAAGATGTGTGATCAAATCTTTGTTTTCTACTTTTGAGAAATTTTTGCACTTCCTCAACAGTTTTATTGCCCAAAGTTAAAATACTATATCCTTCTTTTTTAAATTTGTCGACTAGAACATTTTTTCCGATCGCCCAAGGCCCATTTATGAAAATGATTGGTGGTGAAATACACCTTAATAATTTAAAACATTTTTCTAAATCTATTTTATAAGATTCCATCGTATAAGATAAATTTTATGTTTATTTTTGTAAAATATTTATTTCATTAAAAATATTTATTTCTAACAAAATATATACAATATAGAATGGGTAATGGATATAGTTCTAATTGGCAAAATAAAAATGCTCAATCTTACTTACCATTTTTAGTTGATTTATTTGGCAAACCATATTTTTATGTTGATAAACCTCAAGGAGTGGCTGTTTGGCTAAATTTCAATCTCAAAGGAAAAACTTTATTCGGCCAGCAAGTTTGTTTTGATAAAATTTTAGTGAAAGATGAGAATATTCTGCATACCGATACTAACCCTCCACATTATGACTTTGTCTACGGATTTGTACAAGTTCCCATGCAATTATATCAAGCACAAAGTTTAATGCAAATGTCTGATAGTGTGGGATATGATCGATTTAAAAAAGTTTTATGGGCAAGATGTCAAACTTTAGATGGAGTGATTATTTTATTAAAATTGGCTACGGATGTTTTGATGGGATCTACTTCAGTTTCAGCTATCTTAACGAATAGCACCATTAGTAGTCTTATGAATAGTATTCAAGTTAATAACCCTCAAACTGGAAATATTGATATTAATTTAGTCAAAACATTATATTTAGCCTTAAGCTCTAACTTAGCTCAGCTGAACCAAATTGAACAAGCTAGTAAACAAAAAACACAAGAGAGATTTATGGACGATCCTTGGTATGCTATTAACGAACCTTATGCTAGTAATCAGCCTTTAGACTTAAATTTAGTCGAGCAAAATGATGCCGAATACTATAATACCGTCGATGAATTTCGCTCTCCAAATGATTACGATACAATAGGTGATTATATGTCACGCAAAAATATTTCCAAATCGGCTGTGGCTTATCCCCGCGCACCTACCGGAAAACCATGTTTGGATAATTATTACGATATGCCAAACGAAAGAAAAAAGCGCGAACTAATGACTTCTCAAAAAAACCGAACTATTCCAAAAAACAATCTATGCAAGGGTGAATGTGCTAAAAGATATCATAAAGTTGCATCTGGAAAAGGAGCTGAACATTTGATTCCCTTTAATGCTTATCGAGGTTATCAGAAAAAAGAAGATCTTATTAATTTCAATGCTTATCGAAAATATCGTAAACCATCCTCGGGATCAATGTTAGAAAATTTAACTGATTTGATAAAAAAAAAGAACCCATGACCAATGATCCGAGATTTGTACCATACAATGCTTTAGTTCATTATGATACGGACAGTGATGTTAACACAATTGATAGAGTTTACGGAACTGTTTCACAACAAATAAGATATCCCAAATTAACTGATTTATTTACTTTAGGAGTTGCCGGTGTACCAAAAGGAGTATAAATTTATAATTTTGTTTTATTTATTTGATTTATTTTTTAATTTTATTTGTAAAAATTGTGATTTTATATTTTGTTTTTTTTATAAAAATTATAATTTTTATATTTTGAGTTATATATATTACAAATCATACGACATATAGATTTTGATAAATCTATAAAATGGACTCGTCAACTGAATTAGACTTTATTGATAAGCAAATTAATAATATTAAAAACAATACCGAATATCAAAGACTATTAACTTCCAATAGAGATATTAAAAATGGTCAAAGGTTAAAAGCTTTTAGTTTACAATTACAAACTTTAAATTTTAGAAGAGCTAAAATTGTTTCAGGAGAATCTGTCAGTAATAGAACTTCCAATGGAAGAATTAAAAAATCTTTGAGAAAACCCGCGGCTCCGGAACCTAAAGAACAAAAGCAAACTGAAATTAAAAAATCAACACCCCTAGCACCAACTAATATTAAAAAGTCTATCACTCCTCCAGTCGTAGCCCCAGCTGTGAAAATTGTACCTAAAGGTAGAACTAAACCTATTGCTAAAATATCCACGCTTAATCGAACTATTGTTCGTGATACCGAGCCTGTACCAACTGAACCAGAAAATAAAGAATTATTAATCAAACCTGTGAGAACTTCCATCAAAAGTGCTAAAATTCCCATTTCTAAATTACCAGCTTTTCACGCCGCTCGTAAAGCTAAAACCGTTCGACAATTGGGAATAGAGCAACAAAAACAAACTATCTCGTCTATGAACCCTCAACCAAGCCGAGGCCGAGATAATATCGAAATCCAAGAGTCGATTAATATTTATGGAAATTCCCACGAAGAACATGACGAATTAGATGAGCTTGATAATCTGGAAAATATGGAAGAATATAACGAGGAGGAACTTTCTTAATCTCTGAGCTTTTAACGGTTGATTTTAAAAAGCTTGAGGCAAAAAGAAGTTGTGAAAATTGATTTTTTGATTCTCAAATATTCCTCAAGATGAATTGCAAACCTATGATTACGCCCTTTTCCAATATTATTTTGGACTTATGTTCAAATTATGATTCATTACCCACTCGCAAAACCGGCGTCAAGGAAGGCACTGGAGTGATCGATTCTGTAACATATCAGTGGTTTCTCAAAAAAAGAAAAGATAATTTGACCATTGAAGTTTTGCAAAGAAACAAAAATGATCTTCACGATGAAAAACCTTTCTTTGTAACTTTGGAAACGAAAAAAGAAGTATAAAATAATATATCTTTTTTTTTTGAAATTATAATCAAAATAATTTCTTAATTTTTTTTGTATTTTCCAGTTGATATAAAATAGTTTAGGCTACAGCAGCTGTGGCGGCTATAACATACCAATGTCCGGTAAAAGCATCCCAAATTAGCTGAATTCCTTGTCCGACAGTTGTAAAAGTGACTGAAGTAATAGCCGTACCATCGGATTTAATTCCATTGGGAACAGTCATGGTTAAATTCAAAACATGAACAGCTAAAAATAAAGTTTTAGTAAATCCATCAAGAACTCCGGCAGCCAGATTAGTCGCGCCTAAAGTACCAGTATTAAAATAAGTCACTGAAATATCGGGATGTGGATTTCCTGCTCCGATTCTTTCTACTAATTGTTCTCTTCCAATACTACCGGAGTTATCAATGACGGCACCAGTAGTTCCCGCACCAATCCAAGTTTCTGATGAGACAAGTTGAGTTCTGAATTGGAGAGTTCCGTTGGTAGTAGCGAGAGGTTGACCGAGTTGAATTCGCTTATCACTATGGGAAACTGCTAGATATCCGATGGATACTCTTTCATTAGCATTGGGAATATCAAAATCAGCTCCAGTGCCAATAGCAGTATTATTCGTTCCCGAAACAAGTGCCAATCCAGAATTACTACCCACACTAACATTATTAGTTCCGTTAACATTATTCATCAAAGCTTGATCCCCCGCAGCGGTATTAGAAGATCCATCAACATTACTCATCAAAGCTTGATTTCCAAAAGCTGAGTTAAATTTTCCAATAGTATTATTCATTAAAGCTTGATTTCCTACAGCTGAATTATTATCCGCAAGATTATTTAACAAAGCTTGATAACCCATAGCTGTGCAATTACTTCCGACAATATTTAATTGTAATGTTTGATAACCGAACGCAGAATTATTGAGTCCACTATTGTTATTTTGTAATGAACCAGATCCAAAAGCTGATAAATTAGAATCCGCCACTGAACTTGTTAATGAATTAAAACCATAAGCCGAATTAAAATTTCCAGAAATTAAACTCGCTAAAGCCCCTGATCCCGTGGCTGTATTGGAAGAACCAGTAGTTAATGCGGATAAAGTATTCGCACCGATCCCCGTATCATCTGTTCCAGTTGTAATATGAGTTCCGGAATTTTGTCCGAATATAGTATTAGAACCTATCACAATAATTCCATGATGTAAAATCAAATTTCCATAAACTGTTAAAT
>Ga0134126_10013547_pt1 | contig 10300 bp, 10 predicted proteins | sample KB31752_FD_96881 | JGI IMG/M metagenome (GOLD analysis project Ga0134126, IMG submission 96881) | Terrestrial soil microbial communities with excess Nitrogen fertilizer from Kellogg Biological Station, Michigan, USA - KB3-175-2 | ecosystem: Environmental > Terrestrial > Soil > Unclassified ...
AAAACAGTTGTCAGTTTTCAGTTGTCAGCTACAGGCGCATCTGCCCACCACTGACCACCTGACGACAACTGACAACCCACAACTGAAGACTGAAAACTGACGACTGACAACTGTGAACGAAGAACTGTGAACTAAGAACTGTGAACTAAGAACTGACACATGGCTGGCATTCTTTTCATCATTTCCGCTCCCTCCGGCTCCGGCAAGAGCACGCTCGTGAACGAACTGCGCAAGCAGGTCACCGGGATCGACTTCTCGATCTCATGGACCACGCGCCCTCCGCGCGGCTCAGAGGAACACGGGCGCGAATACTACTTCACCCATCGCGCTGAATTCGAGCGCATGATCGGCGCAGGCAGCTTCCTCGAGCACGCCGAGGTGTTCGGCAATTTCTATGGAACCGCGCGCCACTCGCTCGACGAAGCACGCCGCCAGGGGCACGATCTGTTGCTCGATATCGACGTGCAGGGCGCCGGGCAGGTGCGCAAGTCCATGCCGGAAGCGGTCAGCATCTTCATTCTTCCGCCCAACCCGAAGGTTCTGCGCACGCGCCTGCGCAATCGCTTCCGCGCCGAGGGCCATGTGAATGAGTCCGAGCTCTATCGCCGCCTCAGCGAGGCCACCAAGGAAATCGAGAATTATCAGGAGTATACGTACATTCTCGTCAACGATATTCTCGATCGCGCCGTCGCCCAGCTTGAAGCAATCGTCCTGGCTGAGCGATACTATCGCAACAGCGAACCCATAGCGTATCGTTCGCGCCGTGTGCTGGAGGTGGCTGCGGCTTGCCGCCAGTCCAATTCGCAGGAACGTTTGAAGCCCGTTCTTGAAGCGTTTGGCATTGGGCTGCCAACCGACCAGCAGCAATTCAACTTCGACGAGGACCCCGACGATGAAGATTGAAACCGAGTTTGATTCAAATTACCGCAAAGTTCTCGTGGCCGCCCGTCGCGCCCGCCAGTTGCAAAGCGGTTCTGCCGCGCTCGTCCCCACCCACTCCACCAAGGCCTGCAGGATTGCCCAGGATGAAGTCGAAGCCGGCAAAGTTCCTTATGTCCGCAAGGACGAAATCCCGGTGGTCAAACCGCCGGTGGACGAAAACGGTCTGCCCATCATCCATAGCTGACGAGCGCGAAGCGTTCCGGGGCCGGTGCCGCGGCCCCGCTCGCGGTCTCTCAAAAATGCCACACGCCCTCAATCAGCAATCTCCCGTGCTGATTATGAATGCTCGACTGGGGGTCGGTGTCCGGATACCGCGTCTTATACCCACTGTGCAGGTATCCGCCCTCCACGCGCACCGCTAGCGGCCCAATCATGCGAAACTCCGCTCCGCCATCTGTCGCTACGGCCAGGGCAACTGAGCTGGTGAATGGCGGGTTGATGCCGGTCAATTGGGTCATATCCGTCGCGCCGGCAAGAGCGTCGGCCAGCAGCCTCACACGCGCATGAGGCTCGGGCGGAAAAAACACCCGCCCGCCGCCCAACATCGTGAAGCTGCTGGAACTGAGCTGACTCCCGTAAGTCACGCTGGACCAATTGGCTTCGAAAGCGAGCGCCACGAAGCGGACCAGACGCAGGTCGCCTCCCACGGCAGGCCCGTTCTCCGCCGGACCCCCGAGCAACTTTTCTCCGTAATTGGGTGAGAGCAGCGTGTAGCCTGCATACACGTCGCCGCTCACCCGCATGTGCGGAGAAGACGGCTCCTGACCTTCGGCGCAGCACGTGAACAATACAATGACCAAACCCAAAACACCAGCACGAAAGAGCATGTGATCCTCCGGGTGGAAACCAGTATGAATATGACACAACAATAGTTACAACGTAAGCAGAAACGGCGCGAAGATTGTCACCGCGCCTCCCGGCTTCATGGAGGCAGGAATCGAAAAGGCACGTGAACAAATCCAGGCCGCCGAATAGAGCTGACGACGGACGGCTCTGAGCCGACAACAGTGAACTTCGGACCGTGAATTACGAACTGTGAACTAGAATGTAGCCATGCGCGTAACCATCGGCGTTTCCGGAGGCATTGCTGCCTATAAGGCCGCGGAATTGGTCCGCACCCTGCAGCAGCGGGCAACCCTCGAGCGCCAGGCCATCGAGATCCATGTCGTGATGACCGACGCCGCCGGCAAATTCGTGCAGCCGTTAACCTTCGCCGCCCTTTCCGGGCACAAGGTCATCACCGGCCTCTTCGATGACACCGGCTCCTCCTCCGGGACCTACGACTCCTCGATCGAACACATTGGCGAGGCTCAGTGGACCCAGGCCCTCGTCGTCGCTCCCGCCACCGCAAACACGCTTGCTAAATTCGCGCACGGCGTCGCAGACGACTTCCTCACTACGATGTACCTGGCCACTCCAGCCCCTGTTCTTGTGGCGCCTGCCATGAACGTGCAGATGTGGGATCATCCCGCCACGCAGGCCAACCTGCAGCTGCTGCGAGATAGAGGAGTCAGGATCATCGAGCCGGGCATCGGCGAGCTCGCGTGTGGCATGGTCGGCGCCGGCCGTATGGCCGAGCCAGGCACGATCGCCGAGATCGTCTTCACCACCCTCGGTACGCGTCACGACCTGGCCGGTGAAGTCGTGCTCATCACTGCGGGCGGCACGCGTGAAGCGCTCGATCCGGTTCGCTTCATCGGCAATCGTTCCAGCGGCAAAATGGGTTATGCCATCGCAGAAGCCGCTTATAATCGCGGCGCCCGCGTCATCCTCATCAGCGGCCCATCTGCCCTTCATCCACCTTCACATGTCGAACTGGTGAAGGTGATCACTGCCGAAGAGATGCGCAACGCTGTCCTCGACCGCATGACCGAGGCCAGCCTGATCGTCAAGGCCGCCGCCGTGGCCGACTATCGCCCGGTCATCGTCTCGGAGCACAAGCTCAAGCGCACCGGCCCGCTCACCGTCGAGCTCGCGCCCACTGAAGACATCCTCGCCGAAGTGGTCCGCCGCCGCCGTCCCGGCCAGCTCGTCATCGGCTTTGCCGCGGAGACCGAAAACCGCATCGAAAATGGCCGCGCCAAACTGCTGCGCAAAGGCGCCGACGCCATCGTAATCAACGACGTGTCCGGCCACGAAGTCGGCATCGACTCCGACCGCAACGCCGCCACTTTCCTCACCCCTACCACTTCCATCGAGATGCCCGAGATGACAAAGCGCAAGCTGGCTGACCGGATTCTCGACGAAGCGCTCGTCCTTCGCCGCCCCAAAGCGCTCGTCGTTGAGGGCCATGCCACGTCCCCCCAGGACCAGGTGCTCCATCAGTCCCTCAAGAGCGGGCGGCGCACGGTCATCGTGGAGTAGCGCGTGCCCGCACTCGATCCCGCGACTCAGCAGACCCTCGCCGCGCGCCTGCGCTTCTATCGCGATCTCGGCCTTACCGAACTCTATCGCCGCCCAGTCGATCCCGCGCTGCTCGAATCCTTGACGAGTTTGGGTGCACCATCCATTCCGGTGGCGTCATCGCCGGAATGGGTGGGAGACCATGAGCCCCGGTCCAACCAACAGGAGCCAACCATTCCGCCCCGCAAGCCCATCTCCACTCCACCTGCTGCTTCCGCCGCCGTTCCGCCTTCCGATCGCGCCGCCGCCCTCCGCATCGTGCAGGAAGAAATCGGCGACTGCACCCGCTGCGCGCTACACGCGGGCCGCAACCAAATCGTATTCGGGGATGGCGACCCCAACGCGCGCCTGATGTTTGTCGGCGAAGGTCCCGGGGCCGACGAAGATGCACAGGGCCTGCCCTTCGTTGGAAAAGCAGGGCAGTTGCTCAACAACATGATTGGAGCCATGGGCCTGAAGCGTGAAGAAGTTTACATCGCGAATGTGGTCAAGTGCCGCCCGCCCAGCAATCGCACTCCCGAACCCGACGAGGCGAATACCTGCTCGCAATTTCTGTTCCGCCAGATCGACATCATCCGTCCCGAAGTGATCGTCGCGCTCGGGGCCACAGCAGCAACCTATCTGCTTGGCCAGCGCCAGCCGCTCGCCGGCCTGCGCGGACGCGTGCACTCCTGGCGCGGCAGCAAGCTCATCGTGACCTACCACCCTGCGTTCCTGCTCCGCGACCCGCGCCAGAAAAAGGAAGCCTGGGCCGACCTGCAGATCGCGATGCGCGAACTCGGCCTCACGCTCCCGGCAAAGAGCTAGGGACCGGGCCTGCTGGACGAGTCCATAAAATCCTCTGACCAGACGCACATAAATCAACATGGATCACGACAGCTGGGCGTGCCTCTCCGTCGGCGGCAGTCGCGGCTTCGTGCCGAAACGCTGGAATTCCATCGAAGCAATGGGCGAATCAGCGTGACTGCATTGTCCATGTTGGTTTCAACATGATCCGCGTCATTGTGCCAGGAGAGGCGTGGGAGTCTTTTCGAAATACAGCATAACGCCGTTACAACCTGCTGGGTCTGAGGAGAACTCGACGCTGAGCTTCGAGCAGCCGGCGCGCAGCAGCATATCGAAAATGCGGTTCAGAGAATAGTGGTTCATCATCATAGTGGGCCGATTGTATGGTCGCCCGGTGATCACGTTCAGAACCCCATTCAGCAACCCGGAATACGAGCGCCACACATTGAGCAAATGGCGAACCGCGTTACCGTTGTGGGAATACGTCAAGTGAATCGCGCCAATGCCACCGTCTTTCAGCAGATCAACCAGTCTCCGTACGAGCCTTTCTCCCCTGCGGGGCGGAATATGCTGCAGCACGATGAAGGTGTGCACCAGGTCAAAACTGGATGCAGGCAACGATGCCAATTGATCTGAACGAAGAAACTCCGGCGGTCCGACTCCATGGATGTCACAATTCTTGCGTGCTTCCTCGAGCATGGGCGGTGATACGTCAACGCCCACAACAAACTTCGCTCGACGGCAGAATGGAATTACGAGTCTGGCCGGACCACAGCCAAAATCAAGGATGCGCTCCGGTGCAAAATCTGGTCGAATGCGGGAGTGGATCACCTCGAAGACGTGGCTAACATGGCGCTCCCCGGTCTCAAAGAACTCATGACGCGACTCGGCGTCCAGTTTGGCCTTTGAAAACTCCGGTCGAGTCAGCACCCCGTAATAGGGATCATTCTGACCCCACCGTTTCCAGTGATGATCTGTATTGTCTGGGATCATTGCGCCAAGTCGAGTATTCCTACTCTCGTTCTGGCGGATGTCATCCAATTGTCTTGGGATTGTTAGCGTCCTTCATCATGCATATTTGGGGAATAGGCAGTTCAACGAATGGCACCCACTGGCGGGCAGCATGGTCCGCTCTCGCCATGCGCGAACTGGCCTCACACTCCCGGCAAAGAGTTGACCTCCCGCCTACTTCAGGGAATCCCGCTGCGCCCGCACTTTGAGCAGGGCATCGTTCAGCCCACCTCGTAGAATCAGCATCTTCACTTCGACCACGGCCGATCCATGCGCCGGTAAGGGAGGCGTCGGATCCACGTGCTGGCACGTCAGTTCCGGATTGCTCCACACATTCCCCACCGTCTGCGTGAAACTCGCCACCACCCATCTCCCGTCACTCGAAATGGTGGCGATCATCGGCTCATCCACCTTCTCCGATGTGTTGTAATACGTGATCCCGTCTGCGCGCTTTTCTACCAGCCGTGATGGCACTGGCCACGTATACGATGCCAGGTAGCGCGCCGGAAGCCACTCACGCAGCGGCATCGTCAGCCGTCTCGGAGTGTCGGCACCCAGAAGTTCGAACCCGCCCGCGCGATGCACGTAGGTTCTTTCCAGACGGACGTCATGCAAAATTCCCGTGAGCCTTGGATCTGTCGGCACATACACCATGTCATAGTTCACATCGGAGTGATTCTGAATCTCGTAATGAAACAGAACACCATCTTCTTCGAGCGTCGCCCGCGCAAGCATATGAATGCCGGATTCAAGGTCCATCTCATATTGGAGCGCCCGCCCTGCAGCGCTCCAGGCAGGCGCAGAACCATCATGGCCAGGCTGCCATAGGTAGAGACGCCTGCTCTCTTCCTTACCCTGCGCGCGCACCGTTACATGCTCAGGAAAGATGACCTGGAACCCGCCATCCGCCGCCGCATAACCCGGTAGCTCAATCCGCAGCGTGGGATCCGCATCCTGCCTGGACACCAGCATTCGCACGCCCAAATTGTTCTCGATGACTTTCGGCGACTGGCTCTGCGCGTTCCATGGGCCCAACACCGCAACCAGCACCGAGTCCACCGCAATTGCGATTGTTAGAAAACCAAAGGGATTCGACCTCCGCTTTCGCCGTCCCTCTCGCTTTGCGATCGCAACCATCAATCACCGCCCTTGCGCAACCCGCGCGGCCACCCACATGGTCAGAATGGTGAGCCAGGAAATTGCCGGCACGACGAGAAATGCGAATGCGGTATGGTGCCCTGGGCGGATCGCGGCCATCGCCACATAAATTGCCAGCGACGAGATGCAGACCACCAGCGACGAAGCGCGTATTGCCGCGGCAATGTCGCGGCGCGCACTATCTCCGATTCGATTAATCCAGGCCAGGCCGGCAAACGGCGTCAACACCCAGATGGCAAACATCGCGACCAGGAGCAGCGAGCTGTTGTGGCGTCCGGTATAGAGCGTGCATGCCAGCGAGCCCGCGGCCGCAAGCCAAAAGCCGACACGCACTATTGCGCGCATGGTCTGGATCCTTCCGCCGCGTTGCTACTTGTGTCCGCTCAGGGTATCGTCCCGCCACAGCGCAACCCCGCCCAGCAGGCCCGTCTCATTCGAGACGATCGTGACGTGTTCCGGCAGCTTGAAATCTATCTTCTTCGTGTTCCCGCCGCCCAGGTAAAGGTGGTCCCAATTGAAAGTAAAGCGCGTCTGCTCGATCGCCTCAAGCAGATACTTGTTCCAGCGCTTCTTGCCGTATCGATCGAGCCCGCGCCGGCCAATGTAGTCCTCATACGTGTGCTTCTTCCAGGGATGATGGCCCAGTTCCATGGCCACCAGCCGCCCCGAAGTGTAGATCGCGTTTCCCATGCCCGTGCCGAGCGTGAGAATCATCTCTATGCCTTCGCCCTGGATGGCCCCGTATCCCTGGATCGCCGCGTCATTGGCGACGCGCACCGGCTTTCTCCACATCTTTTCCAACTCGCGTTGCAGCGGAAACCCGCCCCACGATGGATGCAGGTTAAATGCGCTCCACGTGATCCCGCGCTTCACCACGCCCGGAAAACCCACCGACACGCGGTCGAATTTCGGAAGAGCATCGCGAAGCTTCTGCAAGTTTTTCAGCACCGCGCTCGCGGTCGGAATCGCCGGCGTGGGAATTCTCTCGCGGTCGCTGATTGGCTTACCCGCTCCGTCCAGGAGCATGGCCTTCAACCCCGATCCGCCAATATCAATGGCCAATGTAATGGGATCGAGGGTGGATCCTGACACAGACTTCGAAGCGGGAGTGGGCTGGGCCGACGCTTTTGGTTTCATCAACGGGAATTGTACAGAAAGACAGGGAACAGGGAACAGGGACCAGAGAACTGAGAAAGGAGGAATGCGCCTGCCCACGCCCTTATCTCCTACACTGTTCTTTACCGTTCATGCCGCTCTACTGCGAAGTCGCCTTGCCCGTCCCGCTGGACCGCACCTTCACCTACGCGGCCCCCAATGGTCAGCATCCGCGTCGCGGCTCGCGCGTGATCGCTCCCTTCCGTAATGAGAAGCTCATCGGCATTGTCATGCAGGTGACCGAAACTCCGCCTGCCGATTTTGAAGCGCGCGCGATCGAAGCTGTCCTCGACGAAGACACCCAGCAGGACGCGAACCCGGACGCCAACCCCGACGCCGAAGGGCAGGGAAGCGGCACCCCCCTCCTGAGCGAAGCCCTCCTGTCTCTCGCCGAGTGGATCGCCCAATATTATCTCGCGCCTGTGGGCGAAGTGCTGCGCGGCATGCTTCCGCTTGGCGCCGAAGTCCGCCGCACCGTTTACTACCGCATCTCCGACCTGGGCCGCGACATCCTCGCAAACTCCATCGAAGGGCAATCGGGCATTCCATTCGACCGGAACGCGGGCTCCGCTCCCCGGCGCGCACGTCCCGCTAAATCTGCACTCGCAGCCGACCCGCACGCCATGGCGCGCCGCGTCCTCGAACGCCTCGCCTCAGGAGATCCCGTCAAAGTCTCCACCCTCCGCACCGCCACGGGCGCACCATTGCCGGTGCTGGCAACCATGCTGCGCAAAAAATGGATCCTCCGCGAAACCGCCGCGGCCGAACGCGACGCACGGCGCACCGAGCGAGTCGCAGTCCTCATCCCGGAATCACGCCTCCCTACACTCACGGCCAACCAGCAGGCCATCCTCGCAGAACTCGCTGCCTGCGGCGGCGAAATGCCTCTCGCCGAGTTGCGCAAGCGCGAACTCTCCACTTCCACCCTGCAAACGCTCGTGCGCCGCAATCTCGTCCGCATCGACGAGCGTCCCGCAGCCTTTCGCCTCGGTGGCATTGAGGGCGCCGCGTTGCCCGTCCGCCTCAACGAGCCGCAGACTGAGGCCCTCGCCTCCATCGCCTCCGCCCTCGGGGCATTCCATCCCTTCTTGCTTCATGGGGTCACCGGTTCGGGCAAGACCGCCGTCTACCTCGCCGCCATGCAGCGCGCGCTCGACCGCGGGTATGCCTCCATCCTGCTCGTTCCTGAAATCGGACTCACGCCGCAGACCGCCGGTCTGCTCGACTCCGCATTCGGTAGCAAGGTTGCGCTGCTGCACTCCGCGCTCACGCCGGAAGAACGCAGCGAGCAGTGGCGCCGGATTCGCCGCGGAGAAGCCCCCATCGTCGTCGGCACGCGCTCTGCCATCTTTGCGCCCGTCCCCAACCTCGGCCTCATCCTCGTCGATGAAGAGCACGACCAGAGCTACAAGCAGGAAGAGACTCCGCGTTACAACGCGCGCGATGTCGCCGTCATGCGCGCCAAATTCGCCAACGCCCTTGTCGTCCTCGGCTCTGCTACCCCCTCCCTTGAAACGTGGCAGAACTCCGTTCTCGGCAAATACCAGCGCATTGAAATGCGCGAGCGCGTCGCGCAGCGCCCCATGCCTGAAGTCGAGCTCATCGACATGCGCCAGGAATTTCAGCAGACCGGCCGCGAAAATCTCTTTTCGCGCTCCCTCATACAGCAGGCGCAGGCTGCCCTCGAACGCGGCGAGCAGGCCATCATTCTGCTCAACCGCCGCGGTTACTCCTTCGCCGTCATGTGCCGCGCCTGCGGCGCCAAGCTCGAGTGCCAGAACTGCGCCATCGCCCTCACGCACCACAAGCCGCCTGCCGAAGACGGCCTCGCCCGTGAAGGGCAGCGCCTCGAGTGCCACTACTGCGGATACCGCCGCACCGTCCCTGCCCGCTGCCCGCAATGCGACTCCGAGCACCTCTACTATCTCGGCGCCGGCTCGCAGCAGGGCGAAGAACGCCTCACTGAAATCTTTCCCACCGCGCGCATCGGCCGCATGGACCGCGACACCGTTCGCGGCCGCCATGATCTCGAACGCCTGCTCGCGCGCCTGCACTCAGGCGAAATTAATCTTCTTGTCGGCACGCAGATGATCGCGAAAGGCCACGACATTCACGGCGTCACGCTGGTCGGCGTCGTCGGGTGCGACCACTCGCTCTCCATGCCCGATTTCCGCGCCGCCGAACGCGTCTTTCAGCTCATGACGCAGGTCTCAGGCCGCGCCGGCCGCGGCGAGCTGCCGGGCCGTGTCGTCGTGCAGACTTACCATCCCGATCACTACGCCATCATCGCCGCAAGCACGCATGACTACGCCGCCTTCGTCGAAAAAGAACTGAAATATCGGCGCTGGATGCACTACCCACCATTCGGCGTGCTGGCCAATGTGCTCATCCAGTCCGACAAGCTTGAAGAGGCCGCCGCCTGGTCCGCCGAACTTGGCAAGTGGTTCCAGAAGTCCACCCGACAGGGCGTGCGCGTGCTCGGCCCCTGCACCGCGCCCATCGCGCGCATCAAGGCCATCTATCGCTTTCACCTCATCCTCAAGTCCGCCTCGCGCAAGCAACTCAACAGTGTCCTCCGCGCCATGCTCGCCCACGCCGACACCGCCGGCATCCCGCGGCGCAACCTGGTAGTCGACGTAGACGCCCAGCGTCTGATGTGACGATAGCTCCATGACATGTCATCCTGAGCGCAGCGAAGGACCTGCTGTTGTATCCTCTGGGACTCATATCGCGGCCAACCCCACCCGCGTCCCGGAGGGACGTCACGAAAATAGCCCGGGACGGAACTCTTGGGTCGTGCGGTTCATTTGATGATGGCAGTCCCGTACGGACGGCGCGAAATCTC
>Ga0134126_10013548_pt1 | contig 10299 bp, 16 predicted proteins | sample KB31752_FD_96881 | JGI IMG/M metagenome (GOLD analysis project Ga0134126, IMG submission 96881) | Terrestrial soil microbial communities with excess Nitrogen fertilizer from Kellogg Biological Station, Michigan, USA - KB3-175-2 | ecosystem: Environmental > Terrestrial > Soil > Unclassified ...
CCCCCTCAGTTATTTCGAAAAACTCGACACACTTCCGGAGATACGCCCATGACCCTGTTCAATTGCGACAAGCCGCAAAGCGCACCCGCGTCCCAGCAGAAGCCGTCCGCCACGCAGACGCCGCGGGAAACGACGCTGCCGCCTCAACCGCAAACGAGAAGCGAAAGCGCCGCGCCCAAGCCGCAGGCCGAAGTGCTGCCGCCGCTGCCCGTCAAGCCCACCATCCAGCCGTCAACGCCCTCACAAACCTCAACCATCCACAGCAGAACAGGAGCAACCATGGCATCGGTCATCAGCAAGGCACTCAAGATCACCGGCGAGCTTGAGAGCACCGAGGACATCCAGATCGACGGCCAGATCGAAGGCGATGTCCGCGGCGTGGGCGTGAAGATCGGTCAGAACGCCCGGGTGAAAGGCACTGTCTATGGCGACGAGGTCGAGCTGGCCGGCACCATTGAAGGCAGGATCGAGGCCAAGAAGGTGATTCTCGCCGGCACCGCGCGCATGACCGGCGATATCTGCCATCAGGACATCAAGATCGAATCCGGCGCCTATATCAACGGCAGCCTGAAGCCGGAGCTGAACAAGGCCGACGGCAAGCCGGTCCACAAGCCGGCGGGCCCTTCCGCCAGTGTTTCGACCGCCGGCGTCAGCCCGGGCAACGGCAACGCCACCGCTGCCGCGCACTGAGCGCGCGACACGCGGGCCTGGCGTTACAAGCCGGCCAGGGGGAGCGCTCGCCCCCCCGGCGGTTCACCCGTTTATCGCGTCCCCGCGCGCGACAGACGGGCCGGCGAAACGACGGCGGCGTTGGCCAATTTCCGCGCTTCCGCGTGGCGCTGTCTCTTGCGTTTCTTCCTTGCCTTGTTTCCGCGCGCCGCCATTTTCATACTCCTGTTTTATCAGCCAAGCCTTCAAACGGGACGGAAGAGGCTGGTGTTTCCCAACATCGTGTCTTCGTCGGCTTTTTGTTCGTCGTGCCCGCGCGCGACGCCATAGCGGGGATCAAATTGAAGGATGGCCTGGCCGTTTTCGCGGCGAATGACCGTCGAGAGCAGCCACTGCCCGCGGCTTGGGACCCACGCCGACCATTTCTGGCCTATGCTGATGGCGGCCGGCATGTATCTCACGTCCCATGCAATGACTGACGCCCGCTCATTCCGCAGCCTTGAAGAAACCTTCGGTCCAGCGAGTCCGTTCGGGCTCCGATTTGTAGGGATTGAGTTCAGCGATCGCTTTGGCATCGAGCCGGGCGTCCGCGGCGGGTAAGCGTTTCGCCGCGTTCCAGCCCTGCGCGTAAATGCGGCTGAGTTGGAACGAGGTGTAATCGACCACTTTTGTCATGAACCGCGCGCCAATCTCTGCCGCGCGCGGCTTTGCGCCTTCGCCGCTGCCGGCGTGGCGGGTGGATCGGTGGATGGATCGCTGTCGCGCAGCAACGCATCCGTCAGCTCCTGCATGTCGACGGCGACATAATCCGTGGTTCCACCATGGGTAAGCTGCAAGGTGGCCGCGCTCTGGCGCCAGCCGACAAACAGCAGCACGTCCAGTTGCTCCTCCTCCAGCGTCAGGGTGTAGGATCCGGGCGGCTGAGCGCCATCGCACCCCGCAAGCTGGAAGGGCTGGGAGAAAGTCACCTGTTTTCTGACAGTGCGCGTCTCCATGCTCAGACTCCTTTCAGGACGGGCAGCGGCCGGGCGCAGATATCGCCCAAATCACGCATACGCGATGCTATGCGCATCGGCGGGTGTGAGGGCACGCAGTTGCGCCAGGATATCGTCGGATCCGCTATTTTCGCCGGCCGCACGGCGCGGCTGTCCGTGCGGGCTGTCGAGATTTTGCGCCAGGGCCGCCCGGCCCCGCGCCATCCGGCTCTTCATGGTTCCGATCGGAGCTTGGCAAATTTTGGCGGCGTCCACATAAGAAAAACCACCGGCGGCAATCAGGATCAGGGCCTCACGCTGGAGGTCCGGCAAATTTCGCAAGGCGCGCGCGGTATCGGATAGCTCCAGTGACCAAAGCTGCGAGTCGGCCGGCGCGGCGATGCGCTCGCCCTTGATTTCATCCCAATGCGTTTCGCGCCATGCGCGTCGCCGGTCGCTGTAGAATTCGTTTCTCAGGATGGTGAAGAGCCATGCCTTAAGGTTGGTGCCGGGTTCGAATCGCTCACGATGCTGCCAGGCCTTTGCCAGGGCGGTTTGCGCCAGATCCTCGGCCAGATCCCTGTGATGGCACAAGGTGCGCGAGAAGGCGCGCAAGAAAGGTATAAGGGCGACGAGTTCGCGTTGGAATCCGCCGGAAGCCGGGACGGAAGGTGCTTTGCAGGGCGGCGCTGGCATTTTGTCGCCCTCCAATGGGGCGAGGCAGTCCGTCGAAGGCGATGCGTGGGAGAGTGGGTCTCTCTCCCCGCGTTGGGCAATCATCTGCTCTCGTTGGAGAAGTGGTGATGAAAGTCAACAATACAAGGACGAGGCGAGAGCGTACTCGGAATAGTTGTCCAATGATACGTGAGTCCTTCAGCGATGCTTGCGGTATTAATGTCACGTATTTTCTCGGGAGCGCGCGTTTATCTCCGAATTCGTGGAAATAAGCCCAATGAAGCGATCGTATTCGTTCCGCCGCGCCGAGCCGGCCGAGGAAGCGAGGCGCGGATGATGAACGCGCCCAGGATGCGGCTTAGTGCCGATCCGCGCGTTGGCACGGTGCGCCAAAGGCCAACGCGACGTGGTTTTGATGTTGCTGGGTTGGCGCGGGTCCCGCCGTTTCCATCGAAGGCGCAATACCCAAAGCTAATTCCAAAGAAGCCGCCTCTACGTGAGATCATGACATGACAGACCCTCTGACAGTTGCGTGGATCTTCGCCAGATGGCTCAGCCTGGGCGGTTTGGCGGTTGCCGTCGCCGGGGTGGCGGTTTTCGGCTGGCACTTCGTTCTTATCAACGCCCGCGCGGCGCGCGCCGGAATGAATACCGTTCCCGGCAAATCCTGGCGCGGCAAGGGCGCAAGACTCGGTCTTGGAACGCTGGGCGTGGGCATCGCGATGCAGTTGGCATCCTTTGTCCTGGCCGCGATCCTGCCAAACGGTCATTGAACCGCGCCAATTTTTTCCCGCTCAGGGTTCCTTGTCTGCGCCGTGATTGCTATCGCGGGGCGGCGGGAGTACCCTTGACTTGATTGGAACAATATGACTCTCGCCGCCCTCACTGAATCGGAATTGGATGCGCGAGCGCTTGCCCAAGTCCTTCTGGAGACCGTGCGCGCGCCGCTCCTGGTGCTCGACAACAATCTGGTGATTCTGGCCGCCAGCGACTTCTTTCATCGTGTCTTCCGCATCGGTGCCGAGGATACGCGCGGTCAAAAACTGTTCGCGCTCGACAATGGCGCCTGGGACATTCCAGAACTGCACGTGCTTATGGAACATTTGCTGGCCGACCATGAAGTGACGGACGATTTCGCGCTGGCGCACGAATTTCCCCGCACGGGCACCCGGCACTTGTTGTTCCATGCCCGCAGGGCGCCCGGCACCGGCGGCGCCCATGCCTTCATCCTTCTGGGCATCGAGGACATGACCGACTGGCGCGCGGTCGAGGTGGAAAAGAACCGGCTGCAGCAACGCACCAATGAACTTTTGAAGCAGAAGGAGATGCTGCTCCGGGAAATGCAGCATCGCATCGTCAACAGCTTGCAGATCATCGCCAGCATTCTGATGCTCAAGGCCCGCGCGGTCAACTCGGAAGAGGCGCGCCAGCAGCTCCATGACGCCCATCGCCGGGTGATGTCGGTGGCCGCGGTTCAGGAACATCTGAACGCTTCGGGCCGCGCCGACGCGATCGAAATCGCGCCCTACCTGACCAAACTCTGCGCCTCGCTGGGCGAGTCCATGATTGGCGAAGGCCACGCCAAGATCGCGGTGGTGACCGACGAGGGCGAGGTCCCGTCGGGAGATGCCATCTGCCTGGGCCTGATCGTCACCGAACTGGTCATCAACGCCCTGAAATACGCCTTTCCCGAGCATCGCAAATCGCCGTTGGTGACGGTGCGCCATGAGATCCATGGACCGAACTGGAAACTGTCGGTGTCAGACAATGGCGTGGGCCGTGCTGAAATCAGCGGACCGGCTCCGAAAGGCGGCCTGGGTACCAGCCTGGTGGCGGCGCTCGCCCAGCAACTGGACGCCAAGGTCGCGACTGTGAACAGTCCCAACGGCATGAGCATCTCCGTGACCCATGCAACCTTCGTCTCGCGCCCCGCGGCATAGTGTTGAGTTCCGCCCGGCGGCGTTACCGGATTCTATCGGTATCGATGGCGGTTTTCGCCACGTGGATGGCGCGATCGCGATTCACGCAACTCGCCGAAGCCCACATCTCGGAGGCGCGGCCGTCATGCTCGATCAGCGCCCCGTCGCGGCTGACATAGGCGATGAACCGGGTGCCGTCCTGGCCAAGGCGTATCTTGTATTCAAGATAGGTGATCTGATCGTCGGCGCTCATAGAAAGTCCCTGCTGTCGCGGACCTTCCAAGCTCAGACGCGCCACGCCGCGTCTTGAGGGCTGAGGGTCAGATAGCACACCTTTGGCGCCGGGCCGGCATGAAATCTGGCGTGAAATATTGCCTGGCAATGGAACAGGCTATCGCCGCGGCGCCGCGCCCAGGAAAAACATGAAGGCGGACGCGGCCACGCAGGCGGCGGCGCATGCCAGCGCGGTGAGGCGAAAGCCGGCGACAAGCGCCGGTCCGCTGTCGGCGAGGACGCCGCCCAGAAGCGCCGTCGCCACCATGCCGGCGATGCGCGCGGCGGCGCTGTTGAAGCCGGAGGCAGACCCGGTGTGGGAACGGTCCACCGACGAAAGCACGGCCGTCGTCAATGGCGCGACCGCGCCAGTCATGCCGATGGCCATCACCAGGATGGCGGGAAAGACGCTGCTCCAATAAGAGCCGCCTGGCGTCATGCGCAGCATCAGCAGGAAGCCGGCCGCCACCACCAACGGGCCCAGCGACAAAGGCAGGCGCGGGCCGATGCGCCCGGCCAGCGCGCCCATCTTGGGCGAGGCCAGCGCCAGCACCGCCGCGAAGGGCAGAAGCGACAAGCCCGCTTCCGTTCCAGTGAATCCCGAGGCGCGGATCAGCACATAAGGCACCAGCACCAAAAGCGCGCCCAGCGCGCCATAGAGCAGCAAGGTCAGCAAAGTGAGGGCGACGAAACTCTTCGACCCGAACAAGGCAAGCGGCATCATCGCGCGGCCACCGCGGCGTTTCTCGATCCAAACGAAGGCCGTGAGCAGCACCGCGCCCGCGGCCGCGAGCAGAAGCGCGGCCGGCGACCACCCGCCCCGTCCCGAGCCGATGGTCAATCCCCAGGTAAGAAATCCCAGGCCCAATGTCGCCAGCGCTCCGCCCAGAAGATCGAGCGGAGCGCCATCCTGCCCGCGCGGTTCATCGCGCACATAGCGCCGGGCCAACGCGATCGCGCCCAATGCGGGCGGCAGATTGATCAGGAAGATGGCGCGCCAGCCCACCGTGTCGATCAAGGCGCCGCCCAGCACCGGTCCGACCGCCGCCATCACCGCGCCCACCGAGGCCCAGATGCCGACCGCGCGTCCCTCGGCTTCGCCGCTGAAGCTGCTGCCGAGAATGGCGAGGCTATTGGGCATCAGCAGCGCCGCGCCGATGCCTTGCAGGCCGCGCCCGGCCAGCAGCCACGCCAGCCCCGGCGCCAGGGCGCACAAGACCGAGGCAAGCGCGAACAGTGCCGTTCCCAGGATCAGAAGCCGCGCGCGTCCGAACCGGTCGCCGGCCGCGCCGCCCAGGAGCAACAATGCGCCCAGCGGCAACAGATAGGCATTCACCACCCATGTGAGCCCGCCGGCGCTGGAATGGAACGAACTGCCGATCGCCGACAGGCCGACATTCACCACCGAACCGTCGATGAAGGCGAGGCTGGAGGCGAGGATCGTGGTCGCCAGCACCCAATTCAGATGCGGGCTCTTTCGCTCCGTCACGGAATGGTTCTTCGTCCCTTAGCGGCTCATCCAGGCATAGAACATCCAGACCGCGAACAGGCCCGGAAAGTTGGTTGTGAAATTGCAGTTCACCGCGAGAACATCATTTAGCGCGGCGACGAAGCGTAATCGGGTCAATCTCCATAAAGACTTTTCCGCTCCTATCGTCGATGACCGCGAGGCAGGATGGATGTATCACAAGCCCTCGGAAATAATTGAACCGCTCGAACGGGTCGTCAATCGTCGGGCGTCCGACCGTGCGGTTCTCCACCACATATGGAGCCGCAGGCTTACCTTCGATCTGAAAAGTCAAATGCCCTTGCAAGTCTTTGGCCTCTGCTGGCGCGATTGCAAGCTTCTGCGGGGCGAAGCTTTCCAACATAAAAGCATTTTCTGGCCTATGCCACGCGATTTCAAATTCATCGGAAAAAGATACGGTGATATTCTTCGAAACACCAAGAGCGTTCTGTCCGACGTAACTCTGACCAGGCCAGTGCCTCTCGCCGATGGCTAGAGTATCGTAATCATCGGAAACCGATGAATTCATCATTCCTCGGCGAATCGTGTAGGGGCGGATAGAAAGGCTCTGTGCGTCGGCATTGTATTCGACACTGGCATCACTGATTTTCGCGCGCGCCACGATCATCTGATCGAGCGGGAAAATCTTGGCGAGGCGATCACGCCACTGCGGGGTCGTCTCATATTGGCCCTTCGCAAGGTTCTGGACTTGGGAAAGTCTATACAAGTCGCGGAAGGGCGTCGGCGAATCGCTGCAGCTTGCCAGTGTTGGCACTGGGTGAATCAGTGCAATGGTAAAAACCAAGTGTTTTAGCGTCACATTGCCCCTCTCTCGCGAGCCCAGCGCCTCGTAGCATCGCATCGCCTTCGCAACGTTGCGAGACCCGGCACCCGCTCGCGGCGGCTCCTTACTCATCGGATTAGTTTGACTTAATCCTCACCTGCTCATCCAGGCGTAGAACATCCAGACCGCGAACAGGCCCAGAAAGCCGGTGGTGAAATTGCCGGTGGGTCCGTTGAAGTAATAAACCCCGGCCTCGATGATGGCGAAGCCCAGGATATAGGGATACTTCTCGCGCAGGAAACTGACCACGCCGCTCATGGTCACTCCGCCGGCACCGAAGCCGCGCCGCGGCGATTGCGGTCGAACAGGCGTTCGAGCGCGGGGAAGGCGCGCGCGCCCAGCAATATCTTCAGGTAATTGGGCTCGTCGGGATAACCCTCGGGGTGCCCCAGAAAACGGGGCGAGACCACCGCGCCCTTTTCATCCTTGGGCAGGTAAAAGGTGCCGAACAGGATGTCCCAGAAGCTCACGCCCACGCCGTAGTTGCAGCCATAGCGGAATTTCGGGTCGTCGGGGAATTCGGTCGAGTGGTGCCAGCGATGCACTTCCGGCGTGTTGAAGAAATAGTTCAGCCAGCCGCCTTTGAGGTCGCCGCCGCAATGGGAGAAGTCGCCATAAATGTTGAAGCCGCCCGCGATCACCACCGCGATGGGGTTGAAACCCACGATCGAGAGGATCAGGCCGCCCATCACGTTGCGAATCGCCCACTCGAACGGATTGGACACCAGCACGTTCGAGATCTGCAGATTGGTGACGCTGTGATGATAGCCGTGCAGCTTCCACATGAAGGCGTTGGTGTGCTCGAAGCGATGCACCCAATAGGAGAAGAAGCTGATCAGCAGGAACACCATCAGCACCTGCAGCCACATGGGTCCCAGCTGGTTGGACAGGCCGAAGATGAAGCGCCGGCCCAGGAACGCATTGGGAAAATAATGCAGCACCGGCAGCACGATCGCGCCCAGGATGGCGCCGGCGATGAAGGTTTCGACCGCGGTCGAGATCAGGTCGCGCCAAATCATGTGCCGCTGCGATACGCTGCGGCTATACGTGAAGACGCGCTCCAAGACGATCATGGCGAAGTAGAGCAATGCGGTGTGGTAATAGGGGAAAGCGCGCTGGAACGGCGTGCCTCTCAACAGGAACGTCAACCCGAGCAGAGCAAGCAACAGAACGGGCAGGATGGCGTAGCGGGTAACTTCGGAAAATCTCTTGGCCGGCATGCGTGAAACCCCCGGGAAGTGGTTCGCGATGACAGGAGTTTAATCAGCGCGCCGGAACGGGTCTAGCTGGTGGGGGCCATCTTGCAGCGCAGCATTTCGGGAGAGCGACTCGGGCCGCGGTTCCCTAGCTCGCCACCGGCACGCTGAGATTCGAGCTGAAATTGATGTGGAAAGTGGAAATCATCGGCAGGGTATAGGTCTGGCTGTAGCTGGCCTGGATGGTGGCGATGGTGATGCCGGCGGTCACGGCCGACGAATACGCCACCGTGGCGTTGGGCAAGCCTTCCGAGGCGAGCGTGGAATTGACCGCGCCGGCGATGTCGCTCTGGGTGGCGGCGCTGTTGATTTCGGCCACGCGGGCGGCTTTCTCCACCGCCCACTGCAGGCTCATATTGTTGAACAGCATGATGCCGATATAGCAAAGCCCGATCGCCATCGCGAGGAAGACGGTCGAGACCAGCGCGAACTCCACCGCCGCGGCTCCGCTCTCGTCCAACATGGCGCGCGCGCCCTTCATTGGATGCGCACCGAGCGGGCGACGGAATTCTCGAAGCCGATGAAGGTTCCGCCCACATGGCCCGACGCCGTCACGTTGAAATATTCCTGGGGGCTCGAGCCATCGGCACAGGGCTGGCCGCAAGTGGCCCCCGCACCCGCGCAGATGCAGCTCTCGGTTGCCGAGAAGCTCGCATCGGCCGGCTGATCGCTCCAGGCGCCAAGTCCCAGGGTCCGGGCTTCGGTGAGATCGGTGCCGCCCGTCATCGCATATTGGATGCTGGCGCGGGCGGCGCCTTGCATGTCGATCACGCCCACCGTCGCCTGGCTGAGGTCGGGCAGCAACAGCGCGATGGCGGCCAGGAACGGCAGCACCAGGGCGAACTCCACCGCGGCGATGCCGTGCGCCGAGCGGCGGAAGCGGGCGAGAAGGGAATGGGTTTTCATGGTTACTCCACCAGCGCCACACTGCCGGTGACCGGAATCGAAGGAACGCCGGAACCGGTGCAATTGGTCGTGAACTGGGATGAGCCGGTGTAGAGGATGGTGTCAGCCACCACCTGGGTGCAGCCGCCGGCGCCGCTGAAATTCCCCAGGAATTCGACTTCCTGAGACGGGAAATAGATGGTGCCGGTCAGAAGCGACGAGGCGTCGCCGTTGATCTTGTTCACCGCGGTGGCCTGGGTGCGGTCGCCATAGAACAGCAGGCCCGAATAGGTGCCCGAAGTGGGCGCCGACAGATCGACCGTGGCGTTGCCCGCCATGTCAAGGGTGGCGCCATTGGTGAGGTAGAAGGTCACGCCCGATCCTGAGATGTTGGCGTTGGCGTTGAATTTGAGGGTCCCGCCGTTGATCACATAGATGCCGGGGCTGAGGCTGTTGGTGCCCTGGAAGGTCAGCCCGCCGCAATAGGTGCCCGGTCCCGAAACGGTGCCGCAGCTTCCCACCGGCGGCGTGGCCACGCTGGCAAAAGGATCGGCGACATAGGGCGCATTGTTCTTGACCGAGCCGCAACTGGTCAGGTGCAGGCCGGAAGTGACGACGTCGCCGCCCACGGTCTCGGCGCAGGGCACATGGACATCGGCGCTGCCGCCCACCGAAAGCGCGTTGCTGGCGTCGGAATCGGACACCGTCTGGCAGCCGACGAAGGTGGCATTGGTGTTGCCCCAGAATTGCATGGCGTTTTGGGCGTGGCGGTCGAGCGCCAGCATGCAGGCCGACGAGCTGGGCGTGTATTTGGCGACGGCGCGCACGCTGATTGGCACCGTGCCGGAAACGAACAAGGCGGTGAAGAAGCGCGGTTCGTTCTCGGTGAGCGGCAGTTCCAGGGAAGTGCTGTTGCGGTTCGATCCCGACTGGGGTGGATTGTGAACCGTGATGGTGCCGGCTGCGGAATGCCAGCCGTTGGATGAGGCGCCCGTGGTCGAGGCGCTGGTGATGGCGTCCAAGGTGGCGCTGTTTTCCAGCATCATCGCTCCGTTATAGGCGGCGATGTCGGCGGCGCCCTGAACGTCGCGCTGCCGGAAATAGTCAAACCCTGTTTCCGCGCCCAGACCGCAAAAGCCCACCAGCGCCGGTGCGGTCAGCGCGGTCACGATGGCGATATTGCCGCGGCGGGATTTCCAGAATTCACGAAAGCTCCAACGCATGTGAGCACCCATTCCGTGCGCCGGTCCGGGGGGTGGACCGGGGCGTCCGTCACGCTAATGGGCACGCCTTTCAC
>Ga0134126_10013549_pt1 | contig 10299 bp, 8 predicted proteins | sample KB31752_FD_96881 | JGI IMG/M metagenome (GOLD analysis project Ga0134126, IMG submission 96881) | Terrestrial soil microbial communities with excess Nitrogen fertilizer from Kellogg Biological Station, Michigan, USA - KB3-175-2 | ecosystem: Environmental > Terrestrial > Soil > Unclassified ...
ATGCGCACGCCCATCACGGCCGGCGATTGCCCGACGGTTCCGATGCTCCACATCTGCTCGACGGCGATCCTCCAGATTTCTTTCGCGTTGGCAACGCGCTTTTCCTCCGTTGCGCCGAAAGCCTCGCGGAAAAGATCCATCGCGCGGAGCATTTCCGGATCTTCGGGCTTTTTGCCGGCCGCTCCCCGGGTGGCGTACCACTTGGCGTACGCCATCCCCATATGGGCCTCGGCCGCGTCGACCGGCAGCGCATGGCGGGGGAACAGATAGATCATTTCCGAGCCATCGTTCGCCCAGGTGATCATCTGGTTCTCGTTGCCGTTGTCGCGGGTGAAGGCGAGGTTGCGCTCCAGCTCCTTGACGTCGAGATCGATGCCGATCTTCTTCCATTGCTGCTTGACCATCTCGCCGATCGCCGTGTACGGAACGAATTGGCCGCCGACGGTGATGAGCTCGAGACGCAGCCGTCCCTTCCCGTCGGTGCGCAGCCGGTAACCTTCGCTGTCCTTCTTCGCCAGGCCGACCTTGTCGAGCAGCTCGTTGGCCTGCTTCAGGTCGAGCGTGGCGTATTTCTTGTTCCACTCGGGGCCCGGGCTGTAGACGGTGTCCGGCGCCGGCGCTATCGACCCCGGGGTTCCCACGCCCAGCCAGAACGCTTCGTTGAGCTGGTCGCGGTCGATCCCGAGCGAGAGTGCGTGGCGGAAATCCTTGTTCTTCAGGAATTTCGCAATTTCCGGATCGCCTTCGTAGGCGTTGCCGATGTGAATGGTTGCATCCGATCCGTTCAGCGCCGGGTCGAGGTGAACCGTGTAGTTGCCCTTCTTGGCGTTTTCGAGGAAGACCGGCAGCTTGGCCAGGCCCATGTGCCGTTCCTGGATGTCGTATTCGCCGGCGATCGCCCGCAGGTTGGCGACTTCGGTGTTTTCCGCCAGCGTCATCGTGATCCGGTCGATGTACGGAAGCTGGTTACCCGCGGTATCGACGGCCCAGAAATACGGATTGCGCTCCATCGACCACGTCGGGGTGTTGATCGGCGACACGGTCTTCCACGGCGTCATGACGGGCAGCTCGTTGTTCAGCGCCCAGCTGTAACGGTTCCTGAGCAGCGACACCCAGCTGTCGAAGCCGAGATCCTTGGCCTTCTTGGTAACGGCCTCCTCCGACGAATACTTGGGCAGGAACTGTTTCAGGTAATGCGCCGGCGCATAGGCCCCGCCAAAGTTCTGGAATCCGCCGCGCGTCGCAAACCCGCCGCCGATGGCGGTGCTGCCCGCCAGCTGGGAGACGAAGTAGGAATACGGCTCGGGAAATTCGAATGCGACGGTGTAGTCGTCGATCTTCTTCATCACCCCGTCTTTGCCGTTGATCTGGAACTCGAAGAACGGCGTCGGGTTGATGTTCTTGTTGAGATAAATGTCCTGATACCAGAACATGAAATCGTCCGCCGTGAACGGCTTGCCGTCGGACCACTTCGATCCTTTGCGCAGGTAAATCGTCGTCGTCTTGCCGTCGTCGCTGACCTTCCAGTCGCGGGCGAGGCTGGGAATGATCTTGGTGCCCGTGTAATCGAAGGTCAGTATCTTGTCGAGCGAATTGATCCGGTTGCCGTTCTCGTGGTCCGCCGGCCCGGTGAACGCTCTTCGCCAGTTGCCGCCGTATTTGCCGATTTCGCGCAGCGGCTTGACGACGAAAAGCTGCGACGGCTCAGGCAGGCGCTTGTCGACGGAGGGAAGCTTTCCCGCCTTCACCTGCTCGGCGAGAATCGGCGCTTCCTTGAAGGTTTTCGGAAACGCCTTGGCGTCGAGGATGATTTCCGGGCCTTCGAGCTTTCCGATCAGCGACGAGCCGATTTTCGCGGGCGCCGGAGTGGCGGATTGCGCTACTGCCGTCACCGACCCCAGCGCGAGGGCTGCGCTGAGCGCAAGACCCGCCAGCACAAATGCCGGGCGCATCGATTTCATACGATCCTCCTTTGGTTGGTTCGGGTCGGTAGCCAGAAGGCCCCCCGCTCAGAGCGGGTCGGACGTTCCTGTGCTGTCGCCGCGGACAGAGTTTGCCACAGATCACGGCCGCCAAAGGCGAGGCTGCTCGGCGGCCGCCGGCCCGTTCCTCAGCTCCGCGCCGGCCGCACCACATTGACGCATGGCGTGCCGGCAGCTCGACGGCGGATATTGTCGGCCATCGTCTGCCTGCGCCGATGGATCGTTCCGGCCGTCCAACCCGACATGTGCGGCGTCATCACTACGTTGGCCAGCTCGTGGAACGGGAGCTTCGACGGCAGTGTGGTCGCACTGCCGGGGGAGGGGTAGCTGTACCAGGTGTCGATAACGGCGCCGCCTATACGACGGTTCTTGAGCGCCTCGTACAGCGATCGTTCATCGATCGTGGGGCCTCGTCCGACGTTCAGGATGACCGCCGAGGCGCGCATCGCCGCAAAGGACTCGCCGTTCACCATCCCGACGGTGTCCGCATTCGACGGCACCGAGACCACGAAGAAATCGGCCGAGCTCCAGAATGCGCCGAGCTCGTTCAGGCCGAACGAGCGATCGACCAGGGACGATGCCGGCACCGGGCTCCGATTGGCCACGTGAACCTTCATCTCGAAGGCTTTCGCTCGCACGGCGATGGCCTTTCCTATATGCCCGAAACCAAGCAACCCGATCGTCTTTTCCGCCAGCTCGCCGTGTACGCGGTCGGGCGAGCCGGAAGTGTAGGTCCAGATTCCCCGTCTCAGATGCCGGTCGGCATCGGCGAGAGGAACGTGACGGTCCAGCAACGCCGCCATCACATACTCGGCGATCGCCTGTTCGTGGCCAAAGCAATTGCACACGACGGCTGAATCCGGAATCGCCTCGAGATCCACCGCGTCGTAGCCGGCGCCGGGCACATGAAAAAGCCGGAGGTGCCGCGGCTGCGGCAGATCGCGCGAAAACTTGACGCCGACGATGACATCCGCCTCGGCGTACGTCTGCGAATGGGCTGGCTCGGCCAGCAAGTCCGGCAAGACCGAAATCTGCGCCCCCTCGCCAACGAGCCGCTGGAAATCGTGGCTGAACGATCCGGCGTTTTCCCCGTGAAACACGATGCGCATGATGGTCGATGTCGACGCCGATCCCAGTCGACTTGGCATGAGCCTGAATTAGTATACTGAAGATTGTCGGTGCGGCCGCGCCCTCGCAAGAGGTCGTCCGCCGCATTCCACTCGATCGAAACGGATCATCGATGAAAATCACCGCTCTCGAAACCTTGCGGACCGAAGAGTTCTCGAACGTCCTGTGGATCCGTGTTCATACCGATAGCGGCACGATCGGTCTTGGCGAGACGTTCTACGGCGCGGGAGCGGTCGAAGCGCACATCCACGAGACGTTGGCGGATCGATTGATCGGCCGCAATCCCTTGCATATCGAGGCGCTCAACAAGGAGATGGTCAACCTGCCGATGGCGCAATCGTCGACCGGCGTCGAATACCGGGCTGCCTCCGCGGTGGACATCGCCTTGTGGGATATTTTCGGCAAGATCTGCGGCCAGCCGGTGCACCAGATGCTGGGCGGGCTCTGCCGCGACAAGCTTCGCATCTACAACACCTGTGCGGGCTACCGCTATGTCCGCTCGCACAACATCCGGCCGGTGTCCAACTGGAATCTCGGCCGGAGCGAGGGTCCGTTCGAGGACCTCGACGCGTTCATGAATCGGGCGGACGCGCTGGCGGAAAGCCTGCTCGAAAGCGGAATCGATGCGATGAAGATCTGGCCATTCGATCCCGCGGCGCAGGAAAACGGCGGCCTCGATATCTCCGCCGCCCAGATGAAAAAAGCGATCGCGCCGTTCGAGAAGATTCGAAAGGCGGTCGGCGATCGCATGGACATCATGGTGGAGTTTCATTCGTTGTGGAACCTCCCCGCGGCGAAGAAGATTGCGCGGGCGCTCGAACCTTACGCACCGATGTGGTACGAGGACCCTATCCGCATGAATTCGCCGCAGGCTCTCGCTGAATATGCGCGTTCGACCGCCGTGTGGGTTTGCGCCAGCGAAACGCTGGGCTCGCGCTGGCCGTACAAGGACTTGCTCGAAAAAGATGCCGTCCATGTCGTGATGGCCGACCTGTGCTGGACCGGCGGACTCACCGAGGGACGAAAGATCGCGTCGCTGGGGGAAACGTGGCACCGGCCTTTTGCGCCGCACGATTGCGTCGGCCCGGTGGGATTCGTCGCGGCCGTGCACATGTCGTTCAGCCAGCCCAATACGCTGATCCAGGAATCGGTCCGCGCGTTTTATCGCGGCTGGTACAACGAGCTGGTCACCGCCTTGCCGCGCATCGAGAACGGTTGCGTGTATCCGATGGAAGGACCCGGGCTGGGTGTCGAATTGCAGCCGGGCGTGTTCAAGCGCCGGGATCTGACGGTCCGGCGCACACCTGCTTGAGGGCGGGGATGCTTGACGTGTCGCTTGACAAGCAAAATCGCACCTGCTAAACGCCGCGTATCGCCACTCAAGAGCGACGTCAATCGAGTTTTACTGATTCGCAGGATTAAGGAGGAAGTCATGAAACGAGGAGGATGGTGGTCGCTGGCGGCTCTGGCGGCGTTGATGGTTGCAGTTGCGTTCCCAAGCCCCGGGTTTGCGCAGCAGAAGAAGCTGGTTCTGTGGACCCACTGGGATCAGAACCCGGACTTCAACAAGTGGTACGCGGAAAAAGGCAAAGAGTTCGCCAAGAAGACCGGCTACGAGGTCGAAGTGGTCACCATCCCGTACCAGGGATACGAGGCCAAGTATCTGGCGGCCTTCATGGCCAAGAACAGCGCTCCCGACATTTTCATGGGCATGACGCACCAATGGTGCGGCCAGTACGATTTCTGCGACAAGATGCCCGCCGATCTGGCAAAGACCTACGACGAGAATCTGCCGAAGTACATGGTCGAGGTCGGCAAGTGGAAGGGCGAGCGCTACGGCATTCCGATCGAGCACGGCAACTTCCAGCAGATGTACATCAACACCGACATGTTCAGGAAGGCCGGTCTCAACCCGGACGATCCGCCCAAGACCTTCGACGTATGGCTGGCGGACATGAAGAAGCTGACGATTGCCGACCCCAAGGGCGGTGAGCCGACGCAGGTCGGCTTCGCGATCCGCAGCAAGGGCGCTCCGGTGGGGATCACCGACAAGTTTCTCCCGTTCGCGCACGCCTGGGGCGCGCGGATGCTGAGCCCGGGTCTGGACAAGGCCACCGGCTATGCCAACAGCCCGCAGATGGTGGCGGCGCTGACGTTTTTCGGAGACCTCGTCAACAAGGACAAGGTGGCGAGCCTCGCGTTCGGCAATCCCGAAGATGCGTTCGGCCAGAAACGCGCGGCCGTCATCTTTCGCGAGTCGTGGTTCTTCGGCTGGCTGAAGAAGAACGCGCCGGACGTGAACTTCAAGGTCTACGCGCTGCCCTGTGAAAAGGTTTGCCCCGGTGCGGGTGCCCTGTTTCCCTGGACGGACCTCGTCTACAAGAACAGCCCGAACAAGCAGGTGGCATGGGAGTTCATGCGCTTCATCAGCAATCCGAAGGACGACATGGAGCATCATCAGCTGCAGGGCATCCTTCCGGTGTGGACGGTGAACCTCGATAGCGCCTATGTGAAATCGCGGCCCGACTATCAGTCCACGAAAGACATGCTGGCCCAGCAGGTGCCGCCAAGCTATTTCCATCCGAAATCGAACGAGTTGGCCACCGCGTTCGGCGAAGCGGTGGTGGGCGTGCTGTTCGGCAAGGGACAGCCGAAGCCCCTGCTCGATGAAGCGGCCGCCAAGATGGATCGCATCCTCAAGGATTAGCGGTCTGAGAGGACGCCTGCGGTAGCGGCGCTACCGCCGGTGTGCCTCGACGCGCGCGCAATGGCGCCGCGTAACAGCTGATCGGGCGTTTGCTACTGCCATGCGCCAATGGTTGCACATAGCGTTTCCCAGGAACTATCTCGATCGCCGCAAGCGCGCAGGGTTCCTGTTCGTCCTCCCCGCGTTGCTGTTCTTCGGGTCCGTCTATCTCCTTCCGCTCGCGCAGTCGATCATGTATTCGTTCTACAAGATCGCGCCCGGCGGTGCGAAGCAGTTTGTCGGCCTGCGCCTTTATGAAAAGGTCCTGACCGACTCCACGTTCTGGACCGCGGTGGGAAACACGGTCCAGCTGCTGTTGTTCTCCGTGCCCGTGACGGTGGTCCTGGCGCTTGCCGTGGCACTCGGTCTCAACCGGGTCACCAATCTCAAGTGGCGCAACCTCTGGGCGTCGATGTACTTCCTGCCCTTCGCTACGTCGCTGGTCGCGGCCGCGCTCATCTGGCAATGGATCTACGACCCCGTCTACGGATTTCTCAACTATGCGCTGTCATTTGTCGGCATTCCGCCTCAGAAGTGGCTGCAGAGCCTGTCGCAGGTGCTGCCATCTCTCGCCGTCGTGAGCGTCTGGGTGCGGATCGGTTTCGACACGATGATCTTCCTGGCCGCGCTGCAATCGATCCCTGCGGAGTATTACGAGGCGGCCAACATGGACGGCGCCAGCGGCTTTCAGCGCCTGCGCTATATCACGCTCCCGCTGCTGAACGCACAGATCGTCATGGTTTGCATTCTCGAGCTCATATTCAATTTCAAGATCTTCGACCAGGTTTATGCCACGACCCAGGGCGGGCCGGCGGGCGCGAGTCAGACCATCATCGGCTTGCTGTACGACACGGCGTTCAAATTCTTCCGTTTCGGCGACGCCTCTGTCATGGCGGTCTTTGTCTTCGTCACGCTGATGGTGGCGACACTGCTGCAATGGCGACTTTTCCGGAAGCCCGTCGAGTACTGAGAGAGCCTGCGGTTTCCTGGCGAGATGACTTCCGTCGCGACAAAGATCGAAGCGGCACCCCGCGAGCGCATTGCGCTGAGCCGGACCCACGTCCGCTGGCTGATCATGCTCGCGGTTGCCTGCGGCGCGATCATGGTCTTCTTCCCGTTCTTCTGGATGGCGGTCACGTCGCTGAAAACCGCCCCGGAGATCCAGCGCGTGCCGCTGCAGATCGCGCCGGACCACTGGCTCAACCTGAGCAACTACGTCGAAGTCTTCAAGCGCGAATCCTTCTTGCGCTACCTCCTCAACAGCACCATCGTCGCGTCGGTCGCCGCCGTGAGCAGTGTCGTGGTCTCATCGCTGGCGGGGTTCGGATTTGCCAAGTATCGCTTCCCCGGGCGCGACATTTTCTTTCTCGCCATCGTCGGCATCCTGATGGTTCCCTTCCAGTCGGTCGTGGTGCCGCTTTACGTCTGGATAAACGATCTGGGGCTGCTCGACACCTACGCCGGCATCGTGGCGCCGGATCTGGTCAGCGTGTTCGGCGTCTTCCTGATGCGGCAGGCGATCGAGATGATCCCCAACGATTACATCGACGCGGCCCGCATCGATGGCGCCAGCGAGCTCCGAATCTTCTTCCTGGTTATTCTGCCGTCGGTGAAGCCGGCCATCGCCACCCTTCTGATCATCAAGTTCCTATGGAGCTGGAACGAGTTTTTCTGGCCGCTCGTGGTGATCAGCAGCCCTCAGATGAAAGTGGTCACGATGGGCCTGATGAGCTTCAGCAACATGTACTTCATCGAATACAATCTGCTCACCGCGGCCGCCGTGATCAGCATCCTCCCGATCCTGATCATCTTCATTACGCTGCAGCGCTGGGTCGTCCAGGCCGTCGTGATGAGCGGCCTGAAGGGCTGAGTGGACGACCGCGGTGTGCGCGCTAGCGCGTGCGAGCCCGCATCGACGCCGGCTGTCCGGGCAGCGCCAGCGATTTACCGGTGTTGACGATCTGGTCGCCGTCGACGCGCAGAATGGAAATGTCGCGGTCCAGATAGTTGCCGACGTAGATATAGCGGCCGTCGTTGCTGAAAACCGCCCCCTCGGGCAGGCCGCGCACCTCGACTTCGTTGCTGCGTGTCACTTTCTTGCCGTCGATCCTGAGCGCGACGACCTTGCCGTTACGGTTGTAGAACCAGGCGTTCTTGGCCCCGTCGTTGCCGTTCAGCAATAGCGCCACCGCCAGCTTGCCGGTCGGGCTGATCGCGAAGCCCTCCGGTGAATCGCCGACCACGACCTTGTCGATCACCCGGGGCGGGTTCGCCTCGAGATCGATCACGGTGATCGTGTCGGCATGTCCGTCGGAACGGCCTCCGTTGCCGTTGTCGGCAGATATCGCGAGCTTGCCGTCTGGCGCGATATCGAAGTTGTAGGGCCAGAGGCCGACGGGGATGTCCTGTTTCGCATAGGACACCTTCTCGCCGTTCACCTCGAGCAGCGCGAGCTTGTGCCCGGGAAACTTCGCGGCCATGGCGCGCTTGCCGTCGGGCGTGAACACGACGTGCGTGACCTGTTCGCCGATGACGACGGTGTCGACAAGGGTCACCTTCTTGCCCGCGATGCGCAGCACGGCGATCGAGTTGTCGGCCCGGTTGGTGACCAATGCAAGATTGCCCGCGCGGTTGATCGACATGCCGGAAGGCTGCTTGCCGACCGAAACGGTGTCGATCAGCGCCGGCGGGTTGGTCGTGAGGTCGATCACAAAGATCTTGTTGTCCGGCACCATCTTCCAGCCTGCTCCGTCTCTTTCGGCGTCCATCGAGCTCGCGACCAGCGCGAGGCTCTCATCCGGTGTAATCGCGAGATTCACCGGCGGCCCGAAAATCGAGTTCATCAGCGGCAGGTTGACCAGAATCCGGGGCGAGAGGGGGTCGGTGCCAATGTCGATGATCGACACGGTATCCCTGCCGGGCCCGCTGAAGGCGTATACGCCGGCATCGGTGATTCCGACTTTCTCGTCGTTGCCGACGACGATCAGTTCGCGTTTGCCTGGAGCGGGATTCATCGTGCCGCAGCCGGCGAGCGCAATCAGGCAGGCGGCAGCGGCAACGTTCTTTAGCGATCGAAGCGGGGCAGCCATGTTTTCTCCTAGTGTCGTCCGTGTGGAGCGGCTCGGCGGGGCGCGGCGAGATTGCGCCGCTTATGTCGCGCGTTCGAGATAGCTCTGGAACACGCCAACATGGACGAGCGCAGCATCGGCAGATTGCGGCCAGAGATCCTCGCTGCGGAAGCGCACGTCGTACGTCGGCTCGTCCTGCGCCGCTAGCGCATGAGCATGCGCGTCGGGAAATGGATAGGCCGGAGACTCGCTGACGACCACGCCGGTCTTGCCCCGGATATAGCCTGGCATCCGCACGTGGCCCGGCACGTAGTCGTCCCTCACGCGGACGCGGTCCCCCGGCTGGAAACGCTCGCGCGTGGGCACGTTGCTGCGTCCCGGCGCGCTTGGCGCCGCCAGCGGAAAGCGTCCCTGGGCGCGGCGCTCCAGCTCCTCGCGAGTCAGGATCCCTTTTTCGACCAGCAGCGTCGCCAGGCTGGTCAGCGAACGCTCGTAATAGCTGGCCGTCAGATAGTGGCGCGGCTCCATGCGCTCGATAGCGTGGCGGTACTCGTCCATGTTGAAAATGCCGCGCCGCACCGCAAAGGCATAGAGCGAGTTCACTCGCACCTCCCACGCCTCGTGGAATGCCCTCGCGTCGGGCCGGTAGCGAACCGCGCCGAAGCCCTGTCTGCCTCCCAAATCGTGCATGCCATCCATGTCAGCGTCCTGTTACAGGCGCGCGACGCCGATCATGCTGTCGCGCGTCACGATACCGGCCAGTTTTTCCTCCGACCAGCCGATGGTTTCCGGCGGTTGCTCGGGGAGCACCATGTAGCGCGTGTCCGCGGTGGTGTCCCACACGCGGATCTCGACGTCCGGTGCCAGGTCCAGCCCCATTTCCTTCAGCACCGTGCGCGACTCGCGAACGACGCGCGCCCGATACTCGAGATCCTTGTACCAATCCGGCGGCAACCCGATGATCGTGAAGGCCGTGCATGAGCACTGCGTGCAGCAGATCACATTCTGCACGGCCGGCGTGTTTTCCAGCACGACGAGATGCCGATGGTGCTTCGGCATCGACAGGCCGAGCTCCGCGACGGCGGCGCGCCCGTTGGCAAGAAGCCGCCGGCGAAACTCGGGATCGACCCAGGCCCGGGCCACGACGCGAGCGCCGTTCTGCGGAATCCAGTGCGCCTCGGCGAGCTCGGTCAGCTCCTGGACGGCGTCCGTTGCGTTCATGCCGCGCTCGTCGAGCGCCTGCTGGATCGCGTCGACGCGCCGCTCGACCGGGGCGGTGCGCTGAATGACGGGATTTTGATCAGGCATGATCGCCGCTCCTCCTGGCCGCTTTTGCGCGCGGCAGACCAGTATTCCCGGTCCTCTGTTGTGGGTC
>Ga0134126_10013551_pt1 | contig 10299 bp, 9 predicted proteins | sample KB31752_FD_96881 | JGI IMG/M metagenome (GOLD analysis project Ga0134126, IMG submission 96881) | Terrestrial soil microbial communities with excess Nitrogen fertilizer from Kellogg Biological Station, Michigan, USA - KB3-175-2 | ecosystem: Environmental > Terrestrial > Soil > Unclassified ...
ACTCCATTTTGCTGGCTGGGCATAACCCTTCCATAAGTCATTTGGCAGATATCTTTTCCGGCGGTTATAATGATTCCATTCCAACGGGCGGCCTCGTTGCATTTACCTCAGATTCAAGCTCCTGGAACCTCTTTGAAAAAGGGAAAGTAAAATTTTTATTCAGAATTTATCCGTAGGCGCGGTTGTGCTTGTCGAAAGTGTCGAAATCCTATCTTTTCTTCTCTTCCTGGGTATATGCCTTTTTTGAATCTACGCGGGTTTCGTAAATTCTGGCAAACAATGCGCTTTCAAACCTTTCACGCTGGGCAGGGGTAAGCAACGGCACAATTTTGTTTTTTGTCCAGTTGTTTAGCGCGGTTATCTGCTTGTTCATTTCAGAGCGGTCGAGTTTTTGGCTATTTATATAATTAAGCCTTGTCAGCATTTCCTTGTTTATATCCAGTATCTGTGCGCATTGATCAATGGACAGAAAGAGTTCGTCTTTCATTCTCTCGGTACGCTTTTGTGCAACCGATTCAACTGTCGTACTGGAGGTTGAGGTAGTTTTAACGGCTTGTGCCTTCCCGGTACCAGGCATAATAAATAACCCGGCAACCAAGGCAATGCTAAGAATAATATATCTTTTCATAGATTCAGATTAACAAATGGTGACGCTGGAGTGAAACAGCTTAAAGTCCCATTTTGTTCTCAAACAGCAAATTTAAGTATTTTTGTGATAATGGCAAATTAAATGTTTAGCTTTTATCTTCAATTATTTTCGATATGCAAGTAAAAGCTTGTCATTGAGTTGGATTCCTGAAAAAGAATGTTTAATTTTGTTTTTTTACACACATAAAACGCTTTTGATTACGGGAGGGTATGCGGCAGACAGGCGTATTGGTGAAAACCGGCAGGGCCATAATACCTCAGGATTTAAAGCTAAAATAATATACTTAATATGCAACAAAAACTCAGGGTAAAGCAAAAATCGTCCACAAGGGCAGTGGTTCTCGTAGTATCCTCTTCCATTGTCCTCATTATAGTGGCAATGCTGTTCGTATTCAATGTGGGGAACATCCGGAGTATGCTGGCAGGGGGGAAAACATCAACAACTGTAAAAGATGGCAGTTGGAACGATCCTACCATTTGGAGCAATGGCGCCGTGCCGGCGCCCGGCAATGCCATTGTTATTGCCAACAACGTAACCAACAGCAGCACGGTGAGCGTAGTAACAGTATCTTTTACACTTAATCCCGGGGCAACGCTTGTGAATACCGGGAGCCTTACCATTGGTACCGCAGGCAGTCCCGCCACTGTTACCTTAAACAAAAGCAGCAGCATTACCAACGGCATTAAATACGAAGCTTCATACAGTCCTGTGTTAATAGTGTATGGAAGCATTGTAAACAATTCCGGCAGTATTATAGATAACGGACATTTAACTGTCAGTCAGTCGGTAACATCTAATTCAACCATAACCAACAATGACAGCATGGTCGTTGGCACAAACTTTACCAATAATCCGGGAGGTGAGATTATAATCAATAAACTCGCTTACCTTGGTATCGGTGGAAATTTTACCGGCAGTGGCTCTTCCAGCCTTACCATTGACAGCGGCTATGTGCTGGTGGGCAATAATTTTACCGATAACAATGGTACAGTGGTTACTGGTACCGGGGGAGGTTTGAAGGTAATAAACAATGTTGTAAACAATGGTTCGATGACTGGCACCGTTGATGTATGCGATTCAACGCCCGGGACAAACAGTGATGTCACTGGCTCTATGACTAATACCGTAACTACTTGTAATTTTGTGAAACCCATTACCGGGCCATCAGGCACTGGTGGAACAGCCCTTCCGGTAACACTGACAAAATTCTCTGCCGCAAAACAAGAGAGCAATGTTGCCCTTAACTGGACCACCGCAAGCGAAATAAACAATGACCGGTTTGAAATAGAAAGAAGTGAGGATGGGAGTAGCTTTTCTGTACTGGGCACTGTAAAAGGCAACGGTACAAAACAGACTTTTACCGAGTATTCTTACATTGATGAAACCCCGCTTCCGGGTATTGCTTACTACAGGTTGCACCAGTTTGACTACAATGGCAAATCGGCATATTCCCAGATCGCAGTTGTTCATTCTGAGGGCGCCGCGCAGGAACCGCTGGAAATAAGCGTGTATCCTAACCCTGCCACTGCCGGGAGCATCCTCCACCTGGATATGACCGTTCCAGTAGCAGATATGCTCAATGTAGAATTAATTAATACCAAAGGGCAGTCCGTTTATCACAACGAGGCGCAGGCAGAGGCAGGAAAAGTACAGGAGGAAATAAACCTGCCCGGCAACCTGTCTGGCATGTATATTTTAAACGTTACCTACAAAGGACAAACAACAAGTAAAAAAATACTGGTGCGATAGTTGAGGGATTTATGCCTGTGAAAACACAGGCTGGAAAAACAAATCCAAAATAAATATCATATCTTATTGAACCTGCATGATATTTGCGTGTATTGCACTTTTATATGACATTGTTCGGTAAAAATTATAAGCAAACCCCCGACGCTATGCTGATGCAGCTGATTGGCGAGGGCAATACAAAGGCTTTTGATGAACTGTATAGCCGCTACAGTGTAAAATTGCTGCACTATTTCCGGAAAATGCTGCACAACGATACGGAAAAGGCCCAGGATTTTCTCCAGGACCTGTTTATCAAGATTATTGAGAAATACAGCTATTACGATACAACAAAGAACTTTTGTACATGGATATATACCCTGGCCGCCAATATGTGCAAAAATGAATACCGTAACCTGGCCATCAGGGGGAGGATACTGGAAGAAAACGCCGGTTTTTTTTATGATAATAATGCTGCACCGGGACTTGAGAACATTGACCTGCAAAAATTCAACCTGCATTTAAAAAACGAACTCGAAAAACTGGATTATATTCACCGGGAAACATTTATCCTGCGGTTCTATGAAGAACTGTCTATCAAAGAGATTAGTGTCATTCTCGAATGTGCCGAAGGAACGGTGAAATCCAGATTATTTTATACTTTGAAAAAAATTGGCGGAAAGATGGCTGCATTCAACCCGGCAAACTAAAGATATTAAGGCTATGAAAGATATATTTGACGATATGGCGTTCAGCAACTTAAACAACCATCCCGGTGAGCCGCTTGATGATTCCCTGTCAATCCGGGAGCATGAAGAACTCCGGCTACTGCTGGCCGGGGCAAAAGCTGCTTTTGCGGATGAAGACGGAATTGTATTGCCCAACCCGCAAATACATAAAAACCTTAGGGCAATTGTTGCAGCCCGTAAAAAGCCCGTTATTCATAAATGGAGGATATTTCCGGCAATAAATATCTCTGGCATACTTAATTTCAAGGTTCCGGCCTACCAGGTTGGTTTTGCGATGATCGTGGTATTATTTTCAGCCATTCTCCTGGGCCGGAACTCCGGGTTAAATGGCAATAAAAATACGGTGATAGTTTATAAAACCGATACGGTTTATGAAAAAATGCAGAAAAAAGCCGGCGCCACTTCCATTTCAAAGGATTCGCAGGCATTGATACTTACCCCTTCCTATTCTGGCGGGCTGTTCGCCGATTCTATTGATATTAATGGAGTTGGGAACAACAATACCATGCAAAATCAGGCCCTGCCGGCCGGAGAAAAATCCTCTCCCGGAAATTTTAATGGCGTACCGGCCGTTCCTAAAATCCAGTCGCCCTCCATTATTGATACGCCGGATAAAGGCTCCTCGCGGATTGAGGATACCAGTAAATGGAACAGGCAATTGCGGGGGTGAGGCACCTAACCACTAACGCCTGTTTTTTTATCTCAATTCCCCATTTATCTCCGCCAAAACCGCTGAACCCGGGCAAAGCTCTTTTTCGGCGAGGGCATTAAGAGGAATTTCAGAAGTCTGGATCAGTTCATGGAGGTCAGTAGTATCAGTGTTGATGTAGATAAGACCTGTCAATATCTCATCGTTGCCTTTGGCCGCCTGGATAGCATTCATAGCTGAAACCCTGTTAAAAGGATCCCATTCCTGCTCCAATTTGTGTAAATTAAGAAATGAACCGTCGTGCATTTTTACCTTTTTTAGACTGCCCTCTTCATAGTTGGTAACTATTTCTTCCATTTCCGGCACGAAATCAACCGTGGAAGTGGCTTCAACATGCTCGCGTACATAATCATATGATTTTGTGGAACCGGTATTGTTGTTGAAAGTTACGCACGGGGAAATAACATTAATAAAGGCAAAACCGGGATGTTTGATCGCGGCCTTGATAAGAGGGACCAATTGCCCTTTATCCCCCGAAAAACTCTGTGCCACAAATGTATAGCCCAGCTCAAGTGCAAGGCTTGCCAGGTCAATATCATTAAATAGATTTACATGGCCATGCTTGTTTTTGGAACCCGGGTCAGCTGTCGCAGAATCCTGCCCTTTGGTAAGCCCATAGCAACCATTATTCATCACGATATAAACCATATTCAAATTGCGGCGCACAACGTGGGCAAACTGCCCCATACCAATAGAGGCGGTGTCACCGTCACCCGAAACGCCGATATAAATAAGGTCTTTATTGGCAAGGTTTGCCCCTGTCGCAACAGATGGCATCCGCCCATGTACGGAATTGAAACCGTGCGAATTGCTTAAAAAGTAAGTGGGTGTTTTTGAAGAGCAGCCAATACCTGAAAGTTTCGCAACCTGGTGAGGCTCTATGGCAAGCTCAAAGCAGGACTGTATTATAGCCGCACTGATGGAATCGTGGCCGCAACCGGCGCAAAGGGTACTTAATGCGCCCTCGTAATCGCTTCGCGTATAGCCAAGCTCATTTTTGGGCAGGGACGGGTGTCGGAATTTGGGGCGTACGTAGCTCATGGTAGAATTTGAGAATTTGGGAATTTGGGAATTTGGAAGTGCCCGCTATGCAAGTTTGCAAATGTGCCATTGTGCCATTGTGAGCTGAAACTAATTCGTAATTCGTAATTGCTGCTGCGAGCCTTCGGGTTCATCATTCCTAATTCTTAATTGATTTTATCTGCCTGTAAATATTATCAGCCGTAATGGGCATGCCGTCATAATTTAAAACTGAAACCAATTTATTTGGATTAATATTTAATTCATTTACCAGCAGGCTTCGCATCTGTGCGTCACGGTTTTGCTCTATAACAAATACTTTTTCATGGTCGGCAATAAATGCTTCAACCGCTTTATTAAAAGGAAACGATCTTATTCTTATAGCATCAATAAATATACCTTCGTCAGCAAACATTTGCAGGGCTTCTTCTGCCGAAAAACGTGTCGTGCCAAAGAACAGCGTACCAAGAGAATGTTTGCTTTTCTCCTGGTACAATTGCGGCCCAGGAACCATCCCTTTTGCCGTATTCCATTTCTTTACCAGGCGGTCCATGTTCCGCACATAAGCCGATCCTTCTTCGGTATAGACGGCGTACTCGTCCCGGGAGCTTCCCCTTGTAAAAAAAGAGCCTTTTGTTTTATGCGTCCCCGGGTAGGTTCTCCAGGTGATACCGTCATCACCCACATCTAAATAGCGTCCGAACGTATCAATATTTTCCAATTGCTCCGCGTTATAAACTTTTCCGCGGTTATGGCCCCGTGCATCATCCCATTCAAATGGCTCGGATACGTGATCGTTCATGCCCAGGTCCAGGTCAGTAAGCATAATAACGGGCGTATGCAATCCTTCCGCAAGGTCAAAAGCATCCGCTGTAAGGTCAAAACATTCTTTGGGAGTGCTTGGGAACAGCAATACCTGTTTGGTGTCGCCATGCGAAGCGTAAGCAGCAAGAAGTACATCTGATTGCTGTGTGCGCGTGGGCATCCCGGTTGACGGGCCCGTACGTTGCACATCAATCAAAACCGCAGGTATTTCTGCGAAATAGGCAAGGCCCAGGAATTCGTTCATTAACGAAAGTCCCGGTCCGCTGGTAGCGGTAAAAGAACGAGCGCCGTTCCAGTTGGCGCCTATAACCATGCCAAGGGCGGCCAGTTCATCTTCGGCCTGCACAATGGCGAAATTATTTTTCCCGGTGAGCTTATCCACTCTCAGCCTGGCAGCATACTCTCCGAATGCCTCAACCACAGAAGTAGATGGTGTAATGGGATACCAGGCCGCTACCGTTGCCCCGGCATAGATGGCGCCGAGGCCGCAGGCGGAATTTCCATCAATCAATATAGAATCCTTAATCAGGTCCCTGCGCTCCAGCCGGATATCAAGAGGGTATTTAAAATTATCGTGTACATATTGCACGCCGAGTTTCAGGGCTTTGATGTTGGGTGCAATTAATTTCTCCTTACCGGCGAACTGCTCCGCGAGCAGATCTTCAAGAGCCTTAAACTCAATATCAAGCAAAGCCGACAGCGCGCCGACGTAAATAATATTTTTAAACAACTGGCGCTGGCGCGGATCGGTAAACTCACGGATGCACATTTCCATAAGGGGGATACCGATATAGTTAATATCTTCCCGAATAAATTCGCTGTGAAGCGCTTTGGTGCTGTCGTATAAAAAATAGCCGCCTGGTTTTACGCTATCCACGTCCCTTTTCATGCTCTGTGGATTGACGCATACCATCATATCTATCCCGTCGCGGCGCCCAACCCATCCTTTGTCGCTCACGCGCACCTCATACCAGGTAGGGAGGCCCTGGATATTGGAAGGGAATATGTTTTTGGGCGATACAAGTATGCCCATCCTGAAGATCGCCTTGGCAAACATATAGTTTGCCGATGCCGAACCCGTACCATTCACATTTGCAAACCTTACTACAAAATCGTTTATTTTAGACATTCACCCGTGTCTTTATACTCTTTACCTATCTTAGCAGCAAAGCTAATAAAAAAAGACAATGTGATGATGTGATAATGAGGTAAAGCATGATGTGATAATTTCTTCCCCTGCCATTACTTTAGCGAAACCAAATCACGAATCACAAATCACGAATCACAAATTTTTCTTTAGCTTGCGGGCTGAATTGTGAATCAGAGGCCTGCAAAGGCCCGCACCATAAAAAATGATTCATTTTGGGCAAAGAAATTAAAAAAATGCCGGTTGCTTCCGTTGGGAAAAAACCGTCCGGACAAATACGGCTTTTCGCTATCACTGTTGGCCTGGTTGGGTTTCTGCTTTACATCAATACGGTGAAAAACGGCTATGCGCTGGATGATTTTAACGCCATCCCGAAAAACGCTTTTGTGATGGAGGGCATCCCCGGCATTCCCAAACTGATGACCATTGATTTCTGGTATTTCGAAAACCTGAACCTGGGATACTACAGACCTTTATCGCTGATAACTTTTGCCATTGAACATTCTTTTTTTGGTGAAGACCCATCCGTCAATCATTTCGACAATGCATTACTCTACGGACTCTCAGGATTTGTTCTCTGCCTGTTTTTAATACAGCTTTTCCCATCCAGGAACCCTGCCTTTGCTTTCCTCATCAGCCTGGTATTTATGGCGCACCCCATTCATACAGAAGTCGTTGCCAATATCAAAAGCCGCGATGAGATATTGAGCTTCTTGAACATGTTCGCTATGCTGCTCTTTGCATTCAGGTACAGCAGGGCTTCGACAGGCTCAGCCACCGGGGCTTCGACAAGCTCACCTGCCGGAAGAAAATATCTTGTTTGGAGCCTTGTGTTTTTTTATCTGGCCCTGTTGTCCAAAGAAACAGCAGTTGTGGGATTGGCATTGCTTCCGCTGTTTTTATTTTATTCAGGGATCAATATTCCCAACGCTTTAAAGCGTTCTCTGCCTTATGCCGGTGCAGCCGTTCTTTTTTTTCTGCAAAAGAGATATTTCCTGGGTGGTTCCAAGGCAAATATCCCCAACGATATTATTAACTATCCTTATATGGGCGCGGGCGTCAAGCTGCCAAGTGTGTTCCATGTTTTCTGGATATGTCTTCAAAAACTGGTTTATCCACTGCCCCTTAGCTATGATTATTCATACAACCAGGTACCGGCATCTCATTGGGGCGATATAGGAGCCTGGCTTGGCGTCATTTCATTTTTAGCGCTTGCAGCCATCGCGCTAAAGGGTATTTTAAAAAGATCTGTATGGAGCCTTAGCCTGGCTATTCTTTTTATAACCATTGCGCCATCTCTCGGCTTTGTTTTGCTTCGGGGTGGCATCCTTGCAGAAAGGTTTTTATACGCGCCCACGCTGGGTTTTGCGTTGATACTGGTATACGCCCTGAGTCTTATTTCAAAACAAAAGAAAGACAGGGCGTTAAAGCTATTGGATTATGTTAAAACAAATACCGCAGCTGTGGCTGTCATTTTTTTATTATGTTCTTTTTACAGTTTTGCCACCGTGAAACGAAACCCGGCCTGGAAAGATAACCTTACCCTGTTCGGTTCGGACGTAAAACATTCGCCGAACAGCGCACAGGTACACAGGCATTTAGGTACCGCTCTGGTGGAAGCGGCCGCAGCAGAAAAAGATACGGTTGAAAAGAGAAAATTTTTTACAGAGGGCGTAAGCGAATTAAAAAGAGCTATTGAAATTGACACTGCTTTTGGTGAGGCTTATTGTGAGATAGGCTATGCATACCAGGGGGTTTATCTGACCCCGGATTCCGCAGTGAAATACTTTAACCGCGCCATTGAAACCGCCCCCGCTTTGGTAACCAGCTATAATAACCTGGGGGTACTGTATCAAAACCTGGGCAGGATGGAACTTGCTTCCTATTTTTATAACAGGGCGCTTGAGGTAAACCCCCATTATCCTGACGCCATTCAGCACGCGGCAGACTTAAGAAAAAGAACAGGGCTCGATGTACATGTTTTACCAAGTGCGGAGGCAGACATGGCCTCTGTTGTTAAAACCATTACAGCAGGCGAACCGTCAGTCTCTCAAAAAGATATTGAATTTAATAATTTATTTAATAAAGGGAATGAATTTGTTTCAAAAAAAGATTACAAATCCGCCATCGGTTATTTCGAAAATGCAGAGGCAATTAAACCACAAAATGAGCAGACAATGCTTGAACTGGCCAATTGCTACGGCCTTACCGGAAAATATAAAGAAGCCATCACCACTTTCAAAAAGATATTAAAATACTATCCCAATGACAGGGCCGTGAAGGGCAATCTCGCCATCACTTATGATTCGGCGGGCCAAAAGGCAAAAGCAGATTCAATAAGGGAAATATTGAAATAGGGGAATTGGCATACCGGTTAATGGCGTTTATATCATTAAATTATTTACTTTTGGAAAAAAATTGAATAATGAGATACCTTCAACTAACTTTATTGCTGTCATGCTGCTTTTTTTTCTCATCATTTGCGCAAGGTCGGCATGGGTCTAAACCATCTGATAATTACGTGGTAACAACCAAGGGTGATACCATTAATTTATATGGTGATATATCTATGGGTGACGGATTGATCTATTTTAAAAATGAGAAGGGCAAAAACGATATGTATGCGGCCAAGAAAGTACAATACATGATCGCAAATAACAGGATATTCAAGACTCTGCACGTGAGAGGTGGGGTTGACCTGCAGGAAATCCTGGCGTATAACGACAAATATGTATTGACCCAATATGTATCAGGCGGGGCATATTTCGTGTATATATGGACCAGGGACTTTCAACCTGTCGAAAAAGAATTGTCTTTATATACATTGCACCACCAGTCGAAACTGATTGAAAAGAAAATCAAACCTTATTTTGGCGATTGCAAAGAACTGATTGATAAAATGGAAACCAATATTGAGAATAAGCACGACCCGTGTACTTATGGTATTTCAAACTTCCATTGCAAAGGGAAATAATTGTACCACCCTCACTGTCGGCCACCCCTGCAAGCATTGTTAATTCTTTGACCGGATAAAAATGTTCACATGAAAATACTTGGCCTTGTTGGCGGGATTAGCTGGGTTTCAACGATTGACTATTACAGGTATATCAACCAGGCTGTGAACAGGCGCCTTGGGGGGAATGAATTCGCGGACTGCATCATTTATTCCCTTAATTATGGTGAAATAATCCGTCATAATGAAGCAAAGGATTTTAAAGGCACATTTAATATTGTCTTAAAAGCGTGCATGCATTTGAAAAATTCGGGCGCGGAAGCCATTGTAGTTTGTGCCAATACCCTGCACATGTTTGCTGACGACCTCGAAAAGCAAGTTGGCCTGCCGGTTATTCATGTTGCCGTCGCAACTGCCAATGAAATACATAAAAAAGGGCTTAAAAAAGTAGCCTTGCTAGGCACCAAGCTTACGATGGAAATGGATTTTTTTAAGCTGAAACTGCGGGCGCAAAATATTGAG
>Ga0134126_10013552_pt1 | contig 10298 bp, 5 predicted proteins | sample KB31752_FD_96881 | JGI IMG/M metagenome (GOLD analysis project Ga0134126, IMG submission 96881) | Terrestrial soil microbial communities with excess Nitrogen fertilizer from Kellogg Biological Station, Michigan, USA - KB3-175-2 | ecosystem: Environmental > Terrestrial > Soil > Unclassified ...
GCGGCGCAGAAGGAGAAGCGCAAGCAACAGCGGCGAGAAAGCGCTGTTGCGGAGGGTGGAGTTGGTGTTCCCAATGGAGACCATGGTCCGACCATAGCATTGGTCCGTTCCGGGTACAAGTGTTGTATTACAAATCCGGTGACCGGCTGCGCTATGCTTCAATCACAAGGATGAAGCGGCCTTTCAGGCCGGGCAGAGGATGGGAACGGGGGCTGCTATGTGGAATCAGGTCTACACACCGGTTGCCGGCAGCTTGGCGGCCTCCGCTACCGTCGCGGCAATACCCATTGTCGTGATGCTGTTCTCACTGGGCGTGCTGCGCATCGCGGCCTGGAAATCCGCCGCTCTCGGCCTGGCCACGGTCATTATCATAGCGGCCACCGCCTACGGCATGCCGCTGCGCCTGCTCGCCGGCGCGACGATTTATGGCGCTGCATTCGGCTTATTCCCCATCGCCTGGATAGTGTTCTGGGCGGTCGCCCTGTACCGCCTGTCGGTCGAGACCGGCCAGTTTCAGATCATCAAAGACTCGGTCGGCCACTTAACCCCCGACCGCAGGCTGCAGGCACTCTTCGTTGCGTTCGCATTCGGAGCCTTCGTCGAGGGCGCTTCGGGCTTCGGCACCCCCGTCGCTGTGGCTTCGGCCATGATGGCGGGATTGGGGTTTACGCCGTTCTACGCCGCCGGCATCTGCCTGCTGGCCAACACTTCACCGGTGGCGTTTGGCGCCATCGGCACCCCCCTCGTCACCCTCGCGGGTGTCACAAATCTGCCGTTGGCCACACTCAGCGCCGGGGTGGGTCGCATCTGCGCACCGCTATCCCTGCTGATTCCGACCTACCTGGTCCTCGTCATGTCAGGGATCAAGGGCGTGCGCGCCGTTTGGCCCGCAACCGTGGTATGTGGTGTGTGCTTTGCGGCGACGCAGTTCCTCGTTTCCAACTATATCGGCCCTTACCTGACCGACATTCTCGCCTCGATCGCCGCGATCATTGGCTTGGTCATACTCCTGCGCCTCTGGAAGCCGCGCGATGATGTCACGGCGCGCAGCGAGTTGGGCATTCCCGCCGCAGTGTTGCTCCGCGCATGGTCGCCCTACATCCTGTTGGTCGTGCTGGTTTTGTTGTGGGGCGCAGCGCCGATCAAGGCCATTCTGGACAAGGCCACGGTGGTTTTCAGCTGGCCGGGCCTCGACAATGAAATCCTGCGCCTGCCGCCTGTGGTGGCCAAAGCATCGCCCTATCCAGCCAGATTTACGTTCAACATCCTGTCCGCGGGCGGCACGGCAGCGCTGTTCGCCTGCATCGGAACCGGCTTGGTGTTGAAAATTCCCGTGCACCGCTTCCTGGCCGTCATCGGTCGCACCGCCAGCGACCTGTCCTGGTCGATCGCGACCATGGCCGCCGTACTGGCGCTCGCGTACCTGATGAATTATTCGGGTCTCACGGCGACTCTCGGGCTGGCGTTCGCCGCGACCGGTGTGTTCTTCCCGTTCTTCGCCGGCCCGCTAGGTTGGCTCGGCGTTTTCCTTACTGGCAGCGACACCTCCGCCAACGCACTCTTCGGCAACCTTCAGGTCGTCACGGCCAACAAGCTCGGCCTCTCGCCCGCACTGATGGCCGCGGCCAACTCGAGCGGCGGCGTGATGGGCAAGATGATCAGCCTGCAAAGCATCTCGATCGCCGCCGCCGCGACGGGCATGCCATCGTCGGAAGAACCGAAGTTGTTCCGCTTCACGTTCAAGCACAGCATCCTGCTGGCTTGCGTCATAGGCGTAATCGTGACGATTTACGCCTATGTGCTGCCCGGATGGGGTGTTTGATCGACCCTAGAGCTTGCGCAATGCCGCCGCCGGCGGTATGTACTGATAGAGCCAGGTTTCCGACAACGCCTGGCCGTCGGCTGACAGATACATCCGCAGGTTGATCGGCTCGACGCTGTCATCGGTGAGCGCCAGATCGAACATCGCGCGATAACCGTTGATGGAATGCAGTGGCCGAACCGAGGTTATTTCCACACGCCCGCGCGAGGCGGAAATGACGGGAATGAGCTTCGCGTTCTCGCCGAGTGCCGGCAGCTCTCCCCCGGCGAAGTCCACAACAAAGCGCCACGAGAAATAAGTCCGCTTGCGACCAATGATGCCGCCGATACCGGTGCGTGTCGCATGCACCCTGGCGAGGTCGACCACCACCGGGTTCTCGCGGCACCAGTTCAAGCGGTAGGCATACAACAACTCCTGCCCCCGCTGCGGCTTGTCCGCCGGATTCCAGAACGCGACGATGTTGTCCGAAGTTTCGTCGTCCGTAGGAATTTCAACCAACATCACGGCGCCCTTGCCCCAGCTGCCCTTGGGCTCGACCCAGCAGTCCGGGCGCTTCTCGTAGAACACGCCGTCGTCCTGATACTGTTCGAAGCGCCGCTCGCGTTGCATGAGGCCAAAGCCGCGCGGATGCTCGTCGGTGTACGAATTGACCCGTAATCCCGCCGGATTCATCAGCGGACGCCAGATCCATTCCCCGCCGCCGCTCCAAACCTGTAAACCGTCGGAGTCATGAATCTCCGGACGCCAGTCGTTGTCCACCCGCCTGTCATTCTTGCCTACCAGGAACATGCTGGTGCACGGCGCAATTCCCAACCGCTCGATTTGCTTGCGCGGATACAGCGCCGCGTCGATATCCATGGTGAGAGGCTCGACGGCGTTGATCACAAAACGATAGGCGCCGGCAACGCTCGGCGAATCGAGCAGTCCGTAAATGACGAGCACACTGGAGTCCTTCGCGGGCTTCTCCAGGTAGTACGCCACGAAGTCGGGAAACTCCTCTGGAATGGACGAGCCGCAGTCGATCGCCAGCCCACGCTGTGACATGCCGTACTGGCGGTCGATATCGACGGCACGGAAGTAGGAGGCGCCCTGGAAGGCGGCGAAGTCGCGTATCCAGTCGGTATGAAACAGCAAACGGAATCCCGCGAACCCGAGGTTGCTCGGCACATCGCTACCCTTCAGGCCGCTGTTACCGTAGTCGAACATGGCCGGGTCGTAGAGGATTTCCTGCGCGAAGCCGCCGTCCACTGAGAACAGCCGCACCGGCTTACGGATACTGAAGCCGAGATGAAAGAAGCGCACCTGAAAGCGCAACCCTTCCCCGGCCCACAGCGAGCGCTCGTCACGGAATCGGATCGCCTGCCAATGGTCCCAATCAAGCTTCTCCACTGGTGGAGGCAGCTTCTGGGACGGAACCACATAAGGAGCGGCAGCGAGATTACGCGCCACCCCTTTAAGACGCGCGTAGTCAAAAGGCTGCCGTGGCGTGGCCGGCGGCGGACGCGCCGCTGCCACCTCACTTCCTGCCAGCCACGACAATGGCGTGGCGACGGTCAAAGCAGCTGCCGTGCCCTGTAGAAACTGTCTGCGATCGGTCGAGCTCGAGATTGGAGAGTCAGAATCGTCTTCGTTCATTGGCATTGTGTGTCTATCCAGCACCGGCGCCCCTGCGGCCGGCTTCCTTATTATGCGCATTTTGCCGACTATTTGAGGGCCATCTCCACTCGCACGGTGCCGTTGTCGCCGTTTTTAGGCGCACCGTTGATAACAAAGACCCGCGAGGCATCGATTCCGCCATCACCCAACAGTGCGTCCTGGATCGCCTGGGTTCGCTTCCTCCCAAGGCCCTGCAACGCGAGATCGGGTACGTCCACATGGCTGATGAGCGCGTTCTCCAGCTCGGGAATCGCGGTTTCCACAGGCGGCGCGTCCTTCTTGTTTTTCGCGCTCTGGATCGCTTGCGCGGTGGCGGGCAACTGCGCGTCCTTGCCGAGGGTCGCCTCGTACTCGGCCAACAGCAGTCGATAGTGCTGCAGGGGGTCGGCAAGCGCCGGATCCGAGGGGTCAGCCTGAGAGCCGCCGCCCGCCGTCGAGGCCTGCGCCGCGCCATCGGGCTGCTTGCCGGATCCGGCAGCACCGGAGGCCGCCTGTTTCTTGGGCGACTTCCCACTATGAGCGCGTGCCACCAGACGCTGGTCGAGACGCCGCTTGGCGAGCACGGGCTGATCGATCTCCTTGGAAAAGACGATCGGCACATCGAGTTGGAGTTGTGTGTGTTCCTGTAGCGCCTTCGACAACGCGGTGAGCTTCTGTTTGGAGGCGTCATCCAGATCGGCGCTGCCGGGGGCGAAGTCGATGTATTTCATCTCCTCGCCATGGCCACCGCCGAAGAGATGTCCCAACGCGGCAAAGGGAGCGGTCGCGACCTTCGTCAACAGATTCACCACCGCGTGCCAGATGATCGGGCCAATCTTGAATTGCGGATCGTCGAGACTGCCGCTGATGGGCAACGGAATGTCGATGACCCCGTTTCTATCCTTGAGCAAGGCGACCGCCAGTTTCAATGGCAGATGCACGGCGTCGGGACTTTCGACCGGTGCGCCCAGCTGCAACTGATCGATGACAAAGCGCTGCTCGGCGGTAAGCTTGCGCTGGTCCACTTTGTAGGAAAGATCGACTGACAGCTTGCCTTTGTCGATCTTGTACCCGGCGAAATGACCGGAGTACGGCGTCATGGTGGTGAGCTCCAGACCTTTGAAGCTCATCTTGATGTCCGAGTACACCGATGCCGCCAGCAGGTTCATCTCGCCGTTGATGGTCACCGGAGCGTAGCGATCCACCTTGCCGTCGAGCTTTACCTTCGCGCGCGACTTCGGATCCGAAGAAAGCCCGTCGATACTGCCGTTGAGAGTCTGAATGCCAACGGCAAAATTCGGTTCAATCCAGAAATCGGCGTAGTTTGCCGAACCGTTGATGATGCGCACGGTGCCAATGGAGATCGGCATGACTGGCGACGCCGGCGGCGCCGCAGCCGGGGCCGATTGCGAGTTACGCAAGCGGCGGCCATGTTTGGACTTGGAGCCACGGTTGTTGTCGCCGGCGTTAGCGTCGGTGCCAGCGCCGGAAGCGCCCTCGTTCGCCCGCTTCGCGTTAGCATCGGCATCGGCGTCGGTGCCGGCACGGGACGCGCCCCCGTTCGCCGGCTTCGCGTTGGCAACTGCGGGCGGGGCCGTAGCGTCCGCGAGCTTCTCTGTTGCATTCGCGACCGCAGCGCTCGCATTTGCCCCCGCTGCCTTGGCGTCGGCCGCTGCGGCCTTAGCGCTTGAGGCGACGGCTTCAGCATGCGTGCCGGTGGCCTTTTCGCCAGCGGCTGCCGCATCAGCGCTGGCGCTAGCAGCTTTTGCGTTAGCCTCAGTATCCTTGGCGCCAGCTTGCGCCGCCTGCGCGTTTGCCGCCGCGGCCTGAACATCGGCGCCGGCCTGCTTCGAGCCAACAAGCGTCTTGCCGGCCTTGGCGGCGCCGAGTTGGGTTGCCAGGCTGGGCTTGCCCTTGCTGGGGCCGGCCAACACTTCCTGAACGTTCACCGTCCGGTCAGGCGCAATAATCACGCGCGCGTATGCGTCTCGTGCTGTGATGCTATCGATATGCAAGGAGGCCGGCTGCAGATCGTATTGCATGCCAGCGATGCGAAGGTCCTTCCACTTGATGAAGGAGTGCTGCAGGTCGTCCACCGACCGCAGTCCTGTCACACCGACGTCACCCTTGACCGAAAGGCTGCCGGCCGCACCTTTCTTGATATCGAGTTGGGTTGCAACACGCCCCGACTTCAGCGTCATCGCAGTCCGCTGCGCAATGAACGGCTGAAACATCGCCAGATCCAGCTGCGCGAGCTCGACATGCGCGGTCATGTCACCACCGCTCGGAGCCAGCTGCGCCGTCGCATTGATCGAGCCGCCCTCATTGATCGATGTCTTCGCCGTGACATCAACACGAGCGCCCGGACTGGTGTTGTATCCCGCGACGTGGATGTCGAGCGGGCTCATCACCAGCTTGAATGCGGGCGTAACCTGCCGATCCTCGGCGGAGACTTTAAAGTTCTCGACCGCGATATCAGGTGCGGAGATGGTCCAGGCTGGCGCCGCACCGCCGCCAGCGGTAGCCGTCGCACCTGACGCTGCAGGAGGAGACGCAGCCGCGGACGGACCTGACGCTGTTGAAGAAGGTGCCGCCCCCGCGGCTTGGCCTGACGCTGCAGGGGAGGACGCTGGCGCAGGGGCTGACCCCGGCGCGGACGATCCCGCCGCAGCTGTCGCAGGCGTGCTCGCCCCACCTGCCCCGGCCGGCGTCGTCAACTCCAACAAATTCAACTGCCCCTGCGGGCTCAACCACGCATTCACCTCACCGCCGGTGAGCGCAACCTTCCCAACCTGCACCGCCCGTTTGCCGACATCGACCTGCGTTTCCTGCACGTCGAGCTTGCTCAGCACGATGTAATCGGTGCCTGCCTGCTTCGGCCGCAATTTCAGGTCCGATACCGTGGTGTCATGCACGTCGACCTTGATGGCAGGCGCATCGCCTGCCACGTCGAAGTTGTATTCGCCCTTCACCCCGATGACACCGGAGGGGATTTCCAGCGGCAGCGGCTGCTGCAGATAAGTCCAGATGGTGTTCGCCTGCAGATCCGTCACCGCGAACGTGCCATGCGACGCCAGCGGCTCCAGGAGAATCGTGCCACTCCAATCGAGCCGCTCCCCTTGAGGCGACGACGCCGTCAGCGTGTACTCATTGTCCTTGCCGGCGCCTGGCTTGGCGCGCGTGCTGAAATTACGTAATTCGAACGCAATCGGCTTGAGCTCCGCCCGAAACGGAGTTGCGTGGCTCAGATCCTCGAACGTACCGCCGCCATCGATGACAGCCAGCCGATCGATATACAGGCGCATCGGCTCCGAGGGTTTCGGCGGCGGTTGCGGAGCGGGCTCGCTCGCAAAGCCCTTGCCGAGATCCGCAAGGTTCAAAGTCCCGTCGCGCCGGACCACCGTGCGCACCTTGGGCCGCTCCAGCACGATCTCGTGAAAGGCAGGCCCGAGCTTGAAGAGACTTTTCACCTCCAGATCGACGTGCAACCTGCCGAAGGCGAGCAGCGGCTGCCCGTCGCTATCGGGCAGCGAGAAATTGCTCACATCGAGCGTGAAAGTGAACGGATTGAAGCGGATCTCACCCAGAGCGAGCTGCCGCTTGTAATGCGTACCGACGAAGTCGGTCAATCCCGAACGCAGGTAGTGCGGCACGGCCCAGAACCCCGCCACCGCATACAAGCCAATCAGGATAACGACGATGGAGAGCGCTATGACGTAGCGCCTGACAGTGCGCGTAAGCATTGGCCTCCCCCCTCGTGACAATGAACTCGGGAGACGTGCCTATCGTAACCGATTACACCTTCCGCGGCGCTGGCACGGGCACCGGCGGCGGGTTGATCATCGCGAACTGCCGTTGATGCCAATACGGATAGATCGGCCGCACTTCGCTGGCGGCGTCGAGTCTTGCCATCTGCTTGTCATCCAGCGACCAACCGGTAGCACCCAGATTTTCCCGCAGTTGCGCCTCGTTGCGCGCGCCCACGACAATGTTCACGACGCTGGGCCGCTGCAAAAGCCAGCGCAAGGCCACCTGGGACACGGTCTTACCTGTTTCGGCTGCAATGCGATCGAGCTCATCGACAATGTCATACAGCTTGTCGGAGCGGGTTCCGGCCAGAAAATCATTCTGCGCCAGCCGGGTGCCTTCCGGGGCAGATTTCCCGCGACGCAGTTTTCCGCTCAGCGCGCCGCCGCCGAGCGCGCTCCACACCACGGTTCCGATCTTTTGGTCGAGGGCGAGCGGCATGAGCTCCCACTCGAACTCCCTTGAAGCAAGCGAGTAATGCGCCTGGTGCGCAACGTACCGCGACCAGCCGTAGCGCTCCGCTACCGACAACGACTTCATCAGATGCCAGCCGGAGAAATTCGAGCAACCGATGTAACGCACCTTGCCGCTGCGAATGAGATTGTCGAGCGTGCTCAAAGTCTCTTCAACAGGGGTCGTCGCATCGAAGCCGTGCATGAAGTAGATGTCGATATGGTCCGTGCCCAAGCGCCGCAGACTGTCCTCGCAGGCGCGTAGCAACGAATAGCGCGACGATCCGACCTCATTGGGACCGCTGCCCATGGGAAACGTCGCCTTGGTCGAGATCAGCACTTCGCTGCGCCGTCCCGAGAGCGCCGCACCCAACACCTCTTCGGAGCGGCCGCGCGAGTAAACATTGGCGGTATCGAAGAGATTCACTCCGTGCTCGAGGCAGATGTCCACCAGACGCCGTGCCTCGGCAACCTCGGTCGCGCCCCATGCCTTGAAGAAATCGCCCACGCCGCCGAAGGTGGCCGTACCCAAACTCAACACCGGCACCTTCATGCCGCCCAGATGTTTGTAGTCCATGGAGGACCCTCCTATTTCGCGGCCGCCGTCGCTGGCGGCAGCCTGGCCAGACCCGCAAGAATCCGATCGCTCAACTGCCCGAGCGCGATGCTCATGGTTGCAGCCAGCGCATCGGGACAGGCGCCACTGGAAGGCACCTTGATTTCCTCCGTGAAGGACTGAGCCGCCGCGGCATCTGCCACCCGCGGAGTCCATATCGAACGCAGCGTCACATTGCACGCCGCGTCTCCATAGAACTCATGGATATCCACCGCGACCAGGCGCTGCGGACCCGAGGTCGGGTTGTGCAGCCTGCGAGCGATGTCGTCGCTCAGCACACGGCGAATCGTCTCATCCAATGGCGCCGCCCATCGATCCAACCCCGAGACGCTCAAGCGGTTAGGACTCGTGCGGCGCACGATTTCCGACCGGTCGAGCTCGCCCGGAATGTTGACGCCGGCAATACTCACCAACCCAACATCAGCAGGCGGCGTACCTTCCGGAGCGGTATCACTCAGCGTATAGAAGCGGATCGGTGGGCTGGACGAGCACCCGGCAAGCCATACCAGTACCGCAATCGCAACAGCCGCCGTCTGCAAACCCTTCCGGCGCATCACTCCTCTCCTTTCCGACCGCGCAACAGCGACTCCGGATGGCGGTCGAGGTAGTCGGCGAGTCCCCGCACCGAGCGCGCGGCATCGGCCAGCTCCCGCATGAGCTTCGGCAAGTCGATATTCGACGGATTGTTGGCGTTGCTGCCCATCATGCCCTGCACAGCAGAAAGCGTACCCTGCGCCGCATCGGCGGTGTCGCGCATGCTCTTGATGAGGTTCTTGATATCCGGCTCGACCTCGCGGGTGAGCGAGTCGAGATGAGTCAGCGTCTGGTCGAGCTCCTGCAGCGCATGCCCGAGCTGCGGCCCCGAGGTCGCCCGATCGATATTCTCCAGCACAGAGCGCAGGGTCCGCAGGGTCTCGGACAGATCACCCGAAGCAACGGTCGGGAACTGCAGATTCTCTCCCGCCTGCTCAATTTGAGCAGGCGAGGCATCAGGCGCCATATCAAGAGCAATTCCCTTCTGAGCGGTCAGGTAGCTCAGGGATACCACTTGCGCCCGCAACCCGTGAGTGACCAGCAACTTGAACCAGGCGCGCACAGCATCCCGCGCGTCGCTGTTTGCCGTCCGCTGCAGATTCTCGATCTGCACGCGATCCGGATCGATACCAAAAGTGACGTGGGTTACCAGCGTGTGGTGCCGCTCATCGTATTTCAGGTGCGCCTCTTTAACCTCGCCGATCTCGCGGCCCGCCAGCTCGACCGAGATCCCAGGCTCGACACCTCGCTGGTTTCCTAAAAATTCCGCGACATAAACCACTTCCTGCCCACGCGGCGTGCGCAGCGCATGCCGCCTGTTGTCGTAGAGCTTGAAATCGGCGCCGGCAGGGCTCGGCGTGGCTTTGAGAACCTGCTGCGGTGTCTCAAAAGCAATACCGCCCGACAGCAGCTGCTGCCAGGAGTTGGCGCGCACGCGGATTCCCTCCGCGCCGGCCGTTAAGTCCACACCCCCCGCATTCCAGAAGCGCGTCTGCGGGTGCACCAGCTTGTCCCAGGGCGCGCGGATAAAAGCAGTGACGGTCACTTGGGTGCCGTCAGGTGCGAGTGTGTATCCCTCCACCTCGCCAACCGACACGCCGCTGTAGGAAATCGGCGAGCCTCGTGTCAGAGAGCCGAGATCCGGCGCCTGCAGCGTGAATGAGCGCCCCTGGGTATCCGGCGGCAGAATCGGCGGCTCATCCAGGGCGACGAAGTGCAGCTGCTCCTCGCCGTCCTTGCCCGGATACATCTCGATATAACTGCCCGAGACGATGGTGGACAGACCCGAAATACCACCAACCCCCACATGCGGCGCCACGATGTAGAACCGCGTGTTCTCGTTGAGATACTCCGCTGCCTGGCGCGTCATGCGCGCATGCACGATGACCCGCGACATGTCGGGAGTCAGCTCGACCTCCTGGACCGTCCCGAC
>Ga0134126_10013553_pt1 | contig 10298 bp, 7 predicted proteins | sample KB31752_FD_96881 | JGI IMG/M metagenome (GOLD analysis project Ga0134126, IMG submission 96881) | Terrestrial soil microbial communities with excess Nitrogen fertilizer from Kellogg Biological Station, Michigan, USA - KB3-175-2 | ecosystem: Environmental > Terrestrial > Soil > Unclassified ...
ATTGAGGACCTGAAGCAGTTTCGGCAGTGGGGATCGAAGACGCCGGGGCATCCCGAATACGGCGACACGGACGGCGTGGAAGTGACGACCGGGCCGCTCGGGCAGGGCTTTGCGATGGGCGTGGGCATGGCCATCGCGGAGAAGCACCTGAGCGCGGTGTATAACCGGCAGGGCTTCAACATAGTGGACCACCACACCTATGCGATTTGTTCGGACGGCGACTTGATGGAAGGCGTTTCGCACGAGAGCGCGTCGCTGGCCGGCACGTTGGGGCTGGGCAAACTGATTTATCTGTACGACGACAATTTGATTTCGCTCGATGGCCCGACGGAGCTTTCGTACACCGAAAATGTGCTCAAGCGTTTTGAAGCCTACCACTGGCACGTGCAGATTGTGGAGGACGGCAATGATCTGGATGCGATTTCGACGGCAATTGAGGTCGCGCAGAGAGTCACCGACAAGCCTTCGCTGATTGCGGTTCGCACCATCATCGGCTATGGCAGCCCGAAGGCCGGCACCAACAAGGCGCACGGCGAGGCGTTGGGCGATGAGGCGGTGAAGGCGACGAAGAAGAATCTGGGCTGGCCGGAAGACAAGACGTTTTATGTTCCGGAAGACGCGAAGAAGCACTGGCTGGAAGCCGTGGATCGCGGCGCGAAGCATGAGGCGGAGTGGGACAGGATGTTCGCCGAGTACAAGAAGGCCTATCCGGCGGAGGCGGCGGAGTTTGAGCGAGTGCAGTCGGGCAAGTTGAAGGATGGCTGGCGCGAGAGCCTTCCGAAGTTTCCGGCGGACTCGAAGCCTATGGCGACGCGGTCGGCGGGCAATACGGTGATGAACGCCTTTGCGAAATTTGTCCCGGAGCTGCTGGGAGGGGCCGCGGACCTTTCGACCTCGACCAAGACGCTGATCAAGGGCTCGGAAAATTTCCACGTGGACGCGCGGGGTCAGAACCTTTATTACGGTGTGCGCGAGTTTGGAATGTGCGCCATGGTGAACGGCATGGCTGTGCATGGGGGCGTGATTCCGTATGGGTCCACCTTCTTTGTGTTCACGGATTACTGCAAACCCGCGCTGCGGCTGGCCGCGCTGATGAAGTCGCATTCGATCTTTGTGTTCACGCACGACTCGATTGGGCTGGGCGAGGATGGGCCGACGCATCAGCCTGTGGAGCATCTGATGGCGCTGCGCGCAGTTCCGCAGCTTACGGATTTTCGTCCGGCGGACGGCAATGAGACTTCGGCGTGCTGGGGACTGGCGCTGGAGCGGACGAGCGCGTCGTTCTTCGCGCTTTCAAGGCAGGATTTGCCGCTGCTTGATCCGGAGAAGAACAAGGTTTTCGATGGCGTGGAGCATGGCGCTTACATTGTGGAGCAGGGAAGCGACGCTCCGGATGTGCTGATTGTGGGCACGGGCGCTGAGCTTTGGCCGGCGATCCGCGCCGCTGAGGAACTGAAGAAGGACGGCATTGCGGCGCGCGTGGTTTCCATGCCCAGCTGGAAGCTGTTTGAAGAGCAGAGCGAGGCGTACAAGGCTTCGATTTTTCCGGACCACTTGCCGAAGCTGGCGGTGGAGGCTGGAGCAACGCTGGGTTGGTGGAAGTATGTGGGCCGGCACGGCGACGTGATTGGAGTGGACCGGTTTGGGGCGTCGGCGCCGGGTCAGAAAGTGCTGGACGAGCTTGGATTCAGTGCGGCGAACGTTGCCAAGCGCGCGAAGGCGCTGGTGGAGCGGGCGCGGAAAGCGCAGCCGGCGCTGGCGGGGAACGCACGATGAAGCTGGCGATAGGAGCGGACCACGCGGGCTTTGCGCTCAAGGAAGAAGTGCGCGGCTACCTGGAGCGGCTGGGGCACGAGGTGATGGACCTGGGCGCCTATAACGCGGAGCCTTCCGATTATCCGGATTTTGCCGAGGCCGTCGGGCGCGCGCTGATTGCGGGCCGGGCCGAGCGCGGCATTCTGATTTGCGGCAGCGGCGTGGGCGTGAACGTGGCGGCGAACAAGATGCCGGGCATCCGCGCGTGCATGTGCCACGACACGTACTCGGCGCACCAGGGCGTGGAGCACGACAACATGAACGTGCTGGTGATGGGGGCGCGCATTATCGGATCGGCGCTGGCGTTTGATCTGGTGGCGAGCTTTCTTCATGCGACTTTTCAAAAGCAGGAAGAGCGGTTTGTGCGACGGCTGAACAAGGTGCTGGCGATTGAGGCTCGGTATATGCCGGAGGCGAAGGGCAACTCTGTTTGAGGAGTTCCCATCGGCTTGGGACGCCCTGCGGGAATCAAGATTGGTAGCGACCGAGGCGAACCACAGGTTCCTCGACTCCGCACTTCGAGCTGCGCTCGGAATGACAACTTCTGATGGAACGGATTTTCCGTCAGCAACAGGATTGAGTAATGGAGGGAAGCGATGGAACTTGGCTTGATTGGGTTGGGGAAGATGGGCGGCAACATGGCGGAGCGGCTGCGGCGCGCGGGCCACAAGGTTGTGGGCTTTGACTTCAGCGCGGACGCGGTGAAGCGGTTGACGGACGCCGGTTCGGTCGGGGTGAACTCGCTAGCCGACCTGGTGAAGGGACTGGCCGCGCCGCGTGCTATCTGGATCATGGTTCCGGCGGGCGATCCAGTGGATGAGACGATTGCCAAGCTGAAGCCGCTGATGCAGAAGGGCGATACCTTTATCGACGGCGGTAACTCGAACTACAAGGACTCGCAGCGGCGTTACGCGGAGTTGAAAGGCGAGGGCTTCAATTTTGTGGATGTAGGTACGTCGGGCGGCGTGTGGGGATTGCAGGAAGGCTACAGCATGATGGTGGGCGGCGACGAGGATGTGGTCGAGCGGCTGCGGCCCATTTTTGAAGCGCTGGCGCCGGGCAAGGATCAGGGCTGGGGACGCACCGGGCCCGCCGGCGCGGGACACTTTGTGAAGATGGTCCACAACGGAATTGAGTACGGAATGATGCAGGCCTATGCCGAGGGCTTTGCCATTATGGGCGAGAAGAAGCCATTGAATCTGGATCTGGCGCAGATTGCCGAGATTTGGCGCTACGGTAGCGTGGTGCGGTCGTGGCTGCTGGACCTGGCGGCGGATGCGCTGAAGAAGAATCCGACGCTGGCGGGCCTGGAGCCGTATGTGGTCGATTCCGGCGAAGGGCGCTGGACGGTGGCCGAGGCGATTGACTTGAATGTATCCGCGCCTGTGATTACGGAGTCGCTGATTCGGCGAATTCGCTCGCGCGAGACAAACAATTTTTCGGACCGGATGCTCGCGATTATGCGCAACGAGTTTGGCGGGCACGCGGTGAAGAAGGATTAAGAGAACAATATCCTCAGCGGCTCAAGCCGCGACTTGTTTTTGACATGAATGGACGGGCTGAAGCTCGTCCCCTTCCCTCGCAAGGAGCGAAACATGGCGGCAATCACGATATCGCCTGAGGATGTGGCGCAGGCGGCGCATACGAGCGAGCGGGTTCCCGAGCCGTGCGTGGTGGTGATTTTTGGGGCGTCGGGCGATTTGACCAAGCGGAAGCTGCTGCCGGCGCTGTTCCATCTGGAGCAGGCGGGGCTGCTGCCGAAGGAGTTCGGCATTGTGGGCGTGGCGCGGCGCGACCTGGGCGCGAGCTTTGCTGAAGACATGAAGCAGGGAATCGTCGAGTTTGGTGGCGTGGAGGACGGAGCCGAGAAGCTGGAGGAATTCATCCGCCGGGTGAGCTACCATGCGATGAATTTTGACGATGACGGCGGGTACACCGGACTGAAGTCGCTGCTGGAAAAATATGATCGCGAGCATGGCACGAAGGGGAACCGGCTTTTTTATCTGGCGGTTGCTCCGGAATATTTTTCCGACATCATTCACCGGCTGGGCGAGCACGGGATGGCGCATCCGAAGGAGGGGACGGCGCGAGTCATTATCGAGAAGCCGTTCGGGCATGACCTGAAGAGCGCGCGCGAGTTGAACGACGACGTGAACCGCGTGTTTGACGAGAACCAGATTTTCCGCATCGATCATTACCTGGGCAAGGAGACGGTGCAGAACATCCTGGTATTCCGGTTTGCCAATGGGATTTTTGAGCCAATCTGGAACCGCAATTACGTGGACCACGTGCAGATTACCGCCGCCGAGAGCATCGGCATTGAGGGGCGCGGACCTTTTTACGAAAAGGCGGGAGCGTTGCGGGACGTGGTGCAGAACCACATGATGGAACTGCTGTCGTTCGTGTGCATGGAGCCTCCAGTCTCGTTTGACGCGGACGCGGTGCGCTACGAGAAGGTGAAGGTATGGAAGGCGATTAAGCCGGTGGACCTTGCGAGCACGGCGCGCGGGCAGTACGCGGCGGGCACGGTGGACGGCAAGCAGGTGAAGGGCTACCGCGAAGAGGACCGCGTCAACCCAGCGTCGAACACTGAGACGTTCGCGGCGGTGAAGCTGGAAATTGAGAACTGGCGGTGGGCGGGGGTTCCGTTTTACCTGCGCGCCGGGAAGCGTCTGCAAAAGCGCGCGACTGAGATCACCATTCAGTTCAAGCAGCCGCCCATGCTGCTCTTCGACCGCGCTGGCCGCGGGCCTTGCGCGGAGATTCAGCCGAACCTGATCACGATGCGGATTCAGCCGGACGAGGGGATTTCGCTGCGGTTTGGGGCGAAGGTTCCGAGCCCGGACATGACGGTGTGTCCAGTGAACATGGACTTCAGCTACGCGGCGGCCTTCGGCACTTCCTCTGCAAACGGGTATGAGCGGCTGTTGCTGGACGCGATGATGGGCGACGCCACGCTGTTTGCTCATCGCGACGGAGTGGAGGCGACGTGGGCGCTGTATACGCCGGTGCTGGAGGCGTGGGCGGCAGAGGCGGCGAAGGACTTCCCGAATTATGCGAGCGGGTCATGGGGTCCGAAACGAGCCGACGAGTTGATTGGGCGCGATGGGCGGCGCTGGCAGAGGCTGTAGAGAGGCGCGATGCCGAGAAAAGTTGAAGTCGAGTATAGGGTGCATGACGGAGCCGACGCGCTGAGCCGGGCCGCCGCGGAACATTTTCTGGAGCGGACGGAGGCGGCGGTTGCGGCGAGCGGTGTGGCGCGGGTGGCAATTTCCGGTGGCAGCACACCGAAGCGCACCTTTGAGCTGATGGCGAATCCGGCGGAGAAGTTCGCCGCGGCGATGCCGTGGGAGCGGATGGAACTCTACTGGGTGGACGAGCGGATGGTTCCTCCGGATGATAAAGACAGCAATTACCGCATGACGCGGGAGGCGCTGCTGGAAAAGGTTCCGCTGACGCCGGAGCGGATTTTCCGAATTCAAGGCGAACTTGACCCCGAAGTGGCGGCAGCGCGGTACGAGTCGGCGATTCGGAATCACCTGCGGCTAGAGGGCGCCGAAGGGCCGCGCTTCGATGTGCTGGCCCTGGGCATGGGCGATGACGGACACACGGCGTCGCTGTTTCCGCACACGGAAGCCATCAACGAGATGATCCGGATTGCGGTGGCGAATCACGTGCCGCAAAAAGAGACGTGGAGAGTGACGCTGACGTGGCCGGTGATCAATGAGGCGCGCGACGTTTTTTTTCTGATTGCGGGCAGGGACAAGGCGCAGCCCGTGCATGACGTTCTGCTAGGCAAGTATGATCCGGAGATGCTGCCCTCGCAGTTGATTCGTCCAAGAAGTGGGAAATTGTTGATGCTGCTGGACCGAGAGGCGGCGGCGCTGCTGCCGCCGCCCGATGCGAACGGCGTGGGACGACTGGAGATGGAACGATGATTCTGGCCGGAGATGTGGGAGGCACCAAGGTCCACCTTGCGCTTTATGGGTTTGACCATGGACGGCTGTCTCATGTGCGGGATGAAAAATTCCCGGCGCGGGAATATTCGGGGCTGAAGGATATTGTGCGCAAGTTTCTAATCGAGAGCGGCGATCCGGAGGTGACGGCGGCCTGTTTTGGAGTTCCGGGGCCGGTGCGCGGCGGACGGCTCAAGCTTACGAATCTTTCCTGGGTGGTGGACAGCCGGGAGCTTTCGAGCGCGCTGGACATTCAGCATCTTTTTTTGATTAATGACCTCGAGGCGAACGGGTATGGGATTCCGGAACTGGAGCCTGAGCAGATTTATGAATTAAGCGCGGGCGCGCCGGGCTCGGTTGGCAATGAGGGACTGGTCTCGGCGGGGACCGGGCTGGGCGAGGCAATTCTGGTGTGGAACGGCAAGATGCACGTTCCCATGGCATCGGAAGGCGGGCACTGCGATTTTGCTCCGCGCAATGACACGGAGATTGAGCTGCTACGGTACCTGCAGCGGACGCTGAAAGGCCGTGTGAGCTTTGAGCGGGTAGTTTCCGGTCAGGGCCTTACCAATGTCTACACCTTTCTGCGCGATGTGAAGGGCATGGAAGAGCCGGACTGGCTGAAGGAGCGGATGCTGGCCGAAGACCCTAACGCGATTATTGGCGAACTGGGGCAGGCGGGCACCAACGAGCTTTGCGTCGAGGCGCTCGACATTTTTGCGTCGGCCTACGGAGCGGAGGCCGGCAATCTTGCGCTGAAGGTGCTGTCGGTAGGCGGGATTTATCTGGGTGGAGGGATTGCTCCGAAGATTTTGAAAAAGATGCGGGACGGCGCGTTCGTGAAGGCGTTTACCGATAAGGGGCGATTGAGCAACTTACTGGTACAGATGCCGGTGCGCGTGATTCTGGAGAGCCGCTGCGCTCTTATGGGCGCGGCGGCGTATGCAGATGCGCGCGCGGCGGAGTTGAGTGGCGAGTCAGTGCGGGCTGCTTCGTTGTAGCTCTTGGAAACCATGACATTCAAGGATCGGCTGGTCGCCGTTGAGGAGCGCATTGCTGCCGCGTGCCGCCGCGCAAATCGTGAGCGTGGCGAGGTACGGCTGATGGCGGTATCGAAGACACATCCGGCGTCGGCGATTTGCGAGGCCGTTGATGTGGGGCTGACACTGTTTGGCGAAAATCGTGTGCAGGAATTTGACGCTAAGCGTGCTGCTGTGCCGGAAGGTGTCGAGGTTCACCTGATTGGGCATTTGCAGTCGAACAAGGCGGGGCGGGCGGCGGGGATTTTTTCCGCCGTCGATACGGTGGATTCATTGCGGCTGCTGGAGCGGCTGAATGCTGCGGCGGAGCCTACGAAACGGCGATTGCCTGTGCTGCTGGAAATCAAGCTGAGCGAGGAAGCGACGAAGACTGGGTTTGATCCGGCGGGCGTGGAGTTGCAGCAGGCGCTGGAGCGCGCGGCAGGTTTCAGTCACCTGGAGATGCGCGGTCTGATGACGATTGCGCCCTTCGATGGGAAGCCAGAAACGACGCGGGCGTGTTTTCGACAGTTACGGGAACTGCGCGAGGAGTTGACGCGGCAGCATCCGCGTTTGGATCTTCGGGAACTTTCGATGGGAATGTCGGGGGACTTTGAATTGGCCATTGAAGAGGGCTCGACGCTGGTGCGGATTGGCACGGCGCTTTTTGGAGCGCGTGAGTACGCGGCGAAGTAAAGGAAAGAGCGACTGAGGTACCGCCATCTCTGTACACTAATCGTTATTCAATTCTGAATTTTTGCAGGGGACCGCATGTCGCCAATTTACGCCGCGGTTGTGGGCGCAATCGTATTAACGCTGCTGATCGTGTCCCTTACGCGCGTGCGCAAGGTGAAGACCAAGGCCGACTACCTGGTGGCCGGGCGAACGCTGCCGGCGTTTGTACTTGTGTTTACGCTGCTGTCTTCGTGGATTGGCTCCGGCTCGTTGCTGGGCGGCGCAGAGGCGGCTTACAAGCACGGCTTCGCGGCGCTGTGGATCGCGGGCGGCGGCTGGGTGGGCCTGCTGTTCATTTACTTCATTGCGCCGCGGGCGCGGCGGTTTGCGCAGTTCACCATTCCCGACCTACTGGAGGCGCGCTACAGTCAGGCGGCGCGGGCGCTGGGCGTGGTGGCGGTGCTGTTCGCCTACACGGGCATCACCAGCTATCAACTCATTGGCGGCGGAGATATTCTGCACCTGATTTTTCCCACCGTCATTACGGCGGATCTGGGCAAGTATATTCTCGCTTTCTTCGTGATTGCCTTTACTGCGCTCGCCGGCATGTCGTCGGTGGCGTACATGGATGTGTTTATCGGCGTGATGGCGACGATTATTCTCATCGTTGCGCTGCCGCTGCTGACGCACGCCGCGGGAGGATGGAGCGCGGTGACTCACGCGCTTCCGGCGACACACTTTGAGGTGCTGGGCGATTTGTCGTTGATGCAGGCGCTGGAGTTGTGGCTGCCGACGTTTCTGCTGATGCTGGGCAACCAGTCGATGTATCAGAAATTTTTCTCGGCCAAGTCGGAGCGCGATGCGCGAGTTGCGGTGGTGGGCTGGATTGTCGGCACGGTGATTCTGGAGACGGTGATCGTGGCGCTGGCCGTGGTGGGCTCCGCGATGTACCGCAGCGGTGAAATCGCTGAACGGCCACGCGAAATTCTGGCCTACAGCGCGCTGCATGGCCTGCCTGCTCTGCTGGGCGCGTTGATGATGGGCGCGATTTTCGCGAAGGTCATTTCAACGGCGAACAATTATCTTTTTTCTCCCGCCACCAACCTGGTCAACGACGTGTTTGTGCGCTACATCTCGCCGGGAGCGTCGAACAAGCGGGTGCTGATTATTTCGCGGCTCATGGTGGTGCTGCTCGGCATCTGGTCGCTTTACCAGGCTTTGAACACCGGGTCGGTGCTCAAGATGATGCTTTACGCCTATACCGTCTACTCCGCCGCGTTGACGCCGGTAATTCTGGCGGCGTTCTACTCGCGCCGCGCGAATGCGAAGGGCGCAGTGAGTTCGATCGCGGTGGGAACACTGGTTACGATTTTCTGGGATTCGGCGTATGTGACCACGCATCTGCGCACACACCTGCCGGCAATTCTCGCCGAGCGAAGCGCGATATTTCCCGCGCTGTTTCTTTCGGTGCTGTGCCTGTTTGTGGTGAGCGCGCTGACCGCTGCGCCGAAACGGGAGCAGATTGCGCAGTTTCACGGTGAGCCTGCCTGACGGCAAATCGCTTAGCGAAAAAAGCTCTCCACCGCCGCGATGTCCCGCGTCACCTGGTAGGGAGGCAGGCTTTCCAGAAACACCCTTCCATAGCGCGCCCGCTGAATGCGCGAGTCCAGCAGCATCAGCACACCGCGGTCTTCCAGTGAGCGAATCAGCCGCCCGAAGCCCTGCTTCAGCGTGATCACGGCCGACGGCACCTGGTATTCCATAAACGCATTGCCGCCGCCCTCTTCAATTGCGCGCATTCGCGCCTGCACCACTGGATCGCTTGGAACCGCGAACGGCAGCCGGTCGATAATGACGCAACTCAGCGCCTCGCCCTGTACGTCTACTCCCTGCCAGAAGCTTGATGTGCCGAACAGCACCGCGTTCGGAGTTTCGCGAAATTCTTCCAGCAGCGCCTTTCTTGGCGCCGTGCCCTGCAACAGCAGCGGATAGCCGACTTCGCCGGCGAGGCGTTCGTACAAATCGCGCATCTGCTGGTAGCTGGTGAAGAGGCAGAAGGCGCGGCCTCGCGTGATGTCGAGCACGCGCCGAATCTTTTCCGCCGCCTGTTCCTGATATCCAGGCTCGCGCGGGTCCGGCATTTCCGGAGGCAGATACAACACCGCCTGCTCGCCGTAGCGAAAATGCGAAGGCACCACCAGCTCGCGTGCATCCCGCATTCCAAGCCGCTTACGGATGTGCCCGAACCCGCCCTGCACGGTCAGCGTGGCCGATGTCAGCACCACGCTGGGAAACTCCTCAAACAGAAGCTCGGCCAGCAATTCTGAAACATCAATCGGAGTCGCCTGCAAGTGCGTTGTCACGTTGCCCTGCCGCCCTCCGCGCCGCTCCAGCCAGAACACCGTGTTGCGGTCCTCGGCTTCCAGCAGAAACTTCAACTGATCGCGAACATCCGCCGCGCGTTTCCGCAGCGGCGGAGCCTCATCCGTGCCGCGCACTTTTTCCAATTCGCTTTCCAGCAGGTGCAGCCCGTTCAGCAGGCCAAGATATATATCTCCCTGCGCCTCCAGAAACTCTTCGCGATCCCCAAACTGCATTCGACCTTCGCTGCCTGTACCGCGAGGCAGCACGCCAAAGAACATTCGCGCCCGCTCCCGCACGGTTTGTACCGCGCTGGTTATGCCCGCATTCAGCGCGCCTTTGGCCCGCAGCACCGTCTCCACATCGCGCGCCAGTTCTTCAAATCGAACATTGCTCAGGCTGATGCCGAAGTAGCTGGAGGCCACGTCTTCCAGCTCGTGCGCCTCGTCAAAAATCACAATTCCCGCGTCGG
>Ga0134126_10013555_pt1 | contig 10297 bp, 8 predicted proteins | sample KB31752_FD_96881 | JGI IMG/M metagenome (GOLD analysis project Ga0134126, IMG submission 96881) | Terrestrial soil microbial communities with excess Nitrogen fertilizer from Kellogg Biological Station, Michigan, USA - KB3-175-2 | ecosystem: Environmental > Terrestrial > Soil > Unclassified ...
AGGCCGCGCAGCTTCGAGCGGTATTTCTTGACCAACTCCTGCTCTTCTTTGCCGCGCCGCTCGGGCGGAGTCTGAAAGGCGGCCACCGCATCCGCCGGCAATGGCGGCGCGGCGGAGGCCAGCGCCGCGGCAGAAGCTTCGGCCACGATGCCGACGTCGATATATTGCCCGCCTGTCGTTTGATGGCAGTACACCGCCAGCACGTTGTCGCCCGGCTGCAACGCGGCCAAAGCCGCGGGCGAAATCGCTAGCGACTGATAGTCGACCAAAAACCCGTCGGCCTCGGCGGCCGGAACGCCGTTGAGGTAGATCTCGACCTCATCGTCGTGATGCACCAGCAAGCGAAGCTCGGCCAAGCGCTCGCCCGTGAGCGACTCCGCGGAAAGCTCGAAATGCCGTCGCAGCCAAATGTGTTCGCCGTCCCAGACCGTCCGCACGACGGCCTCGGGAGTGCCCTTCGTGCCGAAACCGCCGGGGCCGGTCGGCCAGGCGAAGTCGTCGAAACCGGCGGCGAACCAATCCGCGGCCGGCCGGTCGAACGTATAGCGCCAGCGTTGTCCTGCTCCTCGCGAACTGGGCAAAACCAGCTTGGAGGGCGCGGGCAGCACGCCGGCCTCGGCCAGCCGGCGGCAAATCGTCGACTCGCTCTCGTCGGCCTGCTTGCGCAGCGCGACAAGCTGCGTCTCGCAGCGGTCCATCGCGCTGCGATGCGCCGCCAGTTCCTCGGCCGTGCCGACGGGCCAATCGAGATCGGCCCGGCCGTCTTGCGGACGCTTCAGCGGCTCGAACACGGCCAGCAGCCGCGAATAGTCGCGCTGCGAGAACATTTCGAACTTGTGATCGTGGCAGCGGGCGCAGCGCACCGTCTGCGCCATGAATACGGCGGTCGTGGCGCCGACCAGGTCGTCGAGCTGATCGTAGCGATCGACCATCGGGTCGGCCGGCTCGTCGTCCCAGGGGCCGAGCCGCAGGAACGTCGTGGCGATTTGCATCCGGGCGTTCGAGCCAGGCAACTCATCGCCGGCCAATTGCTCTCGCACGAACTCGTCGTAAGGCAGATCGCGGTTGAAGGCGTCGATCACCCAATCGCGATAGCGCCAGACGTTCGGCTTGGCGCCGTCGCGTTCGTAGCCGTTCGATTCGGCGTACCGCACCAGGTCGAGCCAGTGCCGCCCCCAGCGTTCGCCGTACTCGGGCCGTGCCAGCAACTCGTCGACCAGGCGGGCGAAGGCGCCGGGCGCGTCGTCATCCAAAAACCGCTGCTGCTCTTCCGGCGTCGGCGGCAGTCCGAGCAGGTCGAAATAGACTCGCCGCAACAGCACGCGGCGCTTGGCCGGCGGCGCCGGCTTCAGCCCGGCTTTCTCCAACTCGGCCAAGACGAAGGCGTCGATCGGATTTTGCACCCAGTGCGGATCGCCCAGCGGCGGCGGTTCGACGCGACGAACGGGCTTGAACGCCCAATGATCGAGGTCCGACGCGCTGAACTGGAACCGGCCATAGGGTTCGTCGGCCGCGGCTCCGCCCGGCAACAAAAGCGCCGCCAGAACGAGCATGGTCCATGCTCGGAAGATTGGCCGCTCCCAAGCAGCGAAGCGCTTCATTGCCTGGCCATCCTCACAAAGCGTAAGCGTCGGGTGGGAACCGCGCCGGCCGCCGAACGGCTCTTGCGCGACAAAGGCAGGTCCGAACCCTTTAAGGATAGCAGTTGGCGGCGCCGCGACCAACCAAATTTGCGGTCGGCCTTCACGCTCCGCTGCCGGTCGAGGCCGAGTTCCGCGAACAACTCGCCAATCGCCGGCCTTGGCGCGGTCATGCCTTGCCCGGCAGCACGATGCCCATCTCGCGCATCAGCAGTTGCATGTCCTCCCAAACGTCCTTCTTGGCGGCCGGGTTCCGCAAGAGATATGCCGGATGATACGTGCAGAGCACGCGAACGCCGTGGTAGTCGTGGAACCGCTTGCGCAGCCGCCCGATCGACTCGTCGGTGGCCAGCAGGGCCTGCGCCGCGACCGCCCCCAGGCAGCAAATGTATTCGGGGCGAATGATCTCCAACTGGCGATCGAGAAACCCACGGCAATTGGCCGTCTCATCGGGCAGCGGGTTGCGATTGCCGGGCGGACGGCACTTCAACGTGTTCAAGATATAGACGTCTTCGCGCCGCAGCGTGCAGGCCTCGATGATCTTGTTCAGCAACTGGCCGGCGCGGCCCACGAACGGTTCGCCCTGGCGGTCTTCGTCGGCGCCCGGCGCCTCGCCCATGAAGCACAGCCGCGCCTGCGGATTGCCGACGCCAAACACCGTCTGCGTGCGCGTCGTCGCCAATTCGTGGCAGCGCGTGCAGGCCGCCACTTCGCGGGCGATGACTTGCAAGGCCGTCGGTCGATCGCTCGCGGGCGGCGCCGGCGCTTCGGCGCCGCTGGACAAAGTGGATCTCCGCGCGACGCCCGCGGCTTGCTTCGTCATTTGAGATTCCACGGTTTGCGCCAGGCTCTGTGTCTCGATTTGCGCCGAGATTTGCGCGGGGATTTGCCCCGGCGGTTCGATCGCGTCCGCCGCCAAGGCCAGCTTGGCCGCGGCGGCCGACGGCTTCGGTACATGGGTGACGCCGGCCCGCTCGAGGCTTTCCAGAGTTTGCAACGCCGCGCGCCGGGCTTGCCGCAGGTCGAAGGTTTCTTCGGTCACGTTGCTTCGGTTCCTTCCGCGGGCTTCTTCGTGCCGCAATCCGCCGCGATTTCGGCGAGGTTGACCGCCGACCATAAAATGACGCATCCCAGTATAGACTTCCTTGGCGCCGCTGTCGCTCGCGGGACGATTCAACTATCATTCTAGGTTAGCGGCTTTTGCGAAAATGGGGCGGTTCGCCCAGTTGGCAACGAAATCGAGTGCGTTTCATGGGCGTTCCCCAGGTGGTCATCGTCGGTCGGCCGAACGTCGGCAAATCGAGCTTGTTCAATTGGCTGGTGAACAAGCGCGTGGCCATCGTCGACGATACCGCCGGCGTCACGCGCGACCGCCTGACGCATTTGATGTGCATCGGAGATCGCTATTTCGAGCTGGTCGATACCGGCGGGATGGGGGTCGAAGACGTCGACAACCTGACCAGCCACATCGAAGAGCAGATCGAAACGGCCATCGAATCGGCCGATCTGCTGCTGTTCGTCGTCGACGCCCGTGACGGCCTCGTGCCGCTCGACGAAGAGGTCGCCCGGCGGCTGCGATACGCCCGCGCGCCGGTGCTCTGCGTCGCCAACAAGACCGACGCCCCCTCGCTCGATTCGCAGGCCGACGAATTCTACCGGCTGGGCCGCGGAAAATTGCTGCGCGTCAGCACGCGCGAGAACCGCGGGCGGCAGGAACTGCTCGACGAAATCTTCGAGCGGCTGCCCGACCACGACGGCAGCGAGCCGCCGACCGAGCCGGCCATGAAAGTGGCCATCGTCGGCCGCCGCAACACCGGCAAAAGCACCTTCGTCAACACTCTGGCCCACGCCGAGCGGATGATCGTCAGCGAGGTGGCGGGCACCACTCGCGATAGCGTCGACGTGCGCTTCGAGCTCGACGGCAAAGCCTTCACGGCCATCGACACGCCGGGCCTGCGCCGCGGCAAGAGCATGACGACCGACATCGATTTCTACAGCAGCCACCGCGCCCAGCGCAGCATTCGCCGGGCCGACGTGGTGCTGCTGTTCTTCGACGCCAGCGAGCGGATCAGCAAGGTCGACAAGCAGCTTTGCGATTACGTCGCCGAGCAGTACAAGCCGTGCGTGTTCGTGGTCAACAAGTGGGACATGTTCGCCGGCAGCCTGCCCACCGAAAAGTGGGTCGCCTACTTGCGAGACACCTTCCGCACCATGCACCACGTGCCGATCGCCTTCATCACCGGACAGACCGGCAAGAACGTCAAGGCCCTGCTGAATCATTCGCAGATGCTGTTCAAGCAGGCCCGCGAGCGCGTGAGCACGGCCGATTTGAACCGCGTGCTGCGGGCGGCCGTCGAAAAGAATTCGCCGCCGCTCTACAAGCATCGCCTGCCGAAGATTTACTACGCCACGCAGGTCGGCGTCGAGCCGCCGACGCTGGTGCTGTTCTGCAACACGCCGCAGGCGATCAGCGCCAACTACCGCCGCTATTTGCTGGGCGTGTTTCGAGATTTTCTGCCGTTCGGCGAAGTGCCGATCAAGCTTTACCTGCGGCGCCGCGAAGGGGCGGTGCCCGGCGCCGATAGCGATAAGCGGGCGGAAAGCGACGCCCGCGCCGAGGGCCGCGAGCTTATGGATCGAGACGAACCGCAGTTGCCGCAGGATGCCGACGAGGTGAACCATTGATTGTCGGAGTGCCCAAGGAAATCAAACGCGATGAATATCGCGTGGCGCTATTGCCGGTCGGCGTCGAAGAGCTTTCGCGGGCCGGTCACACCGTGCTGGTCGAAGCCGGCGCCGGGCTAGGCTCGGGCATTTTGGACGAGATGTACGCCGCGCACGGCGCCAGGCTCGTCGGCAGTTCGCAAGAAGTTTTCGGCGAAGCCGAGCTGGTCGTCAAAGTCAAAGAGCCGCTGCCGGCCGAGTGGCCGCTGCTGCGGCCCGGCCAGGTGGTGTTCACCTATTTCCATTTCGCCGCCGACCGCAAGCTGACCGAGGCCGTGCTGGCCTCGGGCGTCACGGCCGTGGCTTACGAAACGCTGCGCGACGACCGCGGCCAATTGCCGCTGCTCACTCCGATGAGCGAAGTCGCCGGGCGGATGAGCATTCAGGAGGGCGCCAAGTATCTCGAACGGCCGCAGATGGGCCGCGGCATTCTGTTGGGCGGGGTGCCGGGCGTGGCGCCCGCGAGAATCACGATCCTCGGCGGAGGCGTCGTCGGCGCCAATGCGGCCAAAGTGGCGGCCGGCTTCGGGGCCAATGTCGGCTTGCTCGACGTGAACATGGACCGCCTGCGTTATCTCGACGACGTGATGCCGCCGAACGTCGATTGCCTGTTCAGCGACCGCCACACGATCCGCGAGCAGATTTCGCGGGCCGACTTGGTGATCGGCTCGGTGTTGATCCCCGGCGCCAAGGCGCCGCAACTGATCGAGCCGGACGACTTGAAGCTGATGCAGCCGGGCAGCGTGATCATCGACGTGGCGATCGACCAAGGGGGCTGCGTGGCGACCAGCCGTCCGACGACGCACAGCGAGCCGACGTTCATCGTCGACCAGGTGCTTCACTACTGCGTGACGAACATGCCCGGCGCCGTCGGCCGCACCAGCACCTACGCCTTATGCAACGTGACTCTCCCGTGGGTCTTGCAGATCGCCAACCGCGGCATCCAAGCCGCCGCCGAAACATTGAAGCCGATCGCCCGGGCCATCAACATCATCGACGGCAAAGTCGCCAACCAAGCCGTCGCCGCGACGTTCGGCATGCCTTGGGATAATCGGTTCGGGGGCTAGAAGTCATTCTCGGAGGCGGCGAAATTATGAACTCCGCTGAGTGGTTCAACAGACTCGAGTCAGTGCTTGAGCGCGAAGCTGAGCACGCAGGAGTGCTCGAACATGGAACGATGATCGGAAGCGTGCGAGAATTCATCACGCGGAGAGTCTTGCAATCCTTCTTGCCCCCGGTCACCCATTTCGGAGCGGGAAAAGTAATAGACTCCGTGGGGAACGATTCTCGGCAAGTTGACGTAATCCTCTTCGATGGGAGATTTCCGCATTTCTCGTCACATGGAATGCTCGGCCTGTATCCTGTGGAGGGAGTCCTGGCCACCGTAGAGATCAAGAGCGGCTTAACCAAAGATAAGGTGGCCGAGGCATTTGAAAACTGTTCATCGGTTTCAGAACGGCTTCCACGAACCGGTTTTCGGCACACTCTTGACGAGGTAAAGCAGCTGTATGTTCAGAAGGGGATGAATCCAGACGATGCATACGAGCGGCGTTTGCGGGAAATGTTGGTTCCGACTTATGTCTTTTCCTTCCAGGGTCCAGCAACGGCGGAAACCTTGGCGAACTCCATCGTTAGTTGGATTGAAACGAGAGCTAAGGTCGGCAATCTCAAGGCGGTGTATCTTCCGAGGCTTATTGTTGCCGGAAATCTGGTTGCAGTGTTGAACGACGGACTTTTCAACATCAATAGGGTTAATAGGAGCGCACTCGATGAAAAAAAGGTGCTGTACCTGATCGCAGAGACTCCCCACCGCTTTGGATGGCTTGCCACGCATCTCATCTCATCGGTGTGCGGTCGATTGGGAACGTTAGAAATCCCGTTCAAACAGACAACACTCGACCCATACTTGCCCGTGACTGCCTATATCCAAGAATTCCGCACGAGTCAAAACATTACCGAAGTTTCAATCGACAGGAAGTGCTGTCAGCCAGTTGAAGGTTTTTTGCACACTTGAAGCCCCACTGCTCGGAGGATATCGCATCGACCAACCCGGAAATCTCGAACCGATGCGTGTCGTTTGTTGGGTTCGTCGAAAAACAAAGAGAAACAAAGGTGCCAGGAACCGATGAATCTCGGCGTTCGCTTCTTCGGCGACTTTGGCGCTGGCAAGGAACTGCCCGGCTTCGATGGTTTTCGGCGGGTTTTTCCGCATCGTCTTGATGCGGTGGGGCTCGAAATCGGTGGTGAACGTGATCGTCACGGAATCTCCTGCGAGAATCGAGATGCGATTGCCGCGACTACTCGGCCCCGATGTGGGCGCCCTTTTCGGCCACGGAGCGCTTCATCAGCAACACGAAGGCCAAAAGCACCGCCGAAAGAACCGCAAACATCCAAAAAACGTCGAAGTAGGCCAGCGACGACGCTTGCTCGCGGCGGAGGTTCGCCAATGTTTGCCACGTCATTTGCCGCGACAAGAAAGGGTCGCCCGTGTGTTGGAGGAAGAATGATTGGCCTTGCGCTTGGAACGAACTTGCCGCGGCGTTCAATGGGTCAAGAAATTCCCCCAGTCGCTCGGAATGAAACTGCTCGCGGCGGATTTCCATCGTGTGGGCCAGCGACGTGCCGACGCTGCCCCCTTCGTTGCGCAACAGCGCAAACAAGCCGACCGCCGCTCCGCGCAGATGGGTCGGCGTATCGAGAAAGGCGGCGACGTTGATCGGGGCGAAAATCATCGACAAACCGGCGATCAACACCACTCGCGGCCAAATGACCATCGCAGGGCTGATCGAGAGGTTCATTTGCGACATCCAATAACAGCCGGCCGCCATCGTCGCTAGTCCCGCGGCGATCAACCAGCGCGCATCCGCGCCCAGGCCCATCAATTTGCCGACGACGATCAAAACCACGATCGAAAAGATCCCGGCCGGCGACAGCACCAGCCCGGAAACGTAGGCGTCGTAGCCGAACAGCGACTGGAGCAAGGCCGGCAGCGACGTGCTGGCGCCGTAGAGGATGCCGTAGGCGCAAAAGATAATGACGCAGCAGGCTGCGAAGTTGCGATTGGCCAGCGGCCGGAAATTGACGACCGGGTTCGCAATCCTCAACTCGCGAAAGATCAACGCGCCGAGAGACAGCGCGAACAGGACCAAGAGCGTCTGCACGCGCCAAAACGGATCGCCGAGCCAGTCCCATTCCTGCCCCTTGCTCAGCACGATTTCCCAGGCCGACATCAGAACCACGAGCAATCCCAGTCCGGTGTAGTCGAAGTTCAACGGCCGCCGGCGCAGTTCCGCCCGTTCGAGCTTGAGATGCTCCGGGTCGACGACCAGCAACTGGGCCGCCAACAGGGCCACGGCGCCCATCGGAACGTTGATGAAAAAGATCCAGCGCCAGTCGTAATTTACCGTGAGATAACCGCCAAGCGTCGGCCCGACGACCGGGGCGATCAGCGCCGCGATGCCGAACATCGTCATCGCCGCCCCTTGCTTTTCGCGCGGAAAAGCGTCGAGCAAGACGGCCTGGCTCGACGGCTGAAGGCCGCCGCCGGCCAGCCCTTGCAGCACTCGGAAGAGAATCAATTGTTCGAGGCTGGTCGCCATCCCGCACAGGCCCGAGGCGATCGTGAAGATCGCGATCGATAGCATGAAATAGTTTCGGCGGCCGAGATGCGCCGAAATCCAGCCGGAGATCGGCAAGATCACGGCATTGGCGGCCAGGTAGCTCGTAATCACCCACTCGCTATCGGCCACCGCCGCCGACAGCCCGCCGGCGATGTAACGCAGCGCGACGTTGGCGATCGTGGTGTCGAGCACCTCCATGAACGTCGGTACGACCACGGCGACGGCCACCAGCCAAGGATTGACGGCGACGCGGCTGGCCGCGGCCGGCGGGAGGGCTATGCTGCTCACGCTCCGTCCTTTCCGAGATTTCCGAGATCGAGCGATGCAGGCGCCGCGCCGTTCAAAGCCCGCGGCGGGCCGTTTTCGCCAGGGCGTAGTCTTGCAGCACGCGCCCTTTGCCCGGATCGTCGCCGACGAGCGGTTCATGGATATAGACGTAGGGCACGCACGACAGTCCAATCAGCAGCGCCGTCTGATCGGGGTCGTAATCGTCCAATTCGATGCGGACGGGAACGCGCTGCACGACCTTTACGAAGTTGCCCGTCGCGTTTTGCGGAGGCAGCAAAGCCAACGTCGAGCCGGTGCCCATCGCGAAGCCGGTGATGCGCCCCTTGAATTCGCGCCGCTTGCCGTACATGTCCACCTCGCAACGCACCGGCTGACCGATGCGCAGCTCGCCGAGCTGGGTCTCCTTGAAGTTGGCGTCGATCCAGATTTCCGTCAGCGAGCGCACGGCCAAGAGGGCCTGTCCAACCTGGACGTGGTTGCCGGGGTTCACGTTGCGGCGGGTGACGACGCCGTCGATTTCGCTTACGATGTCGCAATAGCGAAGATCGAGTTCGGCCAGGTCCAAATCTCGCCGCGCCTGCAGCAGCCGGGCCTCGGCTTGCTTGACGCCGGGCGACTCAGGAATCAGCCGTGCATAGATGCGGTCGAGGTTTCCCTCGGGATCCTGCTTGTAGAATTCCTCGATCGCCTGCTTGGGAGTCGCCTCATAGGTCGAAGGGCTAAACCCCAGTTGGGCCGCGCTGCTTTGCAAGGCGCCCAGCGCTTCGCGCACGGTGGAGAATTTCTGGTCCAGATTCTCCGGCGCGTCGAGCGGGTTTTCATAATTGATCGGCAGTCCCAGCCGCGTGCGCGTCTGCTGAATGGTTTGCTCCGCGCTGCCGACGCGATTTCGGGCCACCTCAAGTGCGGCCTTGTATTCGTCGAACTCTTGCTGGCTGATGGCGCCTTTGGCGACCAGCGTTTGGCCGCGAGCGAAATCGCGTTCGGCCAGCTCCCGGTTCGCTTGCTCGACTTTCAATTCGGCCACGTTCGATTTCAGCAAAGCGAGTTGATTTCGCACCTCCTCCATCGTATGCTCTAGCTTGAAGCGATTGCTCCGCGCCTGCGCCACAATGCCGCGCACCTGGGCTTCGGCGGCCGTGCGATCGCGTTCGGCCGCTTCAACGGCCGCCTGCTTGATCGCCACCTGCACCTGGTACGGTTCCTTGTCGAGCTGCACCAGCACGTCGCCCCGCTTGACGCGCATGTTGTCGTCGACCAAGACGCCGCTCACCTGGCCGGCGACGCGGGGAGCGACGAAGGTCACATGACCGTTGACGTAGGCGTCGTCCGTGGAAACCGTGTCGAGCGCCGTTCGAATCACGGGGGTCAAGAAAAACCCGGCGACCGCCACAACGACCACGCCGGCCAACAGCATCAATCGCCTCGGCCTGCGGCGAGCGGGCGAAGGCGCCCCGGAAACGACAGACGGAGCGCCGGCGGATGAATTCCGAACTTCCGGGGGCGATTTCTCCGGTGACGAAACCGGATTCGATCTGTTCGCGGCCCCTTCGTCTCGCGCCGGTCGTGAAATGTTTTCAGGGGCGGAGCGTCCCTCGCCGCTGGCTTCCATCTCGGTTCCTCCCCAGTCGCGTCGCCAGCGCAACCGTTCGACGGACTTAGATGAATTAGCAGATAAAACGTGACGCACTCAACTCAGTCGCGACAACGCATCGTCCAATCCGAACGCGTCAATATATCCGCGGATCGCTTCTCGCAGGTCGGCGATGGCGGCCTCCTCGGTTTCTCCTTCGCCATATGCCGGAATGTCCGGCAATCGCGCAGTGTAGCCGCCCTGCTCTGGATCGGGGATCAATTCGACGATCACGGCCATATTCGCTCCTTCCTAATACGAGAATTCTAGCACGGGCCAACCGCGGATCAAAGACGTCGAGCGAGCGTCGAAGTTCAATCGCGGGCGCCAAGCGGCCTGCCCGCCGAGCGGCGCGAACCGAGCGGCGCCAGCGGCAAGGGACGCCAAACGTG
>Ga0134126_10013556_pt1 | contig 10296 bp, 13 predicted proteins | sample KB31752_FD_96881 | JGI IMG/M metagenome (GOLD analysis project Ga0134126, IMG submission 96881) | Terrestrial soil microbial communities with excess Nitrogen fertilizer from Kellogg Biological Station, Michigan, USA - KB3-175-2 | ecosystem: Environmental > Terrestrial > Soil > Unclassified ...
CAACTCCTCGGAGGTCGTGCAGATCTACAAGCTGCTGACACGGGCCGACTACGACAAAGTCAACGCCGGCCGGGATATCGGGCAGAAGAACGCCAACGGCTATTTTGCGATGCTTGGCGCACCCTACGGCTTCGAACTGCAGACGTTCCTGACGCCGGGCACCGGCATGCCCTGCTGGAACCCGCCCTATGGGACGCTCTCGTCCTACGACCTCAATACCGGCAAGCTCAACTGGCGCGAGCCCTTCGGCCAGGTGCAGAAATGGGGCTTCTACATGCCGCAATCCTGGGGCTCTGTGACCATTGGAGCGCCAGTCATCACCAAGACCGGAGTGATCTTCATCGGCGCCTCGATGGATTCCCGCGTGCGGGCGATCGACCTCAAGACCGGCAAGGTCCTATGGAGCGGCCTCGTCGACGCCCCGGCGGTCGCCTCGCCGGCGGTCTTCACCTATAAGGGCCGCGAATATGTGGTTTTCGCAGTCGGCGGCAACTCCATCCTCGAGCCGAAGGTCAGCGACCAGTTGGTTGCCTATACTCTGCCGAAGAAATAGCGGTTGGCGGGCGTCAGCCAGCTTTCCCTTCCACAACCACGAAGCCCAGCCGCCGATAAAGCGACTGGGCCTTTATGTTGTCGACCTCGGTCTCGAGCTCAGCGTAAGGCGTGCCACGCTGCGATTGGCGCAGTGAGGTCGCGCCGCATCGTAAGGGAGGCCTGCACTACTCGGCCGCAGCCGGCGCCTCAGCCAAGCCGCCAGCTTTCTCGATAAAGGCGATGACCTTGTCGAGCCCCTCGCGGCGCGGCAGATCGGTGAATACGTAGGGCCGTCCGCCGCGGACCTTTTGCGTATCGCGCTCCATCACTTCGAGGCTGGCGTTCACGTAAGGCGCGAGATCGGCCTTGTTGATGATCAGCAGGTCTGAGCGCGAGATCGCCGGGCCGCCCTTGCGCGGGATCTTTTCACCTTCCGCGACGGAAATGACATAGAGCGTCAGGTCGGCCAGATCAGGCGAGAAGGTCGCGGCGAGATTGTCGCCGCCGGACTCGATCAGCACGATGTCGAGATCAGGAAAGCGCCGGTTGAGATCGGCAATCGCGGCGAGATTGATCGAGGCGTCCTCGCGGATCGCCGTGTGCGGGCAGCCGCCGGTTTCGACGCCGACGATGCGATCCTCGGAGATCGCCTGCAGTCGCGCCAGGATCAGCGCGTCTTCCTTGGTATAGATGTCGTTGGTCACGACCGCCATCGAGTAGCGGTCGCGCATCGCCTTGAGCAGCATCTCGCAGAGCGTGGTCTTGCCCGAGCCGACCGGGCCGCCGATGCCGATGCGGAGGGGACCATTGGGCGATTTCATATGAGCCTCATCAGAGCGAGCAGCAGGAAGCCGGCACCTAGGATCAGGCAGAGTGGCGAATAGGTCTTCCGGTCGAATCTTCGAAACGGCTCGGTTGGGGTGCGCGCTATCCACCAGGCGGTATAGCCGACGGCGCCCCGGGCGAGGAAGACCAGTCCGGCAAGGGCGGCAAGCATGGTTAGCACGGGGCCGCCGCTGGTCGGATCGGCCACGGCAAAGGCAATGACGCACGCGACCGCCGAAAACAGGAAGACACCGAAGGACATATAGAGGGGCGGCATACGCTCGATGCCGGGCGTGCCGACCACAGTCTGCGCCAGAAGCTTGCGGTCGCGGATCGGCCACATGATGCCGACGCTCCAGAGCAGGTGGGCGATGGCGATGGCGATCAACACGATGCCAACCACGGCGGCGATGAGGTTTGAGGCGATCAGCACGGCAAAGTGCCCCTCATGAGCGGAATATCCTCGGTTCGAACGTCTCGTGTCGCATCTGTGCGATGTCGGTGGCGTAGGCGATCGAGCCGAGATCGGCAAGCGTTTCGGTTTCCACGCGCGCGGCGAGGGCGGCCGCGTGCGCCTCGAGCGCGGCCAGAACTTGCAGCCCCGCCGTCTGACCTAGCGGCACGAGGCGGACGGCGACCGAAATCTGGCTGTGGATGGCCGCCGTCAGGAAGGCGATCAGCGTGTCTTTGAGCGCAATGCCATGCGCGGCCGCGATCGCGCCGATGGCAATGGGATAGGGGCAAGGTGCGGGCAGGCAGGCGAAGATTTCCGACGGCCACGCCCGTGCCGCGACGATGAAAGCATTTCCCGTGGCGAGGATTTCCGCGTGGCGTTCCGCCGTCGGGACAAGCGCGAGACAGAACTCGGCCAGCCCGGCGAGTGCCGTGGCATCCGGGCCGGCGCGATGCGCGTGGGCCAGCAGAATGGCGTCGGCGTGGATGCTCCCATGTGCCAGGTTGCCGTCGAGCCAGTTTCGCAGGGACTCAGAGCCGGTTACGGTTTGCTCCGCAATCGCCGTCTCAAGGCCACCCGACCAGGCGAAGGTTCCGACCGGGAAGGCGGGGGAGAGCCATATCAGCAGCCTCTGCAGCGCAATGGGATCGGTCATGCGAAGGCGCGCCGACAGATGCTCATCGCAGGCTCAAGGCGTGGCCGCCGGAGCCGTGGTCGTGGCTATAGGCGCCGTGCTCCGGTGAAAAATGCTCGACCCGTTCGGTGACGGTCGCACCAAGCCCGATCAGCATGTCGCGGATGACGCGATCGCGGCGAATCAGGATCCGGCCTTTTTCGATCTGCGCCGGCATATGCCGGTTGCCGATGTGCCAGGCGAGCTGGGCAATATGCGCCGCGTCGCGGCCGCGGACTTCGTAGACCTCTTCATCGGCGGCGATAACCGCGACCCGTCGGCCATCCTCGAGTTCGAGCACATCGCCGTCGCCAAGCGTCACGGCCTGCGGAAAATCGATGAGGATTTCCTCACCCCCAGGCAAGGTCAGGAGCTTGCGCCGAAGCCGCCTTTCGTCATGTGCGAGGGTCAGGCTATCGAACGCCGCTCCCTTTGCGCGGCCGGCGGGCAGGTGGGTTTTGACGCGCAGCATCTGGTCCTTCGCGCCGCATTCTGGTGGGACGCCGATCGAAATTCGAAGAAAGCTTAGCGGCTTAGAGCGGATTGTAGAAGAGGCGGACAACCCAACTCAGCTGGTAGGCGATCTGGATTACCGCCACGGCCAGTTGGAAATAGCGGTTGCGGATCAGAATGGCGGCGCCGCAGAGCAGGAGTCCGACCGGCACCTCGATCATGTATTCGACGCCGAAGCCGGCGAAATAATTCGGGCCCTTGATCGCGGTATCGAAGATATCAAGGACGATGGTCAGAGCGTAGAGCCCATAGAACCAGGCGCGGCGGGAGAGGAAGAAGCCCTCGTAGCCGTCATATTCGGCGAGATTGTCGGGGAAGAGCAGGGCGCAGAGCAGGAACAGGGTCGTGCAGTAGGCGATAAGAAAGAGGAAGACGCCGAAGGTCCAAACCGGCACGTGGATGAGGGCGAACTCCCACCACCAGAAATGCACCAGTGTCAGCATCATGGCCGCCGCCCAGATGAGGTGCGGCAAATAGAGCCTGGAGCGGTCCGGATGCTGGATGATGCCGGCGAAACCCAGCAACAACCGTGCGATGGCAAGGCCAACGACCGTGCCCATCAGAATGCGAAGATGCGTGAAGAGCTGTGCGCCGGTCGCTGCGTCCATCGGCAAGGATCAGGGCGTGTTGTCGACCTGGGAGCACGTGGCGATGGGCTTGGCGTTAGCTCCCATCGTCAAGTCATAGAGGCTCGCGTCGTTGCCTTTGTTCCACCAGACATATTTGCCGGCGACGTATTTGGCGCCGGAGCCGGCGAGCACGGTATTGAACAGTAGCGTGCTGCCATCGAGCGGGATCATCGCCAGGTAATTGGGGGCGGCGTTGATATAGTCGACCGCCAACTGCTCAAAGTCGCCCTGGCAGCCATAATTCACCGTCTTACGTTCGAAATCGCCGGTGGTGTTGAGGGTGATCAGGAGGCTGCTGCTGGCAGTCGCCGCGGGGGCCGGCGCCTCCGGCGGGGAAGCCGGCTGCTCCGCCGGAGCCGCCGCCGGGGCAGCGGATTCGGTGCCCGTGCTCGAGGCAGGGGCAGCGAGAGCGGGCAGGGCGATCAAAAGCGGCAGGGTGACGACGACGGCGCAAAGTCGACTCATGGCGGGTTCTCCCGGAATCGCCCCCGCTCCAGCATAACCGCGCCGGTCGTCATCCGCCATCCTGAGGACGCCGCCTGCTTCAGGCGAAATAGGCGGCGAGAAGCCCAAGGATAATCGCTACCGCATCTTCGAGCAGCCCCGCCGGCAGGTCGCGGCCAAAGGCGGCAGCGAGACGACGGCGCGCCTCGAACCCGCCCAGTGTACCGACTACGGCCCCGATGACGCCGAGGATCAGCGTCGCGATTGCAAGACCCGTGCCCGCCGGCAGTCCGACGATGAGCCCCGCCGCGCCGCCGAGGATGATGCGCCCGGCGAATTGCGGCACGCTCTTGCGGCTCGGCGTGGTCGGCAATTGGTCGCCGACATATTCGACGATGGCGAGGATGCTCAGAATGACGACGGTGATCGTGTTGCCAATGAAGCTTGCCCAGGTGGCAGAAAGATCGATCCAGCCGAGATGGGCGGCCCAGGCCACCGCCGCGAGCGGTGTAACCGCCCGCAGGCCACCGACGATGCCGAGAACTAGTGCGGCGAGATAAAGCATGGTCTCCCCCAAAATTCGACCGAAGCAGATTGATAAAAGAACCGGCGGATCCTCTTCGCCGGTTCGGAACTCCGAATCCAGAAATCAACTTTATTCGACGTGTATTATGCGCGCGTGGGGCGGCGGGTGCAAACCGTCTCAGAACAAGAAGTATCGCTGCGCCATCGGCAGCTCAGTCGCAGGCTCGCAGGTCAGCAACTCACCGTCGGCGCGGACTTCATAGGTTTCGGGATCGACTTCGATCTTCGGCGTTGCGTCGTTGAGCTTCATCGCGGCCTTGCCGATACCGCCGCGGGTATTTTCGACGGCGAGCATCGCCTTGTCGACGCCGAGCGCTTGCTGCAGGCCGGCTTCATAGGCGAGCCTGGAGACGAATGTCACTGACGAACGCGCCGGCGATTTGCCGAAGCCGCCGAACATCGGCCGATAATGGACCGGCTGCGGCGTCGGGATCGAGGCATTGGGGTCGCCCATCGGGGCTGCGGCGATCGTGCCACCGAGCAGCACCATTTCCGGCTTCACGCCGAAAAAGGCCGGAGCCCACAGGACGAGGTCGGCCCGCTTGCCGACCTCGACCGAGCCGATATGGGCGCTCATGCCATGGGCGATCGCCGGGTTGATCGTGTATTTGGCGACGTAGCGGCGGACGCGGAAATTGTCGTTATCGCCGGTCTCCTCGATAAGCCGGCCGCGCTGCTTCTTCATCTTGTCGGCGGTTTGCCAGGTGCGGATCAGCACCTCCCCGACGCGCCCCATCGCCTGGCTATCGGAGGAAAAGCAGGAGATCGCACCAAGGTCGTGCAGGATGTCCTCGGCGGCGATCGTTTCCTGGCGGATGCGGCTTTCGGCGAAAGCCACGTCCTCGGGAATGTTCGGGTCGAGGTGGTGGCAGACCATGAGCATGTCGAGATGCTCGGCAATCGTGTTGCGGGTGTAGGGCCGCGTCGGATTGGTCGAGGACGGGATGACGTTGGGCAGGCCGGCGACCTTGATGATGTCGGGTGCATGGCCGCCGCCCGCGCCTTCGGTATGGTAGGCATGGATGGTGCGGCCCTTGAAGGCGGCGATGGTGCTTTCGACGAAGCCGCTTTCGTTGAGCGTATCGGTGTGGATCATGACCTGCACGTCGAAGCGGTCGGCGACAGAGAGGCAGTTGTCGATCGCAGCGGGCGTCGTGCCCCAATCCTCATGCAGCTTCAGCGCGCATGCGCCGGCCCGGATCATCTCTTCCAGCGGGGCGGGCAGGGAAGCATTGCCTTTGCCGGCCAGGCCCAGATTCATCGGAAAGGCATCGAAGCTCTCGATCATCCGGCCGATGTGCCAGGCGCCCGTGCAGGTGGTCGCCAGCGTGCCATGTGCCGGCCCGGTGCCGCCGCCGAGCATGCAGGTGACGCCCGACATCAGCGCTTCCTCGATCTGCTGCGGCGAAATGAAATGGATGTGCGAATCCATACCGCCGGCGGTCAGGATCTTGCCTTCGCCGGCGATCGCCTCGGTCGAGGGTCCGATGACGATGGTGACGCCAGGCTGGGTGTCCGGATTGCCGGCCTTGCCGATGCCCCAGATGCGGCCGTCCCTGATACCGATGTCGGCCTTGTAGATGCCGGTATAGTCGAGGATCAGGGCATTGGTGATGACGGTGTCGACGGCGCCCTGGGCGCGCGTGGCCTGGCTTTGCCCCATCCCGTCCCGGATGACCTTGCCGCCACCGAACTTCACCTCCTCGCCGTAGGTGGTGAAGTCCTTCTCGACCTCGACGACGAGGTCGGTGTCGGCCAGCCGGACCTTGTCGCCCGTCGTCGGTCCGTACATGTCGGCGTAGGCGGCACGGGAGATGCGGGTGGGCATTTTCGACTCTGCTTCAGCTGATCACGGGATCGGGCGCCGGCGTGCCGCGATGCATGCGGATCGCCCGGTCGATATAGCGGTTGAGCGCCTTGTCGTCGGCGGCGATGGCGGCATCTGCCGCTTGCGTCTTGGCGATCAGTGAGCAGGCGAGCACTTCTATGGCGTGCATCTGCGCCATCGCGCCTTGCTTGGCGAGTGCGTTGCCCTGGTTCTGGAAGGTGGTGAGCAGGGCGCGGAAATCCTCGAGCGACAGGTTGGCCTTGAAGGCCGACCAGGTCTGCCTGCCGGCGTGGCTGACGATGCGATCAGCAAGGCTGCCGAGGAGTGCCATGTCGCCACCGGCATCCGGACCGTTGGCGTCGAGCATCACCATCGCGAGGCGTTCCTTGAAGATTTCTTCCTTGCTAGGCATCCCTAGAGTTTTCCCATGATCTGCTGACGGAAGCCGTAGACGGCGCGGCCGCCGGCATAGGGCACAAGATGGACTTCGCGGCTCTGGCCGGGCTCGAACCGCACAGCGCTGCCGGCCGGGATATCGAGGCGCAGTCCGCGCGTCTTGTCGCGGTCGAAGCTGAGCGCCGGATTGGCCTCGAAGAAGTGGTAATGGGAGCCGACCTGGATTGGCCGGTCACCGGTGTTGGCAACCTCGAGCGTGATCCGCGGCCGGTCGGCATTGAGCTCGATCTCGCCGGGGGCGGGGATGACTTCGCCGGGGATCATGTGTGGCTCTCCTTCAAGCGACGCCGGGGGTCACAGGTCAGGGCTGTAAGTGGTGGCGCGCATGGTTCACCGGATCGGCTCGTGCACGGTTACGAGCTTGGTGCCATCGGGAAAGGTGGCCTCGACCTGCACGTCGGGGATCATCTCGGCGATTCCATCCATTACCTGGGCGCGGGTCAGCACGTGCGCGCCGGCCTCCATCAGCTCGGCAACGGGGCGGCCGTCACGGGCGCCTTCGACGACAAAATCGGTAATCAAGGCGATCGCCTCGGGATGGTTGAGCTTGACGCCGCGTTCGAGGCGCCGGCGCGCCACATTGGCCGCCATGGCGATCAGCAGCTTGTCCTTTTCGCGCGGCGTGAGGTTCATCGCGAACTTCCTACAGGCTCCACAGGCGCGGCACCTGGCCGCTCTCCGACAGCAAAGCGATAATGGGAACGATTGCCCGGCGCAAGGCGATGCCGGAGGGGGCAAGCGCCCGTACCACGAGCTTTTCGCCGATCCGGGTCGAGCCGAGCAGGGGGTTATCGGGCAGGGCGCGGATCGCTGCGGCCCGCCGTTCGGCATCGGGGCCGAGGTAGAGCAGGGTGGCGAAGGCGTTAGCGCCCGCCAATAATGACAAATTCTGCCGCTGGCGCGGGTCGGCGTCGAGGCGACTAGCCTCGGCGTGGATCAGGCGGCCACCACGCCGTATCCGCCAATTGTCGTTCAGCCGGGCGGAGCCGGCGTCTTCGCCCATCGCCTGGCGGCCGAGCAGCACGGCCTCGACCATGAACAGGGTAGCATCGCCGGCAAGGTCGATCTCGAAGCGGCGGTCGAGCCTGGCGCCCTCGAACAGGATCGTCTCCTGAGGAATCCAGTCGAGCCGCGCAACGGGGCCGGCAGCGAGGCGCGCCTCGACGACAACATCGGCGGCCGGAGAGCGATAAATGCGCTCCGCGGCCGGCGTCGTCAGGAGCAGCCGGCTTCCGGCGCCGGCTTCTGCGTTCCAGATCAGCCGGTCGCCACCTGTAAGGCCACCCGCGGTATTGATCAGCGCCGCTTCGATCGTCGCGTCGTGGGTACGCGGTAGCCGAATATTTGCGGCACCCTCCTGATAGAGGGTCATGATGCGTGTGCGACCCCCCGCGGTCCGGGTGCCGATGCTGCCCTTGCCACTCACCCGCTGCAGGCGGGGCGTGGCGATCGTTGCGGTCAATGCGGAGTTCATCGGTCTCTTCCGTCGGTCTCGCCATTGCTGTGCGAAGCCGAGGAAAAAGTCCACCTGCCGGTCCGGTCAATTTCGGGGTGGGCGAGGCCTTAACGGGTCGATCGTGATTTAGGCCGATCGCAACCAATCCGGAGAGTGGTCGTTGCTTCTGCGATCCGCCGACGCAGCGTCAACACGGCATTAAAGTTCGACGGATCGGGTGCGAGGGCTGACGCTCCCTCGTATTCGGCCTCGAAGGGGACGCGGGACTCCGGTTCCGCGTCCTTCATTATTTGCGGCCACGTCGACCGCTGCAGGCGTCGTCAGCGGTTTCCTACCCTTCTCGTCCGCGGTTTTACGGACCTGGCTCCGGTCCTTTGCTGAGATCGAGATCAGCGGTCGCGTTCGGGGCCAGACCGTGTGTTCTGCTCAGCTGTCGCGATAATATAGACGCGGCTACTCGTAGTTCTCTCTACGTATTTTGTCTAATATCAGTAATAATAATCACGATGAAGCAATTGGTTCATGCCATCGTGGTGATAATCGTAAAAGACGAATATCAGAACTTCCTCATGTATAAATGAAATGACGCAGACTCCCTGCCTGGAACGCAGCCACATGGGGCGGTTGCTGTTCACCTGACCGGGCGTGCATCCGCAACAAAGAGATTCGGGGCGCGTCATACAGAGGAGATGGAAATGCGCAGTGCAAAGCTTGTTGCTGGCTTGATGCTGGCCTCGTGTCTCGTAACCGCGCCGGCATCGGCCGCCGGCCTACTCGGCGGTCTGCTCGGGACCGGGTCGTCCGGCAGCTCATCGACTGGGTCGCTCGGGAGCACCGTCACCCATGTGGTGAGCGGTCTGACCGGTGGTGGTTCCACCTCGACCTCGTCCGGGAGTACCGGAATAACGGGCGTCGCGACGGCCTCGCTCAGTAATTCGAGCAGCGGTACCCAGGGAAACGTCACGGCTCTTGGCGGTGGCGGCAGCACGACGAATATCGGGCTGCACAGCATCCTTGGCGGCGACAGCAATCTGGGGGTGACTCTGCCGGGCAGCGGTAGTTCCTCGGGGGGGCTTATCGGTGGGCTGACAAATACCGTCAACGGGATCACCGGCGATGGTGGAACGCTCGATACCACGCTGCAAAATGTCGGTCTGAGCGGCGACAGTGGCGGTCTGGGCGGCCTCCTGGGCGGCAGCGGCGGCCTGCTCGGCTCTGACAACCCGGCGACCGGGCCCAGCGGCCCCACCGGTCCGAACGGGCCCTCCGGCCCCAACGGCCCCGGCCGCCCGGGTGGCCCGGGGGTCAACTCGTGGTATCCGAACCTTGCCGATTTGGGGGCGGCCTGCCGCAATGTCGATATCCGCGGCATCGCTGCCATTATGCAGGGCGGCCACTACAGCCGAGGCACTCTTTCGCAGTGGCGGCACGCCGCCAATGTCCAGGTCGTGCCGATCAAGATGTGCGCGGCGCTTCGTCGCGATATCCACAACGTCGCCGCCAGGAATGGCAATATGCAGATGGTGCAGCAGTTGGCGGCGGCGGATCCGCTGGTCAGTGCCTCGCTCGACCGTACGCGCTACGGCGCCGGCAATGTACTGGGCGTCGGCCAGGCCAACGGCACTCTTACTGTTTATGTTTACTGACGCTTACTAAGACCGCCGGGCTTTGATGGCTGAGGCGCGCTCCCCGCGATTTGGAGCGCGCCTCTTTGTGCTGCAACGGCCGAAGGCGGCTATGCTGCCAGCGCCGCCTTGGCGTCGATCCAGGCCAGTAGCTGAGCTTCGGCGACGGGCCGGCAGGTAATCCGCCCATTCCAGATATTGAGGCCCGCCCGCAGATGGGGATCGGCCAGCAAGGCCTCGCGCCAGCCCAGGTTGGCGAGCTTCAGCACGTGAG
>Ga0134126_10013557_pt1 | contig 10296 bp, 7 predicted proteins | sample KB31752_FD_96881 | JGI IMG/M metagenome (GOLD analysis project Ga0134126, IMG submission 96881) | Terrestrial soil microbial communities with excess Nitrogen fertilizer from Kellogg Biological Station, Michigan, USA - KB3-175-2 | ecosystem: Environmental > Terrestrial > Soil > Unclassified ...
CAGTGGCCGGTGCCGGACAGCCGCGCCGCCGCGATGTACGGTGACTGGCGGACGACCATGGTGGAGCCGCGGAACACCCGCGCTTGCACGGGGATGCTAAACGCGGACAGCGCAAAGATCAGGTGCAGCTCGCTCGGCCCGAGCACCTCGGCGACCGCGAGGACGAGCACCAGGGCGGGGAAGGCGATCAGCACGTCGAAGACGCGGGACAGTACCGAGTCGGTCCAGCTCCCGAAGTAGCCGGCGGTGAGCCCGAGGGTCCCGCCGATGATGATGCCGATCGCGGTGACGGCGAGGGCGATCTCGAACGACACCTGCCCGCCGTAGACGAGCATGGCGAAGATGTCCACGCCGTTGGCGTCGGTGCCGAGCCAGTGCCCCGGCGAGAACGGCGGCAGCGAGGAGTTCAGGATGGAGCCCGTGTCACCCGGCGGGATCGTGTAGATGTACGGCCACACGAAGCAGATGAAGAGCAGGGCGATGAGAATGCCGGCGGGCACCCACAGCCGCAGCGCGCGGGCTATCTTCTGCCATTTCAGCCGACGGCTGCTGACCAGCGACGGGAGCGACGGCTGCGGCGGCAGGATCGTCGTGGTCATGTCAGGAAGCTGAGCGGCCATACCGGATCCTTGGGTCGAGAACCGTGTAAAGCAGGTCAGCGAGGAGGTTGCCCGCCACCGTTACCAGGGCAAACACCACGACTATGCCTTCGATAAGCGGCAGGTCGTTGATGTTGATGGCGTTGATCAGCTCCGCGCCGATGCCGGGCAGCGAGAAGATCGGCTCGATGATGGCCACCGCGCCGATCAGCGTGCCCAGGTTGAGCGCGACGAGCGTGATGAGGGTGAACAGCGAGTTCTTGGTCGCGTGCACGACCAGCACCCGCCACGGGGCCACCCCCTTGGCCTTGGCGGTGACGATGTAATCCTCGCGTTCCATCTGCTCGACGATGTCGGCCCGCAGCAGGCGGCTGTAGACCGAGAACAGCCCGAAGCCGATGGAGACGGCAGGCAGGGTGAGGTTCTTGATCGCGGTGACGGGGTTATTGCCCAGGCTGTTGTCGATGATGTGGAACCAGCCGAGTTTGACCGCGAAGAGCCAGCCGACGCAGAGCGCCAGCGCGTACGGCGCGAAAGACAGGCCGATCATGGAGACCGCGAGGCTGATGCGGTCGAAGATCCCGTTGGGCTTACGGGCGGCGAGCACCGCCACGATGACGCCGAGCACGAGCGCGGCCACCAGAGCGTAGAGGAGCAGCCAGCAGGTGGTGGGCAGGTACTGGGCGATGATGCTGTTCACGCTCTGCTGGTTGCTGTAGGCGATGCCGAGGTTGCCGTGCAGCAGGCCGTCGAGCCAGATCCAGTAGCGGTCCCAGAAGGGATGGTTGAGGCCCAGCTGCGCGTCGAGCTTGGCGATCGCCTGCGGGCTCGCGTTGATGCCGAGGATCAGCTGGGCGGGGTTTCCGGGGATGAGGTTCATGACGACGAAAGTCAGGAAGGTGACGCCCAGCAGCACCGGGATGGCCGTGAGGAGCCGTCGGCCCACCAGCTGCAGTGCTGGAGAGCCGGTTACCCGGCGCGCGATCTGCGATCGCGCACCGGGATCCCGCTGGAGCTGGATCTGCTGTACCAGCGCCATTGTTGTTCCGATGTCCTTACTGTCGTTTACCGGCGGTCGGTCAGGAGCCGGCCTTGGGGTTGTACCAGACGTTCTCCCAGAGGGTCGCCGGCGCCACCGCCACCGCTGGCAGCGGCGTGGTGAGGCCGGGGCCGACCACGCCCTTCACCGAGACGTTGGCCGGGGCGAAGGCGAAGTAGAACGGTCCGTAGTAGTTCTTGGCGATGTACTCTGCCGCCTGGTTGTACAGCGGGCAGCGGACGCTCAGGTCGTTGCTCGACGCCGCCTGGGCCAGCATGCTGTCCAGCTTGGGGTCGTGGACGCCGCTGAACGGGGACGTGGAGTTGAACCGGAAGCCCACGCCCACGCCGCCGGCCGGGTCGTAGGCCCCAGCCGTCTGGATCATCGCCTGCCAGCTCTTCCCGCCGTTGGCGAGGAAGGCCTGGATGAGGCCGTTGAGCGGGTAGGAGTGCAGCGTGGTCTTGACGCCGAACTGCGACCATTCCTGGCTGAGTGCCTGCGTGGTCTCAGCGGCGACTGGGCTTGAGCTGATCGTGCCGAGGTCAATGGTGACCTTGTCCAGACCGGACTCCTTGACCAGTTGCTTCGCGAGCGTCGCGTCATAGCCCTGGTAGCCAGCCACCTTGGGGTCGTAGCAGATGCCGCCCGGGCCAGTGAAACCCTGAACCACGGGGTACTGGTTCTGGAAGATCTTGTCGAGGATCGGCGCGAAGTCGGTCATCGCGTAGATGGCCTGCCGCGCCTTGGCGTTGTTGAACGGCGCTACCGCGGTGTTCAGCTGCAGGTCGTAGGGCGAGGTGCCCAGCTGGGTCAGCACCTGGAAGTGCGCCTTCGACTGCGTGAGCAACTGCGGTGTCGACATGTCGATGTAGACCTGGCCCTCATTCGAGAGCATCGCCTCGTAGGCCGCCTCGTCACCGCTGACCGACTTGAAGGTCAGGTTGTCGAGGTACGGCAGCCCCTGCGAGGCCTGCCAGTAAGTCGGGTTCTTCTTCATCACGATCTGGTTGCTGAACGAGTCGCTGACCATGATGAAGGGGCCCGCACCGACGGGGAGCTTGGCGAACGCCTTCTCGCCCATGCTGTTGAAGGACTGCTGCGAGATGATCCAGTTCGGGATCGTATCGAACATCTGGTTGATGAACGCGCCGTCCGGGGCGGTCAGGTTGACCTGGACCTGGGTCGGCGAGAGCACCTTGATGACGCCCGCCTTAGGCGGCGACGTCGTCACCTTGGGGTTGGTGCGGGCAATCGTCCACTGCGGCGCGCAGGTGCAGGAGGACTGCAGGTCACGCGTCCAGTTCCAGGCGACAACGTCAGCGGTCAGCGGGGACCCGTCAGAGAACTTCACACCGGGACGGAGGTTGATCGTGACTGTCTTGTTGCCGTTGGAGAACGTGTACCCGGTGGCGAGGTCGTAGATCAGCTTGCCGTTGTCGCCAAGCTCGAAGAGCTGGCCGTACACGGCGTTGTAGTAGTCCTGGTCGGCGGAACCCGTTGTGTTGGTCGCCGGGTCGAGGCCAAGCGGCCAGTCCCCGGCGAAGCCCTTGCCCTCCAGGACGGTCAGGGAGCCGCCCGATACGGGCTTGCCGCTGACCGCAATGGAGGTGTTCGACTTGAGCGTCGACGGCGAGGCTGATCCGCCACCGCTCGCTCCGCTCCCCCCGCTGCCGCTGCTGCACGCGGCAGCAGTGGACAGCACTAGTGCAGCCGCCCCAGCGAGGCAAGCGGTCCGCACTGACATAAGCCGAAATCTCACCGGCATTCACCTACTCGTGATTAATCGTACGCTGGTTGGTGACAAATGAAGAGTCGCTCGTCCCGAGATTTGTCTTGGATACTCTCACCCGCTCGGGATGCCCGCAAGAAGTAATAAACGGGGTCTACCGGATCGTGAACTACCTTGTATCCGCCCCCCGCCGGTCACGTCCCGGTGTTGTGTCATCCCACAAAGCCGGCGAACAGCCCATTGACCGCCCGGCCTGCCGTGAATCTGGCCTGCGTGCGGGCGTTGGGGTAGCGCCCAGGGCACCATCTTGGGTATAGATGACCCGACTTCGCCGAGGGGAGGAATGTGGCCGACGCCAGGGACACAGGGAAAACAGGAGACACGAGAGACACGAGAGACGCCACCGCGACCACGGCCGGCACCCGCCCGGGAGGCGGTGCGCCGGAGGCGGCGCCCGGTCGCGCACCCGCCCCGGCGGTCACCGCGGGCACCGGCTTCGCCCGGTCGCTGGTCGCCGACTCCACCTACGGCCCGCTGCACGGCCTGCTGCTCATCCTGAGCGTGGTGACCGGGATCGTAGACGCGATCTCGATCCTGGCCCTGGGCCGGGTCTTCGTCGCGAACATGACAGGCAACGTCGCCTTCGCCGCGTTCGCCCTCGTCGGCGCCCCGGGCTTCTCCCTGTCCGCTTCCCTGTTCGCCCTGGCGGGCTTCCTGATCGGCGCCTACGTCGGTGGTACCCTCATCAGCCGGGCTGGCACCGACCGCGCGACCCTGCTCCGGGCCGGCGCGGTCGCCGAACTGGTGCTCGCTGCCGTATGCCTGGTGATCGCGGCGCTGTCCGGCGACCCGGGCACCAGCCACGGCACCCTCGGCCTCGGCGAGGTCATCTTCGGCCCGGCGGTCACCGACATCGTCGCCGCCCTCCTCGCCGTCACCCTGGGCATCCAGAGCGCCGTCGCGCGCAAGCTCGCGGTCCCCGACCTCACGACCACCGTCCTGACGATGACGCTGACTGGCCTGGGGGCGGAGATACGCGCGGTCATCCGCAGCATCGAGGCCCCCGGCCCGGCCCACCGCACCGCCCGCGCGGCCCTGGGCCGCCGCCTCATGGCGGTGGCGACGATCGCGGCAGGCGCTGCCGTTGGCGCCGCGCTTGTGCTGCACGTGAGCCCCTTGTCCGGCCTGTGCCTGGTCACGGCGCTGCTCACGGTCGTCGCCGCAGGCACCGTCTTGGCCGCGCGCCACCCCGCCCCGTGGCGCGCGTTCCCGGCCAAGAAAGGCTAGCGGCAAGGCCAGTAAGTTAAGGCCCTTCGCCGGGAGGCAAATCGGCGGTGAGGATGGCGATGTCGATGGTGGCCTTGTAGGTGGCGCGGTCGATCTTGCCCCGGGCGTTGTACTTGGAGATGGCGCGCTTGACGACGCGGGGGCTGATGCGCGGCCGTCTGGCGGGCATGAGCGCGGCCAGGACGAGGCGGCCGATCGTGCCGGCGAGGTCGACGGCGGCGCCGGCGACGACGCCCGCGGCCAGGGTGACCTGGCCGCGGGCGGTATTCAGGGCGATGGTGAAGCTGGCCCGGTCGGGGTCGGTGCCCGGGACGGTCGAGGCGGCGTCCGCGATGGCGGTGCGGAGTGCCTGGTAGGCGACGAGCAGGGCGTAAACCTCCTGCTCGATGCCGTCGGGGGTGCGGGCCCGCAGGACGCGCCCGCCCAGGATCGTGGACTTGAACTCGAGGTAGGCGGTCTCGACCTCCCAGCGCCGGTGGTAGAGAACTGCCAGGTCGGAGGCCGGAAAGCGGGCCGCGTCGGTCAGGGTGGTGACGAGGCGGCAGCCGCCGGTGACGCGGCCCGTGCTGGTGGTGACGGTCCAGGCGGCGTCGATGACGCGGACGGGGACGCCGCCGAAGCGGGACAGCCGGGACCCGTCGGGCAGGCGGCGCACGGCGGGGAGCTTCGGGCCGTTGCTCCCGGTCCGGACGCGGATCAGGAAACCCGCCTTCGTCGCGGCGGTCTGCGCGGCCAGGGGGCCGGAGCCGAAGTACCGGTCGGCGAGCAGGAGCATCCCGGAGTGCAGGCTGCGCAGCAGGTCTGCGGCGTAGGCGGTCTCGCTGGACGAGCAGGGCCCGAATACGGCGTCGATGACGGTGCGGGTGCCGCAGCTGACCAGGGCCACCAGCCGCAGGTGCGGGTAGCTGGAGCCGCCGGCGGGGCCGCCGCGCTGCTTGGCGTAGACGGCCAGGTTCGCCGCGCTGTCGGCGACGGTCACGACGGTGCCGTCGACCGCGCAGACCAGCAGGCCCCGCCACCGGGCGCCTGCCGGGGACGGGCCGCGCAGCAGGAAGAACAACTCGCGCAGCGGCCCGGGCCCGAGACGCCGGCGGGCCTGGGTCATCGCGGACGCGGTCGGCATCGCCGAGGGCAGGCCCTCCAGCCCGGCCGTGAGCTTGCGCCAGACCCGGGAGTAGCCCAGCTCGGCGAACAGGCATCCCGCCAGCAGCAGGTACACCACTACGCGGGCAGGGAGATCGCGGACCCGGCGCTGGAGGCGGCAGGTCTCCTCCAGCACCGCGTCAACCATCTCGAACGGCACCTGCCGGGTCAGCTCGCCGAGATGACCCGGCGCAAAACGCCCTCCGGCCACCGTCACGACACGGGTGATGACAGACTTGTCCAACGGCGGGACTCCCGGTGCGAGGCATGTCTTGGCGGACGTACCTCAACTACCGGAGTCCCGCTGCCCCCTGCAGCCACATCGGCATCCACCGAAACACCGGACAGGCTGCCAAGCCAGCTAACTTACTGGCCTTGCCGCTAGCCCCACACCTCGGCGGCAGTCGACACGATCAGCTCAAGCTTCGCCTTCTGCTCGTCCGCCGTCAGCGCGTTCCCGGCCTCGGTCGAAGCGAAGCCGCACTGCCCCGACAGGCACAGCTGGTCGAGCGGCACGTGCTTGGCGGCCTCGTCGATCCGCCGCTTAAGGTCGTCCTTGGACTCTAGTTCCGGCCGCTTGGTGGTCACCAGGCCGAGGACGACCTGCTTGCCCTTGGGCACGAACCGAAGCGGCGCGAACCCGCCGGAGCGCTCGTCGTCGTACTCCAGGAAGAACCCGTCCACGTCGAGGCCGTTGAACAACGCCTCGGCGACGAAGTCGTAGCCGCCGCTGGCCACCCACGAAGACCGGAAGTTGCCCCGGCACAGGTGCGTCGTGATCGCCATGTCCGCCGGCCGGCCCGCCACCGCCGCGTTGGTCAGCGCGATGTACCGCTCGTGGATGTGCTCGGCGTCCTCGCCCCGCGCCGCGATGTACTCCCGCTGCGCCGGGTCGTTCACGTACGCGAGCGACGTGTCGTCAAGCTGCAGGTACCGGCACCCCTGCGCGGCGAGCCGCTGCACCTCGCTGTTGTAGGCGGCGCCCAGGTCGGTCCAGAACTCCTCCGTGTCCGGGTACACGGACTCGTCGACGACGGCCCTGATGCCGGACCGGTAGTGCACCATCGACGGCGCCGGGATCGTCTGCTTGGGTACCTGGTCCCCGGCGACCGACTGCAGGAACGCGAAGTCGTCCCCGAAGATCGTCTTGTCCATCGACAGCTTCCGCGTCACGTGGATCGCGTCCGGCGTGAAGCTAATGTCGCCCTGCGCGTTGTGGAAGGTGGACAGCAGGTTCCCCGGCGCCTTCGAGATGCCGCCGATCTGGTACACGAAGTCCATGTGCCAGGTCGCCCGCCGGAACTCACCGTCGGTCACCGACCGCAGGCCGGCCTCCCGCTGCAGCGCCACGACCGCACGCACCGCGTCGTCTTCGACCCCGCGCAGTTCCTCCGCGCTGATCTTCCCGGCGGCCCGGTCAGTCCGTGCCTGGTGCAGCCGGTCCGGCCGGAGGAAGCTCCCGACGTGGTCGGCGCGGAACGGCGGCGTTGTCCTCGGCGACATGGTGCACCCCTCAAACTCGCATAGTGATCTTTCGAGGCAGCGTGCCACGGTGCGGCGCCCGCTGTCATCCCCCGCCGGCGGGCATGACAAGGCCAGGGCCGTGGCAGGCGACGCCCGCCACAAAGTCCGCGGCACGGGCGCTACGGCTTTACCCGGCTGGCCCGCGACTCCAGGTAGCGCCGCTCGGCGATGCTCGCGGTGCCCTTGGCGGCGCGCCGGTAGTGCGCGTAGGCACCCTCCGTGTCGCCGGCCTTCTCCAGCAGGTGCGCCCGCACCGACAGCAGCCGGTGGTGCCCGGCCATCCGCTCGTCACCGTCCAGGGTGGCCAGCAGGGCCAACCCGGCTTGCGGGCCCCTGGTCTCGGCGAGGGCGATCGCCCGGTTGAGGGTGACCATCGGGTTGGGCGCGATCCGTTCCAAGATCAGGTAGAGGGCGTGCACCTGCGGCCAGTCGGTCTCCCCGGCCGTGGCCGCGTCGGCGTGCGTGGCGGCGATGGCGGCCTGCAGTTGGTAAGGCCCGAGCGCGGGGCCGGCCAGCGCTGCCTTGACCAGCCCCATGCCCTCGTCGATGAGCCCTCGGTCCCACCGCCCGCGGTCCTGCTCGTCGAGCGGCACCAGGTCGCCGCCCGCCGTCGTGCGCGCCGCGCGGCGGGCGTGGGTGAGCAGCATCAGCGCGAGCAGCCCGGTCACCTCCCCGTCTCCGGGCAGCTGCGCGTGCACCATCCTGGCCAGCCTGATCGCCTCGCGCGCGAGGTCGGCGCGGTCCAGCGCGCTGCCTGAGGAGGCGGTGTAGCCCTCGTTGAAGATCAGGTAGAGGACGTGCAGGACCACCCGCAGCCGTTCCTCGCGCTCCGCGCCGTCCGGCAGGCGGAACGTGCCGCCGGCGGCCTTGATGCGCTGCTTGGCCCGGCTGATCCTGGCCGCCATCGTCGCTTCCGGCACCAGGAACGCGCGAGCGATCTCGGCGGTAGTCAGGCCGCCGACCGCCCGCAGCGTCAGCGCGGTCTGCGAGGCCGGGGTCAGCGCCGGGTGACAGCAGAGAAACAGCAGGACGAGCGTGTCGTCGGTGTCCGGCACGTCCTCGGGCGCCACCTCGTCGGCGGTCGCCCGCTCCCGCTCGCGGCGCGCCTGGTCGCTGCGCACCTGGTCGATGAGCCGCCGGGACGCGACGGTCACCAGCCAGCCGCGCGGGTTGTCCGGCACCCCCTCGTCCGGCCACTGCACGGCCGCGGCGAGCACGGCCTCCTGGACCGCGTCCTCGCACCCTTCGAACTGGCCGTGCCTGCGGACCAGCGTGCCGAGGACCTGCGGCGTGAGCTCACGCAGCAGGTCCTCGATAGCCCGCTCCGTCATGCCTCGAGCAGTCCGTCCTCGAACATCACCTGCCGGACCTCGACCCCCAGGCCCGCGATCGCGGCGTCCGGGATACGCGCGGCCAGCTCGATCGCCCGCTCCTTGTTCTCGCAGTCGATCAGGTAGAAGCCGCCCAGGTACTCCTTGGCCTCAAGGAAAGGCCCGTCGGTCACCACCGGCTGCCCGTCGCGGACCGACACCACGGCCGCCTGCGACGGGTCGGCCAGCGCCTGGGTGGTGATCAGCTCACCCGACTTCTTGAGCCCGTCGAGAAACGCGCCGTGGCCCTCGCCGATCGCCGCCTTCTCCTCGTCGGTCAGCGCGTCGAGCACGGCTGGGTTGATGTGCAGGCTGATCACGAACTTCATCTCATACTCCTCGTGGTTCGCGAGTCCCTTGGTGGGCTTTCGACCATTGGTCGGAGCCGACGTCGCCGTCTTGACGTCCCCCTGAGAAGTCTCCACCAAAAAGGGAAGGCCCGGCCGGTGGTACCGGCCGGGCCCTGCCCCGGGCTTCCTAATGCCAGGTCAGGAGGTCTGCGGGTTGTAGTAGACGTCCTCCCACGGGATCGTGGGCGAGACGGCGACCGCCGGGACCGAGTTGGTCAGGCCGGGGCCGTTGATTCCCTTAGCGGTGATGCTGATGGGGTTCAGGGAGAAATAGAAGGGACCGTAGTAGTTCTTGGCGATGTACGACGCTGCCTGGTTGTAAGTGCTGCAGCGCTTCGCCATGCTGGTGTAGCCCTGTGCCGAGTTGATCAGGTTGTCCAGCTTCGGGTCGTGCACGCCGCTGAACGGTGACTGGGACGAGAACCGGAAGGCGAGGCCGACACCGCCCGCGGGGTCGAAGGCGCCTGCGGTCTGGATCATCGACTGCCACCACTTGCCGTTGTTCTTGTAGAACGCCTGGATGAGGCCGTTCAGCGGGTAGCTCTGCAGCGTCGTGTTGACCCCGAAGACCTTCCACTCGTCCGCCAGGGCCTGGGTGGTCTCTGTGGCCACGGTGTTCGCGATCGTGCCCAGGTTGATCGTGACCTTGTTCAGGCCGGTCTGCTGCACGAGCTGCTTCGCCAGCGTCGGGTCGTAGCCCTGGTAGCCGGGCACGGTCGGCTCGTAGCAGATGCCGCCGGGGCCGGTGAAGCCCTGCACCACGGGATACCTGTTGCCGAAGACGTGCTGCAGGATCGGCGCGAAGTCGGTCATCGCGTAGATCGCCTGCCGCGCCTTCGGGTTGTTGAACGGCGGGATGGAGGTGTTGAGCTGCAGGTCGTACGGGGACGTGCCGGCCTGCTCGACCACCTGGAAGTGCTGCTCGGCCTGGCTAAGGAGGGACGGCTCGCCGAGGCCGCCGTAGACCTGGCCCTCGCCGGTCATCATCGCCTCAAGGGCGGCTTCGTCGGTGCCGACCGTCTTGAACGTGATCTGGTCCAGGTACGGCAGTCCCTGGGCGGCCTGGAAGTAGGTGGGGTTGCGCTTGACCACGACCTGGTTGCTGTAGACGTCGCTCACCACGGTGAACGGTCCCGCGCCGACCGGGGTCTTGGCGAACGCCAGCTCGCCCATCTTCTGCAGGGCGGTCGGCGAGGCGATCCACGTGGGGATCGTGTCGAACAGCTGGTTGATGAACGCGGCGTTCGGGACGTTC
>Ga0134126_10013558_pt1 | contig 10296 bp, 10 predicted proteins | sample KB31752_FD_96881 | JGI IMG/M metagenome (GOLD analysis project Ga0134126, IMG submission 96881) | Terrestrial soil microbial communities with excess Nitrogen fertilizer from Kellogg Biological Station, Michigan, USA - KB3-175-2 | ecosystem: Environmental > Terrestrial > Soil > Unclassified ...
CCGGTCAAGACGGTCGAGGATGCGCGGCACAAGGAAGTGGTGATGGGCGCGGCCGGGCCGATGGCGCTGGGCGCGATCTATCCGCGGGTGATGAACCGCGTGCTCGGCACGAAGATGCGCCTCGTCACCGGCTATAACGGCGCCAATGGCGTGGCGCATGCGCTGGAGCAGGGCGAGGTCGAGGGCGACGCCGGCGACACCTGGTTCAGCGGCCAAGGCCGCACCTATGATTGGTGGAAGGCCGGCAAGATCCGCGTGCTCGTGCAGATCGGAACCCGCGCGCCCGATCTGGCTTCGGTCCCGCTCTTGCCCGATCTCGCGCGGAACGACGACGAGCGTCAGCTGCTCGAGCTGTTCTCGACGCCTTATGTGGTGGGAAAGCCCTCGGCCGTCGGCCCCAAAGTCCCAGCCGACCGCGTCGCCGCCCTGCGCGCGGCCTATAACGCGACATTGGCCGATCCCGCTCTGCTGGCCGATGCGAAGAAGCTCGGCGTCAGCATCGCCCCGGTCTCGGCCGAGGAGCTGACGGCCCTGATCAAGCATTTGATGAGCCTGCCGCCCCCTCTGCTCGCGCGCGCCAAAACCATTGCCGCGCCCTAAAGAGGCGAGCGGAGGCTTCGATCCGCCCGGGAGATGCGCTAGGATAGTCCTGCCTCGAGCGATGCGGAGGAACCCATGCTGTCACGCGCCGACAATGAACGTTTGGTGAGGATAGGGCAGGGAACGCCCGCCGGTGCGCTGTTCCGCCGCTATTGGCAGCCCGCTTGCCTGTCGGTCGAGCTGCCCGAGCCCGACGGCGCGCCGATCCGCGTGCGCCTCCTCGGCGAGGACCTGATCGCCTTTCGCGACACCAACGGGAAGGTCGGGCTGGTCGATGCTTTCTGCGCGCACCGGCGCGCGCCGCTGTTCTTCGGCCGGAATGAGGAATGCGGCCTGCGCTGCGTCTATCACGGCTGGAAGTTCGACGTGGACGGCAATTGCGTCGACCTGCCCTCGGAGCCCGAAGGCAGCCCGATGAAGGCGCGCATCAAGCTCACCGCCTATCCGACGCATGAGCAAGCGGGCGTGGTCTGGGCCTATCTCGGTCCGAAAGAGACCATGCCTCTGCCGCCCGATTATGAATGGATGCGCGCGCCGGCGACGCATCGCTACATCTCCAAGACTTATGAGGCGTGCAACTATCTCCAGGCGGTCGAAGGCGGGCTCGACACCGCCCATTCCTCTTATCTGCACAATCTGCGCCTGGGCGATAAATCGCTGCCGCGCTTGCGCGACCGCGCACCGCGGCTCGATGTCGAGCGCACGGATTACGGCTATTCCTATGTCTCGACCCGGCGGCTCGGCGATGACGGCTCCTATGTGCGGCTCTATCACTATGTGATGCCGCATCAGCAGATGCGTGGCGGCATCAACGGCGTGCTCGGCCGCAACGACGTGCCGAAGCTCGACGGCCATCTCTGGGTCCCGATCGATGACGAGCAGACCTATGTTTATAATTGGTGCTACAGCGCCGATCCGGCGGTCTCGATCTCGGAGGAGGTGGCCGAGGCGCATGAGCACCATTCCGGCCGCGGCAAGGACGACCTCATCCCCGGCACCTTCAAGCTGAAGCGCAACCCGTCGAACGATTATCTGATCGACCGCGCGGTGCAGAAAACCAAGACCTTCACCGGCATCGACGGCGTCAACACCCAGGACTTCGCCATCCAGGAAGGCATGGGCCCGATCGTCGATCGCTCGGGCGAGTATCTGGGCTCGACCGACCGCGCGATCGTGACCTTGCGGCGCATGCTGCTCGAGGCGGTGGCGGCGGTCGAGCGCGGCGAGACGCCGCCGGGCGCCGATCCCAAGACTCACCGGGCGATCCGGCCCTATGACGGGCTCGTGCCGGCAGGCGCCGATTGGCGCCAAAGCTTCGGCGACAATCTCCACTGCAAATGGTAGGCGCCGGGCAAGCTGGGGCAGCTTTAGCAGAATAGATCAGATTGTCTCTGTAACTTTCTGATTCTACAGTTTTATTATCACTTCCGAACCCGCCGGCGCGGGCGCGCGCTATGCGCCGCCGCCCGGCGCGGCTTTGCTTCCGTCTCGGTCACGGTTTGCGCCGCCGCTTCGCTTGCGGCTTGGGCGGTCTCGCCGGCCGCGCGCACCCGTTGTTCCGTCTCCTGAAGCGAGTTCGCGCCCATCGCCGAGGCATGGTGGAGCAGCCGGCTCGTCGCCGCGGAGAAATCCTCGGCCGTCTCCTTCATCAGATGATTGAAGACGGCCAAGGCCTGAGACATGTCGCGGCACGCGGCAATCTTTCGGCCGGTCTCCAGCTCGCGCTGAAAAAGATTCATCCCGAGTTGAAACAGCTCGTGCTGCGCGGAGAGCGCGTAGCTCATGTACATGTAATTGCCGCCGACGGCCTGGAAACCGTCGTGGGCCTGCTCTGCGAAGCGATCCATGGTGCAATCCCCGTTCTTCACCCGAGACTGAGTGAACCGGCGCCGGGGGGGCGGAGTTCCGGGCAATCGAAGCTTTTCCGCGCGCGGCCCGATGCGATTGCCCCGAGCCCATGTCGATGGCGGGGGATGGCGCGCGATGATAGCATCGGCCGTCACGGCGCGAGAGAAATCGCCGGGGGAGGCTCCTCATGGCCGATGTGGACGTCCAGCGCTTCGAAGCCGAGCTTACGCCGCAGCTCGGGGCGGCACAGCGGGCGATCCGACTGCTGATGGGCTTCATCGCCGCGCGGGCGGTCTATGCGGCGGCAAAACTCGGCCTCGCGGATGCCATCGGGTCAGCCGGCGCGAGTGCCGAGGACCTCGCGGCGCGCCTCGGCGCCGATGCCTCGGGACTCGAGCGCTTGTTGCGCGCTTTGAGCGGGCTCGGCGTCGTCGCGCAAGAGGAAAATGGGCGCTATAGCCTGACGCCGATCGGCGCGAGCCTGCGCAAGGATGTGCCTGACTCGATCCGCGACTATGCGATCTATGTTCACGAATTCCTCTACGATCTCTTCGAGGGGCTGGTGCCGGGCGTGATGAACGGCAAACCGGTCGTCGCAGAGAAGCTCGGCGCGCCGCTTTTCGCCTACCTGCAGCAGCACGCCGAGATCGCCGCCTTGTTCCATGCGGGGCTTGCCAATCGCGGCCGCATCGAGGCGCCCGCGATCCTCGAGGCGGTGAGCTTTGCCGGCTGCCGCAAGATTGCCGATCTCGGCGGCGGCAACGGCGCCTTTCTCTCGGCAATCCTCGCCGCTTATCCGGCGGCGTCGGGCGCGCTGCTCGAGCGCAGTGCCGCGATCGCTTCGGCGCGGCGCGGTGAGGGCGGGCCTCTGCCGCGCTGTACGCTGATCGACGGCGATTATTTCGCCGCGGTTCCCGCAGGTTGCGACGCCTATATCCTGAAGCGCGTTCTCTTCGATCACACCACCGCGGAAGTCGTCCGCGTGTTGCGGCACTGTCGCGACGCCATGGCGCCGAATGGCCGAGTGGTGATCGTCGAGGGGCTTGCCGCGGCGCCGAACGAGGACAGCCTGCAGCATTTGATGGATTTGACTTATCTCCTCGCAACCACGGGACGGATGCGCGGGCAGGAGGACTATGCGACGTTGTTGCGAGAGTCGGGCTTGCGGCTCGATCGATGCGTTGCGACGCGCGCGGATGTCAGCGTGCTCGAAGCCTCGCGCGCTTGACCATTGGAGCGGATTGGAATGTCCCAAGGTTTCGCGACAACGCCGTCTCCGCCTTATTTCGCGGTGATCTTCACCGCGCAGCGCAAGCCCGGCGATGACGGCTATGCAGCGATGGCGAGGGTGATGTTCGAACTCGCGGCCCAGCAGCCCGGTTACCTCGGTGTCGAACATGCACGCGGTGCCGATGGGCTCGGCATCACTGTCGCCTATTTCACCGACGAGGCGGCGGTCCGCGCCTGGAAGGCGAATGCCGAGCACCGCGCCGCCCAGCGACTCGGCATCGAACGCTGGTACAGCCGCTATCAAATCCGGGTCGCGAAGGTCGAGCGCGCCTATGAGGGCCCCGAAGGCCGCTGAGCGCGGCCTCCTCTAGCTCTGGAAGCCCGGATGCGCGATGTCGCCGGCGGGAAGGCTCGCCGCGGCGAGGAATTGCCGGCGAAGCGCGAAGCTGCTGGTTGGCGCGCCGCCCCGGTTCGCAGCGCCATGGCGATGCCGCCATCCGCCGCCGCGTTGCGGCAAGCGCCAGAACTTGCCGAGATAGCGCTCGTAATCGCGCGAGCCGAAAATATTGGTCGCGGCGGCCGGCGTCGCAGTGAGCTCGCCGAGATAGGCACGGCGCGGCGTATCGTAGAAATCGACGCGGACGAAGTCGAAATCGCGGCCGAGGATCTTCGCTGCCTGGAGCATTGCCTCGAAATGCGGCGGCCGGGGGATCGCGCCGATGATTTCGCCGCGCCCGTAGTGGAGCGCGAGCTTTTCCCAGGAGGGCGTGTAGAAGCCGCGGCGATGATTTCCGAAGCGGCCGATATCGACCTGGATCACCTCGGTGAGTCCGTCGAAGGCGTAGAATTTATAGTCGGTCGGAATTCCGCCGCTGCCGTCGTCGACGAATTCCTCGACCATGATTTTCGGCGCGATGTTCTTGTAGACCCATTCGCGCGTCAGCTCGTAGTAATTCTGCCGCAGCCAGGAGCGGCACAGCGCGATCGCCGCGCCGCGATCGAGCTTTGACTTGTCGGGCACGACATGGATCCAGCCCGAGCCGTGGTTTGGCTTCAGCACGAAGCGGTCCGGAAGCCGCTCGAAGGGGATGTCCTCGGGGTCGTCGGTGACATGGTAGAGGGTGGGCAGGAGCGAAGGCTCGACCCGGGACGCGGCATAGGCGCGAAACCGAAGCTTGTCGGTTATTTCGGCCAATACCGCGCGCCGATCGAACACCATGCGGTGGAGAAGCTTCTCGTTGAACGTCCGCGGCCAAAATAGATTCGGCAAGCGGCCATAGGATTCCACATAGTACCGGACGGCCACCATCCAATCCGGCACGGCTTTGCGAAGAAGGTTCCCGCGGGCCATAAAAATTCTCGTGCGATCACGGGCCGGGACCCGAGGCGCGCCCGCGCCCGAGACCCGCTACGAAGAGTCGAGATCAGGATTGAGTGCCGAGATTTTGGCAAAAACATCACGGCGGCGTGATCCGCTGTGGCAGAGCTGGGCGGATTATGACATCCGGCGGGCCGTCCGGCCGAGGCGGCAGCCGCTAGGGCAGGGCGACCGCGTAACGCTTATCGATCAGGGCGTCCACATCGACCGTCCCTTTGACCATGCCCTGGGCGTGGAACCAGTCGACCTGGCGCCGGATATCCTTCGCGTCGATGCGCAGATCGGCGTCGATGTAAGAGATGCCGCGCGCCACCTGCTCGGGCGATTGGCCGACATTCGCGGCGATGATCGCTGTGACTTCCGCCGCATCCGGTCCATCGCGCCGATGATCGCGCGCATCGGCATAGGCGTCGTGATAGGCCTTCGCGCCCTTGCGCAGCGCGCGCAAGAAGCGGTTGACAAGCGCGGGCTTCGCATCGGCGGTCTTTCGTTTCGTGACGATGACGCCGAGCTGAAAGGGCGTTTCGTCGCCGACCCAGCCGAGCGGTCTTACCTTTTCGGCCTGGATCGAGGGGAAGAGCGCCGTCACCGGAAGGATCGTCGTATCGGCCTGGCCGCCGACGATCGCCGAAACGGCGTTGGGGATTGACTGCAGCGCCAGCACTTGCACGGTTTTCAGATCGACGCCGTATTTTGCCATCAGCAGCGCCAAGGTGTAATGCGAGGGCGAGCCGAGCGTCGAGGTGACGAAGCTGTGTCCCGCAAAATCGCGGTAGGTTTTGAGGCCCGCGGCATAGGCGCGGTTCGATAGCGCGATGACCTGAGACTGGAAGCCCGGCACTTCGCGGTGGTTGCCGCCGATGATGCGCAGATCGTTCTGCGCGGCGAGGCTGTAAAACGCGGCGGTCGGGCCGACCACGCCGAACTCGATGTCGCCCGAGACGATTGCGACCGGCACGCCCTGTCCGGCGCCGAAGAAGACCAGATCGGGCTCGATCCCTTCCTGCGCGAAATATCCCTTCTCGCGCGCGAGAAACACCGGGCCGCAAAACGATGCCTTGATGAAGCCGATCTTGACCCGCTCGCCGGCATTGCCCGCCCAGGCACTCGAGAGAAGGGCGAGGAGGCCTAGTAGCGTTATCGAGGCAAAAACCGCCCGGCGAAGATCATGCGCTCGCTTCATGTCGTTGGTCCCTTCTGTGTGTCACCCGCGCTGTGATCGCATGGCCGGGCCCGCCTGTCATGATGCGGCAGTCCCAGATCGCGTGCGTGCGGGGCGGGATGGGGAGGCCCGCGCAGGACCCGGGTCCCCGTCGGATCGTCGGACGGTGCGCGCCGAGGTTCAGCGCGCAACTCTCTGCCCAAAGCCGGCATCGCGGGCGCGAGCGACGGCCTGGGCCCGGCTCTTGGCGCCGAGCTTGCTCAAGACAGAGGTGACATGGTTGCGGACGGTCTTCTCGCGAATGCCGAGCCGCGTTGCGATTTCATAATTGTCGAGTCCGCCGGCGACCAATTCGAGCACGTTGCATTCGCGCGCGGTGAGGTCGGCCAAAGGGCGCTCGAACGCGGCGGCGCCCGGCAAAAACTCCTCCAGGGCCGCCGCGAGAAGGCGCCAGGCGGGCTCGCTCGCAACGAGAATGTGATCGCGGCTGTCGAGCGGCACGAAGCGCGCATCGGGGATAAGGCCGGCGACCTTGCGCCCCTCCTCGAAGGGGATCGTCGAATCTTCCCGCGCGTGGAGGACAAGGGTCGGACAGGAAATTTTCGGAAGACTGTCCGTCACGTCCACCTGCCAATAGCCGCGCAGCAAGGCGGTTGCGTTGGTTGGCGAGGTCGTTCGGCGCAAGAGGTCGTTGAAGGACCGGATGATCGCGGGCGATGCGTCGGGGATTTGCAGCGAGGCGAGGAAATGGCCATAGGCGTGAATCTCGTTCGGCCAGCCCAGCTCGATCGCCTTGAGGCGCACGTCCGATTCTTCGAGCAATCGCGCGCTCGGGTTGCCCGCCAGCCGGCCGCGCGTCGGCGGACCAAAGAGCACGAGATGCGTTACGCGCTGCGGATGGCGGACTGCATAGGACACGGCCTTGGCGCAGCCGCCGGCCATGGCGACGATGGCAAAGCGCTCCAATCCCGCGGCATCGGCGACGGCCGCCAAATCCTCGACATGTCGCTCATGCGAGAACTGGATCCGCTCGCGGTCCGACAGACCGAGCCCGCGGAAATCGTAGCGGAGGAGCCGATGGCCCTGCGCGAGGAGCGCGAGCCAAGGGCGCCAGAGCTCGCTGTCCCAATCGAATTTGACGTGGTGCACCCAATCCTGGACGAAGAGGACCGGATAGCCGGCGCCCGAAACCGCATAGGCGATGCGCGTGCGATCGCGGCTGACGCAGAAGCGAATCTGCTCCGCAGCCTGGGACATCGTTCCTACACCCGTCGCTCGATCGCCATGCGCGGGCGTTGCGACGCGCTGCGCCGGTTCAGTGGCCGGCGCCCGCGACTTTGATCATGTCGCTGCGCGTCAGCGTCACCCATTTGGTCGTCACCGGCGGGCCGCCGCCGCCGAGATGCCAGGCGGTATAGGCCTCGCGGAAAGCGCTTTCGGACGGCGAGCAATCGATCGGATAGATGACGAAATAGCCGCGCTGCGCCGCGGCAGCACCGGTGCCGAGGCCGACCCCTTGGGCCGAGTTGCCGCAGAGGATCACGGTCTTGATGCCGTGGCTCTTGAGCCGCTGGTCGAGATCGTCGCCGAGAAACTTGTCGGGGCCGCCCTGTTTTTGATCGACGACCTCGCCCGCGCGCGGCGCGATGCTTTGATCGACGATCTTGCCGCCGCCTGGCAAGGTGTAGGCGACGAGCATGCCGGCGGCGCGCGCCTCGTCATAGAGCTTCTTCAGCACCGGGATCACCGTGAGGCAGCGCGGGCGATCCTTGGCGTTGCAATTGCGGTCCATGAAATCGAACAGCAGCAGCGCGGTGGTTTGGGGATCGACCGTCGCCGGCTTCAACTGTGGCGGCGGCGGCATTTGCAGCGACGACCATTCGCTGGTGACGTCGGCGGCCCGCGCCGGCGAAGCGCCGAGCAGGGCGGCGAGCCCCGATGCGGCGATGCCGAGGATGAGAGAGACTGATCTGCCACGCATGCTTTCCTCCCCTTGGCGCGGCGCGGATCTGCGCCGCTATTTGACGAGTTTTGCGAAGCGCTTGTCGATGAGTTGATCCGCCTTGATGTCGGTTTTGGTCATGCCGTTCGCGCGATACCAGTCGAGCACGTCCTGCATGTCGGAAACAACGATGCGGTTCTCCGGATCGAAATAGCCGATGCCGCGCGCGACGACCTCGGGCTTTTCGCTCAAGTATTTGGCGACGATGCCCACCATCTCGGCGGCGTTCGCCTGATCCTTGCGCTCGCCCTTGGCGTCGAGGAAGGCCGAATCCCAGGTGGCGCTGGCCTTGGCGAAGGCGCGGAGGAACCGGCGCACGGTGTCGGGGTGGTCCTTCGCCATCTGGCCGGTGGTGAAAGTGACCGTGCTCTGGCCCGAGCCGACCTCGTCGGCGAACCAGCCCAAGAGTTTGGCGTCGCCGCGCGCGACCAGCGGCTGGATATTCGCGACCGTCTGCACGCCGGCATCGACCTCGCCGCCCTTCAAGGCCGAGGCGACGTTCTGATTCGATTGCAGCGGGACGATTTTGATGTCCTTGAGGCCGATGCCGTATTTCTTCAAGACGCGGGCGAGGTCGTATTCGAGCGGCGTGCCGCGCTGGGTAATCCCGGCCGAGCGGCCCTTCATATCCTTGAAGGAGTGGAGACCGCCGGCATAGGCCTGGTTCGAGACGAGGAAGCCGATGGTCTGGAAGCCGGGACGCTCCCATCCGCCCGAGGCGATGACCCTGAGCGTGCCTTTGGCCGCGAGATTGACGAACGCGGCCGTCAGCGCGGTCGAGGCGAAATCGATGTCGCCCGAGGCGGCGGCGACGGCGATCGGTGCCGCCGAATCGAAGAAGTGGAGCTTCACCTCGAGGCCCTCGGCCTTGAATAGCCTTTGGCATCGGCGACGAAGACCGTAGCGCCGCCTTGGGAATGGACGGTGCCGATGGTAATGTGATCCGCGGCGTGGGCGGGCGCGGTGATGGAAAGCGACAAGCTCGCCGCGGCGATGGCCGGGATGATCCGGAGCATGGCCCGGCGTGGAAATCCTCTGGCAATCATCTCTGGCTTCTCCCTCCCCGAAAGTTTTTTCTTCGGCTGCCATCCTCGCGCGGTATGGCGCGGATAGTTTATCGCGTTCGGAGAGAAAGTCTAACGCCGCCTTGCGGGGCGTGTTCCTTTGGCAAGGGCGCGGTGATGCGGCCAAGGCGCATGTAAGCGACTGGAGAAATGCCTTGCCATCGAGACCCCCAGCGATGGCCCGGCACTCCGGATTCTATTTGTGTCCCACCGCATAGGGATAAATCAGATCGCCGGATTTCAACGCCGGCGGCCACAGGATCACATGCTTCGTCGGGTCTTTGAACTCTTCAAGCGAGTGGCTTGCGACATGCTGAAACTGCGTCGTGATGATCCGGGACTGCTTCCATTCGCCGTTCTTGCCGAAGGCGATCTCGTCCGCAACGGTCGCAAAGCGGTGGGCCCCGATATAGGCTGCGAGTTTGTCGGCATCGAGGCTGTTGGTTCGGGCGACCGCCTCGCCGAGCACCTGCATCGCGGCATAGCCGAAGGGGACGAAGCCGTAACCCAACGGGTCGAGGCCTTCCCGCGCCGCGCGCGCCTGGTAGCGTCTCAGCACGTCCGCAACCCCCGGAAAATTGAAGCTCGGCGCGGGCAGAAAGATATCCGTGTTGACGATGCGGTTGAGCAACGGCCCGAGTTGAATCTTCAAGGGCGTGATCGTAAGACCGATCATGTTGCCGCCGAAAATCTTGGGCGTCATGCCGATCTCGCTTGCCGCGCGGACGATTCCGACCGTATCCGGCGGATAGGCGGCGACATAGAGGATGTCGGGACCGATCGCCTTGACGGCGCGAAGGATCGGTCCGAAGTCGCCCAGGCTCGCCGGATAGGATTTGTCATAGACGATCTCAAAGCCCGCCGCCTTTGCGTTTGCCCGCGCGCCATCGGCGGTGTTCTTGGAGAATTCTGAATCGGCTGCGATGATCGCGAGCGTGCGCGGCTTGGGCGCCGCCTGCGCGGCCACAGCGAAGAATCCCGCCGACAGCGCACGTTTCGGAGTCTGGCCGAC
>Ga0134126_10013559_pt1 | contig 10295 bp, 9 predicted proteins | sample KB31752_FD_96881 | JGI IMG/M metagenome (GOLD analysis project Ga0134126, IMG submission 96881) | Terrestrial soil microbial communities with excess Nitrogen fertilizer from Kellogg Biological Station, Michigan, USA - KB3-175-2 | ecosystem: Environmental > Terrestrial > Soil > Unclassified ...
GAAGGCGGGCGAGCGCGCCTTCGCCAACGCGCTTGCCGTCGTCGACGCGGCGCGAAGCCATCCGAGCGGCCGCATCGGCGCCATCCTGGCGCCGTCGCAGATCGAGACCTGCAGCGAGGGCCTCCTCAAGGAGAGCTTGCAGGAGGCGCGGCGGCGCAACATCCCGCTTCAGCTCCACGCCGCCCAGAGCATCGTCGAGTTCAACGAGATCACGCGCCGCCATGGGGTGACGCCGATCGAATGGCTCGACCGCATCGGCCTCCTCGGCCCCGATCTCGTCATCGGCCACGGCATCTTCCTCAACGACCACCCGTGGATCCACTGGCCGCATGCCGACGATTTCGCGCTTCTCGCGGCGTCGGGCGCGCAGGTCGCGCATTGCCCGAACGTCTTCGCCCGCCGCGGCATCGCGCTCAACACGCTCGGCCGCTACGTCGAGGCCGGCATCACCGTCGGGCTCGGCACCGACACCTTCCCGCACAACATGATCGACGAGATGCGCCTCGCCTGCTACGCCGCGCGCATCCTCGCCGGCAATTTCCGCGCGGCCTCGACGGCGCAGGTCTTCGACGCCGCGACGGTCGGCGGCGCGCGCATCATCAGGCGCCCCGATCTCGGCCGCATCGCCGTCGGTTGCCGCGCCGATTTCTCGCTCGTCGACATGACGCACCCCTATATGCAGCCGGCGCGCGATCCCCTGCGCAGCCTCGTCTATTCGGCGGCGGATCGCGCCGTCCGCGACGTCTATGTCGAGGGCGAGCAGGTGGTGCGCGACGGCGAGGTGCTGACCATCGATGTCGGTGCCGCTCTCGACACGCTCGGCCGCGCCCAGGCGGATGCGCTGGCGACGACGGCCGAGCGCGACTGGGCGCATCGTTCCGTCGACGCGATGTCGCCGCGCGTCTTCCGCGTCAGCGAGCGGCTTGCGCAGCAGCCGCCGGCAGGCAGGCCGTGACGTCAGCCGCCGAGGAACTCCTTGGTCCAGCGGCCGTAATCGGCGTCGCGTGTCACCAGCTTCATCAGTTCGGCGGTGGGCAGGTTGGCGATCGCCTTCGGCTTGGTGCCGTTGCGCAGTGCCTGCAAGGTCGCATGGACCGCCTGGATGGCGGCCATGATCGGCTGATGGCCCTGCAGGCAGATGCGCACGCGCCGCGTGCTCAAATAGTCGACATCGTCGACCTCGCCCGAGACGCCACCGAGGATGACCGGAACGCGCACCGCGGCGGCGATCGCATCGAGCTGCGCGCGCGTCTTGACCCCGGTGAAGAAGAGGGCATCGACGCCGACCTCCTCATAGGCCCTGGCGCGCGCGACGGCGTCCGCGATGCCGGTCACGGCGACGGCGCTCGTCCGCCCGGCGATCACCAGGCTGGGGTCCTCGCGCCCGCTCAGCGCGGCGCGCATCTTGCCGACTCCCTCGGCGATCGAGACGAGCTCGACCTTGCCGTCGCCGAATGGGCGCGGCAGCAGCGTGTCCTCGATGGTCAGCGCCGCCACCCCGGCGGTCTCCAGCTCCTCGACGGTGCGCTTGACGTTGAGCGCATTGCCGTAGCCGTGATCGGCGTCGACGAGCAACGGCAAATTGCCGGCGCGGTTGATGCGATAGGCCTGGGCGGCGAATTCGCTCAGCGTGAGGACGATGAGGTCGGGCGCACCGAGCACGGTGAGCGAGGCGGTCGAACCCGCGAACATGCCGATCTCGAAGCCGAGATGCTCGGCGATGCGGGCCGAGATGGGATCGAAGACGGAGCCCGGGTGGACGCAGGTCTCGCCGGCGAGAACGGCACGGAAGCGCTCGCGTCGCTTGGTCCAGTTCATTGTCTTTTCATCCCTGTGCGGTCAACCGCCCGGCCGGGCGCCGATCGCCACCTTGCCCTTCCGCAGCGCGTCGAGGGCGGCCGCGAGCTGGGCGTCCTTGCCGGTGCCGATGACGAGCGGATCGATGAGGACGTCTTCCTTGGCGTCGAACGGCGTCGTCTTCGCGGCGTCGCCGGTGCCCCGTACGGGCTTGAAGGCGCCGCGCAGATCGGCCTCGCGGGTGAATTGCAGGCCGGAGACCTGCTGCTCCTTGGGCGGCACGACGGCGATGTCGGGCTCGATGCCCTGCGCCTGGATGGAGCGTCCGGACGGGGTGTAATAGAGATCGGTGCTGATGCGCAGCGCCCCCTTGCCTGTGAGCGGGACGATCGTCTGCACCGATCCCTTGCCGAAGCTGCGCGTGCCCATGAGGGTGGCGCGGTGATAATCCTGCAAGGCGCCGGCGACGATCTCCGCCGCCGAGGCGGAGGCGCCGTTGACGAGGACCACCATCGGCGTCCCGGCCAGGCGGTCGCCCTTCGGCTCGGCATCGAAACGCCGCGTCTCCTTGCCGTTGCGGCCGCGCGTCGAGACGATCGTGCCGCCGTCGATGAAATCGCCGGCGATGGCGACGGCCTGGTCGAGCAGGCCGCCGGGATCGTTGCGCAGATCGAGGATGAAGCCGGCCAGCCGGCCGCCGCTCTCGCGCTTCAGCCGGGCGAGGGCGGCGAGCATCTGCTCCTGGGCGTGCTCGTTGAAGATGCTGACCCTGACATAGCCGATACGGCCGTCCTCGAGATGCGCCTTGACGGCGTCGGTATGAATGATGTCCCGCCGCAGGCTCAGCTCGAAAGGCTGCGCCGTGCCGCGGCCGATGGTCAGCCGAACGAGCGATCCGGCCGGCCCGCGGATCTTCTCGACGACCTCGCCGAGGTCGAGCCCGTCGACGATTTCGCCGTCGACGCGCTCGATCGTGTCGCCCGGGCGAATGCCGGCGCGCGCGGCGGGCGTGTCGTCGATCGGCGCGACGACCTTGACCCGGGCGCCGTCGCGCGCCAGCTCGGCGCCGATGCCGCCGAATTCGCCGCGCGTGTCGGCGGTGAACTCGCGATACTCCTTTGGGTCCATATAGGCGGAATGCGGATCGAGCCCGGCGAGCATGCCCTTCAAGGCGTCGCGCGTCAGCTCGTCGTCGGACACGTCGCGCACATAGCGATCGTGAACGACGGCCATCGCCTCGCGCATGGTGGCAAGGTCGCTCGAGCGGTCCTCCGTCTGCGTGGTGCAGCCGAGCAGCAAGGCGGCGCAGAGAACGGCCGTGGCCGCGTTGCGCAAGCGATGCGGGCAAAGAGATGTCATAGGCATTTCCAATCGGCGCGAATTCGCATGCAGTCGAGGAGCCGCCGCGACGGCGCTCCGCAGGAAATTAGGCATGTTCGGGACGGATTGCAAAGCCGGGCATGCCGGCACGTCGTATCGGCGGCAATGGCGGCCGGCTATGCCGGCACGCTCAGCCGCGCCAGATCGCGTCCCGGCGCTTCCGCCGCGCCGGCGCCGCGCGCCGGATCAGTGCGCCCCGTCGGCAGCCTCGAGGCCCGGCGCGGCGTTGCTGCGCGTATATTGCCGCCCGTCGAGCAGCACCGAGACGGCGATCGTCTTTTGACGCGTCGGGTCGTTGATCTGGGACAGACGGGCATATTCGACGCCGTCGACCGTGCTCTTGAAGATCGCGGCGACCTTCCACGAGCCGATCCGGGCAGGCGAGCCCCCGCTCAGATGAAAGCGCTGGCCGACTTCGATTTTCAGGTTCCTGCTCATTCGCTCGCCGCCAAAAGTTCACAGTCACGCCGAATTGCCGGTGACGCGGCCGGCGTGAAGCGGCCGCGTCGCATGTGCCCGCGATACTACTTCTTTTTGCCGGTCTTCTTGGCGGCGGCCTTCTTCTTGGCGCGGCCGGGATTGAGACGCGCGCGCACCGGCGCCGAGGCCTTGAACTTCACCGTGACCGAGGCCGGGATCTTCAGCGCCTCGCCGGTGATCAGGTTGCGCCCCCGGCGGGCGCCGCGCTTGGCCTTGGAAAACGTGCCGAGCGGCGTGCGGATCGAGCCGCCCTTGACGACCGTCTTCTCGATGGTGCTGAACACCGCGTCGACGGCGGCACGCGCGCTTTTCGCGCTGCTCTTGGTGGCGCTGGCGACCGAGGCGACAAGATCCGCGAGTGACATGACGTTCCCCCCAGGATGAAAGATCACTCGGTTATTACAGCAACTACGGCCCCGACGCCACGGGTACGTTTGGCCCGCCGGCGCGGCATCCGCCGGAGGTCGCATTTGCCAAATCGGCGCTTTGCGCCTATTAATATCTTCATCGGCTCTCGTTTGCCGGGTTGCTCCCTTCCCTCGATGCGGGGGTCGGTCCTGCTCTCCGTCTTGCGTCGAAGTTCGATCCGTCTCGCGCATGAGCGCGGGCGGTACCCAAAATCTCTTGCGGAGCGCACGACATGGCGACCGGTACGATCAAATGGTACAACCCCCAAAAGGGCTACGGCTTCATTCAGCCGGATGACGGCTCGAAGGACGTGTTCGTTCACGTTTCCGCGGTCGAGCGCGCAGGCCTCGGCCAGCTCAACGAAGGCCAGAAGCTGAGCTACGAGCTCGAGCGTGGCCAGCAGGGCAAGACTTCCGCCGTCAATCTGCGCGAAGTCTAAGCACTACGTCTAGCGGCGGGCGGCCGCCCCGATCATGGGGTGGCCGCCCGCCTGCCGTTGCGCAAACGGCCGAGGCGGCCAGGCGGCCGCGGTTACGCCGAGCCGTATCGCTGCCGAGCGGCGGGACGGACAACGAGGGAGCGTCACATGCGCGAACCGCTCTATAAGTTTCCCAAGCGGCCGACCGGTCCCGACTACACCCGCCGCACCATCGCGGAGTGCCGGGCGATGCTGGCCAACCCGCGCCTCTCGCCAGAATTGCGCCAAAGTCTGGAAGTGAAGGTCGCCGAGCTTCAGGCGGAACTTCGCGCCGACACGGCGCATCGTGCGCGCGAGGCGGCCGCGAACGTCGAAGAGCCGGAAACCTCGCCCCGCTCGCCCCGTCGGTAGCAGGGGCGTCGGTAACAGGGGCGCGCTGATCAGTGTGCCCCGGACCGGGGCGGCGAAAGCCGTCGCCGGCTTTGAACCTTATCGTGGACTGGGCGCCTCGCTCTTGGTTGCGCGTCCGGTTCCTGTCCGGCTCGATTAGTGCCCAGATCAAGCGCGCCGTTGGCGCTGCTTGAGTTTCCCTCGTTCAACTTCGCGGTGGAGGACTCCCGTGGCGGCAGGTAAAATGGCGACAGGCAAGGTCGAATGGTTCAATCCCGTCATGGGGCACGGCTACATCAAGCCGGCGGACGGCGGTACCGACGTTCCGGTTCGTCGCCTCGCCGTCGAATTGGCGGGACAGACGTCGCTCAAGCCCGGTCAGCAGGTCCAGTACGAGATCGTCCCCGGCCTCGATGGCAGGCTGTCGGCGGTCACGCTGAAGCTGATCGACTGAGGGTGGCGGGATATCCGGCGGACGGGCGCAGAGAGGCCATGCCCGGCACAATGACGGCACCGACGCGCGCGCCCCTCGCATGACCACGGACGAGACAACCCGGCAGGAGATCAAGCGTCATGTCATGACGCTGCTCGTCGCCTCGCACCGCGCGCTCAACAACGCGCTCGACGATCTCGGCTTCGAGGAGAACGACGACCGGGTGGTCGAGCATGACGGCCGTCTCGCCTTCGTGACCTGCAGCCACGAGCCCGACTGCGACGACCTCTTCGCCCTGATCGCCGAGCTGGCGGCGCGCGGCGAGAATTGGGAGCTGCTGTCGCGGATCGACGGCGAGGGCAAGGAGGTCACCTTCCATTCGCTCGCCCGCCAGCGGCCCGTCGAGGCCATCGAGACCGAGTTGAGCGAGGAGCCGACCACCGCCGACGAGGCCGACCTTACCGTCCACAACCTCGACACCGAGGCGGGCATTGATCAATTGCGCAGCGAGCTCAGCCGGCTCGATCCCGCCACGCTCTTCGTGTCGCTGGGCTCGGGCGCCGACGGCCAGGTCGTGGCGCGCGTCGTGCAGCGGACGCCGCGGCGGACCCTCGCCATGGCCACCGGCCCCGTCGAGGCGAGGCTGCGCAATGCCATCCGCGAGATCCTGCCGACGGTGATGTTCGACATCGCGATGAAGCCGCCGCGCTGAGCCGGAGCGGCGCGATTTCCGCTTCTATCGCTTGGGTTTAGCCGCCATCTTCCACCTAGTTCCGGCGCCTGCGGCGCTTTTGCCCTTTCAACTTGCGCAATCCATCCCTATGTTACGGGCTCGATCGCTGGGGCCGTAGCCTCTCGAGCGAGGTTTTGTACGAGCGCCGCGCTTTGGTTTCCTGCGGCGCGTGACGGTCCAGCGCCTCCCTCCCTGCTTTCAGCGTCGTTCCCGCGGTCCGGCAGCCTTCCGGTTGGCCGGCTCGCATCTTTTTGCTTGCCCGGAGGGTTTTCCGTTGTCGTTTGCCGAATTCTCGTTTCACCCGCTCATCCTCAAGGCGCTGGACGCCGCCGGCTATACGGCGCCGACCCCGGTGCAGGCCGCCGCCATCCCGCCGGCGCTCGCCGGCCGCGATCTGCTCGCCACCGCCGAGACCGGCACCGGCAAGACAGCGGCCTTCGTGCTGCCCGCGCTGCAGCGCATCGCCACCACGCTCAAGCCGCGGGTGCGCGGACCGCGTATCCTCGTCCTGACGCCGACCCGCGAGCTTGCCAGCCAGATCACCAAGGCGGCGCGGCAATACGGCAAGTTCCTTCACCTCAACACGATCGAGATCGTCGGCGGCATGCCGTATCGCCAGCAGCTTCAGCTGATGGCGCGGCCGCTCGACATCGTCGTCGCGACGCCAGGGCGGCTGATCGACCATATCGAGCGCCGCCGCATCGACCTGTCCGAGCTCGAGGTTCTCGTCTTCGACGAGGCCGACCGCATGCTCGACATGGGCTTCATCGAGGCCGTCGAGCTGATCGCCGCCGCCTGCCCGGCGACCCGCCAGACCCTGTTCTTCTCGGCGACGCTCGATCGGCCGATCGCCAAGATCGCGGCGCGGCTGCTGCGCGATCCGGTGCGCATCGCCGTGACCAGCGCGGCCAGCGCCCCCGATATCGAGCAGCGCCTGCACCAGGTCGACGACCTCGCGCACAAGCATCGCCTGCTGCATCATTGGGCCGCAAGCGGCGAGCTCGCCAAGGGCATCGTCTTCGCGGCCACCAAGCGCGACGTCGACACGCTGGCGCGCGAGCTCGCGGCCGCCGGACATGCCGCCGGCGCCCTCCATGGCGACATGGACCAGCGGGCGCGCAACCGCACGCTCGACCGGCTGCGCTCGGGGGGCTTGCGCCTCCTCGTCGCCACCGACGTGGCGGCGCGCGGCATCGACGTGCGCGACATCAGCCACGTCATCAATTTCGACCTGCCGCGCAGCACCGAGGACTATGTCCATCGCATCGGCCGCACCGGCCGGGCCGGCGCCAGCGGCGTGGCGATCTCCTTCGCCGGCCGTGCCGAGCGCGACATGGTGGCGCGCATCGAGCGCTTCACCGGCAAGCCCCTTTCCGTCCATGTCGTCCCCGGACTCGAGCCGACGCGTTCCTTCACGCGCGAGACCGTCGTCGCCCGCAAGCGGCCGTTCCGCCATGACGGCAAGCGTTTCGCAAAACCGTTCGTCGGCCGCAACGCTTCTGCCGGGCGCCCGGATGCTCGTCCCGGCGCGCGCTCCGGGGCGAGCCGTCATCCCGCTGGCGGGGTGCGCCGGCCCGGTTAGCGCCGCCCCCTTCGCGCCGATTTCGCGATGTCGCTGAGCGATCCTTCGCGGCCGGGCATGTCCGGTAACGCGGTGCCCTTCGCCGAGGAGGATCTCGCCCGCATCTTCGACGCGAAGACGATACAGCAGGCGCGCCACCTGATGCTGCTCGGCGCGGTGCGGCTCGCCGCGACGGCGACGCGGATCGAGGCGACGGTGACGGATGCCGGCCGCACCGTCGACGTCGTGGTGACGCCGATCAAGTTCGCCCGCGGCACGCTGTTCGACCGGCGCTGCGGCTGCGGGCGCAGCGTCTGCGCCCACACCGTGGCGGCCGCCATGATGACCCTCGAGACCCGCCCGGAATGGCGGCGTCCGGTGCAAGGATCGCTTCTCGACATGCTGAATGCTCCACGCGCGACGCGACCCGTAATCGCCCGAGCCAGCACCGCGCCGCCGCGCGGCGACGAGGCGCGCGTCGGCGTCTGGACGATCGAGCCCGGCAGCGCCAGCGCGGCGATGCACATCACGGTCCATCTCGCCCGCATCGGCCGCGACGGGCAGCCCGAAAAGGACGGCGTTCCGGCGACGCCGCGCCAGGTCATCGAGAAGACGGCGCGCACCATGCAGGGCGATGCCGACAGGGCCATCGCCCGCCTGCTCGGAGCGGGAAATCTCGTGCGCACGCCGATCTCGCGCGACAAGCGGCATCTCGTCGACGCGGCGCTGAAGCGCCTGCTGCCGACCGGAAGGCTGCGCTGGCGCGATGGCACGCCGCTCGGCGAGGGGCCGCGCCGCGTCATCCGCGCCTTCAAGGACATGCAGAGCGGCAAGCTGCGTCCGGTCGGGCTGACCGAGGGCGGTGCGCTGATCCGCGGCGAGGGCTGGTGGTGCGTCGACCCGAAAGCGGGCAAGGTCTGCCGCGCCGAGCTGCAAGTCGTTTCCTCGCCGGCGGTTCGGCCGGCGACCGAATCGCCGACCATCGCCGCCCGGCTGAAGCAACGCGGGGCGGGCGCGCCGCGTATCGTCGCCGCGGCGCCGGAAATCGTCGACCGCGCGCCGCGTATCGTCTTGCGCGTCGGCCGGGCGACGACGAGCGATGCCGGTCTCATCGATGCGCTGCATGTCGTCTTCGACTACGGCGATGCCGCGCGGCCGACGCCGATCGAAGCCGACGACCAGCGGCAATTCGCCAAGATCGCCGCCGCCGACGGCAGCATCGTGTTCGTGCGCCGCGACAAGGCGGCCGAGCAGGGCATGCTCGATCGCCTCGCCGCCGCCGGGTTCCTGCAGTTCCGCATCGGCGCGCCGGGCGAGGCGCGCGACGCCAAGGGGCTGCGTCTCCATGCCCTGCGCGGCCGCGACGCCGACAAGCAATGGCAGGCCTTCGTCGAGAGCGAGATTCCGGCGCTGGAAAAGGCCGGCTGCGAGATCATCCGCGACGCCGATTTCGGTGTCCGCATCGTCGAGCCCGAGGGCGAGATCGCGCTCGGCGTTTCCGATTCGGGCGAGGGCTGGTTCGATCTCGACGTCGGCATCGAGATCGACGGCGCGCGCCGCACGCTGCTGCCGATCCTCGCCAAGCTGATCGAGGCGGGCGGCATGGAGGCGGCGCGCATCGTCGACGGCAAGCTGCATACCGTGCTCGACGACGGCCGGGCGCTCGCCTTGCCGGCCGACCGCATGGCCAAGCTGATGAGCGTGCTCGAAGGCATGCTGGCCGCCGGCCGCACCGTCGACGACAAGCTGCGCGTCCCCCTCGAGGAGGCCGACGGCCTGCTCGATGTCGACGAGCTGGTGGCGCGGCGCGGCGACACGGCGCGCATCGATGGTTATCTGGCGCGGCTGCGCGACGACGAGACGCCGCTCGGCGAGCTCGCCGCGCCGCCCTCCTTCCAGGGCGAACTGCGGCCCTATCAGCGCCAGGGCCTCGCCTGGCTGCAGAATTTGCGCGCCAACGGGCTGGCCGGCTATCTCGGCGACGACATGGGCCTCGGCAAGACGGCGCAGACCATCGCCCATATCGCCCTAGAGCACGAGGCCGGGCGCCTCGGCGCTCCCGCCCTCATCGTCGTGCCGACCAGCCTCGTGCCCAACTGGTCGGCCGAGCTTGCCCGCTTCGCGCCGCATCTCCGCATCGTCGTCATGCACGGGCTCGACCGGCATGAGCGCTGGGACGAGATCGCCGCCGCCCAGATCGTCATCACCACCTATGCCATACTGGTGCGCGATGTCGAGGCGCTGAAGGCGCGGCATTGGAGCCTCGTCGTGCTCGACGAGGCGCAGGCGATCAAGAACCCGGAATCGAAGGCGACGCGCGCCGCCTGCAGCCTCGAGGCGGATCAGCGTCTCTGCCTCTCCGGCACGCCAGTGGAAAACAATCTCGGCGAGCTATGGTCGCAATTCGCCTTTCTCATGCCCGGCCTGCTCGGCGACCGCAAATCCTTCCAGAAGCGCTTCCGCGCGCCGATCGAGAAGCGCGGCGACGGCGTCCGCGCGGCGCAGTTCGCCCGCCGCATCCGTCCCTTCTTGCTGCGCCGGACCAAGGCTGCCGTCGCCTCCGACCTGCCGCCCAAGACCGAGGTGGTGCGCCGCATCGAGCTCGACGCCGCGCAGCGCGATCTCTACGAGGCGATCCGCCTCTCGGTCCACGAGCGCGTCCGCGAGGCGATCGCCGCCAGCGGGCTGGCGCGCA
>Ga0134126_10013560_pt1 | contig 10295 bp, 5 predicted proteins | sample KB31752_FD_96881 | JGI IMG/M metagenome (GOLD analysis project Ga0134126, IMG submission 96881) | Terrestrial soil microbial communities with excess Nitrogen fertilizer from Kellogg Biological Station, Michigan, USA - KB3-175-2 | ecosystem: Environmental > Terrestrial > Soil > Unclassified ...
GTGCAATCGAATTTGAAGAACAGCGCGGCGCGGTCTGGGTCGGAACGAGGCGGATTGCGGCTCCGCGGATGGCTCACGCGCGTGGAAATTGCGCTGGCCATGGTGCTGGTCGCGGGAGCGGGATTGCTGGTACGCAGCCTGCTCAAGATGACGTCCATCGATCCCGGATTCAGCGTTGCCCACGTGATCAAAGCCCAGGTGTCACTGCCGCAATATCAATACTCCAAGCCGCAACAGTGGGCTGGTTTTTCCGATCAGTTACTGGAACGCGTTCAGGCGCAGCCCGGCCTGGAGAATTCAGCCATGGCCGTTCCGCTGCCGATGGCTGATGGCTTCGTGAATCTTAAATTCGAAATTCCCGATCATGGCGCCTTGCCTCCCGGAGTGTCTGAGACCGCGGACTATGTTTCCGTCAGTCCGAAATATTTTCACCTGATGGGAATTGCGCTGCTGCAGGGGCGATTGTTCACGCCTGATGAGTCCATGACTTCGCCTCGTGTAGTCATCATCAGTGAATCGCTGGCGCGCCTGTATTTTCGTGGCGAGAACCCGCTGGGCAAAAGAATGAACTTCGGATTTCCTCCCGACGGCAACATTTCGCGCGAGATCGTCGGGGTAGTGGGCAGTGTGCGCGATTCCGGTCTGGCCCAGGAGCCAGGGCCGATGATGTATGTGCCGTTTGCCCAGGCGCCATTCTGGGGCGGCAATCTGGTGGTGAAAAGCCCGCTACCCACTGAATCCGTGGTGGGAACAATCCGCCAGGTGGTTGCCGGAATTGACAGAAACCTTCCAATTACAGAAGTGGCAACCATGGCAGATGTTGTGAATGACTCCGTGGCGCAGCCAAGATTTCGCACATGGCTGGTGGGAGCGTTTGGCGTGATCGCTCTGCTGCTCGCCGCAGCGGGAGTATTTGGCGTTGTTTCTTACTCGGTGGCGAGCCGCACCAAGGAGTTTGGTGTTCGCGCTTCTCTGGGGGCGTCACCCGGATCGATTGGAAAAATGATTCTCATGGAAGGTTTGGGGCTGGCCGCGATTGGTCTCGCTGTCGGGCTGGCGGCTGCGCTGGTTTTGGCACGGTTCCTCAAGAGCCAACTCTACGGCGTGACCGCTTACGATCCGCTCACATTTCTCGCTGGCATGGCGGTGCTGCTGATGGTGGCTCTTGCTGCATGCTACCTCCCTGCACGCCGGGCGATGAAAGTGGACCCGATGGTGGCGTTGCGGTACGAGTAAGAAGAGATTGCCAGGAATACCAGAATTGTCCAAGACTAACGAAAAAGCAAAATCCTTGAAACACAGGGAACAGAGTAAGCGGAGGAATGGCTAATACACCCACCACGGAGACATGGAGGCACGGAGAAAGTCAAAATCTTTGGGGTTCTGACTCGGAGACTTTGACGGCAGCGGCTAAAGACCAGCAGGGAGTTCACGGAGGAGAGACTAGCCGCGAATCAACGCGAATGAGTCCAAACGCCGGGTAGCCAAAGTCTATAGCAGCTACTTGCCGGCTGTTGCTTTCTTCATCCGCGGGAAGATGGCGCCAACAGAGTTTGCGTAAGCCGTGTAGTCCCCTCCGAAGGTGCCGGTCATCATTCGCTCTTCAAGACGGCTCTTCATCTTCCATCCTATATAGAGGAGAGGAAGGGCTAGCAAGCTGCGCGCTTCGCCCTGTACCAGGACTGTCCCAAAGATGGCCGTCAGCAGACCGGTATAGATAGGATGACGTACCCAGCGGTAGGGGCCGGTGCGGATGAGTTCATGCTGCACCTTTGAGGTAACGCCGCTGCTCCAGTTGCGTCCCAGATAGCTGCGCGCCCAGATGGCGAAGGCGAAGCCGATGACGGTGATAGCGATGCCAAGCGCGTCCAGCCAAAGCGCCTGCGGCAATACACGCTGATGCAGCCAGTGCCCTGGAAACTTGTAAAAGATCAGCACAAAGCCAGCGATCACAAGGACCCGGTGAACGTGGTAGATCAGGCCCAAATCGCGGCGCTCGGTTCGTTTGAGCCAGAGCGCCCAGGCCAGCCAGAGGACATAGAAGGCTGCCCAGAGTACGTAGCAAATCAGCATCGGGCGCATGGATAGATATACGGTAGCACGATGAGAACAAAGCTTTCACCACGGAGACACGGAGACAGGTAACAATCGCCGAGATCGCGCGCGATCGCAACGTGATCGCCGTGATCGGAAAAGCAAAAGCACCTCGGCGGTGAACAGGTTTTGCTCCGTGAACCCCTCTGCCGACCTTGAGACAATGCCGCGAATATCTTTCAGTCAGAAGCTCGGATTTTTCTCCGTGCCTCCGTATCTCCGTGGTGAAAATTGGGTTACCCGTGGGGAGGACTGTCCAGCTAGCTCGGAATATGTACGATGAGATCGACCTGCGAAGGGATAGGCGTGCCGAAATGTTTGGCCGGACTGTACCTGAATTCGCGCACCGCGGCCAGCAGCTTGTGCTGAATGGACGAGCTGACTTCGCCGCCGATGATCCGTGCGTCGGCCACATGGCCATCCACGTCGATGGTAACTTCCACCGTGACTAGCTGTTCAAAGCGCGGCGGCACTTCACCGGCAGAAATAACAGGCAGCTGTCCCGAGGTCTGAAAGGCGAGTTGATAATCGTCGGAATGGAAGCCATAGAACTGGCTGACCTTGATGTTGTCGATCATGCCGGCGGTGGCGTTTGATGCGTGCTGGCGCAGGACCTGCAAAGCCGCGCCGGTTGCCGCAGTGCCATTCGACGCCACGCGTCTCCGTGCGCTGCGGCGGGCGCGAGTCGGAGTCATGGGCAGCTGTGCTCCTTTGGTATGGGGTGGATTGTAGGCGAGCGGCGGCTCTGCGCCTGAAATTACCTGGACCACTGCGTATTGCGGTGGGACGAAATGGACGGCAGTCGCAAGGTGCAGAGCGAAGAGCAATGCCAGAGCAGCCAGGTGCGCGCAAAAGGACAGGAAGATGAAGGAACGTCGCGGGACCGGATCGGTGGAAAGCAGAATCTGGTGTCGGTATGGCATGCCTTTGCGCCCCTTGTTTCATCGACGCGCAGCCAGTTAATACGGTAGCACGAACGTAGAAGATCGGGTGATCTGGTGATTGGGAGATCGGGTGGTTCATGCTTTCACGCTTGCTCGAATGGGAGATCTCGAACTAGCACTTGCAGGACTTCCTGCTCTTAAGGCCGAGGAGGATTTTGATCCGCCTGGCAATTTGTTGCGCGCTCTAAGAAAGATCGCGGGGCCCGTGTTTAGGACATAATCGGTGCTCCTTTACGACGGGCACCAAGCCAACCGGCAGCAAGGCACAAACGAAGCACAGAGAGGCAAACGCAAGGTCCCTCCGCCCTACTCGCGCCTTGATGACTTCAGGCGCTCGCTTAACGAACGTCGGGATGACGCCGTCTTTTGTAAGCCGTGGTGAATTGTGCGCCTTGGTCGTTGCACCTGCGCTGCGTCATTCCGCGGATCTCGCCAGTTCCACGGCGCGGACCAGGGCCTGGGTTTTGTTGAGGCATTCCTGGTATTCGCTTTCGGGGATGGAATCAGCGACGATGCCGGCTCCGGCCTGCACGTAGGCCTTACGGCCTTTCACGAGCATGGTGCGAATGGCGATGCAGGAATCAAGGTTGCCGGCGAAATCGGCATAGAGCACGGAGCCGCCGTAGATGCCTCGGCGGACGGGCTCGACCTCTTCAATGATCTCCATGGCGCGGACTTTGGGCGCGCCGGTGAGAGTGCCGGCGGGGAAGCAGGCGGCGAATGCGTCGACGGGGCTGAGAGTGGAACGCAGGCGGCCTTCAATGGCGGAGACCAGATGCATGACGTGGGAGTAGCGCTCCACGAACATGAGGTCGCGGACCTGGACCGTGCCGAAATCGCTGACGCGGCCCACGTCATTGCGGCCGAGGTCAACGAGCATCACGTGTTCAGCGCGCTCTTTTTCGTCGGCGCGCAGCTCGTCTTCGAGGCGCGCGTCTTCGGCTTCATCGCGGCCGCGCTTGCGCGTTCCGGCGATAGGACGGTACTCAAGCTTGCTGCCGGTGACGCGCACCAGCATTTCCGGCGATGAGCCGAGAACGGTGAGGCCCTCCATGCGCAGGAAATACATGTAGGGCGAAGGGTTCACGCGGCGCAACGCGCGATACACGGCAAGGGGCGGCACGCCGGGCTCAAGTTCAAGGCGGAGCGAGGGGACGGCCTGAAAGACGTCGCCGGCCATGATGTATTCCTTGATCCGCTCCACGGTTTTGAGGAACCGGTCTTTCTTCACCGAAATGCCGATCTTCAATTTGCCTTTGAGCGCTTTGGGCGCACGGAGGTATTTGCGAGGCAGCGGTTCGGCGAGCTGCTTTTCAAGAGCGGCGATATCACGCAGGGCGCGCGCATAGGCTTTTTCCGGCGACTCTTTTCGCACGTCAGCATTGGCGATGATGTAGATCTCGTGCCGCACGTGATCAAAAGCGAGCAGGCGGTCGAAGAACATGAGCACGCAGTCGGGGAGCTTGAGATCGTCTTTGGCTGATGTGGGAAGCTTTTCAAGCTGGCGGACGGCGTCGTGAGAGAAAAAGCCAACGGCGCCGGCGGTGAAAGGAGGCAGTCCGGGAACGTGTGCGGGCTTGTGCTCGTGCAGCAGGCGATCGAGAACTTTGAATGGGCTGCCCTGGATTCTCTCTTTAGTCTTGCCGCGCTCAAGGGTGACGCGATCGTCCTGGGCGCGCAGAATCATGTAAGGCCGGACGCCGAGAAAGGTATAGCGTCCGACTTTTTCTCCGCCCTCCACGGACTCGAGCAGGAAGGCGTTGGGCGCGGTCTTTTCGTCGGCGGCAATGTTGAGGAAAGCCGAGACAGGCGTGCGCAGGTCGGCGGCAACGGTTTTGGCCACGGGAACCAGCGTGGCGCGGCGGCTGAGATCGGCAAACTGTTTGTAATCAGGCCACAACATGGGAAAACCATCTTAAACGATGGCGATAGTTGAAATCGGAAGGACAGGTACTTCCAGGGGAGTGGGAATGCCCGTTTTGGTACAGGAATGGCCAGTGGTTTTGGACTATACTGGGCGGAACAAAGACACCCCTGAGAAGTTCAACGGCGGAAATATCCTGAAATAAGGACAGGGTTCCACGTTTTCCTGGTCGCTCGTGAATTGTGCCAATTAGGGTGAATGTAAATGTTGATTAGATTCTGGGGCGTTCGCGGCTCAACGCCGACCCCGCAATCAGAAAACCTGCGCTATGGAGGCAATACCTCATGCGTGGAGGTTCGCCTGAACGGGCACATTTACGTTTTTGATTGTGGCACCGGGTTCCGTAATCTGGGCAAGCAGCTGCAGCAGGAAACCAGCGGCAAGCCACTTTCAGCCCACATTTTTCTCTCTCATTTTCACTGGGACCACATTCAGGGCATTCCGTTTTTCGCTCCTCTGTACCAGAATCACGGCAGCTCGTTTTTCTTCCATTCGTCGAATCGCACGCGCGGGCTGCAGCGAGCAGTGGAAGAGCAGATGTCAGACCCCTACTTCCCGGTGAACATGAATGAAATGGCGGCGCACCGGCAGTTTACGAACATCGAAGAAGGACGGCTGGAATTTGACGATTGCGTGGTGCAGTCGATGTGGCTGAACCACCCGCAGGGATGCCTCGGATTTCGGCTGGAGTCGAAGAATGGTGTGTTCGTTTATGCCACGGACAACGAGCCCGGCGATGCGGTATTTGATAAGAACGTCCGCAAGCTGGCCGAAGGCGCGGACGTTCTGGTTTATGACGCTCAATACCTGCCTGAGGAATATGAAGCCCGAAAACGGGGTTGGGGCCACAGTCACTGGCGTGAAGCCGTGAATGTGGTGCTGGAAAGCGGAGCCAAAGAGCTGGTGCTTTTCCATCATGATCCGGATCACACAGACGAATGCATTGACTCAGTAGTGGCGAAGGCACGGGAATACTATGCCAACGTCAGGGCGGCATCAGAGGGGATGGAAATCCTCCTCTGAACGCATTCACCCGCGTGATGCTCCCGGAGTCGATGTCTCCCGGCTTGGCCATTTCTGCAACTCTCTCCGATGCAATCGAATGCTCTCTGCGTGGCGCCGCGGCCCGCGATAACGCAAGTACGGTCCGTGAACCTCCCACGATTGCGGCGGAGGGAGTATGCGTTCCTGTGAAGGCTCTTTTTCCAGCCAGATCAAAATGGTAAGCGCTACCCTGTCTTTGATCGCCTGAACACCGTCTTTTATTTTTATCATTGCACTTTGGAAGTTCATTCTTGACCACTCAATTCTTTCTCACGGGATTCTCAGTCATCCCGTGGTATCTGTGATTAAGGCTTGCCGCTCTCTTGACCGAACACGCAGGCTCATCCGAAACTCGCAGGACGGTGAAGCCGCAGCAAGCAATCATGTATGTGAGTTGGTACAGGAGAAACTATCTCGTCGCGGGAGGCGGACGCCGGCTCAGGTGCACCGTAAATGGCTCCTGTGATGCATACGCGGTTTCGGCGAGGATACTGCCGTCCGCCCAGGTGCTTCTTTGCGCGGAAAAAGCAATCAATAGTCCAGTGGCAATCAGCGCAATTAGTTCAGCTGACCGGACCCAGTGATTGAATTTTGTACCCTCGGCAAGAAAGACGCCGCTGTTCAGGTCATCGGTCATGGAAATGACCGGGAATAAGAGAAGCGCGATCAGGCACGACAATGCTACGGCAACAGCAACTCGACGTTTGCGGGACTTTCCAGAGCTCTTCTGAGTACCGGCGAACGCGATCAATCCCAGTGAGAGGACGAGCCACGTGATGTTGAGTAGATGCTCCAAGCAGTGCTTCCCGTCTTCTTCCTCTCCTCACCTGCTGAGCACTGCGCCTGAAGAGCTCCGTGCATGCGCAGGCTAAGAGGGGAGGCTTAATCACTTATGATAGTTACTACCTTTGAACCCCAGTACGGTCGATTAGTTGTTTAAAAGCAGGGTTGGGGCTCGATTTTTCGCGAGCGGGCTAAGGCGAAAACAGGCCGATTTTCATTGGGCTAGAGCTGTCCTGAGTTGCTGCTCATCTCTGTCCAGTGACAAGGCCGCCAAAGGTGCATGGTTCACCTTTTTCGTTTCCGGTTCGGTACTTGAAAATGTCAATTAGGTACACTGATCAGCCATGGAAATTGTATTGAGCGCGGTGGAAGCTCGCGTCCTGGGCGCACTGATTGAGAAAGACATTACAACCCCCGACTATTACCCACTGTCCCTGAATGCGCTGGTTAACGCCTGTAATCAGAAAAACAATCGCGATCCGGTCATGACGCTCGACGAAAACGCGGTGCGCGATGCGCTGCTCAGCCTTCAGGAAAAGCGGCTTGCTGGTCCGAGCGGGGGTGCGGACAGCCGCGTTACCAAGTACGAGCATCGCTCCCAGGAGGTATTCAACTTCACGCGGGCTGAAACCGGCATCATCGATGTGCTTCTGTTGCGTGGGCCGCAGACTCCCGGCGAGCTTCGCGGCCGCAGTGAGCGAATATACCGGTTTGAAGAACTCTCAGATGTGCAATCCACGCTGCAAAGGCTGATGCAGCGAGAGCCGCCGCTAGTGAAGATGCTTCCCCGCCAGCCCGGCACAAAAGAAGCGCGCTACGCGCATTTGCTATCCGGCGATGTTGAAGGATATGCCGGCCCTATAGAAAACATGACATCGCAGAGCGTTGATGATGACAGCCGCGTGAGCCGCCTGGAGAGTGAAGTGGCAGAGCTACGGGGCGAAATCGCCGAACTGAAACAGCAGATGGAGAATTTTAAAAAACAGTTCGAGTAGCAAAGTTCTTTAGTTCTGCATATTCCCAGGCTGATGGTTCTATGCGGAGCCGTCCGTGCTGCCGCTGCATCTACTCGTACTTCAACGCCCGCAAAGGCTCAACTTTCATGGCGCGGCGCGCAGGCAGGAACGAAGCAAGCAGCCCAACGGTCGCCAGGATAACTGACGCCAGGGCCAGCGTCAGAGCATCCGTGGGGCTTACCCCGACCAGCAGGCTGCTGATGCCGCGTCCCGCCACAACCGTCAGTAACAGCCCTGCCGCCAAGCCTCCGCCCACCATGATGAAGCCTTGCTTCAGGATCATCTTTAGAATATTGAGACGGCTGGCTCCAAGTGCCATCCGTACACCAATCTCATGCGTGCGCTGCGCCGCTGCGTAGGAAATCACACCGTACACACCCACCACGGCAAGAATGAGTCCAACCAGACCCAGCGAGCCGGAAAAGCGTGTCGCCATGCGGAACAGAAATAGTCCATTCACTCCCTCCAGAACCTGTTCCATACCTTGTACGTCGATCACCGGAAGGTTGGGTGCAATGGAATGAATCTCGCGTACCAACTCAGGCCCAAGTAGTTCAGGAGCACCGGCGGTACGCAGCTGGATCATCGCAACCAGAGAATCATCCTGCTGCGTGGGAATATAGAAGAAAGGAGTGGGATCTTCTGCCGGGCCGGTGTACTTGCCCTGTTTCGTGAGACCCACGATCTGGATGAACGGGCCTGCGGGGCCATCCACACTGAAACGTTTGCCGATCACGTCCTGATTTGGCCAGAAGCGCTGCGCCATGACTTCGTTGACCACCGCTACCCGAGGCGCTTTGTCATCGTCCTGGTCTGTGAAGGTTCGTCCGCGAAGCAAAGGAACGCGCATGACGTCGAAGTATTGAACCCCAACCGCGCTGTAGCGAACACTCGGAACCGCCTGCTTGTCGCTCGCGCTCTGGCCTTCAACATAAACGTGGTCAGAATTACTGTTGACGCCCATGGGAACGCTGCTGGCAATACTTGCCGATACAACTCCTGGCATATGTTGGACTCGTTCTTCCAACTCACGATAAAAACGTCGTGCCTTGGCTTTGTCAAAGCCCTGACTCCGCGTGTCGATTGTTGCATTGAGCACATGACTGGGATCAAATCCAAGGTACACGTGCTCGGCGTTCCTGGCGCTGCGGACAAACAGTCCGGTTACAACCAGCAGCATGAGTGAACCTGCCACTTGCACAATGACCAGCGTATTACGCAGGCGCGAGCGTCCTGTCCCTGCAAGAATTCCGCGGCTGCCTTCATGCAGCACCTGGTTGAGATTGGTACGAGAGGCGCGCGTTGCCGGCGCCATGCCGACCAGAATTCCCGTTGCCAATGCGGCCGTCATGCCAAAAGCAAATACATGCCAGTCAAAGGGGAAGCTGAATAACAGCTGACTTCCCAAGACGACAATGTGAATGTTTCCCAGCGCGTGTGTCACCCATGCGCCTAGTACCATTCCCATGACGCCGCCCAGCAACGCCAGCAGTGTGCTCTCAGTAATGAGCTGGCGGATCAGCCGGCTTCTCGCCGCGCCCAGGGCTGCGCGCACCGCCATCTCCCGGTTACGCGACGTGGCCTTTACCAGGATGATGTTTGCCACGTTGGTGCAGGCAAGCAGCAGAACCATGCCGGCCAGCGCCATGAACAGAACACCTGCAATGACGGTGCCGTTCGAAGGATCAGGTTCCGGACGCGCGAGCCTTTCCGGATAAATACGCGCCGACTGGTCCTTGTCTTCGGGATACTGTTCGGAAAGCCGGCTCATCACCACGTTCAAAGAGCTCTGCGCTTCCTTCAGACTTATGCCGGGCTTCAGATAGCCGAGCGTTTTCAGGCTACGGGCGTCGCGCCTCGTCCAGAAGTTCTGACTGTCGCTCCACAGCGTCCGCATTCCCATGGGCGCATAGCCATCCATGTCAACGATCGAGTAGAGCCCGTGAAATCCTTCTGGCGCAACACCAACCACCGTCGTCGAATGGCCATTCAGTTTGATCTGCTTGCCGACGATGCCGGGATCTCCGTTGAATCTCTTCTTCCAGTATGCGTTTCCCAGCACGATGACGGGTTCATGGCCGCGCTCTTCCACTTCCTTGCCGTAAAGCAATTGGCCAACGGCAGGTTTCACACCCAGAGCGGAAAAATAATTGTCGCTTACGTAGCTGACGACGATGGTATCCGCCTGGTTCCCAGAATCCAGGGCCACGAGATTCAGGTTATAGGCAAGCACATCAGAAAAGTCGCTGGCCTGTTGGCGTATCTCCCGATAATCGAGGTAGGAAAACTCGTAAGTCGAATCGGGCTGGCCCTTAGTCACTGCACCGATTACCGTAAGGCGGCTTGCATTGGCAACCGGAAGCTCACGCAGGAAAAGCCCGTTCAAGGTACCGAAGATCGCCGTATTGGCGCCAATACCAAGCGCCAGCGTGATAACTGCTACCAGGGTGGTTACGGGGTTCTTGAACAGCATCCGGGCGCCGAACCTGA
>Ga0134126_10013561_pt1 | contig 10295 bp, 7 predicted proteins | sample KB31752_FD_96881 | JGI IMG/M metagenome (GOLD analysis project Ga0134126, IMG submission 96881) | Terrestrial soil microbial communities with excess Nitrogen fertilizer from Kellogg Biological Station, Michigan, USA - KB3-175-2 | ecosystem: Environmental > Terrestrial > Soil > Unclassified ...
CGGGGAATCAGTCGGCCCCGGGGAATCAGTCGGCCCCGGGGAATCAGTCGGCCCCGGGGAATCAGTCGGCCCCGGGGAATCAGTCGGCCCCGGGGAATCAGTCGGCCCCAGGCGGTCAGTCGGCGGCCGACTTCAGGAACTGCGCCACGTGCTCGTTGATGAACTTCCCGTCCGCCGGCGAGGCGCCGGCCCCCGCGGGGTGCCCCCACAACGAGGGAATAGGCAGCAGCTGGCAATGCGGAATGAAGGGCGCTTCGTAGCGGGCGTCGGTCACGGGAAAGTACAGGTCGGTGGCCGAGGGCATGTATAGCACCGGCACCTTGATGGAGCGCAGCGCGGCCTCCACATTGCCGCCGAACGATGGAGTGTTGCCGACGTCGTTGCTCTCCCACGTGCGCATCTGCAGGATGAGATTGTTGGCATCCGCGCCGGGTATGAAGTGCGTCCTGAAGTGCTCGATGACCTGGGGGAGGGTGCTTCCGAGCGAAGGATCGGAGCGCCACAGCTCACGCCGCCACCACTCCTGCGAGAAGAGCCAAGCCGTCCAGACCAGGGAGAATGCCTGGATGCCCTTCTCGGGCTCCGCCTTGTAATCACCCCCGGCAAAGGCGGGGTCGGTCGTCAGTGCGGTGATCTGGCTTTCCAGGCGGACGATCCCATGGCCATAGGTCTTTGCCGTCCCCGACGTGGCGACGATGCGGTCCATGAAATCCGGGTAGCTGACTGCCCATTGAAAGGCCTGCTGGGCTCCCATCGAGAAGCCGATGACCGCCCGCAGATGATGCACATGCAGCTGCTCGGTCAAGAGCTGGTGCACCGCCCGAACGTTGTCGCGGATGGTCATGACCGGGAAGCGGGGTCCGTGGAACGGCTCCGGGGTATTGCTCGGAGATGAGGAGCGCCCGTTGCCGAACAGCTCGCTCGTAATCAGGAACAGCTTCTCGGGATCGAGCGCCTTGCCCGGACCGATGAGCCAGCCATAGCCATGCATCTCGGCCATGTAGTGTGAAGGCAGGAGGATGGCGTTGTCGCCCGCCGCGTTCAGATGGCCGTAGGTGCCGTAGACGATCCGCGCCTCGGGCAGCACGACGCCGCCTTCCGTCTTGAAATTCCGAATGCGGTATTCGTGCTGGATCGGCTGTGGCTGCCGGGACCAGACCGGCGCACTGGCGGCGAGGAGAACCAATGCGCAGAGTACGGGGCCAAAAAGACCCCTGAGCGGCGATCGCGACATTTGCTGACCCTCCCCCGAGGCGCCCGATGGTAGCCCTTTCAGGGAGCCGTGCAACTCGCGCCGTCAGGTCTGCATGCGCAGGCGCGCCTGGTATTCCGCCACCGGCATGATCCGCTGGGCGTTGCGGTCCCACAGGATGCACCGCAGTGCGCCCAGGACCTCGCGCAATCGTACACGCCTCACCTCGGAGAAGAGATGCTGATATTCCCTGTGACACCCGGCCAGGCAGTAATTCGGGATGCTGGCCGACAAGTGGTGGATGTGATGATAGCCGATGTCGACGGTGAACCAGTTGAGCCAGCGCGGCAACACCAGGTAGCTCGTGCCTTCGATGACGCCGGCCTCCTGATCCCAGTGCTGCTCATCGCTCGCGTAGGAATGCTCGAAGTTGTGTTGTACCGTGAACAACACGATGCCCGCCCCGCCTGCTATCGATACGCTGAGCACATAGATCCAGAAGAAATGCGCAGCTCCGCACTCGAGGCACATTAACACCCAGGCGCTCAACAGCACGAGGTTGTTCCACAGCATGTGCCGGTATTCCCTTGCCGACTTCCAGTAGCGGGTCCGGTAAGTGGCGGCATGCGCCCGTAAGGACACGCCGGGGCGAGCCAGCTTCTGCCGCAGCGTATGGGCTACGAGTCCGATGGTGCCCTTCAGCCAGGTAAAGCGCGGGTTGAAAATGAGATAGATGAAACCGGCGAGCGGGGCGGCTGCCGCGCTGCACTTGAACCGATACAGGCGCTGCCGCGCGCGGCTCAGCGCCGCGTACTCATCGACCGAGAGCGTCGTGTAGGGCCCGCGATATTTATCCCAGTTGCCGTTGTGGGCGTGGTGATAATTGTGATGCTGCGACCATACATACTGCGGCATGCCGGCTACGACGCCCAGAAGGAACCCGACCATGCGATTGAGCCGGCGGCTGCGAAACAGGCTGCCATGGCCGCACTCGTGCATCAGGCCAAAGGTGCGCACGATGAGGAGGATGATCAGCGGCAGCGGTACGACGGCGAGCCAGGGGGAAACTCTCATGAGCCGCATGGCGGCCCACCAGAGAAGCGCGAACGGGACCAGCGTGGTGAAGACCTGCACCAGGCCTCTCACGTCGTCGGACCTGGCATATCGCCCGATCATGGCGCACTTCTGCTGCTTCAGGCAGTCATTCGACTCCACGCTATAACCCCCACCCGTCTGGCAATCGTATTTGTAGTGAAGCGCCGAGCCTCGCTTGCGCGGAGGCACGGTATCGCTGCGCATCGAACGTTCGGCGTCGCCGTCATCGCTCTTGTGACCCTACGATGGAAAGCTCGCAGGATCGATCGTTCAGGTCTCATTTCGTGCACGCATTCCGCGCAATCCGCCCATCCCGGCTTCGCCGAGCTTTGCGGGATAGAGTCGGGGCGGCCGCAGGGCAGCGAGTGCCCAGCCCTGGTATGCCGGGAGGGTGCCGGTGAGGCTGGAAAGATGGCTTGGAAGCAAATGCAAGTAACTGATTCAAAAGCCCATGGGTCCGCCGGCAGTCCACTGAAAGTCCGTCTTCATCGCCCTTTCTCGAGCTCTGATGAGAGGCCAATGCCTGCGGCCATAGCACCGCCCGCAGCGGGTAGCGCTATCATGAGCGGCCTGATTCTCCACCACTTGGCCTCGCCGGACAAGGTCCGGTCGCATTCAAACAGGAACAAAAGCCTCCTGTGCAGGCCGCGAGCTCTTACCCTATGCACGCTCGGGCTGCAGACCGTCAGCCCAGGAGAGCTCCATGAGCATGGGACCGAAATTCTGGTTGATCACCGGCATCTCGCGCGGCTTTGGGCGCGAGCTCGCCGCAGCCCTGCTGGCTCGGGGCGATACCGTCATCGGGACGACGCGTAACGGCTCAGCCGATATTCCCGGTGGGAAGGGCCGACTGGACGTGCTCGCTCTGGACGTAACGGACCCTCACGCCGTGAAGACGGCGGTCGCCACCGCTTTCCAGCGGCACTCCAGGATCGATGTGATCGTCAACAATGCCGGCTACGGCTTGCTGAGCTCGGTCGAGGAAGCGACCGATGAAGAGATCGACCATGTATTTGCCGTCAACTTCCACGGCACACGCCGGGTGATCCAGGCCGCTCTTGCACATCTACGGGCCCAGCGCAGCGGGCACATCGTCAACATCACGTCCATGGCGGGCGTGGCGCCGAACCCTGGCAGTGGCTACTACGCGGCCGCGAAAATGGCGGTCGAAGGGATGTCGCAGTCCCTCGCCAAGGAAGTCGCGCCTCTGGGAATCCGCGTGACGCTCGTCGAGCCCAGCGCTTTCCGCACCGATTTCCTCTCCGAGCACTCCATCCGCCGCAGCGCCGGCGAGTTGCAGGACTATGCCGCCACCGCCGGCGTGGCACGCGAACGACTCGCAGCGATGGACGGCAAACAGGCCGGCGACCCGGCGCGCGCCGCGGCCGCCATCATCCAGGCAGTCGACTCGCCCAATCCACCGCTGCACCTGGTCCTCGGCTCCGATGCTTACCACCGTACCCGGCAGATGCTCGATGCATTCTCGACGGACGTCGAGGCTTGGAAGGCCGTGTCGATCGGGGCGGATTACGACTAGGCACTGTCGATTCGGTTGGCCGCCATCCGGCCAACCTTCCTCTGGTACGACGGCGTAGCCGAAGTGCGCATTATAGCCCACTAATGTATCACTAATGAGACAGTAGCAGCGCCACCTCGACCGCTGCCGTGGCTTCTGGTACTACTACCACGTCCCTGCGGTAACGATAACAAAAAGGGGTTCGGCATGCGGTGGTCTCATGTGGCGCTCTGCGCCATGCTGGGTGTGCTGTCGGCCTGCGGTGGTGGCGGTGGCAGCGGTGGGAGTGGCTCCGGGGGTACCCCAGTCAGCGGGGCGTTCACGATCAGTGCGACCTCGGCGACGTTCTCGGCGCGGCAGAATGCCGCGAACCCGAGCTCACAGAGCCTGGCGATCACGATCACCGGCCCTAATGCCGCATACGCGGGCGCGGCATACACCAGCGGGCAAACTCCCCCGTCGTGGCTGGCCTTCAGCATGAACGGGAGCGGAACCACCTACAACCTCGTGCTTTCCGTGACCTCCACGGGTCTCGCCCCAGGCCAATACACCACCACCTTCGAGGTTGGCACGACGGACAGCGCCGGTAACGTGCTGCAATATCAACCCGTGACGGTCACCTACAATGTCCTGGTGGCGGTCGCGATCTCGACGCAGCCTTACTCCGGGACATTCATGTATGGCGGCAGCAAGACCACGGACACCGTTTCCGTGGCGGTTGCCGCCGCGGGCCTGCAGTGGCAGAGCACTTCGGACAGTCCGTGGCTCACGGTGCCGTCGGGGACGCAAAGCGGCACGGAGAATGTTCAAGCCACGGTCAACGTGGCCAACCTCAGTCCGGGCACTTATCAGGGCCATGTGACCGTCACGGACGCAACGGATTCGACCAACTCTGCGACGCTGGCGTTTTCCATTACCGTTCAGGCTCCCACGCTGACCGTGACGCAGACATCGGTCTTGCTGGGCGGCACGGACGGCCTTTCGACGGCTGCGCCGCAAAACATCGCGTTCTCGGTGTCGACGGATACGGCTGCGCATCCGTTCGCCATCACCTTCGAGACGGACAGCGGGGGCAGCTGGCTCACGGCCAATGCGACGGCCGGGACCGTGAATTCGGCCGGAGCCGTGATTCAGGTCTCGGGCAACCGGACGGGACTCGTGGGTGGGACCTATACCGGGCGCGTGGAGATTGCCGCTACCGTGGGCAGTCTCGTTCTGACGGGTGAGGTGCCGGTCACCTTCAATATCGAGGCCAACCGGATCGTGGTTGGAGCCTCCGGTGTGGGTTTCTCGTCATCCCCCGCCGGCTCGGTGCTGACACGAGAGGTGACCGTGTTCAGTACGATTGGCCGCACGGATGTCCCCTGGCAGGCGACGTCGGATCAGTCCTGGCTGACCGTCACTCCTTCCGGGGTGACCGGCGGCGCGATCACCGTGACTGCCTCGCCGTCGGGACTCTCGACCAACATCACTCACTTCGCGACCGTCACGGTGAGCTCGTCGGATACGAGCGTCGAGAACACACAGACGATCCGCGTCGGGCTCTACGTGAGCAGCACGGCTCCGACGACTCTGAGCCAGTCTGCCGGCGTAGGCTTCGTGACGGCGAGCCCCGTCGAGCCGATCGCTTTCGTTTCGAATGCCGGCCCTGACGTCACGGCATACAACTTCTACACGGGCGCCGTGGACCGGACCTTCACGGGAGTCGTTGCGCAGGCCGGGCCGATGACGATGAGCGGCGACGGCCAGGATCTCTTCGTTTACGACGAGACCAACGAGCAGGTCGTCGAGCTCGATGCGACGACCGGGAGCGTGATCAACCGGTATGCGTCGAACCTATACCTGTCCTCGGGAGGTGCGCTGGCGTATGTGCGGCCGGAAGGATACCCGATGCTCGTCACGCCATCGTCGCAGGTCTACGACCTCGGGTCGGGGACCGAGTACGACAACGGCACGCTCTACTCGGTATCGAGCGCCGTGAGTCTCGCGGCCTCGCCCGACAATTCCAAGCTGGTCACGGATGGAGGTACCGTCTTCAGCCTCTTCCGCTCCGCGCTCAACGGCGGCCAATTCAATGTCGGGCTGCTGTTCAATACAGGAACCGCCGAGGGGAGAGCCGGGCAGTCGTGCATCAGCGCCGATGGCCAAACCGTGTATACCGCGAGCGGAGCGCCCTATGACTTTCCCGGAACGAACATATCCACTCATCTCGGTACGCAGGTTCTGCCCGGAGAGGCCTACCCCGGCGCGGTTGTGTGTGTCTGGAACGGCCTGGTCGTCGGAGGGGCGGATGCCTACTACGATCCCACCGACGTATACGTCTACTATGGGCCGACCGGCGCGTCACTGGCCGTCCTGAACTCGTCCTCGCAGGCCAGTTATCGCGACTTGTTGCTGAGGGGAGTGGCCGTTTCCGCCGACGGGACGCGAATGGTTACCCTGGTGTCCGCCAGCGCGTTGGGGAATCCGGGATCGGAGATACGGTTTCAGACGCTGCCGGTACCGCCGTGAGGGGATCTGCCGGATGACGGGCCCGGCGGCCATGCCGCATGAGTCATCCGCGGCTCGCACACGCATCCAGCCGTCTGCGCAATAGCGCCTTCTCCGCATCGGTCGGTGCTGCGCCCAGCGCACGAGTCAGGTGTATCGTCGCGCGCTCGCGGTCGCCGCGGCGGCGATACAGCTCGCCGAGTGCAGCGTCCCAGAGATAGTAGCCGAGCAGCCACGATGGCGGTTTCAGCGCTTCGAGCAGGGCCAGGCCCGCATCGGGGCCCTGCCATTCCGCAATGGCGATTGCCCGATTCAACGTATTGATGGGGGAGGGGGAGACGCCGTCCAACATCTGGTAGAGCCGTGCGATCTCGGCCCAGCGCGTTTCCTTGTAGGCCGGTGCGAGGCAATGCTCGGCGGCGATGGCGGCTTCGGCGTGATACTTCGTGAAGACCTCTCCCCGGGCCGCGCGCTGCAGATGCGACATCGCGATCTGAATCAGATCGCGGTCCCAGAGCGAGCGATCCTGTTGCTCGAGAAGGAGCAGGCCGCCGGCTCCGTCCACGCGGGCGTCGAAGCGCGCAGCATCGAAATACATGAGCGCAAGCAGCGCCGCGACCTCGGGAGCCGCGCCAGCCGCATGTTCCTCCAGCAGGAGCCCGAGGCGGATCGCTTCCTCGCACAGCTCGTGCCGGACCAGCCTGTCAGGTTGGGCCGAGCTGTAGCCCTCCGTGAAGAGCAGATAGAGGATCTCGAGCACCGCCGGCAACCGGCTCGCGAGCTGCCCGACATCGCCGGGCTCGGACTGCGCGACACATTCGCGCAATGCCGTGCGTGCCCGCTGCAGGCGCTTGTAGATCGCTTCGCGAGTCTGGAACAGCCGCAGAGCGATCTCCTCCACACCGAAGCCGCAGAGGATCTTCAGCGCGAAGACGATCTGGGATTCGCGCGGAATTTCCGGGTTGGCGCAGACGAAGAGCATCCGCAGCTGGTCGTCCCTGACCTCGCGCTCCAGGAATACTCCTTCTTCCGCGCTCCCCTCATCCGCCAATTCCTCGACGCCATCGCTGGAGGCGTCGGCGCGCCTTGCACGGCGTAAGACGCCGAGCACCTCATTCATCGCCACCCGATAGAGCCAGGCGCTCCTGTCATCCGGCAGGCCGCGTTGCGGCCACGACTGCACCGCGCGGAGCAGCGCCGTCTGCACGGCGTCTTCGCAAAGCTCCACGCGGTGCACGCCGAAGCGGCGCGACAGGACCGCAACCAGACGCCCGAACTCGTGCCGGAAATAGTGCTCCGGAAGCGCAGGCGCAGATTGCGGATCAGCCACTGTAGCCGCCGAGCTGCCGGATCTCGATGCTGGCGGTCGCGTCCATGCCCGCCGGGCAGGCCTTGATGATCTCGGCCGCGCGCTCGAGCGAGGTCGTCTCGATCAGGCAGTAGCTGGCCACGACTTCCTTGGCCTCGATGTAGGGACCATCCGTCACGTTGCCGCCTCTGACGACCGCCCCTGCGGGCGTGAGGCCGTCCCCGGGAACCAGCTCCTTCTCGAACTTCGTCATCCAGGCCCGCCAGGCCGCGTATTGCGCCTGCATTTCCTGGGGAGACGAGGGCTTTGCCGGCCAGCCGGCCGCGGCGAAGCGAAACAGGCATAGAAACTTGCTCTTGGTCGTGGACATTGCGTTGCTCCGGTTTTTGTCCCACCGTGAGTCGATGGGCTCTCGAGGGCAAAGATGCTCGAGCGTCCACCGATTGGACACGGCTCACCGGTGATTTTCGCCGAAGGGGGAATGGCCCGCACGGACACCCTGTGAATGCGCGTTGCGCGCCGGGTATGCCAGGCTCCCGCAGGCCGTCGACACCCTCAGGAGGGGCTGAGGTCAGAAGTCAACGGTGGTCGTCTGATTTGCCATCACGGTGGCAGCCATCCCAGCTGCGGGCAGGAAGGTGACCGTCGTCGTCCCCGTGCTGGAGGTGCTCGTACAGCCCACGGCCAGCGTGTAGGCGCCGGCGAGCATGAACGGCTGGCCGTAGGAATAGCTGCCCGACGATGACAGCGTGATCTCGGGCTCGACCACGGAGGTCAGCGTGGCGGAAGGCGTCACGCTGCCGGAAAACACATAGACGTGCGCGTTGGGCAGAGGGCCGCTGCCCGAGTACCCGCTCAGGCACGCGGCGTTGCTCTGCAGGGTCGAGAGAGCCACCGTGCCGGCGATCGTTCCTGCCTGGACATTGTCGATGAGGCGCAGCGCCGGTCGCAGCACGTAGTCCTGTACGCCGCCACCGCTCTGGCCCGGCGGCGCGGTGATCGACTGCCGCAGCATGAAATCGACGGTGAAATCGGCGACCTGGTTGGCCGTCATGGTGAAGCCTTGCACCAGCTTCAGGCCCGTCTCGGCGCCGCTCGGGATGATCAGCGGGTATTGCGCGCCGTTGATCTCAATATAGGAATTGGCGACCGTGCCGTCGGCGGCGACATTCAGCATCAGCCGGATCCAGTCATAGTTGCCCGCGGGCACGGATTCGTGGTCGAGAAGCGAGGCCTCGTTGCCGTTCTGCTCCTGCAACAGATCGATCGTCTTGGGCGTGCTGAACTTGATCGTGACCGCCTGGCCGCCGCCACTCGGCTGGACCTCCACGCCAGTGAAGGAAACCACCACGGAGCTCGCCGAATCGACCGGCCCGTCGACGACACCGAGGCTGAGGGCGGCGGTGGATCTGCTCGCGCTCATGCCGCCTCCGCATGCGGCCAGGAGCGGCAGAGTCAGGCATGCCGCGGTGGCGAGCCGCGCCAATTCCCGGAACCGGCTGTCGGACGGTGATGGTCTCATGGATGGTCCTCGCGTTCGCCGCATCACGGATTTGACAGAATGTGTGTTCCCGGGCTCGACGCGAATTTCCATATCGGGCGGCTCTGGCATCGTAACCGGCACTCCTGAACGAAGCCTGAACGGCCGCCCTCTCTCCCGGGTGCATGGAAGACCGTATCGCCGGAGCGAAGCCGTGATTGCTGTCCGTCGCTGAAACCAACACCTGGCGCGATTCGCCGGGACATTCCAACATCGTCGACCCCGAGCACGCTGCCGAAGCGGTGTGCGCTCGACCCACTCCGCGGACGGCAGGGCCCGCGAGGCGTTCCAGGGCAATCTGGTATGCTCTGGCGAAAGCGGCATGAAGCCTCGATATCAGGGGGCAGTTCCCAATGTCACGCTACGTCGGCGCCATAGATCAAGGTACTACGAGCACGCGCTTCATCGTGTTCGACAGGAAGGGAGCAATCGTCTCCCTCGCGCAGAAGGAGCATCAGCAGATCTATCCGAAGCCGGGCTGGGTCGAGCACGACCCCATGGAGATCGTGCGCAACACGGGCGAGGTGATCGACGCGGCGTTGACGCGCGCCAGTCTGCGCGCCGCCGACCTGGCCGCGATCGGCATCACCAATCAGCGCGAGACCACCGTGCTGTGGGACAAGGCAACGGGCCGGCCGCTGTGCAATGCCATGGTCTGGATGGACACGCGCACCGCCCAGCTGGTCGCGGGTTTCGCCCGGGACGGTGGGCAGGACCGCTTCCGGGGCAGGACCGGGCTGCCGCTCACGACCTATTTTGCAGGCCTCAAGCTGCGCTGGATCCTGGACAACGTTGCGGGCGCGCGCGGGAAGGCGGAGTCGGGAGAAGCCCTGTTCGGCACCATCGACAGCTGGCTGACGTGGAATCTGACCGGAGGACCCAAAGGGGGTGCGCACATCATCGATGTCACGAACGCGAGCCGCACCCAGCTGATGGACATCGCAACCTGCGAATGGGACAAGGGGATGCTCGCAGAGTTCCGTATTCCGCGAGCCTGCCTGCCGCGCATCGTGTCCTCCTCGCAAGCGTACGGTGAGATCGACACGGCTGCGCTTAAGGGTGTGAGGCTCGCCGGAATACTCGGTGATCAGCAGGCGGCGCTGGTGGGGCAGACCTGCTTTACGCCGGGAGAGGCCAAGAATACCTACGGCAC
>Ga0134126_10013562_pt1 | contig 10295 bp, 9 predicted proteins | sample KB31752_FD_96881 | JGI IMG/M metagenome (GOLD analysis project Ga0134126, IMG submission 96881) | Terrestrial soil microbial communities with excess Nitrogen fertilizer from Kellogg Biological Station, Michigan, USA - KB3-175-2 | ecosystem: Environmental > Terrestrial > Soil > Unclassified ...
ATGTCACGGAAGGATTGCTGCGCGCACTGCATCGCAAGGAACAGCCTGCGCCGACCAGCTACCGCACCACATGGCCGTTTCGCAGCTTTGCGCGAGGCGACGCCGCGCCGCTCGTGCCCGGCAGGATCGAGCGGATCCGCATTCCGTTCCTGCCGGTGGCGTGGCGATTTGCCGCCGGCGGCCGAATTCGGCTGTCGATCGCGGGCGCCGATGACGATCACTGCGGACAGGTCCCGCACGGGCGACCGCCGTGCCTGACAATTTTGCGGAGCGCGGCCGGCGCCTCGCTCCTGGAACTGCCGCTCCAGATCAGGCGCCAATGACGTCATCGGTCCGATCGCAAAATGGCGAGCTATTGCTCTGTTATTGGGCATATGCTCTGCTATGGCGATGAAACCTGGCCAGCACGATCTGGACCTGATCATCTTCGACTGCGACGGCGTCCTCGTCGACAGCGAGGTTCTGAGCTGCCGCTGCCTTTCCGAGGCTCTCGCCTTCTGCGGCATCGAGCTCAAGCTTGCGGATGCGCTCGAGCTGTTTCTCGGGCGCAGCACGGCCGCGGTGCTGCAGTACTATGACGCGCAGGGGCGAATGTTGCCGGACCATTTCCTGCCTGATCTGAAGGTGCGGGTGCGACAGGCTTTCCAGTCCTCGCTTCAACCGATCGCGGGCGTGGGATCGCTGCTCTCCGGCCTGCATACGCCGCATTGCGTGGCGTCCTCCAGCGATCTCGATCGCGTCTGCTTGTCGCTCGATCTGACCGGCCTCGCGCCCCATTTCGACAGCCGGCTCTACACCTCGCAGATGGTGGCGCGCGGCAAGCCGGCGCCCGATCTCTTCCTGTACGCGGCGGCAGGAATGCAGGCCGCCCCCGACAAGACCCTGGTGATCGAGGACAGCGTGAGCGGCGTCGCGGCCGCCCGGGCCGCCGGCATGAAGGTGTGGGGATTCGTCGGCGGCAGCCATTACCAATCGCGGGACGGGCGCGCCATGCTGTACAATGCCGGGGCGAACAGGGTGTTCGACCGGATGGCGGATTTCTGGACGGAAGGGCAGCGCATCTGATGGCTTCGAGCGACGGCGAAAAATCGCGTCTGGACGATGCGGCTCGCGCCGGCTGGCTCTATTTCATTGCCGGCCATACCCAGGACGAGATCGCCAGAATGCTGCAGGTATCGCGCGCGTCGGCACAGCGGCTGGTTTCGCTTTGTCTCGCCGAGCGGCTGATTACCTTCCGCCTCGAACATCCCATTGCCGCATGCATGGAATTGGCGTTCCGCCTGAAGGAACGGTTTGAGCTGACGCATTGCGAAGTCGTGCCGGTCGACCCGGCCGCGCCGCTCGCCACCGCCGGCATCGCCGAGCGCAGCGCCAATCTGTTGGAAACGACATTGCGCTCGGAGACCCCCGTCATCGTGGCCCTGGGCACAGGCCGCGCGGTTCGCGCCGCCGTCGAACGGGTCACCCCGATCGACCGCCCCTATCACCAGATCGTCTCGCTGGTCGGCAATATCTCGGCCGACGGCTCGGCAAGCTTCTTCGATACCGTCGGAAGGCTCGCGGACCGCACCGGCGCCCGCCACTATCCCATGCCGCTGCCCTTCCTGATGTCATCGGAAGACGAGCGCAACCGCATGGTCCGGATCGAGCCGATCGCCAAAGTGAAGGCGGTCGCGGCCAAGGCGGATCTCCGGCTGATCGGCATCGGTCAGATGGACCAGAAGGCCCAGGTCCATATCGACGGCTTCGTCACCCGCGAGGAGTTGTTCGAGATGATGCGGCTCGGCGCGGTGGGCGAGATCACGGGCTGGGCCTACGACGCCAGGGGCCGATTGATCAAGGGCGGCACCAACCGGCGCATCACCAGCATTCCCCCGCAAATGCCGGCATCGAGCGCCACGATCGGCGCCGCGGTCGGGCGGGTCAAGGTCCCGGCGATCAAGGCGGCGCTTGCCGGGCGCCTGATCAACGGGCTGATCACCGACGAGGCCACGGCCCGCGCCATCCTCGACTGAGCTTTCGCCCGTCGGACGCTTCTCGACCTCCTGGATGTTCCGCACCCCTCCCGCTTGCGCGGTGAGAAAGCGCACGCGCGTGCTTGACAACTTCCTTCGCCGGTGTGAACATACGCCCAACGTTTGGGCATATGCTCAAAAACTACATAGGGAGGTTACCGTGAGAAAAGTCCTTGGCGCCCTCGCGGGCGCGGCTGCGCTTTTGATCTCAGTCCCCTCGATCGCGGAAACGACCCTGACGATCGCCACCGTCAACAACGGTGACATGATCCGGATGCAGGGGCTGACCAGCGATTTCACGGCCAAGAATCCCGACATCTCAGTCAAATGGGTCACGCTGGAGGAGAACGTGTTGCGCCAGCGCGTGACCACCGACATCGCCACCAAGGGCGGCCAGTTCGATATCTTGACCATCGGCACCTATGAAGTGCCGATCTGGGCCAAGCGGAAGTGGCTGGTGCCGCTCGACAACCTCGGCGCCAACTATGACGTCGGCGATCTGCTCCCCAAGATCCGCGACGCGGTCTCGGTCAGCGGCAAGCTCTATGCCGCGCCGTTCTACGGCGAGAGCTCGATGACCATGTACCGCACCGACCTGTTCCAGAAGGCCGGCCTGACCATGCCGGAAAAGCCGACCTGGGACTTCATCGTCGATGCCGCCAAGAAGCTCACCGACAAGTCGGCCGGCGTGTATGGCATCTGCCTGCGCGGCAAGGCCGGCTGGGGCGAGAACATGGCGTTCCTGACCGCGATGGCCAATTCCTTCGGTGCGCGCTGGTTCGACGAGAAGTGGCAGCCGCAGTTCAACTCGCCGGAATGGAAGAAGACGTTGACGACTTATGTCGACCTGATGAAGGAGGCGGGCCCTCCGGGCGCCAGCTCGAACGGCTTCAATGAGAATCTGGCGCTGTTCAATGCCGGCAAATGCGCGATGTGGATCGACGCGACGGTGGCGGCGTCCTTCGTGACCAACCCGAAGGAGTCCAAGGTCGCCGATCACGTCGGCTTTGCGCTCGCGCCGAACACCGGCCTTGGCAAGAACGCGAACTGGCTGTGGGCGTGGAGTCTGGCGATCCCTGCCGGCTCCAAGAAGGTCGACGCGGCGGAGAAGTTCATCGCCTGGGCGACGGGCAAGGACTACACCAAGCTCGTCGCGTCCAAGGACGGCTGGGCCAATGTGCCGCCGGGAACGCGCACCTCGCTCTATGACAACCCCGACTATCTCAAGGCCGCCCCGTTCGCGAAGCTGACGCTCGCCTCCATCGACTCGGCCGATCCGAACAAGCCCACGGTGAAGCCGGTGCCCTATGTCGGCGTGCAATATGCCGCGATTCCTGAATTCCAGGGCATCGGCACCACGGTCGGCCAGCAGTTCTCCGCGGCGCTGTCCGGCTCGACCAGCGTCGACCAGGCGCTCGCCAATGCCCAGTCCGCGACCGGACGCGAGATGAAGCGCGCCGGCTACATCAAATAGCGCATGATCCGGAAAAGTGTGAAGCGGTTTTCCGAAAAGATCATGCGCCGACAACAAGCCAAAGCGCGATGATGATTGCTCCTGATATCATCGCGCTCCAGGCGGCGGCCTCGACCGGTCAGCTCCCTCTCCCGGGCTGAACCGACTGGCGACCATCCCGTCCCACAAGTGATGGTCGCACTTTTTCTGAAGGCGAAGGAGGCGGGGATGGCGACCCGACAGACGCAATTGCTGGCGCGCACGCTGATGACGCCCGCGGTTGCGCTCCTGTTCATCTGGATGATCGTGCCGCTGGCGCTCACGATCTACTTCGCCACGCTGCACTACAATCTGCTCGATCCGGACTCCGGGCAGTTCGTCGGCTTCGACAATTTCCGCTACTTCCTGACCGACCCCGCCTTCCTGGCCTCACTGCTCAACACCCTGGTTCTGGTCGGCTCGGTGCTGGCGATCACGATCCTGGTCGGAATCCCGCTCGCGCTGCTGCTCGATCAGCCGGTGATCGGCCGCAGCATCGTGCGCCTGATGGTGATCGCGCCGTTCTTCGTCATGCCGACGGTGAGCGCGCTGGTCTGGAAGAACCTGTTGATGCATCCGGTCTCGGGGCTGTTTGCGTGGATCGCGACGCTGTTCGGCTTGACGCCGATCGACTGGTTCAACGACGTGCCGATGCTTGCGATCATCCTGATCGTGGCATGGCAATGGCTGCCGTTTGCCACCCTGATCCTGCTCACCGCGCTGCAATCGCTGGACGAGGAGCAGAAAGAGGCCGCCGAGATGGACGGCGCGCCGGCAATTTCCACCTTCATCTACATCACCTTGCCGCATCTGGCGCGGCCGATCACGGTGGTGATCCTGATCGAGACCATCTTTCTGCTGACCGTGTTCGCCGAGATCTTCGTCACCACCGGCGGCGGGCCCGGCCTGCAGACCACCAACATCGCCTTCCTGATCTATTCGCAGGCCTTGATCCAGTTTGACGTCGGCAGTGCGTCCGCAGGCGGTCTGGTCGCCGTGGTGATCGCCAACATCGTGGCGTTCTTCCTCGTCCGCATCGTCGGCCGCAACCTGGAGGCCTGAGCCATGGCACGCGCGGTAACGACAAAGCGCAAGGTGATCTCGACGGCCGCCGCCTGGCTCGCCGGCTTTTTGATCTTTTTCCCGATCCTGTGGATGATACTGGCAAGCTTCAAGACCGAGCTCGACGCCTTCGCGGTGCCGCCATCGTTCCTGTTCTTCCACTGGACCCTTGAAAACTACGCCACCGTGCAGGCGCGCAGCGACTATTTCCTCCACGCCTTCAACTCCATCGTCATCGCCGGCGGCTCGACGCTGATTGCGCTATTGATCGCCATTCCGGCCGCCTGGTCGATGGCGTTCTCGCCGACCAAGCGCACCAAGGACATCCTGCTCTGGATGCTCTCGACCAAGATGATGCCTCCGGTCGGCGTGCTGGTCCCGATCTATCTGATCTACCGCAATTTCGGCCTGCTCGACACGCGGATCGGCCTCATCTTCATCCTGTGCCTCGGCAACCTGCCGATCGTGGTGTGGATGCTCTTCACCTATTTCAAGGAGATCCCGAAGGACATCCTCGAAGCCGCGCGCATGGATGGGGCGACCATCAGCAAGGAGCTGGTCTATGTGTTGACGCCGATGGCGGTGCCGGGACTTGCCTCGACGCTGCTGCTGAACCTGATCCTCGCCTGGAACGAGGCGTTCTGGACGCTCAATCTCTCGACCTTGAATGCCGCGCCGCTCACCGTCTTCATCGCCTCCTATTCGAGCCCGGAAGGCCTGTTCTGGGCCAAGCTCTCGGCGGCCTCGACGCTCGCGATCGCTCCAATTCTCGTGCTGGGCTGGTTCAGCCAGCGGCAGCTCGTCCGCGGCCTCACCTTCGGCGCCGTCAAATAGGGAAGGCGACACATCATGGGTCAGATCACGCTGCAGGGTGTCCAGAAGTCGTTCGGGCCGGTGGACATCATCAAGGGCGCCGACCTCGATATCGCCGACGGCTCCTTCGTCGTCTTTGTCGGGCCGTCCGGCTGCGGCAAGACCACGCTGCTGCGGCTGATCGCCGGGCTCGAGGATGTCACCGGCGGCAACATCCTGATCGACGGCAAGAATGTCGTCAACGTTCCGCCCGCCAAGCGTGGGCTGTCGATGGTGTTCCAGTCCTATGCGCTATATCCGCACATGAGCGTGCGCGGCAATATCGCCTTCGGGCTGAAGATGGCGGGCCTGCCGAAGACCGAGATCAACCGCAAGGTCGAGGCGGCCGCGGCCACCTTGAACCTGACGCCCTATCTCGAGCGCAAGCCGCGCGAATTGTCGGGCGGCCAGCGTCAGCGCGTCGCCATCGGGCGGGCGATCGTGCGCGAGCCGAAGGCCTTCCTGTTCGACGAGCCGCTGTCCAATCTCGACGCCGCGCTTCGCGTGCAGATGCGGCTCGAGGTGACGCGCCTGCAAAAGCAGCTCGCCACCACCGCCGTCTACGTCACCCACGACCAGGTCGAGGCCATGACCATGGCGGACAAGATCGTCGTGCTCAACGCCGGCAAGGTCGAACAATACGGCTCCCCGCTCGAGCTCTATGAAAAGCCGGCGAACCTGTTCGTTGCCGGCTTCATCGGCTCGCCGAAGATGAACTTTGTCACCGGCGAGGCGGCGAGGCAGCGTGGTGCCGCCACCATCGGCGTCCGGCCCGAGCATCTCAAGGTCGATCGCGAAGGGCAGGGGTGGTCAGGAACCGTGAGCGCAGCCGAGCATCTGGGCAGCGATACCTTTCTCTATGTCGATGCGGGCCCGATCGGCCCGCTGACCGCGCGTTATGTCGGTGAGCTCGATCTGGGCGCGGGCGACAGGGTTTCATTATCGCCGGATCCCGCGCGCGTTCACCGTTTCGATGAAAGCGGCAACGCCTTGCGCGCGTGAGGACGCGGCCAGGGCCAACGATCTCCAACAAGAACAAGTGGACAGGACCCATGTATCTGGAGAAATTCAAGCTCGACGGCAAGACCGCGGTCGTCACCGGGGGCGGGCAGGGCATCGGGCTCGCCTGCGTCGAAGCGCTGGCGGAGGCCGGCGCCGCCGTTGTGATCGCCGATCGCGATGCCAACGCAGCCGAAGCGGCGCGCGCGGACATGGCAAAGAAAGGCTACCAGATCGACGTCGTCGACCTGGATGTGACGGACTCCGGCCGCGTTTCCGAGGCGGCCGACCAGCTCGCCTCAAGGTTCGGCAAGGTCGACATTCTCGTCAACAATGCCGGCATCGCCCGCAGCGAAACCCCGGCAGAAGCCGTCACCGACGAGCATTGGCTGAACGTGATCGACGTCAATCTCAACGGCACCTTCTGGTGCTGCCGCGCCTTCGGCAAGCACATGCTGCAGGCGAAGGCGGGGACCATCGTCAATATCGGCTCGATGTCCGGCTTCATCGTCAACAAGCCGCAGGAGCAGTGCTACTACAATGCATCCAAGGCTGCGGTGCACCATCTGACCAAGTCGCTGGCGGCCGAGTGGGGCGCCCGGGGCGTCCGCGTCAATGCGGTTGCCCCGACCTATATCGAGACGCCGCTCAACGCCTTCGTGAAAAGCAACCCGAAAATGTATGACGCCTGGATCGGCGGGACCCCCATGGCGAGAATGGGGCAGGTCGAGGAGATCGCGTCCGTCGTCCTGTTCCTGGCCTCCGACGCCGCGAGCCTGATGACGGGCAGCATCGTTCTTGTCGATGGCGGCTACACATGCTGGTAGGCTTGCCCCTCAATGAGTTCGAGCATGACCTTTCCGGAAAATTGCTACACTCTTTTCCGGATCATGCTCTGGTTGGGGAGCGCGCATGCGAGAGGCCTATATCGGCGTCGATGTCGGAACCGCGAGCACGAGGGCTGGCGTTTTCGACGAGATGGGAAAGCTCGTGGGGATCGCCAGACATCCCATCAGGACCTGGCACGAAGCCGGCGACATCGTCGAACAGTCTTCGAGGGACATCTGGAGCGCCTGCGTTACCGCGGTGCGCGCTGCACTTGCCGAGGCGGCGATTTCGGCGGAAGCCGTCAAGGGCATCGGATTTGACGCAACCTGCTCGCTGGTCGTGCTCGCGCCCGACTCTGCGCCTCTCTCGGTCAGCGGCTCGGGCGATCCGGAGCGCAACGTCATCGTCTGGATGGATCACCGCGCCATCGCCGAGGCGCGAGAGATCAATGAGACCGCGGACGAGGTGCTGCGCTATGTCGGCGGCTCCATCTCGCCCGAGATGGAAATGCCGAAGCTGCTCTGGCTGAAGCGCCATCTGCCTGCGAGCTTCGGCGCCGCCGGGCATTTCTTCGATCTCGCCGACTACCTCACCTGCCGCGCGACCGGGTCGTTGGCGCGTTCGATGTGCACGGTGACCTGCAAGTGGAATTTCCTGGCGCATGAGAAGCGCTGGAGCGCGCCCTTTTTCAGGCGGATCGGCCTGGAAGACTTTTCGGCCGAGCAATATGCGAGAATCGGGACCGATATCGTGCCGCCGGGCACACCTCTTGGTGCGGGCCTGACGGCGGAAGCGGCAAAGGAGCTGTCCTTGCGCGCGGGAACGCCGGTCGGCGCCTCGCTGATCGATGCGCATGCCGGCGGCATCGGTGCGATCGGCGGGCGGCTCGCCGCGGAGGCTCCCGTCAACGTCTGCGATCGGCTCGCCTACATCATGGGAACGTCGGCCTGCATCATGGCGACGACCTCCGAGCCTTGCTTCGTGCCAGGCGTGTGGGGCCCCTATTATTCGGGCATGGTGCCCGGTTTCTGGCTGAACGAGGGCGGGCAGTCGGCTGCGGGCGCTGCGGTCGATCACCTGCTTCGCTCGCATCCGGCCTATGACGAGGCGGGCGCGTCCGCCCGCAGCGCCGGGGTCGATCTGATCGAATTTCTGGAGCGGCGGATCATGGTGCGCGCCGGCAATGCGGGGGCCGCGGCCTCGCTCGCGCGCGATATTCACGTGCTCCCCGAATTCCTCGGCAACCGCTCGCCCTATGCCGATCCCAATTCGCGCGCGGTGATCGCGGGGCTCGATCTCGACGCCGACATCGGCGCCATGGAACGGTTGTTCGTTGCAGGCCTGTGCGGGCTCGCCTATGGCCTTGCCGACGTCATCGACGCCTTCGCCGCTCATCAAGTCCAAAGCAACGTCATCGTCATGGGCGGCGGCGCCGGTCGCAGCCCGCTGGTGCGGCAGATCATGGCGGATACGACCGGGCTTACGGTGGCGCTGCCGCAGACGCAGGAACCGGTGCTGCTGGGCGCGGCGATGCTGGGCGCAGTCGCGGGCGGCGCCTACGCGTCGATCGGCGAGACCATGGCCTCGATGTCGGCGCTCGGCCGCTTGAGCGAGCCGACACCTCCTCGCATGGCGGAATTTCACCGCACCAAGCGCCGGGTTCACAACCTGCTCCGCGCGCTGGACCGCGAGAGCCGCCAGGCCATGTGCGCTTTGGAGGGCGATGGGCAAGCACCGAGGGGCTGAGATCATGATCCTGAGCTGTGGCGATGCGCTGATCGATTTCGTGCCGGTGGCGGCGGCCGACGGACGCGATGCCGTTCGTCCGGCGGTCGGCGGCTCCTGTCTCAACGTGGCAGTCGGCATCGCCAGGCTTGGCGTCGCTTCCGGCTTCGTCGGCGGCATCTCGACCGATCTGTTCGGCCGCATGATCGCCGATCACGCGACCGCCTCGGGGGTGGAGCTCAAGCATGCGACGCGGAGCGCGCATCAGACCACGCTCGCCTTCGTGCGGATCGTCGAGGGCGAGTCGCAATATGCCTTCTATGACGCGGAAACCGCGTCCGCCAATTGGCGCTACGCGCGCGGGGCGATCCCGCTCGAGGTCATCAAAGCCGTCCATATCGGATCGACGACGCTGGTCCACGAAAGAGGCGCCGCGGAGGCCGGCGCCCTGATCGCAGACGCAAAGCGCTCGGCGACGATCTCGTTCGATCCGAACTGCCGGCCCAATCTGGTGCAGGACCAGAAGGCCTATCGCGAGCGTATGGGCCTGTTTGCCGATCATGCCGACATTGTCAGGATGTCGGACGTCGACTTCACTTATCTCTATGGCGCAGAAGACTGCGCCGAGCGCGCCCGTGCCATGCTTGGGCGCGGCGCAGGCCTGATCGTCGTCACCCGCGGCACGCAGGGAGCGCAGGCCTGGCATCGCAAGGTCGGCGCGGTCGAGGTCGCAGCGCCGGCCGTCGAGGTCGTCGACACCATCGGCGCCGGCGACAGCTTTCAGGCCGCGCTGTTGTTCGCGCTCGCCCGATTGAAGCGCATCGAACGAGCAAGCCTGCGGGACATCGACGCTGGCGCGCTGCGCAAGGCGCTGTCATTCGCCTGCCAGTGTGCGGCTTTGACCTGCACCCGCGCCGGCGCCGACCCGCCCCGCTTCGGCGAGGTGGCGGCGCTCTGGTGATGCTTGTACATCAGTAGCTTGCCTCGCCTTGATGTCGCCTATCATCGTGCGGCGCGGCGATGTTACTCGACCATCGTTTGGTGCCATTCCGACAGAGGTCGCATTTGCTTGCTGTGCAGGCGCGTGCGCCCTTGTGCCTGCGGCGGCTTCGGCGGTGCCCGACGGGCAAATCAGCGATCAGTGACTTCGCTTAATCAGAAGTATGTCAAGCCCTCCCATGAAAAATAAATTGCTTCCGTTTTTCTGAAAATCATGATTAGTTTCGCTCATCCCGCTCCGGCAAGGAGGGACGTTTCGGCCGATCGTCACGACACGTGGAGCGGGGATGCGATGGACGCGTTGCGGCCGCCAGACGAGCGGG
>Ga0134126_10013563_pt1 | contig 10294 bp, 7 predicted proteins | sample KB31752_FD_96881 | JGI IMG/M metagenome (GOLD analysis project Ga0134126, IMG submission 96881) | Terrestrial soil microbial communities with excess Nitrogen fertilizer from Kellogg Biological Station, Michigan, USA - KB3-175-2 | ecosystem: Environmental > Terrestrial > Soil > Unclassified ...
AACAAGAAGCCGTTCGTCGCGGCCGTGCATGGCGCCGCGATCGGCGGCGGGCTCGGTCTTGCGGTCTCGGCGGATTTCCGCGTCGCCTGCCCGGAAGCGCGCTTCGTCGCCAACTTCACCCGGCTCGGTTTCCATCCCGGCTTCGGGCTGACTGTCACGCTGCCGGCGGTGATCGGCGCGACCGACGCGGCGCTGATGTTCTACACCAGCCGCCGCGTCAACGGCGCCGACGCGCACGCCATGGGTCTTGCCGACGTGCTGGTGCCGCTTGAGCAAGTGCGCAGCGCGGCGATGGCGCTCGCCGCCGAGATTGCCGAGAATTCGCCGCCCGGCCTGATCGCGACGCGCGCGACCATGCGCGGCGACATCGCCGACCGCGTGCGCAAGGCGACCGACCACGAGCTCGCGCAACAGACGCTGCTGCGCAAGACCGAAGACTTCAAGGAAGGCGTGAAGGCGACGGCGGAACGGCGCGTGCCGAATTTCACCGGGCGATAACTCTTCGGCGGATCGAAACAAAGCAAAGCCGGAGATAACGCGATACTAATCTCTGCTCCGCTCGATCCGCCGAAGTCGGGGGGTCTCAGATTCCCTTGAGATACTCGACCAGATCCTTCTTGTTCGCCTCGCTGAGATTGAGCTTGAACTGATCGTTGTAGTGATTCACGACATCGAGCAGCGTCGCGAAGCGGCCGTCGTGATAGAAGCCGCCCTTTTCGTGGCTCCACAGCCCGGCGAGCGGCGCCGTGCGATACATATGCGTCGGTGAACGATCGGCCTGGAACGCGTCGACGCCGATATCCTCCGGTGTATGCAGATTCTGTCCGGGCTCAGTGAAGAGCGGCGGCACGTGGCACGTCGCACACTTGGCGAGACCGTCAAACAGCGCCTTTCCGCGCTGGAAGGCAGCCTTGTTGTACGAACCCGCCGGCGCTTTCGGCGCGGGTATCGCCAATTCGTAGAAATGCAACGCCGCCAGTTTGCCGGTCAGCCTGTCCGGCTTGCCGCGAGCGTTCCATTCGCCGCTCTTCGCTGAAACGGGATACTGATCCTTATTGGCGAGCCGCGCGTCGAAGAACGTCCCCGAACCATGCATCTCGGTAGCGCCGACATAGGCATTCCAGTACGGCACCGAGCCGAAGCCGGTCCAGGTATGAAGATTGACGCCGGCAAGACCAAAGGCCGGCGGAATCAGCGTGCCGGCCTGCTTGCCGTCCGGACGAAACGCTTTGCCGTCCTTGTCGAGTTCGGCGTCGAAACGGCCCGGCCCCCAACTGGCGAGCACTTTCTTCACGGTCGCGACATCGACGCCGAGCAGATCGGTGAAAGGCTTGAGATTCGGCGCCAGCGAAATGATCGCGCCGACGTTCAGGTCGCGGTTGGCCCACCCGTCCAGACGCTTGCCGATGCCGGGTGCGAATGAATTGTCGACGGTCGAGTGGCAAAACGCGCACTGGATGCCCATCGATTTGACGTTGCCGTCGCGATTGGTGAAAGCGGTGACGCCCACGACTGCATTCAGCTTGAGCAGCGCAATCGTCGTCGCCGGATCGTCGAGATTCACTTTCCCGGCGGCAAGCTTCTTCTTCAGGGCCGCGGGCAGCGCATCGACATCGACCTTGAGGCCGACCGCGAGCGCGGTCTTCGGCGAAACGCCGGGACCGACGCCGCCGTTTTTCTCACCCGCGATCGCCTTGTGTAGCTGAAGCGTGTCGCCCCAGAATTTTTCGCTGCCGAACGTGTCGTAGCGGAAGGTCTTCTTGCCCTCCTCCATCATCGTTTGCGCGTAGCGCTCGATGGTGCCATCGAATCCTTTTTTGGGAGCGGCAGCGTAGGAAATCACAGCTGCAGATATGACGGCTACGCTGATAGCCGCGGCGCTCAGGTTCTTAAGCTGCATCGTCACCCTCCCGTGCTTATGCAAAATTCAATCAAATAGACTTCGCCCTTCGTCGTGCGTCATGACGACGACAGCCATCGGCACTAACACCGCGGCAAGGGTTCGATGTTGCAACCGACGGAAGGTTTCAGCATGGGAGACGATGCAGACATGCGCGTCACGCGACGGTACGAAACCACCATGCACGGAAGGATGAACCGGCATTGCCGATCAACCGGTAGCCTCGTACAGTCGCCTTATTCAGTTACCGGCTACATACCTTTCCGCGATACCCAAGCAAGACGCCGGGGCAACAGCGCCAACGTAACGCCAAGGGGACAATCGATGTCGCTCCGGATGAATTCGAAAATTTCCTTGGCTGGCCTGTCGTTCCTCGCGGGCCTCGCCGCATCGCCCGCCCTCGCGCAGCAGCAATCAAACGTTCCGGCGGCCGGCAGCGACTGGCGCGTGGAATGCATGAACAACGGAAAGGCGCTCGACTGCCGCGTGTTTACCGAGGTGATCGAACAAAAAAGCCGGCAGATCATCGCGACGCTGACCGTGCGCTATCCGCAGGAGACGAAAAAGCCGGTCATGATGATTCAGGTGCCGCTCGGCGTGCTGGTGACGAAACCGATCACCTTGGCCATCGATGGCGGCCGGCCCGAAGAACTGACGATTCAGACCTGCACACAATCCGGCTGCGCTGCCGGCAACCAGATCCCCGATTCGGTGATCGCGTCGATGAGCAGCGGCAAGCAACTCAAGGTCGTTTTCTACAACGTCAACAGCCAGCCCGTGACCGTGACGATGCCGCTCGCCGGCTTCGCGCTCGCCTACAATAAAATCAAAAGCTGAGTCTGCGCTGGCAAAGCGTCCAACCCCGCGCCATTCCGAACGGCGCCTAATGCGCCGACGGCGACGGACTATTGGACAGGCGAATCCTATTCAATAGTCCGTAACGACGTTCGTTATGCGTGAGCTTTTGACAGCTACTTGCTCGGGTCCGAGGTGCCGGTAGAGCTGGTATTTTCATCACCGGTCGAAGGGGCGCTCCCGGTGGTCTGACTCACCGGCTCTTCGGTAAGCATGGTCATAGAGTCCGGGCTGATCCGCATCATCACGCGATTCCCGCTTTTGTTCTTCGCGCTGACGAGGAATGAGCTTGGAATGATCTGCACGTCGGTATAGCCGGCGCTGGTCAGCTTTTGACTAAGTTCCTGCGGCAGGGTCTGTTTGTTCTGCGTGCTGGAATCAGCAGTAGGCGTCGATTGACTGGAATCGGGCGCATTTTGTGCGAAGGCCCCTTGAGTAAGACCGGCGGCCAGGATCGCGGTAGCAAGTATGCGAGTGAACATTGCGAGATTCCCTTTGGAAGATCATCGCCCTTACTCCTGAACGGGCTATGCTGCCATGTCGTTCCGTCACGGCATCGGCATCCAAAATAATTGCAACGCAAGCAATGCAGGGTCGTCAGGCTGTGGGAGATGATGCAAACTGTTTAATCGAAATCAGCGGCTGTGCTTACCCACGTCAATTTTTTCTGCCGGTGAGACGCAAAAGCGATCGCGAAAGATGCGCTCATTATCTTTGCTGGCGCTCCTTCTGTTCTTCCTCTTGGGCGGTGAGAAATGCTTCGGGAACAGCGTCCAGCCGTGCTTTCGGTATCGGCTCGCCGCTCATATCCTGCCGGGCTATTCATCCGCATCCGCCGGAGTCGTTGGAACCTTGGCGCTCTCGCTTGCGTTCCGTGCTGCGAGCAAAAGTAAAAGCTAATGCCCGGCGGCTAACCGCAGAAAACCAAGGACAAGTTGCTGTCGATGCCCGCCGCGGTTCCAAATTCGTTCAGCCCAAAGTCGCTCCGTCTCGTCTTTTCGGCGCTTCTCCTCATCCTGCTGCTGGCGTCGCTCGATCAGACGATCGTGTCCACCGCGCTGCCTACCATCGCAAGCGAGTTTGGCGGGTTAGATCATCTTTCCTGGATCGTCACGGCTTATCTGCTCGCGACCACCGTTGTAAGTCCAATCTATGGCAAGCTCGGCGATCTTTATGGGCGAAAGGTCGTGCTTCAGTCGGCGGTCGTTCTGTTTCTCATCGGCTCCGCGTTGTGTGGTCTCAGCAGAAGCATGGGCGAACTGATCGCCTTCCGCGCCATTCAGGGCCTCGGCGGCGGGGGCCTCATAGTGTCCGCGATGGCTGCCGTCGGGGACGTGATTTCGCCGAGAGACCGCGGCCGTTATCAGGGCATCTTTGGAGCCGCCTTTGGGGTATCCACGGTTGTCGGACCACTTATCGGTGGCTTCTTCGTAGAGAGTTTATCTTGGCATTGGATTTTTTACGTCAATCTACCCCTTGGAATTTTAGCGTTCATCGCGCTGGCTTGGGCCTTCCCCAGCAAGACCAAAAAGCGCGGAGGTGGAATCGATTTCCCCGGCGCTTTTCTGCTCGGAGCAACACTGACCGGACTCGTGCTCTTCACCAGCCTCGGCGGCACGGTCCTTCCCTGGACATCGGCGGCCGCGATCGGTCTTGCCGTATTGTCGCTGTCGGCGTTGACGGCCTTCCTGTTCGTCGAAAACAGAGCGAAAGAGCCTATTCTGCCACTGGGGTTGTTTCGTAACCGCGTGTTCACTATTTCGGGGGCTGTCAGTTTCGTCGTCGGTCTCGCCATGTTCGGCTCGGTGACCTATCTGCCACTCTATCTACAGGTCGTGAAGGGCGCGGCCCCGTCCACCGCCGGTCTTGAGATCACGCCCATGATGGGTGGCGTCTTGTGCTCTTCCATCATCAGCGGACAGATCATCAGCCGTATCGGCCGATATAAAGCATTTCCGATAATCGGAACTGCGGCCATGAGCGCAGGATTGTACCTGCTCTCGACATTGGGCGTCGCGACGTCAACGCTTATCGCCTCCGTGTACATGCTGGTGCTCGGCATCGGCCTCGGCATGGTGATGCAAGTGCTGGTGCTTGCGGTGCAAAATGCGGTTTCCTACGACGACCTCGGCGTCGCCACCTCAAGCGCTACCCTGTTTCGCTCGATTGGCGGCTCCGTCGGAGTATCGTTGTTCGGAGCGCTGTTCGCCAGCGAACTGGCGCAACGGCTGGCCAACGTAAACAGCGCAGCCGCAGCGATAGCGCCCTTTTCGGACCCGTCGGCGATCCGATCGCTGCCTGACGTCGTGCGCGGACCATATCTTGAAGCCTTCGCCGGCGCGCTTCAGCCGGTCTTCTTTATCGCGGCTTTGCTCGGTGTCGTCGCGTTCGTCCTCACTTTTCTTTTGAAGGAGATACCTCTTCGATCTGGTGCTCGTTTCGAAGACATTGGCGATAGTTTCGCGATGCCGCGTGACCCGACCTCCCTTGAAGAGTTGGAGCGCATCGTCACGAAATTGGCCGGCCGCGAAACCCGGTGGGGTGTCTACGAGCGTCTCGCTAGAGAGTTGGAACTCAGCCTGCGCCCAGACGAAATTTGGCTGTTGGGCCGCCTAGCGGAATTGGACCGCGAAGTCTCTCGCGACGCAATATCCGTGGCTCGGCGCTCCGACCCGAAAGCCTTTCGCCGCAACCTCGACGCTCTGGTGACGGGAGGGTACGTTTCTTTGGCGGATGAACATCGGCCTCGCTTGACAGAGGCAGGCAACCAGCTTCGCGGCCGTATCGAAGAAAGCCGCAAGAGCGGCTTCGCCAAGATTCTAAGGGACTGGGCGCCAGAAACGCATGCCGACGCAAAGATCTTGATCGAAAGGCTCGTACATTCTTTCGTCTCGGAGCCTCCCATCCACTGACCGCTAGCTAGCGCTATTTGCAACCAACATCGAGATTTATCGGTCCGGGATCAGCCAATTCCGATTACGCTCGGTGGTTACGACGAATGCACTTAGAATATACAGACATTCTAATCAGCACGATACTTTGATTGATGAACTTCTTTTCAACTGATCGCTCCAGACCGTTAGTTCGCGAAGCACGACGCAAGCTGGGTCACCTTTCAGTACTTCGAATCGAGTTTTCTCGTCCGTGCGTCCGAAGCAGATGTCGAAGACCTGCTCGCCAATGCGCAAGTTCCGGACGGTTAGATTGTGCAGCCACGACGGGAGCACGGGATCAATGTAGAGCATCTTGTGCGGCGCATCGGGCTGAAGCCCGAGGATTGCTTGCAACAAGGAGAAGACCGATCCCGCCGCCCAGGCCTGCGGCACGTTGGCGCCGAGATACTGGACGGGGAAATTGGTCGCGTCCCGACGGATGCCGGCATAGAGTTCCGGCAATTGATTCAAGGCGAAGAAGCTTCCCGCCCGAGACACATCCCGCGCGATGAGCGCCGCCTCCTCCGCATAACCATAGCGCTTAAAGCCCTGCGCGATGAGACCGTTGTCGTGCGGCCAGACTGCACCGTTCTGGTAGGAATACGGATTGTAGGCAGGATGATCGGCCGACAATGTGCGCACACCCCAGCCGCTCCACATATCCGGTCGCATCAACCGCTCGACGACGCGGCCGGCGCGGTCGGCCGGCACGATGCCTGACCAGAGGCAGTGGCCAGGATTGGAGGCAACGCTCAGCACCTTCTTCTTGTCCGCGTCGAGGGCGAAGGCATAGAAGCCCGTTTCCTCGTCCCAGAATGCCTCGTTGAACCGCGCGAATAAGGTTGCGGCCTTCGCCCGCAATTTTTTTGCGCGTGCGGCGTCGTCCAAAGCATCATAGATTTCCGCCATGCGCAACCAGGCGTCATAGACATAACCCTGCAGCTCGCAGGTTGCGATCGGCGCCTTGACCAGCGATCCGTCGGAATAGACCAGTGCGTCGCCGGAATCTTTCCAACTCTGATTGGCGAGGCCGGCTGAGGAACGTGAGGCGTATTCCTGGAAGCCGTCGCCATCCCGGTCGCCGCATTTGTCGATCCAATCCAGGCAGCGCTCCGCCGTCTTCAAGTGCTGCGTGAGCAAGCCGCCGTCGCCGCTGCAGCACCAGGCATGGTGCAGCGTGATGAGATAGAGCGGCGTCGCATCTGCCGTGCCGTAATAGGGTGTTTGGGGAATAAGCTTGAGCTTTGCGAGCTCGCCCAAGCGAAGCTCATGCTGAATCTTACCCGGTTCCGCGTCGCGGTAATCGTCACGCTCGGTCGCCTGCATCGCGCCGAGCACCTGTAACGGGCCGCGCGCAAAATCGGGATAAACAATGTTGCTCTGAAGACACGCAATCAAGCTGTCGCGGCCGAACAAAGCCACAAACCAAGGGAGGCCGGCGGCTGGGACAAACTGGCTGTCACCAGCCTCGACTACCGGCAAGCGTAGCGCCGCCATATCGTCGCTCGCCTGCTCAAACAGGGCTCTAAAATCTTCGTTGCTGGTTTCGAGCTTGAGCGCGGCACTCTTCCAAGCGGCAAGTCTTTTGCTCGCCCCCGACTTGTCGCTATCCTTCGTGCAATCCATCGGCGCGCTATTGCACAGGTCGCCATCCAAGAGGTCATAAGCGAGACAGCTGTGCCACGTACAGCCGGCCTCCAATTCAATAGCGAAGCTGATCCGGCCATTGGCGTAGACTGCCGGCGAATTGTTGTTGCTCACCGTAACGGCAATACCGCGGGAAAAGTCTTTGTTGCGATAAGTGGTTGTGAGGCGCTGTTTGTCATCGGACCATGCGGTGAGAATGCGGCCGCGTCGCACGACATGGCCGGATTTCACCTCGAAGATATCAGCGAAGTCCCCGCGCAAAGCGATTTCGAGGTTGAAGCGCGCCGGCTTGATCCCGTAGTTAATCAAGTCGAAATCCTCGTGCATCCCGCCGTCAATATGCCGGCTGAGCATCAGACCCAATGTGTGCGGCTTAACCTGGCCCGCCTCGCTGGCAAACCCGCTGTTTGTGAGGAATACACGCGCGTCCAGTGACGTCGGCGTGCCGCCGTTGAGCAAGGCCCAAGGCACGCCGTTGGCATAGAGAGTCCAACTGCTGATCAGTCGGGTGTCGCGGAAGTAAAGACCTTTTGCGCTCGGCCACTTGATCTGACCGTCTGGCTCGCTCAGCAGTACGGCATGACCTTCATGGATCGAAAGTTGCGGCGGCCCGACTTTTACTTCGAGAGGCATCGTGCTTTCAGACGTTGTCAGTATCCATTTCTTTGACTAGCCCGAGCGAGCCATACCGCAGCCGAATCGACTCGGAACGGCTTGCTACAGTGCGCCATCAAAGAATCCAGTGCCCAAGAGCGGCTGCGCCGACCAACAGTCCGAGAAACACGCAGGCAATGCCGGCTCTCAGCCAGGTTGGGTTGAAGCCGATCACGTCATCCTTGGCCCGGTCGTCGAACCGGCCATGCGTGCCCGGGTCGCTCGCGACCGGCTCAAATAAATTATCGGGCCGGCCGGGCGTCGCCGATTCACTGGCCATTTGACCGCTGTAACCTTCGCTCGCCAAAATACGATCGCCGAGTCCAGGAAGAGCCATTGTTCCCAAAATAGCTTTGAGGGCGGGCCAGCCTATCCAAAGCTCGCGCGGCGCATCGCGTGCAGCCCGTACAATTTTGCGCGCAATGGCTTCAGGCTGATAGATGGGCGGTACCGGCTGTAGTCGCTTCGGCAGGCAGCTGCGCGCCCAGTCGAACTGCGGCGTGTTGACGGCCGGCAATTGCATCATGGTAATGCGGACATGGCTCTTCTCGTGCTGGAGCTCACTGCGGATCGCGTCGGTAAAGCCGCGGACGGCGAATTTCGCGCCGCAATAAGCCGACTGCAGCGGAATGGCGCGATAACTCAGCGCTGAGCCGACCTGCACGATGGTGCCATGGTCTCGTGCCCGCATGTGCTTCAGTGCAGCCATGGTGCCGTAGACTTGGCCGAGATAGGTCACTTCGGTAACGCGACGAAATTCTTCGGGCTCGATGTCGTGGAACGGCGCGAAGATAGTCGCCATCGCGTCGTTGACCCAAACATCAATGCGACCCCAATGCGCCACGACCCGGTCAGCCGCCGCAAACACGGCTTTCGGATCTGCCACGTCAAGCGGCAGGACAATGGCTTGGGATCCAGCCCTTTCGACTTCGCGGCGCGTGCTCTCGATACTTTCCAGACCCCGGGCGATCAAAGCGACCTTCCAGCCAAGTTTTGCAAATGCGACCGCGGTCGCGCGTCCTACTCCGGCGGATGCGCCGGTGACGACAACGATCCCTGTCTCCCGCTCTGGCATCGGCGCGCTCAATTGACCATTATCACGACCGCCGAGGCGAGCGTGGCAATCCGAGTCGGCAGGTCGTTCCGATCTGCGCCGAGAGCCACCATATCGCGGTTACCTTTCAATCAATTCTTTGGCTCCCCCAAGCCAAACAGCGGACGGCTTTGTTTAGTTCCGCTCTAAACGGCGGACTGGTCTGGATGCTTGAATTCGCGGGACATCAAATGTGGCATTTGCCGGCGCAAAAAATGAAGGACTTCAATGGAAAAAAACCAAACCAATGGAGAAACCATCCCGATCATCAGCACTGACTATGAATACTATGGTCCGTTTCCAGTAATCTATTTGGACAAGACCCTGCAATTGGCTGGCGGCTTGTGCTGACGATCTGCTCGGTGCTCTGTGAGGCGATGTCACTGAGAGGATCGTCGGTGAAGTTGGGCGCGAACCACTCTGGATCCGGCCGCTCTGCAATCCCTCGCCGAGCGCGTTCTTCGGCTTACAGTAGCCGCCGCAATATGCCGGCTCCCTGATAAGCACTGCGATTCAATTCCGCATTCTTATCCTTGTTGGACGTGAACGCGCCGAGCGTAGAGTCCGATAAATCTTTGTATTGCAATAATTTACCCCGACTCCAAGGAACGCTTCGACGCGAATGTTGTGTACCCCGGACTTATGGACCGTGCACTCGATGAAATATGCGAGTTTTGAGCTGGAACCAAAATCCGCGCGCCAGCATTTTGATATGGATGGCACCGATGGCCCGACATCGGGAGTTGCGAAATGGGGGCATGACTGAAAAACCAACTACGAGTACTGGACGGCTTAGTCGTCGACTGTTTCTGGCGCGGAGCGCAGCATTGGGTACGGCCGTTATAAAGAGATTGACGGAGCACTTAATTGGTAGATCGCTGTACGTTGCCTAATCTCATTTCTGCTACCCGGCCCGCAATGACACTGAACGCATCACCTTGACCCACGCCTGACGAAGACGATTATCCAGATCGGGAGAAACACCCGAATGCCCGCAATTTTTGGGCCACGCGCAAACTTGGCAGCTACGCTGACCCTGCTTGGGTTGGCAGCGGTGGCCGCGGTGGGTGTCTGGTGGTGGTGGGTCTGGCCACTCACCGACTATTTGACTCACGTCCGCTGGACCATCGCTCAACCGGTGCCGTTTAGCCATAAACATCATGTGGGCGGCCTTGGGATCGATTGCCGATTCTGCCACACCTCGGTGGAAGT
>Ga0134126_10013564_pt1 | contig 10293 bp, 9 predicted proteins | sample KB31752_FD_96881 | JGI IMG/M metagenome (GOLD analysis project Ga0134126, IMG submission 96881) | Terrestrial soil microbial communities with excess Nitrogen fertilizer from Kellogg Biological Station, Michigan, USA - KB3-175-2 | ecosystem: Environmental > Terrestrial > Soil > Unclassified ...
AAAGCGCCTCGCAGTCCAGGTTGAGGACCACCCGATCGACTACAACAAATTCGAGGGCACCATTCCCAAGGGCGAATACGGCGGCGGCACCGTGATGATCTGGGATCGCGGAAGCTGGCAGCCCGAAACCGATCCGCGCAAAGGGCTAACCAAGGGACACCTTAACTTCACGCTCGACGGCGAGAAGCTGCGGGGCGCATGGCATCTCGTCCGCATGCATCGCAAATCCGGCGAAAAGCGCGACAACTGGCTGCTGATCAAGGCGCACGACGGCGCCGAGCACAAAGCGCGTGACAAAGATATTCTCGACGAAGAGCCATTTTCGGTCACGACCGGGCGGACGATGGACGAAATCGCCGAAGGCGCGCCGAAAAGAAAAAGCAGACGCAAGATTGCGCGAACAAAATCGACGACAAAGTCACCCGCGAAATCAAAAGCCAAACCGGACCGCCGCGCTGCGGTGCGCGCGTTGCAGAGCAGGTCTTCCGTGGTGCGCTCCAGGCCACCCGTCTTGAAAAGCAGACAGGGCACGCCGCCCGATTTCGTCGAACCGTCTCTCGCGACACTTTCCGACAAGGCGCCGGAATCCGGCAACTGGATTCATGAAATAAAATTCGACGGTTATCGGCTGCAAGCGCGCCTCAAGAATGGGCGAGTCACGCTCAAAACCCGGCGCGGACTCGACTGGACTTCGAAATTTCCAGGCGTGGCCGCCGCCGTCGGCAAGCTTCCTGCCGACACCGCGCTGATTGACGGTGAGTTAGTATCGGAAGGCGAAGACGGCATTTCTCGTTTCTCATTGTTGCAGCAGGACCTCAAATCGAAGCGCCACGACCGCATGCGGTTCTATGCTTTCGACCTGCTGTATCTCGACGGCGCAGACTTGCGGCGCGAACCGCTCGAAGAACGCAAGAAGACGCTTGCTCTCTTGCTGAAGCGCGTTCCACCGCAAGGTGTGTTGCGGTTGAGCGAATCGATTGATGAGGCGGGCCCCGCCCTCATCAAGCATGCCTGCCGGCTCGGACTCGAAGGCATTGTCTCGAAACGGCGCGATGCGGCCTATCATTCGGGCCGCGGGCACGACTGGCTCAAGACCAAATGCTCGGATCGCCAGGAATTTGTTATCGCCGGATATGTGCCGTCCACCGCCGACCAACACGCAATCGGCGCCTTGGTTCTGGGCTTCTATGAGCATGACAAATTGCGTTATGCAGGCCGGACCGGCACTGGCTTTACGCATAAAACGGCGCGCGAACTTTACCGCAAGCTATTGCCTTTCCGGATGAAAACGTCCGCATTCGGCGCGGTGCCGAAAGAAGAACGTCGCGCCCGCGCGGGAAACTGGGTCGAACCAAAGCTGGTTGCGGAGGTCGACTTCCATGGCTGGACGCATGGCGAGCGCGTGCGGCAGGCTTCGTTTCAAGGCCTGCGCGAGGATAAGCCGGCGAAAGAAGTGGTGCGCGAAATGAAGGTCAGAATCGCAAACAACAAGACATCTGCAAGCAGGGCTGCCGCGAGCAAAACCCCTTCGCCAGCGCGGCGCAGTCCTCCGCCACGCAAGCGCAAGGAATCCGTGGCCGTCGCCGGGATAACGCTCAGCCATCCCGATCGCGTGTATTGGGAAGACGCAGGCGTCACCAAACAGGATCTCGCCGATTTTTATGCTTCGATATGGAAATGGATGAAGCCGCATGTAACGGGCCGGCCCATCGCTCTGTTGCGGTGTCCCGATGGCGCGGAAGGACAATGCTTTTTTCAGAAGCACGCACACGGCATTAACGCCGAGCATCTCCGTCTGGTCGCCGAGGAAGGCGACAAGATCATTTCGATCGGTGATCTCGATGGCCTCATTTCGCTGGTACAGGCGGGCGTGCTTGAGATTCACGTACGCGGCACGACGAATGACGACCGAGAACGAGCGGATCGGATCGTATTCGATCTCGACCCTGGGCCGGGCACGAGCTGGCGCGATGTGGTTGCGGCAGCGCGTGACGTGCGCAAGCGTCTTTCGGCTTTCAAGCTAAAAAGCTTCGTCAAAACAACCGGCGGCAAAGGATTGCATGTTGTGGTACCGATCAAACCCACGCCGTGGGATGAGGTGAAAGACTTCACCCACAAGGTGGCGTCCGATATGGCTGCGGAAAAGCCCAAACGCTACATTGCAACGTCAACCAAGGAGAAACGGAGCAATCGCATCTTCATCGACTACCTGCGCAACAGCCGCGAGGCGACCGCGGTCGCGCCCTATTCCACGCGCGCGCGGCCGGGCGCCGCGGTCTCGACGCCGATAACCTGGGCCGAACTTAGCAGGCTCAAAAGCGCGACCCAGTTTACCGTGCGCAATGTGTCCCAGCGATTGAGTCGCCTGCGCTCTGACTCTTGGGCAAAGATCGCAAAAACGAAGCAATCGATCCCGACGGCCCGCGTGCGCTGACCCCTCTGGAACGCGGAACCGACTTCCACGTTGTTCCATGCACGGGAGCGTACAAAATTTTGCCGTTGAGGGGCATGCATGGCCAAATCCGAATCGAATAGCCGAACCGCAAAACCGAAACAGCACTCGTGGATGAGTGCGCAATTTTCACACTTCGCGCAGGCAACCGCCTTCTACACCGGCCAACCGACATGTTTCTTGCTGGCCGTCGTCGTGGTCATCGTCTGGATCGTAACCGGACCGATCTTCAATTACAGCGACACCTGGCAACTGGTGATCAACACCGGTACGACCATCATCACCTTCTTGATGGTCTTCCTGATTCAGCATACGCAAAACCGTGATACGCTCGCGCTTCAGCTCAAATTGTCGGAGCTGGTGCTGGCGATGAAGGGTGCGGAAAACAAATTCGCCTCGATCGAGGATTTATCCGATGAGGAACTGGAAGAACTGCATGACGAATGCCGGGAACGGGCGGACTTCACGTTAGGGCACATCGAGCAACGGAAGAGCGGAAAGTCAAAGCCCCGGACGGCAGCGCATAAAACCAAATCGCAGCACGTAAAATCCTAACAACGCCAATGGATTGCTAAAGATTTGACGCGATGAAATGCCCGCGCTAAGCGGGCCTCAGATGGATAGGAAACGCATGATGAGCGGGCGCGCGATCGTCGTTGCGATCGCACTCATCATACCTGTGGGAAGCGGCTTTGCCGCCAATGAGCACGGCTTTGCCGGCAGGGCATCTTATTACAGCCCGGACTACCACGGCCTCGTCGCCTCCGGAGTCCGCTATGATCCCGAAAAATTCACCGCTGCGCACAAGACGTTGCCGTTTGGAACGCGCTTGCGCGTGACCGATCTGAAAACCGGCAACAGCGTCGTCGTCATCGTGAACGATCGTGGCCCGTTCACCAAAGGCCTGATACTGGACCTTTCGCTGGCGGCAGCCAAAGAACTGCATATGCTCAAACGCGGTATCGCCAAAGTGCGAGCCGAAGTCCAATAAACGCTGTGCCGCGGCTTACGGCCGGCGCTTTCGCATGCTATTTCATTCCGCTAAATTGCCGCCCTGTCGATCAATCTCCATTCAATATCGAGGACTTTATCAATGCCCGCCAAGCGCCCGGCATCCCGTCTAGCGATTTTGTCCGAAGAAACGATGGACAACGCCCAGCGCGCGTTGCTGGAATCGATCCGTTCGGGGCCGCGTGGAAAATCGACCGGTGTTCGCGGGCCGTTCGCCGCGTTTCTACACGCACCGGCATTCGGAGAACTGGCGCAAGGCCTCGGCGCTCACTGCCGTTACAAGACGGCTCTCCCGCCGCGCCTGTCCGAGTTTGCCATCCTGTGCACGGCGCGCCTGTGGCGCGCAAATTACGAGTGGTTCGCGCATGCGCCGATTGCCGAGCGCGCCGGCGTCAAAGCGAAAGCGATCGCCGATGTTCGCAGTGGGCACGAACCGAAATCGGCAGCCAAGGATGAGCGCGCGATCTATGCGTTCGTGCGGGAGCTTTACAAGACACGGCGGGTGAGCGACCGTACCTATGCGCGCGTGCGTGCATTTTTGAATGACGCCGCGATGGTCGAGTTTGTCGGCCTGCTCGGCTACTACGCGATGATTGCGATGACGCTCGATGTATTTCGGCTTTTACCGCCACCGGACAGCGAGCTTGCGTTTGCGGAACCAATGGCGCGCTAGAAACATTCGTCAGTGCTTCATGCCTTTCATACCGCCTGACATGCCCGGCATCCCGGGCGCGCCACCGTCCGGAGCTTGCGCACCGATGCCGGCGACCGAGAAGTCGACGTCCACCTTGCCGGCCTTCTCGAAATTCAGCGTGCCCTTTATATGACCGCCTTTCATCAACTGCTTGTTTAGCCCAACGAACATGATGTGTTCGCCGCCCGGCTTGAGCTCCACGGTTTGGCCGGGCTTGATCTCGATGCCGTTGGCCAATGGCCGCATCTTCATGATGCCATTGTCCATCTTCATTTCATGCAATCCGAAACTTTTTGAGGCGTCCGACGATCCGCCCAGAAGCCGATCGGGTGTCATCCCGGTATTGATGATGGTCAGATAACCGCCGCCGACGCTCGCGCCTTTCGGCGTCGCGCGAGCCCAGGCGGCCGTAATTTTCAAAGCGCCCACATGGGCGTCCCCTGCTTTAACGGGAGCGACCCCCGCGCCAATCAAGAACGCGGCGAGAATTAGTGCTGTGCGGATCATTGCTGCTCCCGTCATTGGGTTCGCCCGCCGTGGCCGATGAACCGGCTGCGCATATTTAGGCGCGGAATCGGAAATCGTCCACGTCAAATGTGACGTCAGGTTGAGGCCGGATAACGGCGAATTAACTGGTTTTGCCGCAACAAACTCAAAACAAAGTCCGAAGCGCAAGTCGGACGAAACCCTCGTTCGCGATTACGTTGTCCAATCAAAAACAATAGGCGTTGCTGGTCGGCCAGCCGGCGATAAACCTCTTTCACTGAAAGGCGCGGATCCCAGGCATCGATAGCCTCACCACCGATGCCGTTGATTTCCATGATCGAGAAATTCTCGCCCCGCATCAGTGCGGGGATGGATTCGAACCGTAAATCAAATCGTCCATAGTGGAATTCATTCATACTGCAGGCGATTGCATCGAAGCGTTGCTCAAGCGCAGCCGTGATATGACGCCGGCCGTCAAGATAGAGGGCGCCGGCGCGCTGATTGCCGATCTGCGCGATTTGCACCACTTCTCCGCGCGCCGGGATACGCTGGAGATCGGCCGGATCAACACCGCAATGAGTTGGATCGATGCCATAATGGAGGCTCGACTTCCATTGCGCGCGCGGATCGCGACCAATGAGTTCGCGCACAGTGCGATGCCCGTCGCCTATGACATGCGGCAAATACCGCAACGTGAGCGACAGGATACGGCCACTGGCCTCGCCCGGCAGCCGCGCGTAAAGCACCGCCGCCTCAGCCGCATGCGGCACGAGGCTCTGCAGCATAAGCGAGCCTGACTGCGGAAAGCGCGCGATATAATCACGAAGATTGTCTTCATCGTCGATGCGCCGGACGCCATGGCCGTGCCAGCCGATATCGGGCTTGGCGATGAGAGGAAATCCGAGGCCGGCTGCTCCGACCGAGCGTAACGCTCGTTGTGTATCGGCATCCACGTTCGACACCCCGGCGCCGCGTTTGACGACAACGAAATCGGCGACCCACTTGCGCTCGGCCACCGCGACGTCGAGCAGATACGAACTTTTTGTCTCCCCCCACATTCCGCCGGTGAGAATGTTCGGGTTGGCCGCCGTCGGTAAAGTCATGCAGCGGTATTTCACGCCGAGGCGCAACCAGTTAAGGATCAGCGGCAAATAAAAGAGAGCGGGCGGAATGCGCTCGGCCGGCGCAACCTTGCGCTCTTGGCTGCGCGGCGCCGGCATGCCGAAACAGGTGTCAGGGACAACGGCAGCGACATCGGCCTCAGCCTTATCTTGAAACGAAAATACGCGTTTGCGTGCAAAACTGGTGATGCTGACAATGGCCAACAATGCCGGCCATGCCCAAAGACCGAGGTGATCGTCCAGCGCATCGCCAAAGACGATGACCAGATAAAGCATGAGCGGCAGATAAAGTGCCGAAACGACCAGACTCGCTACTGTAAACCGCGCGAGCGATACGCGGGCCCAGCCGCAGGAAACGAGCGCGACAAACACCACGCCCGGTACCACGCGGCACAAAGTGAAAAGACCGAATACGTTGCGCTTTAGCGTATCGCCCATGCGCTGGACTCGGTCGTCAACGGCATAACGGCGCAGCCACGGCAGATATCGCGCGGCCGCGCCGATGCCGTAGAGCGCAAAGTCGCTGGCGACTATGCCGCCGTAGAGACTCATCGCCACCAGACTCGCCGGCATCAGGCGATTCACGATGATGTAGCCGCCGACTAGAATCGCGAAATCCTCGTGCGCAAACGGCAGCACGAGCAAAGACGCGACTTTGGCGAAACTTGAAACATCAAAGGCCGCGAAATGACTTAACGTCGCAACGCCTGGAACCAAGATAACATCCTCCACCAAGCCTTCCCGTTAATCCGGAAAGACAAGTCCTTTCACCGACGCGGCTTGTCGCCGCTATCGCGGTTTCGGGTCATTCCCGATGAAAGGCAGAGTTTTGCGCTATTCGCACACGACTCCAGCTCCAATTTTGGCCGAACGGCGCGCGCAGAACAAGGAACATTCTATAATCGGAACCCTCGCGATACATGTTCAGCGCGTGAAATATCCGTAATAGGCGTCCATCGAATGCCTCACCGAAGTCATGGTAGACTGGCCGCATGACGGATGACCGACCGACCTCGGAGGGCTCTGAGCACCGTGTTCTGGATTTCCGGCGGCGCGGCGGCCGGAAAGCCGGACGGCCAGAGGCACCCGCGCCATCGCCGGTCGCCGGCCTCGCCAAGTATGAGGGCGGCGAACAGGAGGACGATTACTACCACCGCATGATCATCAACGTGGTCGCTCTCCTCTTTATCGTCGGGCTTATCGGGGCTGGCCTGTGGATCGCCGACACCATGGCCGACATGCGCAAAAATCAGGATTGCGTGCTATCGGGGCGGCGGGGATGCTCGCCGGTCGAAGTCCAGCACAACCGCTGGTAAAATAGAAAAAGCCCCCGATAGTCCCCTGCCGCCTGAGTCTCAAATACCCGCCGCCATTGAACTTGCGCCCCCTCTTCGCTATACGGGCGCCAATCTCACGCGGGTGGGAAGCTAACCAGGGGTGGCCGGAACGCGCAGGACGCGGGAATGCCGCGGGGCCACCAAACTTCCTTAAAAATCAGAGAGTTAACGATGCCTTCGACCTTCGACACCATCGCTAATATCATCGCCGAAACCTGCGATATTCCGCGCGACACCATCAAGCCGGAAAGCCACGCCATCGATGATTTAGGCATCGATAGCCTGGATTTCCTGGACATCGCATTTGCGATCGATAAGGCGTTCGGGATTAAGCTGCCGCTCGAGCAATGGACTCAAGAGGTTAACGACGGCAAGGCAACGACGGAGCAGTACTTCGTGCTCAAGAATCTCAGCGCCCGCATCGACGAGCTTGTCGCTGCCAAGGGAGCGTAACCGGCAGACCCCGCATGCGCCTTGAGTATTTTCAGTTGATCGACCGGGTCGTCGATCTCAATCTTGCCGACCGTACGATCCGTAGTCAGGCGACTGTCCCTACCGAGAGCACGATCTTCGAAGGACATTTTCCCGGCCACCCTTTAATGCCGGGCGTGTTGTTGATTGAAGCCATGGCGCAGACCTGCGGCTGGCTCGTGGTCGCCGTGACCCATTTCGGACGTATGGCATTTCTTGCATCTGTCAAAGAAGCGAAGTTTCGCACATTCGTCACGCCTGGCCAGGTTTTGACTATTTCCGCGCGGCTCGACCATGAAGGCTCCGGCTACGTGGTCGCCGAGGCCGAAATCAGCGCCGACAGCAAGCCTGTTTGCGACGCCGCCATCACGTTGCGGGTGCTCGATTTCCCCAATCCTGAAATGCACCAGAAGATGCGGGAAACTGCCGCCCGCATAGGATTGTCCGTTGAGGCATCCGCCGATGGCTGAGGCCGCGCGCGAAGCCTGGATCACCGGAATTGGAATTGTCTCCGGCCTCGGCGAAGGCCCTGACGCGCATTGGCAAAAGCTGATGCTGGCGCAACCCTCCGCCGATACGACCACGTTTGCGCCTTACGTGGTTCATCCGCTTGGCCCCCTTAACTTCGATACGCAAATTCCGAAAAAGGGCGATCAGCGCCAGATGGAAGCATGGCAACGGATCGGCACATTCGCGGCCGGCCTTGCACTCGATTCCGCGGGCGTGAAAGGCAATACGGATATTCTTTCGCGCATGGACATGATCGTCGCGGCTGGCGGCGGCGAGCGCGATCTCGCCGTGGACAGCACGATCTTGCGCGGCCTCCCACACGCCGATAATCCAGCCGCGTTTCTCAACGAACGGCTGATGAGCGATCTGCGGCCCACGCTCTTTCTGGCGCAGCTTTCCAACCCGCTCGCCGGCAATATTTCGATTGTACATGGCGTTACCGGCTCTTCCCGCACGTTCATGGGCGAAGAGGCCGCCGGCATCGACGCGGTGCGCATCGCGCTGGCGCGCATCGCGGCAGGCCAGAGCGACATCGCGCTGGTCGGCGGCGCCCATAATGGCGAACGGCCGGATCTGCTGATGCTCTATGAGTTCGCCTCACTCACACTGAAGGGGCGCTATGTGCCGGTTTGGGATCGGGGCGAAAAAGGCGGCTTCGCGCTCGGCTCGCTTGGCGCATTTCTGGTGATCGAAGCACGCGAGCACGCGCAGGCCCGTGGCGCCAAGCCCTTTGCGCGGTTGTCCGCTGTGGTATCCGATCGCTCAAACCGCCAGCCGGACGCCGTCACCGCTGCTCTTCGTGGCCTTTGGGATAAGATCAAAGCAAAGCTCTCGCCCGGCCACTACGCAATTATCTCCGGGGCTACCGGTGCGCAGCCGATGACAAGCGAGGAACGTGCCTTTTTAACCACCCTACCCGATCTTGCCGTTCGTGCTACCGGTTCCTACTTCGGTCATGGGTTGGAGCCGCAATTCCCGATGAATGTAGCGCTCGCAGCGATCGCTCTCGGTCATGCGAGCCTGTTCCCGCCCTGTGACGCGTCGGGCCTCGAAAAGCCCATGAACGGTGAATTGCAGCAGGTCGTGGTGACAGGCGTGGGGCATTGGCGGGGCGAAGGTCTTGCCTTAATCGAGCGCGCCACTTGAAGGAGAACGGGATGTCCTCGACGCGAGACAAAGCGGGCCGGCCTGTCGTCGCCGTCACGGGTTTAGGGGTGGTGACATCACTTGGTTCCGGCAAAGCCGAGAACTGGGAAAAGCTCACGGCCGGCCAATCCGGCATTCGCGCGATCACGCGCTTCCCGACCGACGGCCTCAAAACCCGCATTGCGGGCAGCGTCGATTTCGTGCCGCCGCAACCGTGTTCGGCGGCTCTATCGGAATATGTCGCCGATCTCGCTGCAACCGAAGCCGTGAGTGAATCCGGCATCGGGACGCGCGGCAATTTTCCGGGCCCGTTGTTTCTCGCCGTGCCGCCGATCGAGATGGAATGGCCGCAGCGGCTTGAGCTTGCGAAAGAGTCGGGCGCAAACGACGACGTTTCCTATTCCGATATGTTGCGCGTAAGCGACAAATTTCCCGACTATCATCGCCGATTCCTGTTCGGATCGGTCGCTGACCATCTTGCGCAAAAATTCGGCACCAAGGGTTCGCCCGTTTCGCTGTCGACCGCGTGTGCTTCGGGCGCGAGCGCGATCCAGCTTGGCATTGAAGCGATCCGCCGCGGAGAAACCGACGCGGCGCTGTGTGTCGGCGCCGACGGGTCGGTTAATCCGGAATCGCTGATCCGCTTCTCGTTGTTGTCAGCCCTCTCGACCCATAACGATCCGCCGCAAGGCGCCGCCAAGCCCTTTGCCAAAAACCGCGACGGTTTCGTCATGGCGGAAGGCGCCGGCGCGCTGGTGCTGGAAAACTACGATGCGGCCAAGGCACGCGGCGCCAAGATACTTGGCATCCTCGAAGGCTGCGGAGAGATGGCGGACTCCTTTCATCGCACCCGGTCGAGCCCGAGCGGCAAGCCGATTATCGGCTGCGTCGCCAACGCCTTGAAGGATGCCGGCATTGAGCCCGACGAAGTCGATTACATCAACGCTCACGGCACCGGAACCCCGGAGAACGACAAGATGGAATATCTTGGCGTCTCCACGGTACTGGGCGATCGCATCAAAAGCGTACCGATCTCCTCCAACAAATCGATGATCGGCCATACGC
>Ga0134126_10013565_pt1 | contig 10293 bp, 4 predicted proteins | sample KB31752_FD_96881 | JGI IMG/M metagenome (GOLD analysis project Ga0134126, IMG submission 96881) | Terrestrial soil microbial communities with excess Nitrogen fertilizer from Kellogg Biological Station, Michigan, USA - KB3-175-2 | ecosystem: Environmental > Terrestrial > Soil > Unclassified ...
TAAGTGTAGGTGTTCGTGCTGCTGTCCGGGGCGGTGAAGCCCGTGCGGTTCGAATCCGCGTCGTAGCTGTAGGAATTCGTGAACGGAGTATTCAGGAACGAGTATGTGGTGGTCGTTCCGATCAGCCGCCCCATGTTGTCGTACGCAAACGCGTAAGTCCCCGTGGGATCGTTCACCTGCAAAATCTTACCCACGAGATCGTAGGTGTACTCCGCGGTCGTCGCCTTGAACACCGCCGATCAAAATCAATCTAAGGATATGCCACCCGCCGTCCCGCTTTCACTTTTGCCCTACTCCCAGTTCTTTCCAAACAGCAGGATCATCCGTGATATAAAATATCGGCTCCGGTTTTCTATGTTCGATAATTTCAGTTACGCCGTTCACACTGATTAGTTCGTAGGATGGATAACCAGGAGCAGATCCAGGCGGAGAATGTTTCAGATGGAAAGGCTCTAAGCCCTTCACCTTGCCATCTACTTTTTTCAGTATTTGTCCTTTCGTGTCTTTTAATATGAATGTAGCACTACTACCCCATGGCTTAACGTAGTAGCTCATCGTAATTGAAACGTCGGCGCGTGTAAGTCCCGGTGGGAGGGTAATCCATTTTGGCAACCTTGACTTACTCGCTAGTTCAAAGGTTGACTCGGGGAACCACGCGCACCCTATCGCCGAACCTGAAATAGTTAGCGCAACAAAAATGAGCAGGAACTTATCCATGCGCCTAACTATTTTGAACATTTGCAATCACCTCCACCGGGAGATTTATCTGCGGTAAAAATGCACAGCTCTACTTGTATGTTGCATAAAGTGCACGGGCCAGGTAATCCCCCAAGAAATGAACTGTAATTGCAATTATATGTTGTATAACAATCGTCATGTTCTTTACAGCATTTCTTGATGCAAGGCCTGCTATTCATCGTGTTACCAAACGGCCCGGTAGTACACACCTCATCTTGTGGTTTAAATCCAGGCCAAAGATTGCCGTTGAGAGGCCAGTGTTGGAAAGGGTTATTACCAGTCGGATCAGTAAATCGTGCGGGATTGTTCTCCACATAACGGTAGAAATTTGTGCCTGCCTTGAAACGAACAGGGTCTTCGCTGATGAACCGCCCTACGGTTTGGTCGTAATATCTAGCGCGGTAATAGTAGAGGCCGGGTTCAGAGTCAAATTCGCGGCCGGTATATTGGAACGGGTTCGTGAGCGTGCCGCTGGAGTTGGCCAGCTTGCCGAAGGAATCATAGGTGTACGTCTGCGCCACCGCGCCCGCTGAATTTGTGAGCGAGGTCACCGAGCCGAGCCCATCCTGCTCGTAGAAACTCGTCGCGCCTGCCGAGGATTCCGCTAGCGACTCGTCGATGTTTTGGCCTTGCGCGTACCGGGCCACCACTCCGCCAGCGGCGTTCACGGTTTCGATCAGGCCATAGCCGTCGTAGGCGTAGATACTCGTCGTGCTGGAAGTGGTCTTCTCGATTCTTCTGCCGAAGGGATCGTACTTGAAGCTGACCGTCCCGCTCGTGCCCGGCAGAGTCACTTGCGTCAATCGGTTCTCGAAATCCCACGAGTAATTCGTCGTGCCCGTCGAGTCGGTCTTGCTGGTGGTGTTGCCGTCGGAGTCGTAGGCGTAGCTTGCGTTCGAATCCGACGTCAATTCATTCGACGTGTTGTTCGTGTACGATGACACGCCCAGCGACGACAACCGGTTGCCCACCGGATCGTAGCTGTAGCTCTCGGTCGTGTTCGTCCCCTGCATCACTTGCGTCAGCTCGTAAATCTTGTCATACGTGTAATTCGAAGTCGCGCTCGCCAAATAATCCGTTTTGGCCGTGCGGTTACCAGCAGGATCGACCGTGTACGCTTCGCCGTCAATAGTACTCGACCCGGCTTGATGCAGCACGGATAACAGATGCGACAGCTTGTCGTAACTGTAATTCGTGGCGATCCCGTTTGGCCGCGTCATCTGCGTCCGCCGACTCAGCGCGTCATAGCTGAACCCAAACGATCCCGCCCAGGAATTCGCCAGTGTCGTCAATCTGTTCAGAGTGTCGTAGGTATAGGTATTTGTGCTGCTGTCCGGGGCGGTGAAGCCCGTGCGGTTAGAATCGGCATCGTAGCTATAGGAATCCGTGAACGGCGTGGTCAGGAATGAATACGTGGTGGTCGTCCCAATCAGCCGTCCCATGTTGTCGTAGGCAAACGCGTACGTGCCGGTGGGATCGTTCGCCTGCGAAATCTTGCCCACCAGATCGTAGGTGTACTCCGCACTGGTCGAATCCGGGTAGGTTTTCGTCGTCAACCGATTCAGCGCGTCATAGACATACTGAATAGTTTTCCCGTTGCGGTCTGTCTTGCTGGTCAGATTGTTATCCGCGTCGTAGGCGTAAGTTTCGAAATAGTTCGACGGGAAGGTGGTCTGCGTCACACGGCCGAAAGCGTCATAGGTAAAGTTCGTTGTATGCTGGTTCGCGTCCGTGATGCTCAGCAGATTGTTTTCCGTGTCGTAGGCGTACTGCGTGACGTTTCCCGCAGGATCAGTAACGCTCGTGAGTCGATCGGCATCGTCATACGCGTAGGTTGTCGTCTTGCTGTTTTGGTCCGTCGACGTGATGCGCCGTCCGCGAGAATCGTAGGTGAAGCTTGCCGTCGAATTATCGGGGTACGTAATGCCGGTCAGCCTGTTGCCCATGTCGTAGGCGAAGCTGGTTTGATTCGACAGCGCATCGATGACGACTGTCCGGTTTCCGCGAGCGTCATACTGGTAGCTCGTCACATTATTCTGTGGATCGGTGATGCTGGCGATGTAACCCGCCGACGTGTACGTGATTTTCGTGATTCGGCTCAATGGATCGGTAATCTGCGTCAATTCGCCCAGAGAATTGTAGGCGAATTGCGTTTCGCTGGCTGCGGTATTGCTGTTCGGTTTTGGAGTCGTGACCGTAAGCAGGTTCCCATGCGAATCGTACGTATTCGTGGTGACGTTGCCGAGCGGATCGGTCATCGTCAACACTTCGCCGAAGCTGTTGTAGGTGTACGTCGTGGTTACAGCGGTTGAGCCGAGAACTGACGCCTGGGTGGTTACGTCCCCGGACGAATCATACGCATAGAGGGTGGTATTCTCATTCGGGTCCGTGGTCCCAATTCGATTCCCATTCCCATCATATAGGTTCTGGATGTTTCCCCGCACTGTACAACTGGAACATCCCGAACCCTGCGAACTGGTGACAACCCACGCGCCGCCGTTAGGAGCCGAATTGTAAGCCGTTTGGTTACCCAGAGAATCGGTCAGTCCTACAGGAAAAGCGACTGTGAATGTCGGTCCCTGAGTGGTGATGTTTCCCGCGGTCACAGCAACGGGACCCGTCGTAACCTGGTCTGGCACAACCGCTACGATCTGCGAATCACTCCAACTGGTCACCGTGGCCGGCGACGTATTGAAGGTCACAGTCCCGCCATTTTGCGCAGCACCAAACCCAGAACCACTAATCGTCACCGACTGTCCTGGCCCTCCGGTGACGGGCGATATGCTGGAAATAGTCGGATTGGCCAGCGAATTGCCGGAACCAACCGAAACATTATCAAACGTTGCCGTCGCCAAAGTTCCCGTGTTTTGACTGCTCACGCCGAGCCCCACATACACAGTTTGCGTTGTGCTTATCGTTTGCGTGGCTCCAATCTGGAACCACGTGTTACCGTCTGCCGAAACATATGCGGTGAATTGGTTTGCGTTCCGGACTAACTGCACCCAGTAAGGCGCTGCGACTGTCGAGCCGTTTGTCGGAACGTCGGAGCTGCCCTGAACACTGCGGCTGTTCATGTGTTCATAGAGGTTTGAACTGGAAGCAGTGAAGTAGGAGAACGTTTGCGCAGAGGATGCATCCAGCGTCTCACGCATCATAACGCCGGCCTCTGCACCACTTGCCAAGCTGACCACGCGAGCATGGATGACGCCATCGGTTGAAAGCGGCTGATATACGAAGTGAAAGCTGTCCGCGGTTCCGCTAACACCAGAGCCCGCTGCCTGAACTGTGAACACACCGTTTGCGTACGTCGCGTTTCCGGTCTTGCCAACTGCCCCGATATCCTGGTCCAGCCATCCGCTCGGCAACGGCTGCGAGGTAACGGTAAAGTAGACGCCGTTACTGCTGGTCATGCTGGGCGCTACAGAAACCACGACATACCCCGATGTCGCGCCCGTAGGTACGGTGATTGCAACCGATGTCGTGCTCCAAGAATTAATCGTCACGGGAGCATCGTTCAGGAGCACCTGGCTACTCCCTTGAGAGGACCCAAAACCTGAGCCAGAAATCGTCACCTGACTGCCCACCGATCCCGTCGTCGCCGAAATGCTTGTAATGACCGGCGAGGGGTTCGCGGATGTGGTGATCGAAACATTGTCAAACGCAGCTATATACGTCAGAGAGGTACTCTCGCTGCTTTCGAACAGCCCGAAATACGCCGTCTGTGCCATGTCAATAGCCACGGGTCCGCCGACCAGAGTCCAACTCGCTCCGTCAGGAGATGCGTACGCAAGAAATGCGTTCCCGCTCCGCACAAGTTTCATCCAGTAGGGAACGTTCTCGTATGGCCCACGGCTGTTACTAAAGCTCGCTCCCGGAATCGCTCGGTACAATTCATAAGCCAAACCCGGAACATTCATAATGGCGACGGATTTCGCTCCGGCATCCAACGTCTCGCGTATCATTACACCCGCTTCAGAGTAACTGTTACTCAGGCTCGCCACGCGCGCCACGATAGTCCCGTCACCTGACAATTGCTGGTAAGCAAAATGAAGGGCTTCGGTAGTGCCGAAGAGATTTGTGCCTGCGCCCGTGATCGCAAACACGCCGTTTGCGTAACTTGCTGTCCCGTCGACGCCCACCTGTCCGACATCTGCGTCAAGCCAACCCGACGGTAGCGGCTGCGCCGTCACAGTGAAATCCACGGGATTGCTGTCATTCATGTCCGGTGCCACGGACACAACCAGGTATCCCGAAGTCGCTCCCGCCGGAATCGTGACCGTGATTGACGTGGCGCTCCAGGAATTAACCGTCGCCGCCGTATCGTTCAGGAACACCGCGCTGCTTCCTTGAGAAGCTCCAAATCCTGAACCCCAAAGCACCACTTGGCTCCCCACTGACCCTGTCGTTGCCGACACGCCTGTGATCTCTGGAGCCGGACTCGCGGCCGTGTTAATCGAAACGTTGTCGAAGGTGGCCGAGTAGGCAGACGATGCACCGAAGCTGTTCACCCCTAGCCCAACGTAAACATTCTGGGCCATGTTTATTGTCTCGGTTGCCCCTGCTTGCACCCAATCCACACCATCGAACGAAATGTATGCTGTGAACGTATTCCCGCTTCGTACTAGCTTCAGCCAAAACGGGAGGACCTGCGACTGCCCGCGAACATTCGTTATGCTTCCTCCGGTCGCTGTGCGATAGGCGCTATAAATTGTCGATTGAGTATTCAGAACGACCATGTTCGTCGCGCCGGAATTCAGTGTTTCCCGTATCATGATCCCGGCCTGCGTGTATGACGTATTGTTTACGCTCACGACTCGCGCCACGATCGTCCCGTCTCCAGTAAGTGTTTGATACGCAAAATGAAATGCGTCGGTCGTGCCCGACGTAAAGCTCGATCCCGTTCCTGTGACGGTGAACGCTCCGTTCGCGTAGCTCGCACTGCCTGTCACGCCTACTACTCCGACGTCCTGATCTAGCCAGCCTGCCGGTAATGGCTCTGCTGTCACTGTAAAAACCACAGGATTGCTATCGTTCATGCTTGGCGCCACTGACACCACTAAGTAGCCTGATGTCCCGCCCGTCGGAACCGTCATCGTGACCGACGTGGCGCTCCAGGAGTTTACCGTCACAGTCGTACCACTCAACGTTACGAGGCTGTTTCCCTGCGAGGCTCCGAATCCAGAACCTGAGATCACCACCTGGCTTCCCACCGGCCCTGTCGTTGCCGATACGCCCGCGATCACTGGAGCCGGACTCGCGGTCGTGTTAATCGAAACATTGTCGAAGGCGGCGGTGTAGGCAGACGAAACGCCATAACTGTTTACGCCCAGCCCAACGTAAACGTTCTGGGCCATGTTGATGGTCTTGCTTGAACCCGCTTGCACCCAGTTCACGCCATCAAATGCTACGTACGCTGTGAAAGTATTCCCGCTTCGCACTAGCTTCAGCCAATAGGGCAAAGTCTGCGATTTCACTTGGCTGCTGCTGGCGCTCCCTCCAGTCGCTGTGCGATAGGCGCTATAAATTGTCGATTGAGTATTCAGAACGACCATGTTCGTCGCGCCGGAATTGAGCGTCTCCCGAACCATGATGCCAGCCTGGGTGTAAGAACCATTGCTGACGCTTACAACTCGTGCGACGATTGTCCCGTCTCCGGAGAGCGATTGGTAAGCGAAATGAAAAGCGTCGGTCGTGCCGGACATAAAGCTCGATCCAGCCCCAGTCACCGTAAATACCCCGTTCGCGTAGCTCGCACTTCCAGCCGCGGGCACGGAACCGATATCCTGGTCCGCCCATCCAGTCGGCAAGCTTTGCCCGTAAGCCTGCGGGGCACAAACAAACAGGAGCGAAACCGCAGCCAGGAAACCGAGAATGCAACGGTTCGCGTACATTGGCAGCCCTCCTACTTTTTCCTCAATCTGCAGTTCAGACCTTCGGCGAACGCATCCGCATGAATTTTCGTCATTGCGGGTATGAAACTGTGACTGCATCAACCCCGTTGGCTCGTGAAGATGTCAGTCCTCGCCCCATGCTGTCGTATGTATGCGATTCCAGGATTACGCCCTGCGAATCCTTCACATCGGCGATCAGGGATTGACTGTTGTAATCGAAATTGAAGGTCGATTGATCGGGTTCGGTGACCTGAGTCAGTCGCCCCTGATTGTCATAGGCATATGACAGCGAGACACCAAAATCTGAGGTAACGCTCGTGACGAGCGTGTTCGCGTACGAAAAATACAAATGGCGCGAGACAGGGTCAGTCACCGTGGTAAGGCGATTTGAAGAATCATAAGTCAAATTTGTTGTGTTGGCGTTGCGGTCTACAATCTGGATCAGGGACCCGCTCGTGTACGAAAACACTCTCTTCTCGCCAGCCTGGAACGTGATTGTCCAGGATTGCGTTCCGTTTTGCGTCAGAGTGGCGTTCTCGTTTGTTGGGGCCGCCAATGTTCCGTTGCTGTTGAAGTACCACAAGCCGCCGTCAGACCGAAGGTAAACCATAAAGCCAGACGCTTCACCGCTACCCTGAAAGACTCTTTCTTCATATGTGGAACGCCAATTCAGGCCAAACATGCCACTCTGGAAGGCGCTCTCAACAGCAGGTATGATGCTGTTCCAAGTTCTCTCCAGCATCAAACCGCCACCCAAGCCAGCTAAACGCACATCAGTTTCTTGAATGTACGTATTGCCACTGGTGAGGTTGATTGGGTGGCTGCAGCTAGCACCGTTCTTTTGGCACGCCGGCTGGTAAGCCTTGGGAGGACTCGTGCACGAGTTAACGATCGCTTCGCAATCCATCTCCCAGGGGCCGCCGGGGTTACAGTTAAATGCGTTGGCTGGAAGAGCCGGTAGGCACGGCCCGCCCCATAAGGAGTAGTAGGCACAAGAGACAGGTATGACGTGGTAGCAATTTGTCTGGGCTTTCGCAGATCTGCTCAAAGCGCAAACAAACAACAAGAAAACAAACGCACCAGCAAAGACCGCCTTCATCACGTCACCTCCATGTCGACACATTGATATCGCCGACTTCGCGCGTCGGAAACCGACGGCAAGCCTCACAAAACGCGACGTGTAGATGTGGGGCCTTCTACGTCAATTACCAATTATTGTCAATAGTACTTCGTCAAAATTCCGTAAATTTCCGGTGTAGCTGCAGACCTGCGAAGATTATTGCGGTTCTGCCGAAGTTGCATTATGGAGCCCATGGTTCTCTCTAACTCGCTACCAGACCAACACCATTACGGATGGCCTGCGATATTTCCTGCTTCACCTGAAAACCTGAGTGGCATGAGTGTCCCGAAGAGCTCGGCGATGACCGCTGCGCAGTTTAGCGAATACTCGAAACTTCTTGCCGAATACGATGCGGCATCGTACACAACCATGACGCATCATCACAAACCAGCTACCATCCTGCAAAATGCGCCGTGGCGAGCGCTCAAAATAATTTCGAGCGTCAGGAAACCTTTGGCGGTTCTCTTGCGTCTAGCAAGCAGATGAGGTGAGTTTTTATAGCCATGCGCACCTAAAAATCCGCCTCTCAGCTCCACCGAGCCAATTATGACCCAGGCAAAGGATGGGTAATCGTGAGCCAGGACGACACGCGCTCACGCCTTCACTGGGCTGAGGCGTTCGGCACCCGAGTACTCAGAATTGAGAGCCGGTACCCGCGCAGACTCCCTCCATAGCGGGGCGTAATGCCACGAACGAGCGTTACGCCCTGCCTTTGGTCCAGGAGCAGCAAACGCGTGTCCCGAGCTTACCGGCCTTCGGACTTTGAGGCATTCCTTCGAAAGCATTCGAGTACCTCTCCGTCTCGACATTCCGAGCAAGCGGAACGCTCTCAAATCGACCGGGGCTCGCGCGGAAGCTCACACACAGAGCGCCACGGTCGAGAACCAAATCTCCTTCACCGAGACAATTCCGACCGCTTCCGCGCCACCTACCGTTATCGCAATCGCGAGTACTCGCTCCGTGAATCGGAAGTGCAGACCCTCATGGAAATCGGCAAGTTCCGCGTCGTTGCTGTAGACGACCTCGCCCAACTGCGTTACACAAGCGACCGCGCGCGGATGGAGAATGATGTTCAAAATCTTCGCCGCCAAGGCCTCCTCGAACAGCACAGCATCGAAGGGCACGATGGCCGCTCAAAGAACGTCCTTGTCATCACACGCGACGCCCACAAGCTTCTCACTCGCCAAAATCGGATTCCCGAGGGCCAGGCGATATATCACGGCTTGGCGAAGCCGAAAGAAGTCCGCCACGATGCTGACCTCTACCGCCTCTATCACCAAGTGGCCGATGAAATTGAATCATCGGGCGGTACGGTTCGCCGAGTCATCCTCGACTACGAGATCAAGCGGGAGCTATACAAGAAACTCTCTCAGATTGATCCCCATAAGAATCCTGCTTATGAGCGCATCCGCGTTGCCAACGAATATGACCTGCAGGTCGTGAACGACAAAATTCCCGTCCCGGACCTCCGCATCGAGTACGAGGACGAGTGCAGAGAAGTCCATCGCCTCGATCTCGAAATTGCCACGCGGGATTACCGCCCGCGGGGCTTGGCGGAAAAGGCCAAGGCGGGGTTCCATTTGTTCGCCCGGCATCAAGACCATTCCAAACTCCGGCGCATTCTCGATACCCACGAAATCACCGCGAGGATCTTCGCCCTATGAACATCCCACGCATGTACACGATCGCTCTGGGCTCGTTCGGCTACACCGAGGACGAAGCCCGTTTCCTGTACCTTGTGGCGACTCACTCTGGTTACTTTACCTGTCAGCAGTTCGTGCGCTTCATCAATGGGAGACCCGGAAAACGCAGCCTGACCTTCGTTCGGAAGCTCGTCGAACAGGGCCACGCTTCCGCTCGTCCGTGCTTGCGGAATGGCAAGGTCTATCACCTCTTCGCCCGCAATCTCTATGAGGCAATTGGCAAGGGCAACGTCCGCTTCCGGCGCAAGCACTCGACCGAATACATCCGCACCCGGCTCGCCGCGCTCGATTTCATTCTGGGCAGGCTTGAGTGCAAGTTCTTTGAATCGGAAACGGCAAAGGTCCAATTCTTCACCGAGCAACTCGGCATCGACAAGAAATATCTGCCCGCCAAACGCTATGCCGGAGCCGTCCGCGAGCGATTTACTGACCGCTATTTCGTCGACAAGTTCCCCATGTTCTTGTCCTCGAATCCTTCTTCTCTCCCTGTGGCCTGCCTCAGTTTCGTCGACCCAGGGCTGGAAAGCCTTGCCAGTTTCGAGACGCATTTGCAAGGCTATCTGCCACTCTTCTTTCAGCTCTCGCATGTGAACTTTCACTACATCGCGGCGAGAAACACCCACGAACACAAAGCCAGGGAGCTTTTCATGGGCCACTTCCAGCGCCACTGGAACCCGGATGGCCCTGGCGGCCTGGTGGATTATTTCTGCTTGCGAAAGCGGATCGAAGCAGGAGAAACCCAGAAACTCTCAACCGCCGATTTCATCACCCACGCTGAGGCAAAAGCCAAATTCAACCACGTCGGCATCGAGAATCTTTATCAGCGATGGCGGTCCGGCCA
>Ga0134126_10013566_pt1 | contig 10293 bp, 9 predicted proteins | sample KB31752_FD_96881 | JGI IMG/M metagenome (GOLD analysis project Ga0134126, IMG submission 96881) | Terrestrial soil microbial communities with excess Nitrogen fertilizer from Kellogg Biological Station, Michigan, USA - KB3-175-2 | ecosystem: Environmental > Terrestrial > Soil > Unclassified ...
ACCAATAGCTTTATAACCTTCCTGTGGGTTTTGTTCGAAAAAGTTGTAAAGATCATACCCGATCCTGCCGCCGCCGACGATGATCACCGACCGCATATCAAATAATGAAGCGCGTTCGCTCCGGCGAATGGCAAGGAATATCAGCTTCCAGAATCCAAGTAAAAATCCGAAAAGGGCCAGTGAATAAAACAGGTACTGCCGCGTCACAAAGTAAGCTTCGGTGCCTATAAGTATCAGGATGGTAAAACAGATAAGGCTTACAAAAAGCAGGTACGTCCTGATCAATACTCGGTATGTTTTGATCGAGTCCTTATTCAATACCTGTTCATACAGGCCGGATATATTTGCCGATAACAGCCATATCAAATTAAAAACCAGTACTATAGGTAAATATCTTCTTTGGTTTGTGAGGTATATTGCCGACTTGTCTTCTAAAAAGTAAATTGAGATCATGCTTATATTTAATATAAGATAATCTATCGTGAGATTTAATGCTTTAAAAAACGTGGTATGCCTGTTTATCATTTAAGTCGCAAATTAATAAAATCACACCTCATCAATCAAAAAGACGCCAGGCTTATTAACCGTCCGGTTAAAATTTGAAAAATAATAAAAAGTTAAACTCATTTCAATAACATTAAAACCCAATCTTTACAATTTGTCGCAATACCCAATGGTTCCAATTTAATTACTTTATCATTTATAAATTGTCAATAAGGCCCCGGGGAGATGCAGGCACGTAACATGGCCGCGTTGTAAGTGGATGCCTAACATTAGTGAAAATAAAGTCCGGAAGTTTGCACAGAGCTTGAAAATATAGAGCACACAGCCTTGAAGAAAGTATTGATAAAGGACATAAAAAAATATTCTGGTAGAATCTTTTTTTCATAATTTTAATTATTAGGAGATAAAATTTCTTGTTCTAACAGGGTTGATTCAAAAATAGCTTTTTTATCAAAACTAATGAAAACAATTTTGCAAAAAAGCCCATATCCTTCTTATCTATTGAGCTGCACAATTGCGGCAACCGGCTTATTTTTAAAAAAGTTGCGACTCTCTTTGTAATGAAACCTTTTTCGGGCTGGCATCCCTTTTAATTTTCTTTTTCAAAAAAATCATCTTTTAACTCGTCAATTTCCCGCCTGTCTTTCTTAGTGGGACGCCCGGCGCCCCGGTCTCGTTTTAAAACCGGCGCATGGAACATTGATTTAAACGCCTGTGTTTGTTCAAGGGGCGTAATATCCTCATAAAAGTTAATGACCGTTTTTGCATCGGCACGGTTTTCCAGCAGTCCGGTAACTTTGATCACTTTACGCTCAATGCCTTTTGACACCTGGTAAATTTCGCCCACTTTAACTTCATGCGATGGCTTTATGTTTTGGGCGTCTAATTTCACCCTGCCGGCTTTGCAGGCGTCGGCGGCAAGGGTACGGGTTTTAAATATTCTAATCGCCCATAAATACTTATCGATTCTTAATTTTTCTTTTGGAGGCATAATCGGAACCAAATTTAAAAAGCCATTATTGCTTACCTGTTTTGTTGGTGTATTTCTAATTTATCAGATCGGTATTAAACGGCTGACAAATTGGCTAAAATTCCTTTAATTTGCCAAAAGTTTATTTTACCAATGCAAGACTTAAAGAAATTAATTGAAGAAGCCTGGGAAGACAGGAACCTGCTGCGTTATACCGAATATGTAAACGCAATTGATACAGTTATTGAAAAATTGGACAAAGGCAAGTTGCGCGTCGCCGAACTAATAGGCACACGGTGGCACACCAATGAGTGGATTAAAAAGGCTGTTATATTATATTTCCCTATCAGGCAGATGGAAGAAATTTCGGTTGGGCCTTTTGTTTTTCATGATAAGATGAAACTTAAAACCGATTATGTGAAAACCGGTGTGAGGGTTGTGCCGCATGCCGTTGCCCGCTACGGCGCTCACATTTCAAAAGGCGTTATTCTGATGCCGTCGTACGTAAACATTGGCGCTTATGTTGACGAAGGAACAATGGTTGATACCTGGGCCACGGTTGGTTCATGCGCACAGATAGGAAAACATGTTCATTTAAGCGGCGGTGTCGGCATTGGCGGTGTTTTGGAACCTGTACAGGCGGCGCCGGTTATTATTGAAGACAACTGTTTTATCGGCTCCAGGGCTATTGTTGTAGAAGGCGTACACCTTGAACCGGAAGTAGTTTTGGGCGCCAACGTTGTTTTAACCGGCTCGACAAAGATCATTGATGTTACCCACGAAAAACAGGTGGAATACAAAGGGTTGGTACCGGCTCGCTCGGTGGTAATTCCCGGCTCATATACCAAAAAATTCCCTGCCGGCGAGTTCCAGGTGCCCTGCGCGCTCATTATTGGCAAACGCAAAGAATCTACCGATAAAAAAACATCCCTGAATGAGGCGTTACGGGAAAATAACGTTGCGGTTTGATGAGACGTGAGATGAGATATGAGATGTGAGATGTGAGATGTGAGATGTGAGATATGAGATATGAGATATGAGACAAATAGCTCATTTTTTAAACTCCGATTTTAATTTGGTTTGATGCTTACCCTCCTGAAATAAATGCCATGCTATGCCAAATCCCGAACCTCAAATCGGCACTCTCAAAATACTGATAAGGCTTCCTAACTGGCTTGGCGATGTGGTGATGAGTACCGCTTTCATCGCAGCAGTTCGGCAAGTTTACCCGGATGCCGCAATTGATATTATCGTAAAAAAAGAGCTGTGCGGGATTGCGGCGCTGATCCCCGGTTTGCAAAATATCAATCCATTTTCGAAGCAGGAATATAATGGCCTGGGTGGCGTTTACCGGTTCGGAAAAAAATTGCGCACGGAAAAATACGACCTTTTTTTTAACCTCCCTTCGTCCTTGTCATCATTAGTGATGGGCTGGGCTGCCGGGGCAAAAAAACGGATTGGCTTCAGGAAAGAGGGCGGGCGGTTCTTACTGTCCAATGCCTATGAACGGAAGGCAAATGTGCATAGGGTTGACGAATACATCTCGCTGCTGGAGCAGTTTACCGGAGAAGCCACTGGGGCACACCAGGTTAAACTAAGCATCGGTAGCCCCGAGCAATTAAACGCAAACAGGGTGCTGATCAACTTTAATTCTGAAGCCGATTCCAGAAGGATGCCTCCTGATAAAGCCAAAGCAATTATTGATTTGCTAACAAAAACGTTTCCGGCAACTTTATTCGCTTTTATAGGCTCGGCAAAGGAGGCGCCATTTGTTGAACAGGTGATCAACAGCGCAGAAAACGAGCGGAATATCGAAAATCTTGCGGGCCGGACGGACCTTGTTAGCCTTAGCTATTTGATGCAGGCATCTGCCGCACTATTGAGCACCGATTCGGGCCCGGCACATCTCGCCAACAGCCTGGGCACGCCGGTTATTGCGTTGTTCGGCGCTGGCAATGAGCTTAATACGGCGCCGTATAACAAGCAGAATTTAACAGTATTGCGCTATGGTAAGCTGGCCTGTGAGCCCTGCGTTAAGAATACCTGCAAATTATATGGCGTTCCAAAATGCATGCAGCTGATAGATGAATTGCAGATCATTAACACATTGAGCTTATATTTGCCCCATGCTTAAAGACGAAGTTGCCAAAGCTTTTAAAATTATACAGGAAGGCGGGATCATCCTTTACCCTACCGATACCATTTGGGGCATTGGCTGTGACGCCGCAAACACGGATGCAATTAAGAAAATTTACAAGCTCAAGCAGCGCGACGAAGCCAAAAGCATGATAATTTTGCTGGACACCCAAAATAAACTGGAAAGTTATATCAGCGATGTTAACCCACTGGCTTATGACCTGATTGAATATGCCGAGCACCCCTTAACATTGGTAATGCCCGGAGCCAAAAATATTTCGCCCGCTTTATTAGCAGCTGATGGCAGTGTGGGTATCAGGATATCGAAGCATCCTTTTTGCCAGCAATTGATACAACGTTTGCGCAGGCCGCTTGTATCTACTTCGGCTAATATAAGCGGTGGGCCGCCGCCACAATACTTTGCACAAATTGAACCGGAAATAATTGAAGGCGTTGATTACGTAGTAGATATTGACCAGCACGATATGGAAATAAAACGGCCCTCGACCATCATGAGGCTGGCGCCGGACGGTAAATTTGAATTTATCAGGAGATAGCTGCCGGCACGGCTCTGAGATTGGCGTTTAGACAGACCGGAACTGGTGAAATCATAGTTACTTCAGCAAAATCAAAAAAAATAAAACAGCGAAATCGCAATTAAGCTGGTGATATCAAAAATGAAGCAGCATTTAAAACACCCTGTATTTTCAATCATATCAAAACTGGCAGCTGAACAGGATGTGCAGCTTTATGCCATCGGGGGTTTTGTGCGTGACATCTTTTTGGGGCGGCCGTCGAAGGATGTTGACATTGTAGTTATAGGTAACGGCATCTCATTTGCTGAAAGCGTTGCCAAAAAACTTAAGGTAAAGTTGTCAGTTTTTAAAAACTTTGGCACGGCCTCGCTAAAGTATCATGATCTTGAGATAGAATTTGTAGGCGCCCGCAAAGAGTCGTACCGGCTTGATTCAAGAAAGCCGATAGTTGAAAATGGCACGTTGGAAGATGATCAAAAGCGAAGGGATTTTACCATAAATGCGCTTGCTATTTCATTGCGTCCGGGCTCATTCGGCGAGCTTTTAGACCCCTTTAATGGAATTGGCGATCTTGGAAAAAAATTAATCAGGACGCCGCTCGACCCCTCTGAAACTTTCTCGGATGATCCGCTGCGCATGATGCGGGCTATACGCTTTGCCACGCAGCTGAATTTTAACATCGATGAGCGCGCAATTGCGGCAATAAAGAGCAACACCGGGAGGATCAGTATTGTATCGCAGGAAAGGATAACCGACGAGCTTAATAAGATCATTTTATCGCCTAAGCCGTCTATCGGCTTTAACTATTTATTTGATACCGGGCTGCTGCATAAAATATTTCCGCAAATGACAGCGCTTTACGGGGTTGAGATTATTGATGGCAAAGGGCACAAGGATAATTTTTATCATACCTTGCAGGTACTGGACAACATTTGTCAAACCACGGATGATCTTTGGCTGCGCTGGGCAGCAATACTGCATGACATTGCCAAGCCGGCGACTAAACGGTTTGAACCGGGCCATGGCTGGACATTTCACGGCCACGAAGATCGCGGGGCCCGCATGGTGCCAAAATTGTTTAGCCAGTTAAAGCTGCCGCTTAATGAAAAAATGAAATTTGTACAAAAAATGGTGCAGTTGCATCTAAGGCCCATTGTTTTGGCACAGTCCATCGTTACCGATTCGGCAGTCAGGCGTCTGCTGTTTGATGCAGGCGACGACATTGAAAGTTTAATGCTGTTGTGCAAAGCAGACATTACTACAAAAAATGAATATAAAGTAAAAAAATACCGGCAGAATTTTGAGTTGGTCCAGCAAAAATTAAAAGATGTTGAAGAACGTGACAGCATACGAAATTGGCAGCCGCCAGTCACCGGTATTGACATTATGCAGCTATTCGGTATAAAAGAGGGCCGTGAAGTAGGGGTTATCAAAAATCAGATCCGTGAGGCTATACTTGAAGGTGAAATTCCAAATGACCGCGAAGCGGCAATTGCTTACACAATTATTAAAGGACAAGAAATTGGCTTAAAAGTTGCTAAGGAGAAATAATTTCGGATTTCGGATTTTTAGTTAATTGTCGTAACTCAAGATTTATTATTTAAATTCACTATACGTAAATTCGAAATCGATCCGCTTGTTAGCGAACGAAATCCGAAATAAAACTAAAACATTATTATTTTTGTAAAAACATACTAAAAAATGGCACTATACAGGTTCAGGGTTACTTTTGAAGATTATGACGATGTGATGCGGGAGATCGATGTGAAATCTAATCAAACATTTGAAGATCTCCATCGCGCTATTCACCAATCGACAGGGTATATTCCTGAATATCCCTCTTCATTTTATATAAGTAATGACCAGTGGACTAAAGGCGAAGAGATTACGTATATGCCAAACCAGAAAAGAATTGACCGCGGCGTTGCCCTGATGGACAAGGTAAAACTGTTAAGCTATATTGACGATCCGCACCAAAAATTTTATTATACATTTAATTTCGACCGTCCCTTTGATTTTCATGTAGAGCTGATGAAGATCATTTTAGAGGAGACCCCGGGGGTGGCTTATCCCGCAGTTGTAAAGTCGGTAGGCGAAGCGCCTAAACAATTTGGCAACGTATTGAATACGCCAATTGCAACGCCCGAGGGAGACGATTTTGATTTCCTGAACGAAATGGGCATAAATGAAGAGGATACCGAAGACTTTTCGGAAGTGACCGAAACGGGCGAAGAGGAAGACGACGACCTGAAAAAGGTGGATGAAGAAGAGGAGGATGAATTTGGCAGCGAGTTTTCTGACGACGAGGGCTTCGATGACGAGGGCAAATTGCCGCATGGAGATGATTTTTAATTTATGTTAGTCCATGGTCGATGGTCCATGGACCATGGCAAAGCTTCAGGCCTTCTCAATCAACATAGCTATGGACTATGAGCCATGGTCTATGGACTAACAAACCATTAACCATGAACCATGAACTTAAAACCCTCATCGTAATTGCCGGCCCTACCGCAGCTGGCAAAACCGCTTTGGCAATTGAGTTGGCAAAATATTACAAAACAGTCATAGTTTCGGCCGACTCCAGGCAGTTTTACAGGGAAATGTCTATTGGCACCGCTAAACCTTCGACTAAAGAATTAGCTGCAGCAAAACACTATTTTATCAACTCCCTATCTGTTACAGAGATCTATACCGCCGGCGATTACGAAAAAGAATGCCTCGAGTTACTGAATACGCTTTTTGAAAACCACAATGTAGTTATAATTGCCGGCGGCTCGGGCTTGTTTATTAAAGCCTTATGTGAGGGTTTTGACGAATTTCCGGATGCAAAAGCAGGCATAAGGGAAAAGTTAAACAAAGAATTTAATGACAAAGGGATCACAGCGCTACAGGAAAGGTTAAAAATTGTCGATCCGGAATATTTTGAACAGGTTGATATTAACAATCGGCAGCGGGTGATCAGGGCGCTTGAAGTATTTGAAAGTACCGGTAAGCCTTTTTCCTCGTTTCGAAAGTCGGCGGTAAACCGGCGCCCGTTTAACATTGTTAAAATAGGGCTGACACTGCCGCGCGACATTTTATATGCCCGCATTAACGGGCGGGTAGATGATATGATAGCGCAGGGCTTGCTTGAGGAAGTAAAATCCCTGCTGCCCTACCGGCATTTTAATGCTTTAAATACCGTAGGTTATAGTGAATTTTTTGATTATTTTGACGGAAAAACAGACCTCGCTTCGGCTATCGAACTGATTAAGCAAAACACCAGGCGCTTTGCAAAGCGGCAGTTGACATGGTTTAGAAAAGATAAAGAAATAAACTGGTTTGATGCCAATGAGCCTGATCCTGATTTCTATAAGTTTGTCTCGAGCCTCGTGAGCAAAAAAACCAGTTAATACCTGAAGTCTGCCCCTATTTTTGGCCATTACTTTCTTTTAGCAAGTTTGCTATCGTTTGCGTATAAAGTACCGCTCCTTCGTAGTTCAGATGAAGCAAATCAAATGAATAATCGTAGCTATAAAACTGCGGGTAAAGTTTAGGATCGGAGAGATCGAACACTTTGAAGCCATGTTGCACCAGGATTCGTTTTTGGGCCAAACCATATTTCACAAAAGTTAGCTCGCGTGGGCCCACTATGAAATATACATTTTTTCCTTCCTGCTGCAGGTGCGTTGCATAATCCATAATATATTGCGCAAACATGTTAACCTTCTCAGGTTTAGGCTTTGTTGATGGATATCTGGCTGTCATGGCCTTCATTATGGCTAAGCCTTCTTCTTTAAACGCATTCAGTTCACCAATCTTTTTGCTGCCCATATTCAGCTGCTTTTTTTGGGTGTTCAGATCAACAAACCCTTCGTTGTTAGCAACAATTTTTCTGTACCGTGTTTCGGTTAGGGTATCGGGTTGAGCTACCGGATTAGTATGCAGCAATAAGTTTACGTATTTTGAAACAGCGAAGCCCGAATATTTGTAGAAAAGCAACACATTCCAAAAGCCAAATGTTAAAGCTTTTTCTTTTTTGTCGAGATTAGGGCTGGTGCATGAACTGATAGTCTGCTCGTAGGTTTTAAAATCGAATGAATAAACATAAGGGTTATTGTTGTAATTAAACGTCATGCGGTCAGGAGGCGCCAATTCGATAAAAATATTTTTTATATCCGCGGCTCTTTTCGTTTTCAAGGCCTCATCCAGCGCCTCGTACGATCTCGGGAAAAACAAGCCGGGGTAACCCAAATTATATGAAGTGTTGTTTGTAAGGCTATCAAAAACTGACGGGATTATCTGGCGGTAAACCTGGCTGCCACCCAAAAAAATTGTGTTTATTTTTGCCGGGGATTTTGCAAATACATCCTGCTTTATAACTATTTCGTTCACTTCATAATTTGCGTAAAAGTCCCTCTTAAAACAGGTATATATACTCACTGTGATTAAAACCGAGATCGCCCAAAATATACTTATGGTCAATATAAAATGTTTTATAAACTTCTTCATCTCCACTAAAATTGAAAATATATAAAGGAGTTGGCTGATTTTGTCATAAAAGCTATTGAACTATAGAATAGTATAAAATATATGGCGTACCTGACCACCGGCGATACTTTTTTGGAAAACCTTATAGGCACATCCTCTGATTTTCCAACCCATTCAATTGCAAACATGAAAGTAACAAACGGAACGACGCATAAGTAGAAATTATCATGCATAACAGGCCTTGAAATAATACTGCCCGAAAACAGCCTCGCGTAAAAATGAAATGCCTCAGTGACGTTCCGGGTCCTGAAAATAACATCCGTGAGCATGGTCAGTAAAAATGTTCCCAAAATCCCCTTGAACACTGCGAATGAAGGCAGCAATTTATTTTGATCTAGTTTTTTCCTCTTATTCATGGTTCCCATTAAAATTAAGGGGATAAAATATAGACCGCTAATAAAACCGTATAAAACAAACGTCCAGTTAGGGCCGTGCCAAACGCCAACGATAACCATGTTTAATATAATTGCCAGTATGGTCCCCCACTTGGCGTAATCTCTCAAACTGATAGACAAAGGCGTAAACACGTAATCAGTAACCCACGAGGTTAAGGAGATATGCCATCTGCGCCAGTAATCGGGAATGTTTTGTGCAAAATACGGGTAATTAAAGTTCCGTGTTACATTAAATCCTAACAAGCGGGCAACACCGATGGCTATGTCAGAATAGCCGGAAAAGTCGGCATACAGGTCCACACAAAAGAAAAATGCGCCTATAAAAAGTGTGCTTCCCGGCAACGTTTGATAATGATCAAATATCTGGTCGGATATAATGGCGCAGGTATCGGCTATGACGATTTTCTTAAAAAGGCCCCAAAGTATCTGCCGAATTCCGTCGACACCACTTTCGTAAGTAAATACTCTCTTTTTTTCCAATTGCGGTACCAGCAGGTTTGCCCTGTCGATAGGGCCGGATACCACGCATGGAAAAAAGGCTACGTACGAGAAAAACACTACCCAGTCGGTCACTGGCTTGGTTTTTCCCTGGTAAATATCGATAATATAACTTAGCGTCCTGAAGGTGTAAAAACTGATCCCGAGCGGCAAAAGTATTTTAATAGTATGGATATTCAGGTTGATATGAAGAATCGAAAATACCCCTGCAACTGAACTTACAAAGAAATTAAAATACTTAAAGTATAATAATATTCCTATACCGAATATCAACCCAATGTAAAACAATATCTTCCTTCGTTTCTCGTCCGCGTCCTTGCTGATATAAATCCCCAGGAAATAATTGACCGTTGAATTGGCGATGAGTAAAAAAAGAAAACGCCAGTCGACCCAGGCGTAAAAAACATAACAGGCGGCAAGCAGGAACAGGTTTTGTACTTTTAAATTTTTGTTTAAAACGGACCAATACAGTGTGAAGAATAAAATAAAAAAGACTAAAAAGGCAATAGAATTAAATACCATAAAATTATCTATTATTTCCTACGCTATCTTAGCCCGGAATTTTCTGACTTATTGAGTTAACCAATTCTCCTACGTTTTTCCAGCTTTGTATCTCTTTCGAAGTAAACCTTATTTTAAAATACCTATCTAATGTTTTTTTTGTTGTTTGTTGTGGTAGGTGCCCAAGTTTAATATTAGGGGTGTTCAAAAGTCACGACTCCGA
>Ga0134126_10013568_pt1 | contig 10292 bp, 8 predicted proteins | sample KB31752_FD_96881 | JGI IMG/M metagenome (GOLD analysis project Ga0134126, IMG submission 96881) | Terrestrial soil microbial communities with excess Nitrogen fertilizer from Kellogg Biological Station, Michigan, USA - KB3-175-2 | ecosystem: Environmental > Terrestrial > Soil > Unclassified ...
GCCACGGCGCGGACCATCGAAGAGGTGATGGACACCCATTTCGAGCCGATCAACTGGGGCATGGGCGAGATCCGCTGGTTCAAGCGCGCCGAGGGCGAGCGCGCCCGCAACATCGAGGCGCATGCCGTCAAGCAGGCGCGCGGCATCTATCAATGGCTGTCGCGGCACCTGGGCGACAGGACATGGTTCAACGGCGACAGCTTCGGCTGGGCCGATCTTTCCGTCGTGCCCTATCTCAACGGCGCGCTGGGCTCAGGCTTCGCGCCGGATCGCGGCTCGGCGCTGAGCCGGTGGCTGGAGCGCGCCAATGAGCGCCCCTCGGTGCAGAAATCGGCGAGGGCGGCGGCCGACGTGCTGGCGAGCATGAGCAATGTGGCCGGCGCGGTCGAGAGCGGCATGTTCAAGCGCGAATACCGCGACCACCGCCTGGAATGGATGATCCGTTCCGGCGGCATCGACGTGGTGCTCGAAGGCCTCGCCAAGAACAATATCCGCTTCTCGAACGATCTGAGCTGAATACGTATGCTGTCATGGCCCGCAAGAGCGGGCCATCCAGGTGACGTCTTGCAGTACGGTGCAAGGCATTGAAGGTCGCGAACCTGCCAGCCGTGTGAAGAACCAAACTGGATGGCCGCAGTCGCGGCCATGACACTCAAGGGAGTGAGAAATGTCCGACGAAATCATCCTGCACAATTATCCGAACTCGCCGTTCTCGGAGAAGGTGCGTGTCGCCTTCGGCATCAAGAAGCTCGCCTGGCGCTCGGTCGTGCAGCCGGTGATCATGCCCAAGCCCGACCTCGTCCCGCTGACCGGCGGCTACCGAAAAATTCCCGTGATGCAGATCGGCGCCGACGTCTTCTGCGACACGCAGATCGTCCTGCGCGAGCTGGAGCGCCGCTTTCCCGAGTCCAGCCTGTCGCCGCAGAACAAGGGCGCGCCCTATGCCATCGGCTTCTGGGCCGATCGCCTTGTGTTCCAGGCCGCGGTCGCGATCATCTTCGGCGAGATCGGCGATCGCGTGCCGGAGGATTTCAAGAAGGACCGCGCCGCGATGAGCGGCGGATCGTTCTCCTCCGAGGCGTTGCAGCGCGCCGTGCCGTTCATGCGCGACCAGTATCGCGCGCATCTCGCCTTTCTCGACGACCAGCTTTCCGACGGGCGTCCGTTCTGGGGCGGGACGACGGCCGGACTGGCCGACATCCATGCCTTCATGAATCCGTGGTTCGTCGCCAATGCGCTGCCGCACAAGGCCAGGGAGACGATCGCGGAATTTCCGCATGTGCAGGCGTGGTACGAGCGCGTCCGCGCCATCGGTCACGGCACATCAAGCGACATGTCCCCGAAAGAAGCGCTGGCCATCGCCAAGGCCGCGACATCTTCGGCGAAGGAAGCCGCCGATCCGCACGATCCGCAGGGCCGCAAGCCGGGCGACAAAGTGACGGTCGCCGCCGACGATTACGGCCGCGACGCAATCGCCGGCACGCTCGTCTTCAGCAACGCGCATGAGATCGCCATCCGCCGCGAACACACCCAAGTCGGCGAGGTGGTGGTGCACTTCCCGCGCGCGGGATTCACGGTGACTTGACAACCTCTCCCGCAAAGCGGGAGAGGAAATTTACGCACTCTGCGCCTGTGCGTGCGCCTTCGGCGTGAAGTAGGTGCAGGCGAGGATGGTGTTGGGCTTCTTGCCCTTGTTCGACAGCGGCGCGGAGAAGCTTTCGCCGTTGAGATAGGAGACGCGCGGGATCTCGAAATAGCTCAGCATCCGCATCGGCACGCCGCCTTCGATCACCGCGTCAAAGGCCGCGATCCAGCGCTTCAGCCGGTCGGGCGGAATCGCCATTTCGAGAAACTGGCCCGTCATCTCGCCGAAGCGCTGTGCTAGCGCGCTGCCATAGAAGCGGTAGCGATAGGAGTGGCGGCCCGAAGGATGAACGGCCCGCTCCACGATGGAGACGTGGCGCAGGAACGGCTTCAGGGTGCGGGCGTCGAAATCGTCGCGCCCCGGCAGGCCGCCGGCGGCACCGGCCTTCTCCAGCCACACGTCGCGCATCGCGTTGAGTTCGGGCTGGTCGAATTTCAGACTGGTGTCGGCCCGCATGGACCAGCCTTCCCTGTGCGACATGGCGTTCAAGAGCTCTGCCGGATCTGCCATGCCGAAAAGCCTGTGCCCAAGGCGTCGCCAAACCGTTAACGCGGGCGATGGAACTTTACTTCCAGCGAGGACTTTCGGCGTCGGCTCGCACGGCGAAGGCTTCGGCGCGCAGGCCCGGATACGTCACCGACAGGATGATCGGAGTCGTGGGGCCTGGAACCGCCAGCGGCGCGACCAGGCTTTCGCCGGTGAGATAGGAGATTTCCGGCGCCTGGTAGGAGGTCGTCACGCGCAACGGCATGCCGGCCTGGATCACCAAGTCGTAGACCGCGACGTAGCCCGCGATGCGCTCATCATGCACGGCTTCGTGCAGCAGCTTGCCGGTGTGATCTCCGCTGTAGCTGGCAAGAACGCGACCGTGCAGGCGGATGCGGTAATTCCGCCTTCCGTCGACCATCACGCCTTCGAGCAGCGACATGTTGGGCATGAAGGGTTTCATCGCGCGCGCGGTCATGTCGGCGCGGTCGGGCATGGCGCGGCTGCCGGCCTTCTCGCGCCACAGCGCCAGCGCGGCGGCGAGTTCGGGGCGTGCAAATCCCCCGGCCGGCGCCGCGAAAAACGGCCAGTCATGGGCGCTTGCACGCGCGTTGAAGGCGTCGATCGCGGCGCGGGGTGCCGAAAATGCCATGCCCCGACTATGCGAATGGCTGGTCAATATGGCGTTAATCCCAACACCCTTGCGCGCCGGGCCGCCCGACGGGATCATGGGTAAACGACACGACAAGGGGAACGGCGATGGACCAGGCACTGGCTGCGACGGCCGAGATCGCGCAGGGAAAATTGCAGGGTGTGGCGCGCGACGGCGTGCTCAAATTCAACGGCATTCCCTATGCCAAGCCGCCGGTCGGCGACCTGCGCTGGCGGATGCCGCAAGCGGCGGAGCCCTGGGCCGGCGTCCGCGATGCCGCGCTCTACGGCAACATCGCGCCGCAGGTGGCGTCTGCGAGCGGCGCGGTGCTGGGCGGCACGCCGGGCACACGGTCGGAGGACTGCCTCTATCTCAACGTGCAGACGCCGGGCTGCGACGGCGGCAAGCGGCCGGTGATGGTTTGGATCCATGGCGGCGCCTTCAACACCGGCGCCGGCAGCGTCGGTACCTATAACGGCAAATACCTCGTGCCGCGCGGCGACGTCGTGCTGGTGACGATCAATTACCGGCTGGGCGCACTCGGATTCCTGAACCTGCGCGACGCGACGGACGGAAAGCTGCCGGGCACCGGCGCGGAAGGCCTCGCCGACCAGATCGCGGCGCTGGCATGGGTGCGCGACAACATCGCGTGCTTCGGCGGCGACCCGCAGAACGTCACCATCTTCGGCGAGAGCGCGGGCGGGATGAGCGTCGGCGCGCTGCTGGCCGCGCCCGACGCGCGCGGGCTCTATCACAAGGCGATCCCGCAATCGGGCGCGAGCGATATCGGCTACCGCCGCGAGAAATCCGCGCAGGTCGCGCGGCTCGTGCTCGACAGGCTGGGCACCGGCGATCCGAGAGAACTTTCGTGGGAAGCGATCTTGGAGGCGCAGAAGGCGATCCTCGAGGCGCCGCGCGAAGTGGGCGTGGGCATGCCGTTCGCGCCGACGATCGACGGCGCCGTGTTGCCGAGGCGCGCGATCGAATGCGTCGCGGACGGCTCCGCCGACGGCGTCGCGCTGATGACGGGCACGACGCGCGACGAGTGGAAGCTCTTCACCATCGCCGCCCCCAATCTCAAGTCACTGGACGAGGCGGGGCTGCGCAAGCTGACCGCGCGGCAGACCGGCGAGGCGCACGCGGATGCGGTTATTGCGGCTTACACCGAAGGTTCGCCGTTCGACCGCTGGAACGCGATCATGACCGACCACAGTTTCTTCGTACCGGCGACGCGGCTGCTGGATGCGCAGGCGGCGCATGGGCCGACCTATGCCTATCGCTTCGACTGGCCTTCGCCGTTCATGGACGGCGCGCTCGGCGCCTGCCATGCGCTGGAGATCGGTTTCGTGTTCGGCACGATGCGGATCAAGGGCGCGGCGCCGTTCTTCGGCGCCGGGCCAGAGGCCGAGGCGCTGTCGTATGCGATGATGGATTCCTGGATCGCCTTCGCGCATCGCGGCAACCCGTCGAACGACACGTCGGGCGCCTGGATGCGCTACGACACGGCCAAGCGCGCCACGACGATCTTCGGCGACCGCCTGCCGCATGTGACGAGCGCGCCCAATGAAGGCCGCCGCAAGGCGTGGGAAGCGGTGCCGGCGGAGAAGATCGGACCGTAACGCTGAGGCGCGGCGATCCGGATCCGCCGCAATCCGTCAGCCGCGCCAGGCGCCCGCACGCGGAAAGCCATCCCATCGCAGTCCCATCGCGCCGGATCGGATGTTCGGTGCCGATGCGCTGCCCTTCGGCCGGCCGAAACGTGGGGCGCGCGGCCATCCATGGCCCACGCAAGGCCGAGAACCCGGCCGGCGCGCAGAATTCCGGTTTCCGTCAGGATTAATTCCGGACCGGGTCAGGCCGGCAGCAGGCAAACCTGCCACATCGGTGTTCGACACCACCGATGGAGAAGATCATGAAGGCGGTTCTGCTTGCGGCCCTGGTAGCCTTGTCGATGCCGGCCTGTGCGCCGCCGCCGCTGGCCGATGCAAAGGCGGCCGACGATCTGACACGGAAGCTGGACGACTACGTGGCGTCCTTCGCCGATTCCGGATTCTTTTCCGGCGTGGTCATGATCCGCAAGGATGGCAAAACGATCTACCAGCGGGCCAGCGGCATAGCCGAGCGCGCATTCGACAACCCGGTCCAGATGGATACCAAGTTCCAGATCGCCTCGCTCTCCAAACCGATGACGTCCGTGGGGATCGCCAAATTGGTCGAGGCCGGCAGACTCACCTATGAAACCAAGATCGCCTCGATCGTCCCGGGCATTCCGAACGGCGACCGGATCACCATTGAACAGCTCCTCACGCACATGTCCGGTCTGGCAAGCCCCGACCGAAATTCCGACTATTTCGAATGGCGACGATTTCCGCAATCGACCGAGGACCTTGTCGCCCGCGTCCGCGTCACGAAGCCGGATTTCGAACCTGGCGTGAAATACTCTTACGCAAATGCCAATTACTGGATTCTCGCGAACGCGATCGAACGTCTCTCGGGCCTCTCCTATGGAGACTTCATGGAGCGTGAAGTCTTTCGTCCGGCAAACATGAAGGACACGGCGCACCGGGCAGACGTCCTGAGGGTCGTGCCGCTCCTGGCGGACGGCTATCAAATCGACGGCCCGAATTCTTATCGCCGCGCGGAGTTCGTCGACTGGACAAGCAAGACCGGCAACGGTTCGATCTATTCCACCGCGGCGGACATCCTGAATTTCTACGATGCCTTCAAGGCAAACCGCCTGACCAAGCCGGCCATGACGCGCCGCATCTTCGGCGACGGCAAGGGCATCGGGTTCGGGTGGTTTCACCGGCCGGCCAGCTTTATTCACAAGTCGTACTTCTACAACGGCCGCAGCCCCGGCTATTCGAGCTATCTCGAGGGCTTTCAGGACGAAGACACGGAATTCGTCGTGCTTTCCAACCTGTACGACTTCGCCCCGGCCGCGATGGCTGACGGGATCGCCGCGATACTTTCCGGACAGCCGTACAAGCGGCTGGAACCGTTCAAGCCCTATCCCGTGAGCGCGAGCGATCTCAAACGCTTCGAATTTGTGGTCGAATTCGGACCGGATTTTCATCTCCGCAACGGAAAGGCCCGCTTGGTCGCCGCCGGCGACCACATGAAGATGCACTGGGAAGCCGGAAATATCACAACGACCCTGCTGCCCGTCGCCGCCGACACGTTCTTCGATCCCACATTCTGGGCAACCTTGCACTTCGTGAAAGTGCATGGGAAATGGACGGTCCAATTTCACAGCCAGGGATTCGAAAAGACCTATATCGGAAACGAAGTGCCCGACAGCGCCATGCCTCACCTTCCGAACTGAGGGTGACGGCGCAAAGCGGGACTTGCCATGATTGCGCCGCCGCTCGTAAAGTTGCATTCATTTCGGGTGCGTCCAAGGCGATGGAATTTCCGAGGGAGACCCGGTTCGCTGCACCATTCCGCCTTGGTCCCTGGGTTGTACATCCAGATCGCAACGACCTGACCAGTCCATCCGGCGTCCGCAAGCTCGAACGAATGACGATGCAGTTGCTCATTCTGCTCGTTCGCAACGCACCGCGCACGACGACACGCGAGGAGGTCATCCAGTCTCTCTGGCAGGGCCGCATCGTCAGCGACGAAGCCGTAACCAAGCAGATCAGCAAGCTGCGTGTCGTCCTGGAAAGCCACGACGACGGCAAGGGCCTCTTGCAGACCGTGGCCAAGGTCGGCGTGCGCCTGTCGACGGAAGCCCGCTCTCTCGATCAAGTCGTCGCGGTTCGGTCCGGGACGCCATCTCGCGCACGTTACGCTTATACGGCAGGGCCCGCGGCCGTTGTCGCGCTCCTTGTTCTCGTCGTTGCGACGCGGCAGCAGCAGCACATACCCGCACTGTTCGTCTTGCAGGACTCGCCAGTGACTTAGATCCCGGGATGGGAGACCGATCCCGCTCTTTCGCCGGACGGTCGCATGCTTGCCTATTCGGCGCGGGCGCCGGGTGAGCCGCATTTCTCCCTTTTTGTCCGCAAGCTTGCGGAGGAGACGGGACGGCGAATCTCCACCGCGACGGAGGATGAGCGCGCCGCTGCATGGTCGACCGACGGTAGGCTCGCCTACGTCGCCAGGGACGGCGACCGTTGCAGCATTGTCGTAGCCGACCCGAAAGGTGGCACGCAGTCTCGCTTTGTTTGCGTCGCCGCGGACCAAGGCCGCCTGGATTGGAGCGGCTCCGATTCCCTGATCGTCTCGGATCGCACGAGTCCCGGGACCTCTTTCCGGCTGTGGAGCCTGTCACTCAAGGATGGTCGACGAACCGCGCTGACCAGTCCGCCGCCCGGATCGGTCGGCGATCTGAGACCAATTGCCGGGAGCGACAACAGGTTGGTCTTTCTTAGAATGAATACCGTGGGCCTGGCCGACGTTTATGAGAGGCGCGCATCTGGAGAGATTCGCCGGCTGTCACACGACAATGCCCAGATTTTCGATGTCGCCAGGGGGCCGGACACAACGCTTTTGGTATCCAGCAATCGCGACGACGGAATCCCAGCCCTCTGGCGCCTGCAGGCGGATGATGGGCATTGGCAAAAGCTGGCACCTCTTGCGCCGACGCGCATGTCGTCCGCGGCGGATGGACGGACCGTCGTCTACAACAAGAGTTCGATCGAAGTGACCTTGTGGCGATTGCCGCTTGGAGGCGGAATGGGGCAGCCCATCGCACCCAGCACGTCAGCGGACTGGTCGCCCGCTCTTGCACCGGATGGACGCCGCCTCGCTTATCTTTCGGAGCGCAGCGGAACCTGGGAAGCGTGGATTGCCGACCTTTCCACGGGGACAAGCCGCCGGCTGACGCACTTCGCGGGTCCTGTTGTCCAGGATCTCGCATGGTCGCCGGATGGACGGACTTTGGCGATGTCCATCGCGGCCAACGGCCAATTCGACGTCACCCTGGTGAATTCGGCCACCGGCGCATGGTCGCGAGCGACCACGTCGCAGCAGGACGAGCGCCAAGCAGTCTTCAGCCGCGACGGCCAGGAGATCTATTTCGTGCGGCGGCAGGACCAGCGCTATGGCGTTTATGCGAAAAACCTCGCGACCGGCGTCGAAAGGTGGCTGTTCGATGGAGCGATGCGCGTTCTTCCAGACACCAGCGGAAAACTGATCTACTTCGTGCGCCCCTTCGTGAGCGGCCTGCTCGTCTTCGATCCCCGGAACGGCTCCCGGCGAACGATCGCGAGCTGGCCCGACGTGGTGGGGTCGCGCAATTTCACTGTAGCCGATGGCGCGGTCTGGGGCGTCATGGGCGGAGGCAGCGAGCCTGCACGCCTGCAGCGCTACGACGAAGCCAGCGGTCGAGAGACCTTTGTGACCCTACTCCCCGGACTCAACCGGCGATCCGGAATCGCCATCGCCCAAAACGCCGCAATATACGCCCGCGCGAAGGACGAAGAATCCGATCTGAGAAAACTCGTCCTCAAGTAAAGACACCGGATTCCGACAGCGAATGCGCCGGTCGGAACTTGGCTATGCGAACGGCCGTCCCGCTTTCGCGTAGGCGGCGGCGGAGTTGAAGATGTTGATCGTCATCAGGCTGGTCTCGGTGTCGGCGCGCTTTTCGTAGACCTCGGCGACGCGGGCCTGGACATCGGCATCGGCCGGCGCCGCTTCCAGGGCATAATCGGCGAGGTGGCCGGCGAGACGGAAGTCGCCGGCCGCCGCCAGCGCCTGCGCCCGCTCGGCCAGCGTCCGTGCGCCGCCGGCCAGGGCCGCGATCTCCGCGGCCAGCCTGGCGCGCGGCGCGGGCTTGAGTTCGCTCGGCCGTCCGCTCCACCAGCCGCCGTAATAACGGATGACGTTGCGGACCAGAAATTCGGTGTCGTCATAGACCGGCTGCAGCCAGGGCGAATCCGATTTCGGCAGATCGATTCCGGTGACGATGTCGACATGCGGCGGCGAGCCGTTGTTCATCATCGCCAGGGTGCGCGAGACGACGGTCTCCAGGAACGCCGCGGTCTCGGTCAGCATGCGGGCGATCTTCTCCGGCTCGCCGATCACCGGCCCGCCATGGCCGGGGCAGAGCGCCGCCGGCGCCTTCGCCGCCATCTCGCGCAGGCCCTTCGCCCGCTCCCACGCGAAGCGTTGCACCTTTTGCGGATTGCCGTCATTGGGCACCGCCCAGATGAAAAGGTCGCCGGGGCAAAGCACGCGGCGCGACGGCGAGAACACCCAGGTGTGATCGTCGGTCTCGCCCTTGCAGTGGTGCAGCTCGAACACTTCGCCGCCGACCGTGATGTTCATGCGGTCTTCGTAGAGCGTGTCGGGCGGGATCGGCGGCTGGCCGAACGCGGCATAGGCTTCGGACGATTGCGCCTCCACCGTGCCGCCGAACTGGCGCGCATTGAGCGCTGCGTTGTGGCGTGCGGTCGCCTGGTAGCGCGCGAAACGCGCCGGCATGGCGGCATGGGCGATGACGCGCGGCTTCTTCTGGCCCGGCATCAGGAACTGGTCGAGGCCATAGGCATGATCGATGTGGCCGTGGGTGTAGATCGCGGTGTGCACCGGCGCCTGCGTCTTTTCGCGCAGCCGCGCGGCGAGCACCGGCGCGAACTGTTTGGTCCCGGTGTCGACCAGGACGAGGCCTTCGTCGGTCTCGAAGGCGACGCAGCCGGAGAATTGCGAGGCGAACCAGGTGCGCGGCGCGACGTCCACCGGGCCGCCGGTCCAGAAGAACTTCGCTTCCTCGGTGCTTTTGCCCCGCATGCTGCCGAACTTCGTTGCCGGATTGGTCGCCATGTCATGCCCCTGATGGTGTTGTTCTGACGCGTTCATGCTACTCCGCGCCATGAGCCGCCATCAAACCATCCGCCTGAAGCCGCGCGAAGGACGCCGCGCCCGCGCCGGCGCGCCCTGGATATTCTCCAACGAAGTCCAGATGGACGCCGCGGCAAAGGCCTTGGCCCCCGGCAGCGTCGTCAATGTCGCGTTCGATGACGGCCAGCCGCTGGGCACGGCCTATTTCAACCCCAAGAGCCTGATCGGCCTGCGCCTGCTGGACAGGGCGGCCGATACCATCATCGGCACGGGTTTCTTCGTGCGGCAGCTGGAGCGCGCCTTGCGCATCCGTGGGGCGCTGTACGACAAGCCGTTCTATCGCCTCGTCCATGCCGAGGGCGACGGCTTGCCCGGGCTCACGCTGGACCGTTTCGGCGACACGATCGTGGCGCAGATCTCCACGTCCGGCATGGAAGCGTTCACCGATCCGATGCTGAAGGCGCTCGACAAGGTGCTGGAACCGAGGACCGTTATCCTGCGCAACGATGCACCGTCGCGCGCGCTGGAGGGGCTCGAGGATTATGTCCGCGCCGCCAAGGGCGAGACCGGGCGCATCGCGGTCGAGGAAAACGGCGTGCGCTATTTCGCCGATCTGGCCGGCGGGCAGAAGACCGGCTGGTATTACGACCAGCGCGACAACCGCGCCTTCCTCGCGGCGCTGGCCAAGGACAAGAGCGTGCTCGACGCCTACAGCTATAC
>Ga0134126_10013569_pt1 | contig 10292 bp, 7 predicted proteins | sample KB31752_FD_96881 | JGI IMG/M metagenome (GOLD analysis project Ga0134126, IMG submission 96881) | Terrestrial soil microbial communities with excess Nitrogen fertilizer from Kellogg Biological Station, Michigan, USA - KB3-175-2 | ecosystem: Environmental > Terrestrial > Soil > Unclassified ...
CAGACATCGCACGGCACGTACACGTCCGGAAGAAAATGCATTTCCACCTTCAGCACGCCATCGCCCTGGCAGGCCTCGCAGCGTCCCCCTTTGACGTTGAAGCTGAATCGTCCTGCGTCGTAGCCGCGCGCCCGGGCCTCCGGCACGGCGGCAAACAACTCCCGCAACGGCGCGAACAGCCCGGTGTAGGTCGCCGGGTTGGAGCGCGGCGTGCGTCCGATCGGGCTCTGGTCGATGTCGATGATGCGATCGATCTGCTCCAGGCCGTCGATGCGCTCGCAGGCAGCGGCGTCCACCACCGCGCCGTTGAGGCGGGCGGCCGCATGACCGAACAGCGTGTCGACAGTGAGAGTCGACTTGCCCGAGCCGGAGACGCCGGTGATACAGGTGAACAGTCCGACCGGGATCTCGGCGGTCAGGTTGCGCAGGTTGTTGCCCGAGGCGCCGATGATCCGGATCAGCTTGTCCGGATCGAACGGCACACGCCGTTTCGGCAGGGGAATGGCAAGCTTGCCGCTCAAGTACTGGCCGGTGATCGAAGCCGGGTTGGCGAGGATCTCCCGCGGCGTGCCCTGCGCCACGATCCGGCCGCCGTGAATGCCGGCTCCCGGACCCAGATCGACCACATGGTCGGCCTCGAGAATGGCTTCCTCGTCGTGCTCGACGACGATCACCGTGTTGCCGATGTCGCGCAGCGCTTTGAGAGTTCCGAGCAGGCGCCGGTTATCGCGCTGATGCAGTCCGATCGAGGGCTCATCCAGGATGTACATGACGCCGGTGAGTCCGGAGCCGACCTGGCTGGCGAGGCGGATGCGCTGCGCTTCGCCCCCGGAGAGGGTCTCCGCGCTGCGATCCAGTGTCAGGTAGTCGAGGCCGACGTCCACCAGGAAGCGCAGACGGTCGGCGACGTCCTTGACGATTTTGGCTGCGACCTCGCCGCGCCAGCCGCTGAGATTCAAGGTGCGGAAGAACTCGAGCGCCTTGCCGACCGTCAGATGCGCGGCTTCGGGCAGACTGCGCCCGGCGACGAACACAAAGCGAGCGGCCCGACTGAGGCGCGTCCCCCCACACTCCGGACAGGGGCGCAGGCCAAGATACTTTGCGAGCTCCTCGCGCACCGTGACGGATTCGGTCTCGCGGTAACGCCGCTCCAGGTTGGGCAAGATCCCTTCGAAGGGATGCCGCTTGCGCGACACGGGCCCCTTGCCTTCGCTGTAGCGGAACTCGATGACCTGCTCGCCGCTGCCGTTGAGCAGCACCTTCTGCACGCTCCCCGGGAGCTCGTTCCAGGGCGTCTCGATGTCGAAGTCGTAGTGCCGAGCGAGTGACTGAATGAGCTGGAAGTAGTGGACGTTGCGGCGATCCCAGCCGCGGATGGCGCCGCTGGCGAGCGACAGGTCCGGATGCACGACGACCCGTTGCGGATCGAAGAAATGCTTCACGCCCAGGCCGTCGCAGGCGGGACACGCACCGGCCGGGTTGTTGAAAGAGAACAGCTTCGGCTCGAGCGGCGGAACGCTGTAGCCGCAGACGGGGCAGGCATGGCGGCTGGAGAACACGATTTCTTCGCGTGCCGGCTCGTCGAGGAACGACAGCCGCGCCAGGCCACCCGAGAGGCGCAGCGCGGTCTCGAGCGACTCGGCGAGCCGTTGCCCGGAGTCCGCCCGGATGCGTGTGCGGTCGACGACGGCCTCGATCGTGTGCTTGCGTTTCGGGTCCAGCTTCGGAAGCGCATCCATCTCATGAATGCGGCCGTCGATGCGCACGCGCACAAAACCCTGTGCAGCGAGATCTTCGAGGACTTCGGCGTGCTCGCCCTTACGCTCGCTGACGAGCGGTGCGAGCAGCACCACGGCGCTGCCCTCGGGCAGACGCAGCACCTGGTCGACCATCTGGCTCACGGTCTGTGCCGTGAGGTCGATGAGGTGATCCGGACATCTCGGGATGCCTGCGCGGGCGTAGAGCAGGCGCAGGTAGTCGTAGATCTCCGTCACCGTACCGACAGTGGAGCGCGGGTTGTGGGAGGCGGCCTTCTGCTCGATCGCGATCGCGGGAGAGAGTCCCTCGATGCTGTCGACGTCCGGCTTGTCCATCATCGACAGGAACTGTCGAGCATAGGCCGACAGCGACTCGACATAGCGGCGCTGTCCTTCCGCGTACAGGGTGTCGAAAGCGAGCGATGACTTGCCCGACCCAGACAGGCCCGTGACCACGATCAGCCGGTCGCGCGGCAGATCCAGGTCGATGCCTTTCAGGTTGTGGGTGCGCGCCCCACGGACGCGAATTTCTGGCATAGGTCGGCGTTTGAGGCGGAAAACCGATCGAGTCTACGCGCTACGCGCGCTTTTGCGCGTTGTGCTTCAGGGGCGCTCCACTAGAATGGAAGGCCCCGCTGGACATCGAAGGCACGAATCCCATGGCGCGCGGAGTCAATAAAGTCATCCTCATCGGCAATCTCGGCGCCGATCCCGAAACCCGCGCCATGCCCTCGGGCAGCACGGTGGCCAACCTGCGCATCGCCACGAGCGAGAGCTGGCGGGACAAGCAGACCGGGGAGCAGCAGGAGCGCACCGAGTGGCACCGCGTGGCGCTGTTCGGGCGCCTTGCGGAGATTGCCTCGGAGTACCTCCGCAAGGGCTCGCAGGTCTACATTGAGGGCAGCCTGCGCACACGCAAGTGGCAGGACAAGCAGGGCAACGAGCGGTACTCGACGGAGATCGTCGGCAACGAGCTGCAGATGCTCGGCGGCCGCGGTGGCGGGGCAGGCGCGGGGGCAGGCCCGGCGGGCGGCGCAGCCGGCGGCGGCATGGGTGGCGGGGGCGGCGGAGGGGGCGGTGCCCCGTATCCGGATCAGGCCCCCTCAGGCGGCGGCGGCGGCGAGGATTTCGACGACGACATCCCCTTCTGAAACGCGTTGATTTAAATCAGGTTTTGGACGCGGTGGCAGCCGCCGGCGGCGACCCTTAGGGTGCAGGCCTCAAAAGGCCGTAGAATCGCACGCTCGCCGCTATGTCCCGCCGCTACCTCATCAAAACCTTCGGCTGCCAGATGAACGAGTACGACTCCGCACGGATGGCGGACGTGCTGGCCGCCGGAGCGGGCTACACCGCGACCGAGGACCCCGAGCAGGCGGATGTGCTGTTGATGAATACCTGCTCGGTGCGCGAGAAGGCGCAGGAGAAGGTGTTCTCCCTGCTGGGGGAGTGGCGCCGGATCAAGTCCGAACGGCCCCACGTGGTGATCGGCGTCGGCGGGTGCGTTGCCAGCCAGGAAGGCGAGGCCATCACCGAGCGCGCTCCATTCGTGGATCTGGTGTTCGGGCCGCAGACCCTGCACCGGCTCCCGGAGATGATCGCCGAGCTGCACCGCACGGGACGCCCTGTCGTCGATGTCAGTTTCCCCGAGATTGAGAAGTTCGATCACCTGCCGGCGCCGCGCGCCGAGGGTGCGACCGCGTTCGTCTCGATCATGGAAGGCTGCAGCAAGTACTGCAGCTTCTGCATCGTGCCCTATACGCGCGGTGACGAAGTGAGCCGCCCGTTTGATTCGGTGTTGGAAGAGGTGCGGCAGCTGGCCTCGCAGCGTGTTCGGGAGATCACTCTGCTGGGGCAGAACGTGAATGCCTATGCAGGAGCGATGGCGGACGGCGCCGTCGTCGACCTGGCCACTCTGATTCACCACGTGGCAGCCGTTCCCACCATCGAGCGAATCCGCTTCACCACCTCGCACCCCCTGGAGTTCTCCGACAGCCTGATAGAAGCGTTTGCGAGCGTGCCGAAGCTGGCGAACCATCTGCACCTGCCGGTGCAGAGCGGCTCGGACCGCGTTCTGGCCCTGATGAAGCGCGGCTACACGACGTTGGAATTCAAGGCGAAAGTGCGCAAGCTGCGTGCAGTGCGGCCGGACATCAGCATCACCTCGGATTTCATCGTCGGCTTTCCCGGAGAGAGCGACCGCGACTTCGCAGCGACCCTGGCGCTGGTTCGGGATGTCGGGTTCGATCTCTCGTTCAGCTTTCTCTACAGCCGTCGTCCGGGCACGCCCGCGGCCTCGCTCCCGGATGACGTGACAGCGGAGGTCAAACAGGAGCGGCTCGTGCGTCTGCAGGAGCAAATCGAGGCTCAGTCCCGTGCGATCAGCGCGGCAATGGTCGGCAGCGTGCAGCGCGTGCTGGTCGAGCGCCACGCGAAGAAGGACGAGCGCGAGCTCGCCGGTCGAACGGAGAACAACCGATGGGTCAATTTCGCCGGACCCTCCTCTCTCATCGGCAGCTTTGCCGAGGTTCTGGTGACGGAAGCGAGGCCCCATAGCCTGCGCGGCAGGCTACACACTACCGGCGTCATTGAGTGCTCGGAGCGTGTGGTGTCGCAGGTAGGCGCGAGTGCCTGAATCAGTGGCCTCGGCAGCGGAAGCCTTGCGCGAATTCGAGCTCGAGCCGTCGGATAACGCACGGCTCGCGAATCTGTGCGGCCCGCTCGATGAGAATCTGCGGCTACTCGAATCGCGCCTCGACGTGCAGATCCGCCGTCGCGGGGACACCTTTCGTATCAGCGGCACGCGCGCAGCGAGCGCCGAAGACACCTTGCGCGATCTGTTCGATCTGGCGAAAACCGAGGAAGTGACGCCGGAGCTGGTGCATCTGGCGCTGCGTGAGCGCGAATCCGGCGGCCTGGAGGCGAGGCCCGGGGAGCCCGCTCCGGGTGAGCATGCAGTCAGAGTCCCGCGCGGCGGCATCCGGGCGCGCGGAACGCATCAGCGGGACTATCTGGCGCACATCCGAGCCCGCGACCTGACCTTCGGGATTGGACCTGCAGGCACGGGAAAGACCTACCTCGCCGTCGCCTGCGCCGTGGAATCCCTCACAGCCGACAGCGTGCGGCGCATCGTGCTGGTGCGGCCGGCCGTGGAAGCCGGCGAGCGCCTGGGTTTCCTGCCGGGGGACCTGACACAGAAAGTCGATCCGTACCTGCGTCCGATGTACGACGCGCTGTACGAGATGATGGGCTTCGATCGCGTCGCGCGGTTCATCGAGCGCAACGTCATCGAGGTCGCGCCGCTCGCCTTCATGCGTGGCCGCTCGCTCAACGATTCCTTCATTATTCTCGATGAGGCGCAGAACACGACCGTCGAGCAGATGAAGATGTTCCTGACGCGCATCGGCTTCGGCTCGAAGGCCGTCGTGACGGGCGACGTCACGCAGACGGACCTTCCAGCCGGCAAGCAGTCGGGTCTCAGTCATGTCATCAATGTGCTGCGCGGTGTGGAGGGAGTGGCGTTCACGTTCTTCGACGCACACGACGTCGTGCGCCATCCCCTCGTGCAACGCATCGTGCAAGCCTATGAAGCCCGCAGCGGCGACGGCCGGAGTGGCTCCTCGTGAGCTCGGACTCGAACGGGATTCGAGTGGATCTGCAACGCCGGGTGCTGGCCTGGGCGCCGCCGCGTGCTGAGATTGCCAAGTGGGCGAGCGCGACGCTCGGCCGCCGCGCTGCCGGACGCGAGATGGGCGTCAGAGTCGTCGGACCGGTGGAGAGCCGGCGCCTGAATGCGCGGTATCGCGGCAAGGACAAGCCCACCAACGTGCTGTCCTTTCCGGTCGCCCCTCTGCCGGGCACACCGGTGGGAGAGGCGCGCCCCCTGGGAGATCTGGTGATCTGCCCGCAGGTGTTGCGCTCGGAAGCCCGCGAGCAGAAGAAAACCCTCCGGTCGCACTGGGCACACCTCGTCGTGCACGGTGTGTTGCACCTGATCGGTTACGATCACGAGCGTGAAGCGGAAGCCTCTCGCATGGAGCAGCGCGAGATCAGCGTGCTGCGGCGGTTGGGCTTCGCCAATCCCTATCGGAGTTCCTGATGGCCAAGGAGTCCCCCAACTCGACCGGGCGCTGGCTCAAGCGACTCACCCAGAGCTTCTCCCAGGAGCCGCAGGACCGTGAGGAGCTGCTGGGCATCCTGCGGATGGCCAGCGATCGCGGCCTGCTGGACACCGATGCCCTGACGATGCTCGAGGGCGTGCTGGATGTCGCGCACCTGCAGGTGCGCGACATCATGATCCCGCGGATACAGATGATCTTCGTGCGGCGCAACGATCCGGCCTCACAGATCCTGCCCACGGTCATCGAGTCCGGCCACTCGCGCTTCCCGGTGCTGGATGAGGACCGCGACGACATCGTCGGCATCCTGCTCGCCAAGGACCTGCTGCGGCTGTGTGCCGGCGAGGCGCGCGCTGAGCGTTTCGACATCCGCGAGTACATGCGGCCGGCGGTGTTCGTCCCCGAGTCGAAACGGCTCAACGTGCTGCTGAAGGATTTTCGCCGCAACCGCAACCACATGGCGATCGTCGTGGACGAGTACGGCGGTGTCTCCGGCCTGGTCACGATCGAGGATGTCATCGAGCAGATCGTCGGCGAGATCGACGACGAGTTCGACGTCGAGGACGATCACAACATCCGCAGGGATACGGAGCGGCAGTTCACCGTTCGCGGAGTGACGCGCATCGAGGAGTTCAACGAGTACTTCAATGCGCATCTGTCCGAGGAGGAGGGTTTCGACACCGTCGCGGGCCTGTTGATGAAACAGCTTGGACGGCTGCCGCGCCGTGGCGAGACCGCTTCCATCGATGGCTTCGAGTTTCGGGTCATGCGGGCCGACCGCCGGCGCATCGAGACGCTGCGTATCGTCACCCCGCATGATGTCCTGCCCCCGGAAGAGCGAGCGCCCGGCGGTAGTCAGTGAGGCTTGCGGTTTCCCGCTACGCGGCGGCCGTGGGCGCCGGCGCACTCCTTGGCTGCGCCTACGCTCCGTTCGGCTGGTGGCCTCTGGCCATGCTCTGCCCCGCCGTCCTGATCTGGTTGTGGCAGGGGACGACGCCACGACAGGCGGCGTGGCTCGGCTTCTGGTTCAACGCCGCCACGTTCGCCGCAGGCACTTACTGGCTGTACATCAGTATCCATCTGTTCGGGCAGGCGCCAATCTGGCTCGCCGTGCTCCTGATGATCTCCCTCGTGGTCATCATGGGGCTCTACCACTCACTGGTCGGCTACTGCGTGGCCCGATGGCTGCCCCAGGAAGGGCTTGTACGCTGGTTGCTCGGCATTCCGGCCGCCTGGGTGCTCATCGAGTGGCTGCGCGGCTGGTTTCCCTCAGGGTTCCCATGGCTGTCATTGGGCTACTCGCAAACCGACACCTGGCTGGCCGGCTACGCCCCCATCGCCGGGGTGTACGGGATCAGTGCCTTGCTCCTGGTTTGTGCCGGAGCGCTGGCCGCTCTGGTTCTAGGCCGCGGCCGCCAGCGCGTGATTGCCGGCGCGGTACTGGTGCTGCCGTGGATCACGGGCGCGGCTCTCCAGGGCGTGGAGTGGACGCACCCCTCGGGATCGCCGGTGACCGTCGCGGTGCTGCAGGGCTCGATTTCGCAGGACGAGAAATGGGTCCTCAAGAATCGCGAAGCCATCATGCGGCGCTATCACGACCTGATGATACGCGGCCTGGGCCGGCGCCTGATCGTCATGCCGGAGTCGGCGCCGCCGGCTCTGGCCAACGATATCGTCCCCTGGATCAAGGACCTGTACCGGCAGGCGCGCAGTCACGGCTCGGGCCTCCTGTTCGGCGTGGTGCGGGCCTCCGACGAGGGCAACCAGTACTTCAATTCGGTGCTGGCGCTGGATGAGCGGGTGAGCTGGTACGACAAGCGGCACCTGGTGCCCTTTGCGGAATTCTTCCCCGTGCCTCGTTTCGTGCGCGCCTGGCTGCGGCTGATGAGCCTGCCCTACTCGGATTTCACGCGCGGCGCCTCGGACCAGCCACCACTGCCCGTGGGCGGACTCATGGTCGGCGCCACGATTTGTTACGAAGACGCCTACGGGAGCGCGATGCTGGGCGTATTGCCCCAAGCCGATGCGCTGGTGAACGTCACCAACGATGGCTGGTTCGCGCATTCCAGCGCGCGCTACCAGCACTTCCAGATTTCGCGGATGCGGGCGGAGGAGGCGCGGCGATTCCTCATCCGCGCCGCGAACGACGGTGTTTCCGCTGTGATCGGCCCCCACGGCGAAGTCGTCGCACGCGCTCCTGAATTCACCCCCTATGTGCTCGAATCGACGGTGACCCCGAGGACCGGGCTGCCACCCTACGCCCGCGTGGGCAATTTCGCGGTCATCGGCCTTGCTCTCGTTCTGCTGGCGTATGGCGTTGGGGTGCGGCAACCTAGGGGACTGGGTGCCACCGCCGGGGGTCCCGGTGGGGACCTGCCGACGGGCACACCAAGTGCTGCAGCCACGCCAAGCGCCCGTCAGTCAACGAGTCTTTGAGAATCGAGTGAACGGAACCCCAGTCTCACTGCGGCCTTTGGGCCGCGTTTCGGAGTCAAGCATGAGTGTTTCGCGTCCCACCCGCCGGGCTGTATCCCTGCTGTGCGTCTCGATCGCACTGGGCGCCTGCTCGAGTGACCTCAGCGCGCAGACCACCTCCGCGCGCGGCTCATCCGCGGCTGCCAGTCCCGAGCCCCTGGTCAAGAATCTGCCCGACTTCTCGCCACTGGTCGACCGTTACGGGCCTGCGGTGGTGAACGTCGAGGTCGTGGAGAAGGCGCAACAAGGACAGGGCGGCCTCTCCCCGAACGACCCCTTCTTCGATTTCTTCCGCCGCTTCGGCATCCCGGGCCCGGAGGGCGGCAGCCCGCACGGCAATCAGCCGCCGGTGCGCGGCGCGGGCTCCGGATTCATCGTCAGCGCGGATGGCTACATCCTGACCAACACACACGTGGTGGAGAACGCAGACGAAGTGACCGTGCGCCTGACCGACCGGCGTGAATTCACGGCCAAGGTCATCGGCGCGGATGAGCGTACGGATGTGGCGGTGATCAAGATCAACGCCTCCAACCTGCCGACCGTGAAGCTGGGCGACCCGGCGAAGATCCACCCGGGACAGTGGGTGCTTGCCATCGGCTCGCCGTTCGGCTTCGAGAACAGCGCCACGGCCGGCATCATCAGCGCCACGGCCCGCTCCCTGCCGAGCGACAACTACGTGCCGTTCATCCAGACCGACGTGGCGGTGAATCCCGGCAACTCCGGCGGTCCGCTGTTCAACCTGTACGGCGAGGTGATCGGCATCAACTCGCAGATCTTCAGCCGCACCGGCGGCTACATGGGCGTGTCGTTCGCGATTCCGATCGATGTGGCGCGCAACGTCGAGGAGCAGTTGGTCAAGACCGGCCACGTGGTGCGCGGCCGCATCGGCGTGACCATCCAGGACGTCAACGCGCAGCTGGCTCAGTCCTTCGGGCTCGACCGCCCGCGCGGGGCGCTGGTGAGCATGGTCGAGAGCGACGGGCCGGCGGCCAAGGCCGGCGTGGTTGCCGGGGACGTGATCCTGGGCGTCAACGGGCGTGCGATCGAGCGCTACGGAGAGTTGTCCGGCACGATCGCGGCCATGAAGCCGGGAGTCGATGCCTCCCTGCAGGTATGGCGCGACGGCAGGCAGCGCACGATCCCGGTGAAGGTGGCGGAGCTGAAGGAGCAGGTGCCGCAACAGGCCAAGTCGAGCGGTCGCCAGGGCAACCGCACGCCCAATCAGCCCGACGCGCTCGGACTGAGCGTGCGCCCGCTGGAGCCGCAGGAGAAGGAGCAGGCCGACACGCAAGGCACGCTGGTCGTGGAGGACGTGACCGGGGCGGCCGCCGCCGCGGGCGTGCAGTCGGGCGACATCATCCTGGGCGTGAACGGCAAGCGCGTGAAGACGTTGAAGGAGCTGCAGGATGCCTCCAAGGCGGCGGGCAAGAATGTCGCGCTGCTCATTCAACGCGATGACGCGCAGATCTTCGTCCCTCTGAAGGTCCCCTGATCGCGAGGCAGCAGGCCCGGGAGCGCGCCAGAGGTCCCGCCGGTTGCGAAGGCAGTCGCGTGCTCATCGTCGGTCTGGGGCACCCGCTGGTGCGGCTGCCGGTGCGCCGCGTGCCGCGCACCTCTGGCGTGGTCCTTTCGTGTATCCTGCCGCGGGTCCGCAAGCACCTGAGTTTCCAGCGCTTTTCTGACATCGATGGACGAGATCTACGACCCCGCTGCCGTCGCGGCCGCGGCCCAACGGCACTGGCGCGAACTGGACGCCTACCGCGCCAGCGAGCATGACGCCCGCTTCCCGAAGGGGAAGTTCTATGTGTGCTCGATGCTCCCTTACCCCAGCGGCAAGCTGCACATGGGACACATGCGCAACTACACGCTGAACGATGTCGTGTATCGCTTCATGCGCTCGTCCGGCTACAACGTCATGACGCCGATGGGTTGGGACGCGTTTGGC
>Ga0134126_10013570_pt1 | contig 10291 bp, 7 predicted proteins | sample KB31752_FD_96881 | JGI IMG/M metagenome (GOLD analysis project Ga0134126, IMG submission 96881) | Terrestrial soil microbial communities with excess Nitrogen fertilizer from Kellogg Biological Station, Michigan, USA - KB3-175-2 | ecosystem: Environmental > Terrestrial > Soil > Unclassified ...
AGGTTTATTCTGTGCATGCGCCTGCCGATCATGGGCTACGCTCTGTTTCACCTGCACGTGAATCTGGCGCAAGGTCAATCCGCTTGGGCCTTTGAGCTTATCGGGATCGGGTTCGGTCATGAGCAGATCTTTTGGCGGATGGGGTGGCGAGATGGCGGGGCAGAAGCGATATGTTAAACTTGAGGCCTTGATTTAGCGAGCAAAATAAAATGTCCGGCAATACCCTTGGTAAGCTTTTCTGTGTCACTTCCTTCGGTGAATCTCACGGTCCGGCTATAGGTTGCGTGGTCGATGGCTGTCCACCGGGAATGGAATTATCCGCCGAAGATATCCAGCAGGATTTGGACCGGCGTAAGCCAGGTACTTCCCGTCACGTAACCCAGCGCCGAGAATCCGATACGGTGGAAATCCTTTCCGGCGTGTTTGAAGGCAGGACCACCGGTACACCTATTGCACTCCTGATACGTAACGAAGATCAGCGCAGCAAGGATTACAGTAAAATCATGGATACCTTTCGTCCGGGACACGCAGATTATGTTTACTGGCAGAAATATGGGATACGTGATTACCGGGGAGGAGGACGCTCTTCCGCACGCGAAACCGCAGTGCGGGTTGCGGCGGCGGCTATCGCCAGAAAATGGCTACTCGCAAAATACGGAGTGGTAATTCGTGGCTTTATGGCGCAGTTGGGATCAATAGAAGTCCCATTCAAACAGTGGGAAGCGGTTAACCAGAATCCATTTTTTGCCGCTGATGCCGATCTCGTGCCCAGCCTTGAAGAATTCATGGATAAGCTGCGTAAATCCGGAGACTCGGTTGGTGCGAAAATCAGTGTGGTGGCGGAAAATGTGCCGGTAGGCTGGGGCGAGCCTGTTTATGATCGGCTGGATGCAGAAATCGCTTACGCCATGATGAGTATCAATGCGGTAAAAGGGGTGGAAATTGGCGCAGGATTTACTGCGGTTGCACAGAAAGGCACTGAGCACTCGGATGAAATCACTGTGGAAGGATTTCTGAGCAACAATGCGGGTGGCATAGTGGGGGGGATTTCTACCGGTCAGGATATTGTCGTTAATATTGCCATCAAACCTACATCAAGTATCCGTCTGGAGCGACACTCGGTAGACAAGACCGGTAAACCAGTGATAGTGGCCACACACGGCAGGCACGACCCCTGTGTAGGTATCCGCGCTACCCCCATTGCTGAAGCAATGCTGGCGTTGGTGCTGATGGACCATGCCCTGCGTCACCGTGCGCAAAACGCGGATGTAGCATGTGCAATGCCAAGAATTCCTGGCAAGGCGAGCAGCAACAAGAAAAACGCTGCACCCGCTCCCGAGTCAAAACCGGAGCTTACGGAGAATCCGGAGCCGGACGAAGCGTGAATTCTAGCAGTTGCCCCGAAGAGGGAGCTGACAAGAATCTTTGCGGTGTCTGTAATGATATTAGCCGTTTCTTATGTCGGCACCTGCATGGATTTCTGCTGAGAAGAGACCTCCTTGTGAGCCTATGGAAGCAACCGCCGCAAACGACCTCTGATAAGGACGCCGTCAGGCGATCATACCAATCCATCCACAATTTCATCGTACGAGCTTCGGCTGCAGTGTTCCGGATCGTGGTTTTGACCCGCAGTTACTGCGATTCTTTCTGCCGACGTGAACGCCAGCGCCAATCCAGCCACGCATCCACTCGAGTGCGGTAGTAGTGAAGCCAATCACTCTGATGCCGCTCTACCTCATATTTTTTTCCGCGTTCGATGATTAATATACAATCATCATATCCACTCAGACCGAGCCGGTCATAATGCTCCTGCATGGGTCGGGTCATAGGATAATTGTTAGTAAACAAGGGAATGAGTACTATCTTTAATGGGAGATGCCCGAGTTCGCGGGTGACTCGAGTAATCAGCTGCCGTTTTCCGTGGACGATCGGATCACTCGTATAAACTACTGAAATTCCGTCTTCTGACAGTTTATCGGGCAATTCATGCAAGAGCCGGATGGTAAACTCGATGCCGATATCGCCACCGCCAATTGGCAATTGCGCTCCGACAGGATGAGGGACATAGGGTGTGTTGGCGGTAATGCAATCGAAGCGTCCCGGAATGTTCGAAAAGAGATCGCTATGTACCGTATGAACGATCGTTAGTTGGTTAAGACGGGCATTCGCCTGAACCATTGCAAGCGCTCTTGGATTAATGTCGGCGCAAAAAGTCTCCCTTGTCTGCCGGGCTAGGGAAAGACCCTGTACGCCACTTCCTGTACAGAGATCAAGAGATCGGGAAAAATGGCGGCCTTTGCAGTATTTTGCGGCTATGTTAACCATCAGATCTGAATCCCACCCGATGTACACGAAATCGGATTGCTCCCTTGATGGGTCACAGAGAAAATACATGCCCCCCACAGGGTAGCAACGAACCATCGATCTGACTTTGCCGTTCGAGAACGACAAAACTCCGGCATCCATAAGGATGCTAAGACTGTCGGCATCGATAACAGCATTAACCCGATTTGGTGAAATATCCTGGTGAAGGAAAAATAAATCGAATAATACTCCCGGTGAAGGCCCTTTTTCCCACCTGAGCAGTGTTGCATAAAGGCTCGGCCAAGGAGATTCCTTCCAGCAATTGACGCCGCCGGCAGCAAACTTTGCAAGCCGGACAGGTTCTGAATACCAGCGATTTCCACCCTCTTGCGGTAGCCTGACTGCACACTCGTACTGGGCGTTTCGCAAAATTGACGAAAGAATAGTAGCGGCTTCCTGTGTAAAGCCGGCTGGATCGAAACGAATCCCCTTTTGCTTTTGATCTATTGATTCGTATGCGGGTAATGTATCAATCGCTTCCATATATTTCCCCAGGCTCGCCGTTTAATTAATATGAAATCCCGTATGCTTGAGTACGTGTTCATGGATCAAACCTGTCATTCGAATCTATCATACAATCAGAAGTGACACAATTTGATGCCGGATCACATTCGTTTTGCGCCTATCGGTATCTTGCACATAGAGAAATCCGGATCGGGGAAGGTAATAGATATTAATCGGTATTATGAAAGTCTCTGTATTGCCCAAGCTGTTCGCCAAGATTCACACGCGCTATAGACGGCTGGCTTCGGCGTCCAAAAAATCCTTGAATGGAGATTCCTCGGCTGGGGTAGGTCTTCCTACCCAATATCCCTGTGCATAGTCGACCTGTAATTTTTCGAGCAGTGAAAAGGTCGCTGCATTCTCTACAAACTCGGCCGTTGTTTTCTTTCCAAATCCCCTTGCTACATCACATAAAGCCTTTACCAAGATCTGATCGTCCGGATTATCGGCCAAATTTCGTATAAACGAACCATCGATCTTGACGACGTCGATGGGAAGTTGCCTTATATAATAAAACGATGAGAAGCCAACACCGAAATCATCCAATGTAAAACTACATCCAAGCATCTTGATCATTTCCATGAGTTTCCGTGCCGCGGGTAGGTCCTCTAAAGCCGCTGTCTCGGTTATTTCAAACATGAAGGATGATGGATCCGCGCCATAATGAGCGAAAGCTTCCGTCAAGATCGGCAGCAGTTCGGGATCGTGAAAAGCGTGAGCGGACAAATTTATCGAGAAACGGATGCCGGGCCCGCGGCGCTGGATTTCGGCCGATAAGGCGATGGATTTTCGTAATACCATATGATCAATCGCATGAATAAGACCGGTTTGTTCCGCTGCGGGTATAAAAAGGTGGGGAGTGAGTATTGCTCCGTCATTGTCCAGCATACGCAACAGTACTTCATAATGATCGATGGTATTGGTTGGAATATGCATGATAGGCTGAAAGTAAAAGAAGAATTTGTCATGCAAAAAAGAATACTCGATCTTCTCTTTCCAATATACAAGGGTGTGCATGCGTTCGCGGGTTTTCTCTTCGTTGGAGAATAGGTGCCAGCCGCCACGACCCGCTTCCTTGGCCTGGTACATGGCAAGATCCGCCGCCGCCAGCAGGTCATGAACGTTATTTCCATGTTCCGGAAAGAGGGCGATACCAATGCTGGCTAGCGCTTTATGAGTTCGACCATTTATAGTCAATTTTCCCTGGCTCAGGGATGCCAGGGCGTTCTTGGCGACTTCTATGGCTCCTTCCGCGGTGGTTTGCGGCAATATCACCGCGAATTCATCTCCGCCTAGACGCCCGAGTATATCGACGCTGCGTATGCTACTCAGCAACATACGTGCAACCATCTTCAGTAAGGCGTCCCCTGCCTGGTGTCCGCTTGTATCGTTGATGTATTTGAACTGATCCAGGTCGAAAAAGAGCAGCGCGCCTGAATAATTGTAGCGTGCGGCCAAATTGAGCATTTGCTCCAGTTCCTCCTGAAAGCGCCGGCGATTGAATAAATCCGTGAGAGGATCATGATCGGCCAGCCATGCCAACCGGCCCTCGACACGTTTGTGTTCTGTCATATCGAGACCTACGGACAGTATTGCCGGATCATCTGCGGTGTGCCGTGTCAAGCGGGAATGCAGCCAGAGTATGTGACGCACTGATCGATCTTTGCATAAAATATTGGCTTCATGACGAAGCTGGTCTCTTTGTTCGGAGCGTACCTCCTCAAGATGGGTGGGCAGGTCTTGCAGGTCGCCTTCGAGAGCTAGAAGCTCGATAAAAGGCTTTCCTTGCAGCTCTTTTTCCGTATATTGAATAAGTGTTTCGCCATGAGCGTTAAGCGTGATAATTTCGCCGTTGGCATTTTGTGTAAGCACAATCACCTGCGCGATGTCAAGGAGGTTTGTAATAAAGTCCCTCTCCTTGCTCAACTCATCCATTTTTCTTGCCAGTATCCGCGTCCGATCAGCAACTTGGCTTTCAAGTTTTTCAAGTTGATAGGACAAAGCGACCGCAGTTTCGTCAAGCATGTCAATTTCATCCTTTAACCATTGTTTCTGGCTGGTAGAATGAAGCGAAGAGCGGAAATTCCTGAAATTGCTGTGGGCCAGGAGCGGAAGGGTAAAAACGATGTGTTTAAGTCGTGACAGAGGTTTCGTGAGAATTATAAATAATAGTATTTCGGAAAGCAGGAGTCCCACCAGACCTATCAGCAGATTTTGCCTTGTCGAATTTCGAATAGAGTCAATGGTAGAGGTAATATCCGTGATAACTATCAACTGTGCTTTGTCGGATGCATTTGCTCTTCCCAGAGAAAGTAGTCTTATTTGCTGATATCGTTTGCCCCAGAAACCCTGAACGCCATTTTCCAGGCTTTCAAGATTCGGATATTTCTGGGCAACTTCGTTAAGAATGGAATGATTTCTTTCGCGATTGGTGAGCGCGGTAATACGCACATCCCAGTTTGAAATCCTGATGTCATTACTCTTCGGCGTATTGTTGTGGCCTTTGATGAGCAGCCCAATATCGGCACCTGAAATATCATTGAATCCTAAAACGGCATCGACCAGGGGGGCGCCAATGACTACGACGCCCACCCTATTACCTTCCACCAGCAAGGGTGCTACGGCGAATTGCATGCAGGTTTCCTCGCAGCTAAGAGGACTGGTGGGCTGTTCTCGTGCATTGACTTCACGAACCCAATTCTTTATCAAACCATTTACATGCGTATCGGATTCGTAGCCACCCCAGCTTGCCAGAAGCTGATTCGAGCTATCATAAAAATGTACAACCTCGATGCCTTTATTGAGCTGCAAGGGAGTCCAATACGGATCAAATGTTTGAGCAATATCCTTTCCGTTATTGGCGAGCAGGTCGCTACCCATTCCTTCCAGAAAAGGGACTAACTCGGCAAGTTGATGCAAGTTTTCTGAAATTTGCTTTATTAGCCCTTCAATTTCACTGGCATAACGCCGATGCTGTACGTCCCTTTGGTGCTCAAAATTGTCTATCAGGCTTGAGTAAGTAATTGCGCTGAATGAAGCGACAATAGCAAGCAGTATCAGGCTGCTTAGCAATAAGACCTTCCATTTCAAGCCCAGGAACTGGATAGGCCCTGCTCTTGTGGTGCCGACACGCTGTACTTTGCTTTTATGAGGGTCCTGTTCCATAGGTATCGTCATTAAAACCGATAGGAACCGAGGACTGAAAAAAGATCCCACTTCTGAGAGAGGTCGCCCGTATTTGGATTATCCAGGGTCGAGAGCCAGGCGGTACCGTTCACGCGGTGATATTCTGCGCGCAGCATGAATTCCGGCGTGATATTCCAGCGGAGACCAACGGTTATATCTTTGGCGAAACGGGTATAGGCAGGGCTCCCTGTGGCCGCTGCGTACTTTCTTCCGCTCCGGTCGTCTTGGTCCGTATATAGAACATCGTAACGAACAATCCCTTCCCACTCGGGCGTAAAACGGTAGGCGCCCTGGAAGTAATAGCTTTCGCCGTAAAAATCCATATTTTTAAAGGCGGCGAAATTGTTGTATTCAAGTCGGCGGAGCGCATATTCGGAAGTGAGGCTCCACCGTTCGGCGTTATATTGCGCGGAGAAAACCACCGGCGTGAAGCGAACCGAGCCTGCGTGGAGTACATCGCCCACCCCAGGCGCATAGCTCATGTTTAGCTGTGAGGCGCTGACAGCAAGGCGGACCCGCCCGCCATCAAGGTCGTAATTCACTCGGCCGGTATATGAGATTTCCGGTGCGAGATGACCGGGGAATTGTTTCCCAAACACGGCTGCTTCGGCTTCGTCGCCCCGGACAAGTGGACGCGCTACACCAGCTTGAAAGGAAATGTCTCCCATATCGGACCGATGCTCACCATATAAATGCATGCCGTCCGCGGCGAGTGCCAGCTTGCGGGTTCGGTCGAAGTAGATGGATTGCGGCAATAGAATGCTCGGCCGCGTGAAGGGAACGTCACGTGTGTCGTTGTAGAAGCCAAGGGGAGTTTTCATTCTACCCAGACGTATCCCCAGTTGACCGCTCTCGCCGGAGAAGTACGTGTAATCCATAAACCCATAATCGAGACGTATATTGCCAGGGCTGCCTTTGCCGGCGGTACGCGATATCATCTGTGCTGAAAATTGCAATCTACTCAGAGGCCGCATGGAAGCGTTTAATCCAAGTTCCCTAAAATCGAAACTTCCGCTATCAGAACTACTCTTGCCAAAAAAATTATTCTTACCCGAACTCATTAGCCAGGACTGGCTGGCGAAGCCATGAATTTGCAAGTTTTGAGGCAGTTTGGGCATTTCGGGAAGTTTCAGCAGTTTCGAAAGCGTCTGAGCCTGCGCAGAAAAACTCCATAGAAGAGCCAACAGGACAAATATGCTGGCGGTCCTTGAAGAAGGCTTACTCATGATGCTATTTGATCTGAAGTACATTGACTCTGCCATCTATCATGGATTTACTCAAATAGCCGATTGCGCCAGGCGTACTGGCAATCCTGGCAAGCATTTCCTCGGGGGATGTCACGGTATCGGGTGCTTGGCCCGTACCGGAAAACACAAGCCGGTCCCAGGCCGAGCGCAATTGATATGGGAAGACATTCAGTTTTTCTTTGGAAAAAGCGGCGTGCAATGGCGCGTTATCGGGCATTACATATACTCTGACCGCAGTGCCGTCCGGCCAAGCATGGAGGCGCATGCCGAAGATCGCGCGCAGAGAACTCTTGGAGAGCGTCTTCTCGTTGACGCTCGGGTTGATCACAATCTCATATGGCTCGGTTGCCCCCGCAACACCTGCATAAGTTATGCCGAGCAACAGACATACAAATAGGACGGAACGGCGAATATTTTTTTTAATTGCCACGATTTATTTTATTCGTTCGTCATTCTTATGGCCGCACTGCGGCAGAGCTGAGATTGCTGCCGTCCCAGAAAGTTGATAGGGTGGGCAACAGTCTTGGAACGCGCCGGATTATGGCAAAGACCGATTTACATCTGAGCAATCGCTATCTTAGGGTTTGACTATTCAACATTTTGTATGTTTGTGTGTGGACTGCTTTCCGTGGTTCCTATGCGGACTTTGCCGTAATCCGTCATCAGTTCCCACATCTCGTTATGGTTTGTGTGCATTCTGTCCAGCAACTCGATTAAATCGATGTGATAGGGTCGGCGCGGACCGTGATGTTCGGTTAGCGGGCCAATAGGTTCAAATTTCAAGCCGAAGAGGCCCAATAATCTATTCAATGAAGGTTCCATAAGCGAGAGGCAATGGGTGATATTGTTATTGGAAGACATACGTATGATGCCAACAACAAGCGCTAATATGGGATGGGGAAAGCGCCGGTGGTTTGTAGGGGTCCATTTTTCCCCACCCGTTCCATTCTCAATAGCGTGGAGTAGCTCATCTTTTCGCCGGGCGAATCGGCGTATAACGACCAGACGCGATATTTCGCCGATGTGTTGCCGCGTCAGCTTGCCCATGTCTATGAGGGCCGGATCAATTTGAGTATGCTGCTCGGTGGGAAACAGTTTCTCTGGATTGAGCGGATCGGAAAGTATCAGGCGCGCTGTTCCGACAAATTCGCCAGACGGACGATGCCGCAGAAGTATATGGGATGAGTGACGGTCATAATCATCGCTTTCCATCTTTGCCGGATACTTTGAGGCTTCGAATCCCGGGGCACGTTGCTCGATACAATATACTTGATAGCGCAGGTGAAACACCTCGCGCAACAATTCGGGGGAATAGGCGTCAACAACTTCGAAGTATTCATTAAAAGCGGCAACCATGTCATTCATCAGAAGAAACTCAAGTAGTTTTGATAGAAATCTGGCAGTTTATAAACTGGCTTTACCGATGATCAACTGCAACATGCGTGGACAGAAGCTTTGGTAGTTATCATTTTCTTCATCCGATCGGGTTATTTTACGGTTCCAGATAGATAAACCTTTAGGGCACAGGGGGTTTTTTCTCATCCATGACCTGAAGAATATGAAGCTGGATACCAGATGCCACCATTCGAAAGGAGTGCTCAATTGTGTTCTGCCAGCTAAAATCGGATTTGCGATGAAGATCGAGAGCACAATAGGAACCTTGCCCGTTTTTGTGCGAGATATTTTGCGCAGGATAAAATGACTGCGATTTTCTGCTTCTTGAGCGATATATCGTAGGGGAATGATTACTGTTGTCCTGGCAACTGATGCTACATAAACAAAATAAGGTCCAGTTTTTACCAGTGTCATTGCGGTTCTTTAATTATTGGAATGCACGATATTGAGCTAAATATTCAGAATGAGTTTCTGAAAGAACAGTTTTTCATCTCGTATCAGGATGTAAAACAGGGTACATCCAGGCTCCACTTGTCAAACGGTAATGCTTCGATAATATCGGTCTCAATGCCTGAAATAACCCTGCCCTTGACCTTCGATAAGCGGATTTTTTTGCGCCGGAAGAATTATGTTTTCAAGCCCATAAATTGTCGATCGCGAACGGTACTATGAGACAACGGATCGGGAATCATGGATAGCTGTAAGATTTTACAGCTGGAAATTATGAGAATCGGCGATAATCGATAACTGGGGCGGGTCTAAAAGAATGAAGGTATCGTTTAGCCTTTGTAATTACGGAAAAAAGCATACGAGATTCCTGTATCAATGCCAGTCAGCGATACGCTGTCGGCAAGCCATGGCATCGATTGTCAATCTGGCACAGCACTGCTTGCTATAATTCAAGCGTCGAACTACATTGCAGTAATAACATGCAGGGAATATGGGACGTTGTAGCGATAAAGGAAGTTAATATTGTAATGCGTGGTGCCCAGAAGAGGACTCGAACCTCCACAGTGTTGCCACCGCTAGGACCTGAACCTAGTGCGTCTACCAATTCCGCCATCTGGGCAATGCCCGCATCCTATTCAAGGATAGAGCCGCGGGGCAGAGGCGCAATTTTATAGGAAACTATTGCTTTGTCAATCAAGAAGAAACGCAAGCTACGCAGTCTGGATCCCCATCTTGAGCGTGAAAAAGAGCGTTATAGTCATGCATTACCAAGCCGGGAGTACATCCTGCAAATCCTGAAAGACCAAGGAATCCCGATTCACGAGAAAGCATTGCAAGATCTGCTCGACGTCACGGAAGAGGAAAACGAAATTTTTGCCCGGCGTATTTCCGCAATGCTACGCGAGGGCCAGCTAATGCGTAACCGCAAGGGCGATATCTGCGTGGTGGAAAAACTCGATCTCATCAAGGGTAAGGTACAAGGTCACGCGGATGGTTTCGGATTCCTGATAACCGACGATGGTAGTCCCGATTTGTTTCTGAGCGCCAAGGAGATGCACAAGGCACTGCATGGCGACCGCGTGATGGTGCGGGAAATTGGCGTGGACCGGCGTGGGCGCAGGGAAGGAACCATTGTGGAGGTGCTG
>Ga0134126_10013571_pt1 | contig 10289 bp, 4 predicted proteins | sample KB31752_FD_96881 | JGI IMG/M metagenome (GOLD analysis project Ga0134126, IMG submission 96881) | Terrestrial soil microbial communities with excess Nitrogen fertilizer from Kellogg Biological Station, Michigan, USA - KB3-175-2 | ecosystem: Environmental > Terrestrial > Soil > Unclassified ...
AGATATAGCCCTCGTGGATGGTGACATCGCCGCGATGGCCGACGGCGATATAGACCTTGCCGCCCTTCTTCTTGGGCCTGCGCTCGTACTCCCATGTGTTGAAGTACTGCCCAGGCTGAAGCACGATCACATCGCTCCAGCCCTCCTCCCGGAAGGTCGCGGCCTTTGCCTGAATGGCGGCGCTCTGCGCCACCCAGAATGCGTCGACGGAAGCGAAGTAGGTGTCCTCGCCGAACAGGTCGCTGACCAGCTCGCCTTCGTAAGTCGCGAGGTCGAAGATCGCCGCCTTGGCGGGAATGGAGTCGCCGCCGAACAGCCACGCCTTCAGCGCGGAGCCACGCGGCGCGTACGAGCTGGGGTCGTCGAGCAGCGCCAGCCATTCCTTCTGCTGGGCTTTGCTCGCGAGCGTCAGGTGTTTGACGGTGACTGCATCGATCAGCTGGTCGCGGTACAGCTGCCGGATGCGTGGGGTGAGATTCCCGAGCGCGAGGGTGCGCTTCACCTGCAGCTCGGTGAGGCCGAAGGTCAGAGCGATGTCCTCCGCCGACCGGCCCTCGTTGACGAGGCGTGTGAACGTCTCCCAGCGGGTGACCTCGTCGGGGTCGAGGCGCGCGACATTCTCGATCAGCGATGCTTCAAGCGCCGCAGCATCGTCCGCGTCGTCGAGCACCGCGCAGGGCAGCGGCTCTGCGTCGCCGCCATTCTCCTCCGCGACGGCCAGTACCGCATGGTAACGCCGCTTGCCCGCGACGATCTCGAACGTCTCGGACGAGCCGTTGGGTCTGACCATCAGTGGTACGAGGATGCCCCTCGCCCTCACGGACGGGAGGATGTTGGCGATGTCGACCTTGCCTTTGCTGCGCATGTTGGCGGCAGAGATGGTGAGGTTGGCGATATCGATATGACGAAGTTCCATGGTCCTTTCTCCTTCAAAACACCGCACCGGCCGCGGAAGGCGGGGTGGGCGGCAAGGAGCGGACCGGCAGGCCAGCCGATTGAGGCGGCCGGCACCCCAATGGGCCGCAACGAAGAGGAGGACCTGGAGCGTAGCGGAAGGTTGCCGGGCGCCGCGGCTGGCCTAGAGGGAAGCGACGCCCACCCCGCGCGGCCGCGCAGACCAAAGCTTCACCGCGCAATGCGCGGTGGCCTGCGCGTTATCAATGAGACGCTGCGTTTGCCTTCCGGCGTCGTCGCCCTTCCAGTAAGTAGAGCCGGGATGTCGCGCGCGAATGGTAGCGCTCGACTCTGCCGATTTTGCCAATTGCTGCAACGGAGGTTCGAATGCCCAAGAGGCTGATGGTGCGGTGGCGCTACATTGCTGAATTTAATCGCTGCGTCGGTGACAGCATCTGGCGGGTAAAGCGGAGGCTTGAGCGGCTCGGATACGATGTCGACTTCGTGCCCCAGCTTACAACGCTTCTCATCCGCCGGCCTGTCGGCGTGACGATGAAGCAATTCCGATCGGATTTGCGCGCATTGCTACAGCCGCGGCGCGGTTCATTGATCCTTTGTTCAAGCTCCGGGCGTGCTTGGTCCTGCAACATGCGAGGCAACCGCTCGGGCGATTTTGTCACGATCTGATTATAGCTTCGGAGGGGCAACCCTTGATCTGGCTCGAGACACGCAACCAGGCCGATGCCGATCGGCGCCGCATGGCTATGTGGGGCACGGTCATCAGCGAAACGCCAGAAGGCCTGCACGGGCGGGTGAACGGAGAAGGCCTCTATGAGGGCGGTCGCTTCTGGGCCGACGCCATCAAGGACACTTACGATGACCCTGGCCGCCGGCTGGCTATGGCAAAGCGAAACTTGCCGCTCCCGGCCGCCTTCCGAGAAGCCGCCATCGCGCTACGCGCCATCATCCGGGCCAAGCGCAAGCTTGGAGAACCGTTCGAAGCCGAGCTACTCGAACTTCATCAACTCGCAGCGATCGCTAGCCTTGCGCCTTATGATGCCCTCGACATCACTCCGTATGCCAGGATTTCTGAGCTAGACTTGTCTCCTGCGACAATCGGCTGGGACGCTCTATTGCTTCTCAACAAGACTGATCGAGCGTTGATGGCCGACGTCTGGCGCGCTCCCGGCCAGCACGTAAGCGGAGAAGCGATTTATCCGCAAATTCGCCGCCAGGGGGAGCAAGCCGTGCGCCATCATAACGATGAGATGCTGCAGAACGCTTTGGCGCAGGTGGATGCGATGCCGCCTCCCCGTTTCGCAGAGGCTCCGACTGTTCAACCGCCACGAAGCTTTTGGTCGCGGCTTCTTGGTCTTTGAAGTTCAGCTCGCTGCCAATTCCGAAAAGCGGCAAAATGCATTCGCCAGCTTCATTTGGCGCGGTGCCTTGGCGTCGGCGGCAAATAGGTCTGGACTGGCAACGACAATCGATACGCAGCGCCCGCGTGAGGTCGCCACGTTGAGCCGGTTCGCGCTGAACAGGAATTCCATTCCCCTCGGCGCGTCGGCCTGGCTCGAGGTCGCGAGCGAGTAGATCGCCAGAGGGTTCTCCTGGCCTTGGAACTTGTCGACGGTGCCAACCTCAGCGCCGGGCAGATGCTTCTGAATCTCGATGACCTGGGCGTTGTAAGGCGCGATGATGAGGACATCTTTGAGCCTGAGCTCCCGGACTTCGCCGTGCCGGTCAGTCCAGGTGGCGCCAGAGTCGAGCAGTTCGTAGACGAGCTGGGCGACCGCTGCGGCCTCCTCGGGCGAACAATTGGTGTTTCCCCGATGCTCGACGGGGACGAACCGGAGACCCGCTCCGCCGATGGGTGGTTGCGCGCCTAGAGACTGCTTCTCAAGCCCAGGCAATGGCTCCAGTTTGCTCTCGTAGAACAGCTCTGACGTAAACTCGCAGATGTCGGGGTGAAGCCGCCAAGTCGTCTCAAGGAATAGACCTTGCTCCTCACTGATCGTCTTCTCGCCGTTGAGGACATGGTGCAGTGCCGAGCAGGCTGTGCCGTCGGGATGGCTGCCTTGCATGGGCTGATCGAGCTGCTGGGGATCGCCTAACAAAACCATCGCGGGGGCGGCCTGGCTGGCCGCCAGAACCGTCGCAAGCGAAACCTGCGCAGCCTCGTCGACGAACAACACGTCGACTTTTTGGAACGCGTCTTCGCTCGCCCACAGCCAGGCTGTCCCGCCCGCAACATTGGCGCCGCCGTCCAACGCGGCGAACAGGGTCTGGTTCTTATAGGCGAACGTCAGCTTGGGCTGATCGGGCTCCTTCGCGTCCGAGGGTATGCGCTGGACGCAGCGGACCTCTACGCCCGTCTTCCCGGCTTCCTCGATGACAGTATCGAGAAGGTTGCGGATCACCTTATGCCCGTTGGCGACGATGCCGACCTTCTTGCCGGCAGTGACAAGGTCGCAGATCATGTGAGCGCCTGTGAACGTCTTGCCCGTCCCTGGCGGGCCCTGCATCGGCAGCACCCCGGCTTCAAGTTGGGGCGCTAAGCGTTTTCCGGCCTCGAGGACGCTCTCTCCTTCATGCCGCAAAGGGGCTTGCAGGCGTGGCAGCGAGCGCAGCAGAAGATCGCGCGCCGCGACATAACCTCCGTCGCCGTCGATTCCGTTGGCAACCACGAACTGCGCCAAGCGGAGGAGTGACTGTTTCAGCGGTTCCTTGCCGACATAATCGAAGATGTAGACGGCCGGCGCATGGATCCCCGCCGTCACCTGCGTTTTCTTGATGTCGATCGTCCGGTTCTCGAAGGAGATCTCTTCGATCGAGCCGTAGGGGCGCCTCTTCTCGTCGCCGCCGGCCTTCTGCACGCCTTTGCCCTTGCGCACGTCGGAGTCCTGAGCAGCGAAGCGGTAGCGATGGACCGGGCACTTGTCGGTGCCGCCGACCCGCTCGACGAATTCGAGGTCCGCGAGCGCCGATTTTTCTTCGCGTAGATCCTCGGGCGGCAATGACTCCAGCCGGAAATAGTCCCACCAAAAGGCTTTGTCCTCGCGTCGGTGGAAGTCCAACAGGTTAGCTAGAAGCCACCGGCCATGCTGCTCAGGCGAGCGGACGGCAACATCTGGCGGGACATCGGCCGTCAGCTGCTCGATCAGCGGGGTGATGAGCTCGATCCAGGCCGCGACCCCCTCGGGAGCCTCGGCATCCCCAGGCTGCGGGCGGTCGATGGCCGCTCCGGCGTCGATCGCTTCCGACCGGCGCTGCTCAAGCCAATCGCGAAGCGCCAGGGTCGATGCGCAATCGTCCTGGTTGTAGCGCTGCACGACCGCTTGGTCGGCGGCGCTAATGTCATCGACATCCCCGAGTTCCAGGCCCGTCTGGAGCTTCGTCAGCGCGATATTGGCGTCAGGAAGAGCCGCCTCCCGCTCGAACTCGTAGACCGGTTCGAGCTTCTTGATGGAATAGCTTTCAACCCCGATCCGGACCCCCTGCCGGACGACCGTCAGGAGGTCGATAAGCCGCCTTGAGCGCAAGATCTGATCGAGCTCTTCTTCGCGGGTCGCATAGCGGCCCATCAGCCTTGTCAGCGCGCTCCGCTCATATGCGCCATAATGGTAGATGTGGAGACCGGGATGCTCGCCCAGCCGGGTGACGATGAAGTCGATGAACTGCTCGAATGCGGCCTTCTCCTGGGCACGGTGGAGCGCCCACAGCGCGACATATTTCCACTCGCCGGCCTCCCGATATTGGTAGCCGAGAAGATATTCGAGGCCGCCCTCGCCGACGAACGGATCGCCCTCGAAGTCTAAGAAGACGTCGCCAGCGTCCGGCTCGGGAAGGAGCGACAGGCCAACGCCAGATTCGGCTGCCAGAAGCTCATAGGGGATCACACCAGTCTGGCACGCCTCGAGCTGCAATCGTGCTTGAGCGCATAGCCGTTCATATGAAGCCGTCGTCCCGCGCTCGGGCTTCCAATCAATCGGCAATGGCAGAGCAGCGAGTGCGGCGAGAGTCTGCACGCCACGGCTTTCCAACTCCGCACCTTGGAGCTTGGTTAGTCCTGCCACCAAACTGAGGTGATCGTCATCACGTCGCCGCTTATTGCAGACTGGCTTCCACGTGCAGATGTCACAATGCTCGACAGGCTCGGGGTAGGTCCCTCCATCGATGTGCAAGGCTGCTTCGAAACTCGCCTTCACCTTGCGATAGAAAGCGGCGAAGTCATCGACACGATATTCCTCGGGCGCAAAGTCAGTCCACGGACGGACGACGTACATGTGCTCGGGAGTTAGACCCTGCGCATTCCCGAGAAGGTCCGAATAAAGAGAGAGCTGCAAGATCGTGCTGCCCTTGGTCTCTCTAGCCAACTTGGCGTCAATCGCAACGTAGCTCCATCCGCCGACGTCGCTTGGGCGTTCGATGCGCCTCAGGACATCCGCGCGACCGGCCCATTGCCCAGATCGTAGTGCGGCTTGGACGATAATCGCTGCGCCAGCGATCATCGCGGCGTTTGTTGCGGCAACGGACTCGTCGTCGATGTCGATGCCGGGAATGACCGTTGGCTCTAGTCCCTGGTCCGCTAGGTGCTGGACGTAATCTTTTTCGTGAGCCTCGCCTCGCGCCCACAGCGCTTCGAGCGCAGGGTCCCAGAAGGCTGGTCGCTTCATCTGACCACGAGCGGCGGCCTTCTCCAGTTCGGTCAGATGATGACAGTTGAGATAGCCAGCCAAGTCCGACGCGCTTGGTCGCAGTTCGCCCGTTTCCAACTTCATACGCACCCCTCCGATGCCTACCGTGAGTAGGCGCCGGCGACCTGGATCCGAGCAAGCTCCGCGGTAACCCGACACATCGAACTTAGCGGATTAGGAGAGGAGTGCCAGCACAACGGACGCTCCATGGTCTGGTAACAACATGCATTTTCGATGCATCGAAGGCCTCTCGAGCGACATTAACTCCTGCCGCCGTTGCGCCGCTTCGTCCTTCGAGGAAGACGTGGGTGTGTCAGGAGATACTAATGTCGAGCGATCATGCGCAGCGCATCTTGCGACTGACCAAAGTGCTGGATCGAACCGGCCTCTCGCGTTCCACGTTGTATCGGAAGATCGAGAGCAGAACGTTCCCAAGGCAGGTGCGGATTTCCGAGCGGTGCGTCGGGTGGCGCGAGGCCGATGTCGAAGGATGGCTTCGAAACCCAATGTACTATGAGCAAGCGGATTGAAGCTTCCTCCGGCTGTCTCCTAGCGCCAGCGGCGACGATACTGTCGGTATCGGCCACGACCTGAGTATGGCCTCGTCGCCTTTGAAGCGGCCGCCTGTCTCTTGCATTGCATGCATTTCTTTCCGGTGGCGCCACTACCGTTAGCCAACGACGGATCATAGAAATCCGACATCGGCTTGATGGCGTGGCAATTGGTGCATTCTTTAAGTTCTTTGGAGGCAAGTCCGCCAGCCGTTACCTGCACGTGCTCGACTGCAGCAATTTCAACCTCGTCATGAAGCGTCTCAACTAAACGGCTCAGCCGGTCTGAAAGGGTCGCAACCGGGTCTTTGCCGAGGTTGAACCGATTGATCCGTAGGAACTTGTATCCGTAGCTCTCAAGCGTGAGTTGTCGCTCGACGTCTGCTTCGAGCATGTAGCGCTCGTGAGAGCCTACATCGACGTCCTTTCCCTTTTGGAAATGATACTCAAAGCCATCGTACTCGATGACAATCCGAGCAGTGCCCTTCTCAGAGGCGAACGTCATAAGGAAGTCCACACGCCATGACGGGTGCTTGTAAGTAGGATCAAGCTGCCGGAGATATTCCCCAATCGGAAATTGTGGCAGAATCTCCAGGTCATCACGATGCTGCTGATAGAATGCGGTCTTTTGCAGCCAATCCAAGACCTTGACCTCCATCGGACTGTTGGCGTCCGTAAGATCGGGCGAGACGTCCCCCTTCTGAAGCAGGTTATTGTAGTGATTGAGCACCCTACCGATCGTGCCTCGGTAGTCTGAAATCGGCTTCGATAGGACGAACCAGATCATCTCTTCGGCGCGACTGAATCCGACGTTCAGGCGCTGAACCTTTAGCTTCTCTTCGACGCTTTCTTCCGCGTCTTCAAGCGCGACCGGAAAGACGTAATTCAGCGCATCGTGCTCCGCAGTAGCGACCATCGAATAGAAGACTATCTTCCGTTCTTCGCCCTGGCAGCTGTCGAAGGTCATGACCTTCAACCGAAGCTTGTCTCGGAAATCCGCGCCGGAGGCATGAGAGAAGAGCAGCTTCGAGAGCAACGCTTGCTGCTCGCGAAACGGAGTAATTACTCCAACGGTCGGTGGATCCTCATCCTCCAGCAACTCCAACAGGCGGTCCAGGATGAACTCCGCCTCGGCCTCATTGGTGCCACGGGACCTCTTGGCATCGCCGACGTCGATGAGGTCGAATTTGATCACCTCTTCGAGCGGTACACCTCGAATTTTGATCGCCTGCAGTTGCCCGCCGTAGAAGGTCTGAGATGAGTAGCTGATCAGCTCCTGGTACGAGCGGAAGTGCTTTCGGAGCATGATGGAATAGTTCGCGCACAGCTGGCAGAACTCGAGGATCGAGCATTTCACGTCAAAGCGGGAGAGCCTTTGCAACGTGCCCGCGTCGTAGCTGACCTTTTGGCGAAAATACGCATGCAAGTCCGCCTTATATTTTTCGTTCAGCGCAATGCTCGCGTTTGACGACTTTGTGTTGCTGAACTGCTTGGTGTCGCCGAGCACAACGAGCTTCTTGGCTCTGAGCATCGCCGGAAAAGCCTGCGCAACCGAAACTTGGGAAGCTTCATCAATCACGACCACATCGAACACGTCAGGTGCGAGCGGCGTGTACTCGCCAAACTGCCGGATATTGGCGATGATCACAGGAAAGGCATTTTTCACGCCTTCGAACTTTTCCTCCGGGAATTTCTGCCGGTTCGTGATGATGGAAGAGAGGACTCGCGCGTCCGCTCTCGAATTGTTCATGAAATTCACGAGGCGATTATCAACCTCGGTGTTCATGACGGAGACATTGAGCCGTTCGAGCGCAGACTTATCTTTCACGAAGTCGAACTGCGGGGCGGCCGCGAACGTGGAGCTGATCCCGCGATACGCATTCGCGTAGCGAAGCGCGATAATCCATCGGCTGGCGAGCTCTGCCGGGTCGCCCTCGAGAAGTGAGGCCGGCAGAGTTCCGAGCAGCCGGCGAAGTCCGACGATCACGCTCTGGGCTGTCTCTGCCCCTGTCGGGGGCACGCGATCATAGGCGATTAACGCATAGGTGTGGCCGAGGAAGCTCTCGGAGATTTCGTGCTCGGCGAGGCCCATTCGAATGGATGTCGCATGGCGCTGGATATCGCGAAGCGTGGAAACCTCGCGCTTGAGCAGGACCGGCCGAGTTGGCCTGAGAGCCTCATTAAGGTCGTGCTCAATTGCCCTTACCGCGCTCCCCCGAAATAGGTAGCCGAAGATGGGCATGCGGAGTTGGTCATATTCTAATAGCCAACGGCTCAGACTGGTGAGCTGGTCGGCCGAGCATTGTTCAAGCAAGCTCAGCGGCGCAGCGTCGACCTGAGTAACAAGCGCGGCGACTGCCACATCCAGGCGCAGTTGCTGCTCGATTGCATCGTCGCGATTGCCCGGAACGCCGGACGCCCTCTCGAACAGGCTTGATAAATAACGCTCGAGTGTCTCCGATTGCGCGAGCGCGGCCTCCAATTGAGGCTGCAAACCAGCGATGTCGACTGATCGGAGTTGCTCAGCCACGTCCGGGTCAGCCGCTTCAACCTCTTTTTCGATACGATGGAACTCGGCCAAGTCCCGAAGCGAAAGGCTGCAGAGCGAGGAGACGGTCCTTACAATGCGATCCTTCATCAGCTCGCGGGTATCGTTTAGCTCACCCAAAATCTTTTGCTCGTTCGCCTTAGCGGCGCGAACATAAGCTGTGACCTGCGTCAGAGTTTGCTGGGACGTGAGCTTCTTGAAGTTCGCTTGCTCCCGCCCAAGACGCAGAATGGGGTTCACAAAATCGCGCGTGTGCCGGACTTGGCTCATGGTGTCCGAGAGCTTGCTCTGCACCACGTTTAAGGCCTCGGTCTTGTCAGAAAGAACGAGGCACGACTTGCCCTGCAAGGCGCAGTCCGCAGCAATTGCGGTAATCGTGTGAGATTTGCCGGTTCCAGGCGGCCCTTCGACAACGACCATGCGACCAGCCGGATGGCGGATCGCCTCCAGGATTTTTATCTGCTCCTCATTCAGTGGAACGGGTGAATCGATCACGACCCGGTCGACCATCGACCTTTTGTCCCAATTGGCATCGACGTCGGCGGTGATGCTCGTGGGATTGTCGAGCAGAACGCCGCTCACGATTCCTTGGAAAAGCTCCATCACACCGGGCTCGTTCCGACGAGCCTGGGTGATCATCTCCTCATAGTCGTTGAGGAGCGCTTCATCAGATCGATCGAATACGGCGATGTGCAGAGCCGTCGAGAGGAGCACCGAGGCGTTTGAGGCCTCAGTCACTCGGCCGGGCGCTAGTTCGACTTGGCCGCCAAGATCCAGGGCGTTCGCGATCTTGCGAAAGGGAGCTTGTATCGCCTCGGCAATATTTTGCTCTGGCGCAAGGTACGTGATGCGGTCGTTGATCGGGCTCAGCCACTGTCGCTGCTGCCGCTCGCCAAGCTCCTGCAAAACGAAATCGATGGCCCGCTTGTTGGCGTAAAGGTGGTTGATCAGTTTTAGGACGTAACCCGCTTCGCTGCGTTCGACCTCGATAGGCACGAAGAACAGAGGATAGCTATTCCCTCCGAACTTCAGCTGGCCGATGTACAAATAGAGTTGAAGGCCTTCGCCGGTCATTGCGTAGGTGTCGAGATCGCGGAATTCGAGGAATGCGTCGGCGGCCATGAACGCCTCGAAATAGCTGAGCATTTCGGCCCGAATGTCGTCCATGGCGAGATGGGTCTCGAGCACTTTGATCAGCTCGGCGTTCTCGCCGGTGGCGAGATATCGGCTGAGGACTTCCGGTAGGACGCTGTCCAAGCGCGAGGCGACGATTTCGATCAGCTCGGATTCAGCTGAATAGATTGAGTCGTGGACTGAGTAAGACTGCTCGGAAAGGGGGCCGTCGAGGAGCGCGAGGAGTGGTGCCACGATCTGCGATCCGACTTGTTCCGCTAACTCCGTCCTGATGCCTTCCACCCAGTCTTCCGGGTCTTCGACCGCGATGCCCCTGGTTCCTTCCGCCTTGGCGAACACAGCAGCTCGCACCTTGAGCAATTCTTCTTCTGCAATGACTCCAATTTGCTCTTTGATGATGAGCCGAAGAGTGTTGGATATCGGGCGGTGGTAGGCTTTCGGAGAGAACCTGAGCGTCGGATCGCC